>Ga0308165_1005517_pt1 | contig 11682 bp, 10 predicted proteins | sample PhyWR2_FD_201032 | JGI IMG/M metagenome (GOLD analysis project Ga0308165, IMG submission 201032) | Phyllosphere microbial communities from UC Gill Tract Community Farm, Albany, California, United States - DLSLW.R2 | ecosystem: Host-associated > Plants > Phyllosphere > Unclassified | place: USA... | reverse complement strand
GTCGGGTCGATCTCGGGGGCGCTCGGCTGGCGCGGGCTCTGGTCGGGGTCACCGGGAGAGGGGATCTCGGCAGGGTCCGCGGCCGGTGCGAAGGTCCCGTCGCTCTGCTGACCGATCGGGGTGCTGTGCCGCGCGAGGACCTCGAAGGTGGGGGTCACCGACGCCTGGTCCGTGACGGCGATCTCGGTGATCTCGCCGTGCTCGTGCGAGCCGACGCCCAGCTGCCCGTCGCCGGTCGCCCACGCGGCACCGAACACGGTGCCGGTCCCGGTCCCGACGGTCCCCTCCGGCAGCGTCCAGGCTGTCGTGGAGCCGTCGGCGGGGTCGATCCGGTAGATCTTCTGCCCGTGGACTCCCCAGAGGTACCCTCCGGACGGTGCGACGTCGCCGAGGCGCACACCCGCGGGCAGGTCCAGCGGCCTCAGGGTCTGTGCGAAGGACCCGTCTGCTGCGATGTCGACGGCGAGCAGCGTCGTTCCAGCCCGGGTGCCTGTGGTGGTCGTGACCACGGCGAGATAGGTGTCGGCGTAGGTGCCCTGTCCGAAGGTCCCGCCGGTGACCGCGCCGGGGTGGCCGACGAGGCTGTCGAGCGCGCCGCTCCGCGTGACCGAACCGTCGCTGTCGAGGGTCAGGAGACGAGCTGCCTCGTTCCGCGTGGCAGATGCGACCGCGTAGAGCATCCCGTCGCTCGCCCGGTAGGCGAGGCCCTGGTGTGCCGGGACCCCGGTCGCGGCCACGGACGGCGAGAAGCTGAGAGACCAACCGGTTTGCGTCCCGGTCGAGAGCGGGGTCGAGCTGCTCGTCCCCGACGAGAGGTAGACCACCCCGGGGCGGGGCGCCACCGGCCCCCCGACGAGCGCGGCTGCCGGGGCGCTCCCGGCGACGACCAGAGCGCCGACGACGGCTGCGAGAGCGCATCGCGCCCGCCTGCGGACACCCTCGGGCGCTGCAGGACGAGCGCCTCGCGCCGGCTCGGGCCGGGGGGCGTCAGCAGCCCTGGGTCGGGGGGTCCTTCGATCCGTGCTCACGCGTCTCCTCGACATGTCGTGGGAGCGCCCGCGTCACGGCCTCGAAGGCTCGTGAGGTTCTGGGCGGCTGGGACTCCGTCCCTGCGACCTGTCGTTCGGCCTGACCGGGAGGGTGCGCCTCACAGCCAAGCAGCGGCGAGACTGCCCTCTGAGTAGGCAGCGAAGAACGCCCCCGGGGTGAGGGGTCTCCTGAGTGACGACACTGTGGAGTTGAGTACCGGGACTGCCACGACAGCAGCTGCGGTCAGGGTGACGAGAGAGAGACTGCGGCGCGCTCAGGACACCTTTCCCTGGAGCAGGCGGCGGAAGTACACCTGCGGCTCGACGTACCTGTCGAAGGCCCAGGTGAGCAGACGCGGCCTGACGAGGTCCACGACGGGCACGCTCGGCTCCGGGCGACCGTCCCTGTCGAACTCCGCGAGCAGCAGGCTGCGGCGCGACGTGGTCACCGGGGCGATCGAGTACCCGTCGTAGGTGCGCATCGGTGCGCCTGTCCGACGAGCCGCGATGTTGCGGGCGACGACAGGCACCTGCTTGCGCAGCGCCCCGCCCGACGGCAACGCGTCGAGGTCCGCCACGTCACCCAGACCCCACACACGGGGGTGGTCTGGATGCTGCAGCGTGGAGGGATCGACCCTGAGGAAGCCACCGTCCCCCGCGGAGGCGAGGCCGCTGCCCGCGACCCACGCGGGCGCGCGGTGCGGCGGGGCGAGATAGAGCGCGTCGTACGTCAGCTCCGACGACGCGGACCCCGCGCCAGCCACGTCGGCGGTCAGCCGACAGGACGCCGCGTCGACCGAGGTCACCGTGGCACCGAAGGTCACCGTGACCCCCTGCTCGGCAGCTTCGGCCCGCAGACGCTGGTCGGCCCCGTCGAGGTCGACCAGGCGGTCGCCCTCGACCAGCAGCTCGACCTCGATCGCGTCCCGCACACCCGTGCGCCGCCAGTGGTCGAGGGCGAGGAACATCGGCTTGAGACCGACCGGGGCGCAGGGCACGTGCCGGTTCGAGACGACGAAGACCGCGCGGCCCGACCTCAGGGTCGAGAGCATCGTCCAGGTGTCGACAGCCGAGCCGGGCAGATAGCTCGTGGCCGCGTGCGGGGTCTGCACAGCCGCCTCGGACCCCGGGATCGCGTCCCAGTCGACCTGCGACCCTGGGCACACGGCAAGGTCCCCGTACTCGATCTCGTCACCACCGGCGAGGTGCACGGTCGAGGTGACGGGGTCGACCGACACCACCTCGTCGACGTACCACCGCACCCCCGACGGTGTGACACGGTCCTGCGGGCGGCGCAGCTGGTCGAGCGTCGCCTGACCACCGGCGACGTAGGAGAGCATCGGACGGTAGTGGTGCACCCGCGCAGGCTCGACCACCACGACGTCCTTCGCGCCGTCCCTGCGGAGACGGCCCGCGAGCGACAGCCCGGCGTTGCCCCCTCCGACGATGACCACGTCATGGTGTCGACGACTGCTCACAGGGCACGCTCCGTCGGGCTCGGGGAAGAAGACCCTTCGCACGCTACGCGTCCCTGCGCCACGGCGCGGGTCGAGAACCGGGCCGCGAGCGCCGCCGGTGACCGATGGCGCACCGGTGGACCTACTCCCCCGGTACCTCAGTCGTCTCTGCTGGCTCCGTCGTCTCTGCTGGCTCCGACGCGGCGCCGAGCTCCAGGCCGTCGGGGCCCAGCGGGTCGACGAGCACGAGCTCTTCGACCTCCGGGTCCACCCAGCGCTGGTATCCGGGCCCCGTCGCGGCGGTCTCGAAGCGCACCGCGACCCGCCCGTCGTCACGGAGGTGGACCACCCAGCCCCGGCCGTCCCTCGAGGTCTGCACGTCCAGGCCCGGGGCGAGGGCCGCGGCGGTCGCCCGGACCGGCCCGGAGCGGGCGTCGTCAACACCGTCCTGGTCACACTCGCCGCCCTGGGGACCGTGGCCGTCCGCGCCTGCGTCGTCGGCAGCGAGCTGCCCGGACTGGTCGCTCCGGGCGCGTCTGCCGCCGAAGGGCCCGTCGCCCTCGGGCCCAGCCTGGTCGACCCCGACGTCCATCCCGAGCGGGAGCATCAGCTGGGAGTGCTCGGACAGACCGTGGAAGGACACCCCGAGCAACCGGACGGGCTCGACCACCTCGGCGAGGGCGAGGGCCCGTTGCGCGGCCTGCCGCAGCGCTGTGACGTCGGAGGTGGGTCGGCTCAGCGTCACCGAGCGGGTGATCGTCGTGAACGACGCGACCCGCACCTTGACCACCACGGTCCGGGCGGCGACAGCGTGCCGCTCCAGGCGTCGCAGGGCCGAGTCGGTCACGGCGTCCAGCGCGGCGGCGATCGCCGTCCGACCGTGCAGGTCGTCGTCGAAGGTGTGCTCGGCCCCCGCGGACTTGCGCTCCCGGACCGTCGTCACCGGCCTGTCGTCCCAGCCACGAGCCACCCTGTAGAGGTTGGCCCCCGCTGCCTCGCCGGCCGTCATGACGAGGGTGTCCAGGGGCTGGGCCCGGAGGTCTTCGACGGTCCGCACGCCCAGCTGGTCGAGCCGCGCCGCCGACACCGGACCGACACCCCACAGGGCGCGGACCGGGAGGGCGAGCAAGAACTCGTCTTCGTCGGCAGGGTCCACGACCCGCACGCCGCCCGGCTTGGCCGCCTCGGAGGCCAGCTTGGCGACGAGCTTGGAGCGACCGAGCCCCAGGGAGACCGACAGCCCGGTCCGTGCGTGCGCCCGGGCGCGGAGCTCGTGGGCCAGAGTCTCGAGGTCCGCGCTCGAGCCAGGCAGGTGGTCGAGCTCGGCGAAGGCCTCGTCGATGCTGATGGCCTCGACCTGGTCCGTGACCTCACGCAGGACGGCCATGATCTGCGCCGAGTAGGCAGAGTAGGCAAGGAATCGCGGCACGACGACCGTGGCCGTCGGGCACAGCCGACGTGCCTGCTCCATCGGCATGGCCGACCGCGCACCGAAGACACGCGCCTCGTAGGACGCCGTCGCCACCACGCCGCGCGGTCCCACGCCGCCGACCAGGACGGGTCGTCCGCGCAACGACGGTCTCTGGTGCTGCTCGACGCTCGCGAAGAACGCGTCGGCGTCGAGGTGCGCGACCGTCGGACGGCGACGCATCTGCGGAGCACGCATCGCGTTGAGCGCGGCCTGCGCTGCGGGGATGCCGCGAGAACGGTCGAGGGGCACGACTGGACACCCTCCTTCGCTGGGACCGGGCTGGGCTGGGACCACGCCGGACTGAGACAGTGCCGAGCGCGAGCCGGGCGGGTGCCGGCCGGTCCCGGACAGAGCCCGGGCGCGGCTGGCCGGGCAGGAGATCTTACGTCTCGGGACTGACAGGCTCCCAGCGGAGCAGGTCCCCGGGCTGGCAGTCGAGGGCCTCGCACAGCGCCTCGAGCGTGCTGAACCGCACGGCCTTCGCGCGACCGTTCTTGAGCACTGCCAGGTTGGCCGGCGTGATGCCGACGAGGTCCGCGAGCGCTCCCACCGTGATCTTGCGCCGCGCCATCATCACGTCGATGTCGACGACCACCGGCATCAGACCACCTGCTCGAGCTCGGCCTCGAGGTCCTTCGCCTGCGCGTCGCGGGCGACAGCCTGGGCGAGGAGCATCCGCAGGACGAGGACGACGAGCGCGGCAAGCACGACGAGGAGCCCTGCACCTCCGACGAGCAGGACGACCCCTGGGGCGACAGCCTCGCCGGGGGCGAGGACAACTCCGAGGGCGAAGACCAGCAGGGCTGCGGCGGTCACGGAACCGAGGACGATGTCGACGTAGCGGAAGGACGCGTGGGAGAACACCGTGCCTGCGCGCACCATCGACAGGAGCCGCCAGACGCACACGAGGACCACCTGGACCGTGAGGATCCCGAGCACGACGATCACCAGGACCGGCACGCGCAGGTGCTCGGCCTCGGGCGAGAGGTCTTCGAGGTCGGCTGCGAGCAGCGGGACCATCACACCGAGGACGGCGAGAGACCCGGCGAAGGCCACGGCGAGCACAGCGCGCAGGGCGGGGACGACGATCGTGCGCATGGCAGCTCTCCTCTATCGATCAACGGTCACAACCTATCGACCTTCGATAGGGCACGCAAGGCTGCCGGATGGAGACCAGGTGAAGTTCTGCGGCACCGGGCCAACGTCGGGAACGTGCGGCGCGCCGTCACGCTCACTCCGTGGACATATATTCAGTGACTCAAGTCACAAATGTGACCTGCAGATTTTGTGATCTCTTGACGATCTGCGCACCTCTGGCAGAACAGTCATGCGTGCAGAAGCGTGCCTTTTCCGTAACACTGACGCAACACCGATCGCAGTCGGCCGTAACACCAGGCCACCAAGGTGTGGGTACCGCAGGACCAGGACGAGTGCACCGTCGCACTCCTCCCCCGCGGCTCCACCACCCACCACCGACCGATCCACCCCACAGCTCCACTCATCATCCGGGTCCAGGGGGCCCACAGCCGGAGGTCACGAGATGCGTTCACATGCTCGCCGTACAACACCAGGCCTGGCGATCGCCCTCGCCGTAGCCGTCGCCCTCACCGCATGCGGGCAGAAGTCCACCGACGACGAGACAGGAGCCGCGTCAGGTTCCAGCGAGTCAGCCTCTGCCGACCTGGCCATCGTGCCGATGGTCCAGATCGACCCCGACGGAGTCGAGGTCGAGTCCGCGGCAGGCGGCGACGCCGTCGACCCCGCGGGTGACGGGAGCGCCACCTGCGCCGCCACCACCACCATCGCGATGGCCGGTGCGTTGACCGGTCCGAACGCCGCACTCGGGCAGAACATCCTCAACGGCGCACAGCTCGCGCTCGACAAGCACAACGAGGCCAACGCCGACTGCCAGGTCGTGCTCAAGTCCTTCGACACCGAGGGCGACCCGCAGAAGGCCACCCAGGTCGCGCCGCAGATCGTCGGCGACGCGAACGTCCTCGGCCTCCTCGGCCCCGCGTTCTCGGGCGAGACCAAGGCGACCGGCGACATCTTCAACCAGGCGGGCCTGCTCTCGCTCTCTGCCTCGGCCACCAACCCTGACCTCACCACCCTCGGGTGGAAGACCTTCTACCGCGGCCTCGCCAACGACGCCGTCCAGGGCCCGGCCGTCGCCAAGTACATGGTCGACACCCTCGGCTACGCCAAGGTCTGCGTCGTGGCCGACAACTCCGACTACGGCATCGGTCTCGCCGAGCAGATCACCGCGGGCCTCGGCGACGCCGCAGACTCCTCGTGCTCCGCCTCGGTCAAGACCGGTGACAAGGACTTCGCCGCGGCTGTCCAGATCATCAGCGGGGCCGAGGCCGACGCCGTCTTCTACGCCGGCTACTACGCCGAGGCAGCACCCTTCGTCCAGCAGCTGCGTGACGCCGGGGTCGACACCACCTTCGTCTCGGCCGACGGCACCAACGACCCGCAGTTCGTCGAGCAGGCAGGCTCGGCATCCGACGGCGCCGTGCTCTCCTGCCCGTGCGGGCCGGCCCCTGACGCCTTCGCGACCGAGTACGAGACCGCCTTCGAGGCAGCCCCCGGTGTCTACTCCGTCGAGGGCTACGACCTCATGACGATCATGCTCGCCGGCATCGACTCGGGCATCACCGACCGAGCAGGCCTGCTCGACTTCGTCGCCAGCTACGACGGTGCCGGCCTCGCCCGGAACTACTCGTGGACCGACACGGGCGAGCTCACCTCCGCACTCATCTGGATCTACGACGTCGAGTAGCACCCGCCGCACCGCCGGCAGCTGACCTCGCGCTCCCGGCCCGCCACCACGGCGGACCGGGAGCGCGGGCTGCTTGCGGGGCGCACCACGACGGACGTCCAGCACAGGAAAGAGAGAGTGCAGCACATGACAGGTGGTCTTCTCCACACCATGGTCGTGGCGGAACCCCTCATCGGGTTCGACGTCGCGGCCCTCGGGCGGAACTTCTGGGCGCTGACCGTCGACGGGCTGACCTACGGGTCCGTGTACGCCCTCGTCGCCGTCGGCTACACCCTCGTGTACGGCGTCCTGCGCCTCATCAACTTCGCGCACTCCGAGGTGTTCATGCTCGGGATGTTCGGGCAGTACGCGGCCCTCATGCTGCTCGGCTTCGGCCCGAACGGCGACGCGTACGACATGGGGATCGTCATGACGGTCCTCTACCTCGGAGCCGCCATGATCGGCGGCATGGCCATCTCCGGCGGCGTGGCCGTCGGCCTGGAACGGGTCGCCTACAGGCCGCTGCGCAAGCGCGGTGCCCCGTCGCTCGTCTTCCTCATCACCGCGATCGGCGCGTCCTTCGTGCTGCAGGAGTTCGTGCACTTCGTGCTCCCCCGCCTCACCGGCGGCACGCTCGGCGGCGTCAACGCCCAGCAGCCCATCCGGCTCGTCGAGCCCGAGGTGCAGTTCCAGATCGGCTCCGCCAACGTCACCAACGTGACCCTCATCATCGTGGTCTCCGCGCTGCTGCTGGCCCTCGCGACCGACCAGTTCATCAACCGCACCAAGTTCGGCCGCGGCATCCGTGCCGTCGCGCAGGACCCCGTGACGGCCACCCTCATGGGGGTCTCCCGAGAGCGCATCATCATGCTCACCTTCCTCATCGGCGGCATCCTCGCCGGCGCCGCCGCGCTGCTCTACACGCTCCGCGTCCCCAACGGCATCGTCTACTCGGGCGGGTTCATCCTGGGCATCAAGGCCTTCTGCGCCGCGGTCCTCGGGGGGATCGGCAACCTGCGCGGAGCTCTCCTCGGCGGGCTGCTGCTCGGGGTCATGGAGAACTACGGACAGGTCGTCTTCGGCACGGAGTGGCGCGACGTCGTCGCCTTCGTCCTGCTGATCCTCGTCCTCATGGTCAGGCCCACGGGCATCCTCGGCGAGTCTCTCGGGAGGGCACGCGCATGACGACCCCGAACGCACCCACACCCGCGTCGCCGGGCGACGGAGAGCACGAGACCCCGTCCTCCGGCTCCTCGCCTGCCCCGCTCGCGAAGGGCACCTCGCCGACTGGCAGCTCGTCGACATCACCCCCGTCCACTGACCCTGCGCACAGCACGACGACAGGCCTGCGACCCCACTCCGGTGTGGGCGACGCCGTCCGTCTCTGGTGGGACGCCCAGGCCAGGCCCACCCAGTGGGCCCTCGGGCTCCCCCTGTTGATCTTCATCGCCCTCCTGCCGATCTTGCAGATCCCGGTCCTGACGACCGTGGGGACAAACTTCGGCGGCGTCATGGCCCAGTTCGGCATGTACGCGCTCATCGCGATCGGCCTCAACGTGGTCGTCGGCCAGGCGGGGCTGCTCGACCTCGGCTACATCGGCTTCTACGCGATCGGCGCGTACACCGTCGCCCTGCTCACCAGCCCGTCGAGCCCCTGGAACCAGACCGGCGACGGCGGGTGGCTCTCCCAGGACTGGGCGTGGCTCGCGGCGCTGCCGATCGCCGTCGCGATCACCGCGCTCTCCGGGCTGCTCATCGGGTCCCCGACGCTGCGCCTGCGCGGCGACTACCTCGCGATCGTCACGCTGGGCTTCGGCGAGATCGTCAGGCTGCTGGCCGACAACCTCGACGGCATCACCGGCGGCGGTCGCGGGCTCGCCCAGGTCGCCTACCCGCGAGCCGGGGTGAGCGAGACGAACCCCAACGGTGTGTTCTCGGCCGGCTCGGGCTCCGGGGCCCTCAACTCCGGGGTGTGGTGGTACTGGCTGAGCATCGTGCTCATCGTCATCGCGCTGCTGTTCGTGGGGAACCTCGAGCGCTCACGCGTGGGTCGCTCGTGGGTCGCGATCCGCGAGGACGAGGACGCCGCCGAGATCATGGGCGTGCCGACCTTCAGGTTCAAGCTCTGGGCCTTCGTCATCGGCGCCTCGATCGGCGGGGCCTCAGGCGCCCTGTACGCCGGGCAGGTGCAGTTCGTGAACCCCACGAACTTCAACGTCATCAACTCGGTCCTGTTCCTCTGCGCGGTCGTGCTCGGGGGTCAGGGCAACAAGCTCGGCGTGATCCTCGGGGCCTTCGTCATCGTCTACCTGCCGAACTTCTTCCTCGGCCGGACCGAGATCTTCGGCATCCCGATCGACGGCACCCAGATCGCGGAGTACAGGTACCTGTTCTTCGGCATCGCCCTCATGGTGCTCATGGTCTTCAGGCCGCAAGGACTCCTACCCGTGCGTCAGAAGCTCCTCACCTACGGCCGCGAGCTGTACGTCGCAGCGCGCCGCACCATCAAGGCGCAGGACAGCGAGCTCCACGACGGCGCGCACCACCGCACGGGTCGCGGCAGCACGGGGCACGACAGCACGGGGCACGACAGCACAGCGAAGGAGCAGGCATGAGCAGCCACGAGCCTGGGGGCATCGGCGCGGGCGCCGAGCACGGCGAAGAGCTCCGCAACCCTGAGCAGGGCGCCGGCACAGGACCCGCGGAGAAAGACCTTCCCGGTGGAGGGGTCGAAGAACCTGTCGTCGTGGACGTCGCCGACGTCCACCCCGAGCTGGCCGACCCGACCGTCGTCGCCGAGAAGGTGGCCTCGGACCGCGAGGTCCACACGGCCGTCGGCGAGCCGCTGCTGCGCATGGACGACGTCACGGTCCAGTTCGGTGGTCTCACAGCCGTCGACGGCGTGACCTTCGACATCCGCCGCGGGGAGATCCTCGGGCTGATCGGGCCCAACGGCGCAGGGAAGACCACCTGCTTCAACGCGATGACGGGGGTGTACAGGCCGACGTCGGGGACGGTGGTCTTCGACGGCGAGCCCGTCGGCCGCAAGAAGCGCTACCAGATCACCCAGCTGGGGATCGCCCGGACCTTCCAGAACATCCGGCTCTTCAACGAGATGACGGCCCTCGAGAACGTCGTCGTGGGGACAGACGCCCGGCACCGCACCTCGGTCCCCGGCGCAGTCTTCCGCACGCCCCGGCACCGACGAGAAGAACGCGAGGGCATCGACCGCGCGATGGCGCTGCTCGAGTTCGTCGGTGTCGGCGGCAGGGCGACCGACAAGGCCCGCAACCTCTCCTACGGGGACCAGCGTCGCCTCGAGATCGCCCGTGCACTGGCCACCGAGCCCAAGCTGCTCTGCCTCGACGAGCCGGCCGCAGGCTTCAACCCCGCCGAGAAGGAGTCCCTCATGGACCTCATCCGGCAGATCAGGGACGACGGGTACACGGTCCTGCTCATCGAGCACGACATGAAGCTCGTGCGCGGGGTGACAGACCGCATCGTCGTCCTGGAGTTCGGCAAGGTGATCGCGCAGGGCACCCCTGACGCCGTCACGAGCGACCCGGCGGTCATCGCCGCCTATCTGGGGGTACCCGACGATGCCACTGCTTGAGATCTCAGGGATGACCGTCGCCTACGGGCGCATCGAGGCCATCCGCGACGTGTCCATCACCGTCGAGACCGGGGAGCTCGTCACGCTCATCGGTGCCAACGGTGCCGGCAAGACGACGACCATGCGGGCCCTCTCGGGCGTGCGTCCGCTGTCGCGCGGCACGATCGTCTTCGACGGCAAGGACATCACCCGCATGAAGCCGCACCTGAGGGTGGCCGCGGGGATCGTCCAGGCCCCCGAGGGCCGCGGCGTGTTCGCCGGCATGACCGTCATGGAGAACCTGGAGATGGGGTGCTTCGCCAGGCCCTTCGACTCCAAGGCCGCGCACGACGAGACCGTCGAGAGGGTGTTCACGTTCTTCCCGCGGCTCGCGGAACGGCGCACCCAGCTCGGCGGGACCATGTCCGGCGGCGAGCAGCAGATGCTCGCGATCGGCCGGGCGCTCATGGCCAGGCCACGGGTGCTGCTGCTCGACGAGCCGTCGATGGGCCTGGCACCGATGATCATCCAGCAGATCTTCCGGATCATCTCGGAGATCAACGCGCAGGGCACCACGGTGCTCCTCGTGGAGCAGAACGCGCAGCAGGCACTCTCGAGGTCCGACAGGGCCTACGTGCTCGAGACAGGGTCGGTCGTGCGGACCGGCGAGGGCAAGGCGCTCCTCGCCGACCCGGCGATCAAAGAGGCCTACCTCGGGGTGGGCTGACCGAAGGTCAGCCGAACCACGGCCTCGCTCGTGCCCTGGGCACGGGCGAGGTCTGCCACGAGCCTCTCGACGACGCGGACGTCGTGCAGAGGATAGGCGAGCATGACAGCACCGACGGGCATCCCCCGGCGTCGGGCGTAGGCCTGCACGAGCGACGAGACGAGCGGGCTGATCTCGGCCCGTTCGGTGCTGGGCTGCTCGAGCACCTCGGGAAGGGCTGAGCCGGGCGTGTCGAGATCGAGGTCCAGCACCAGGTCGAGGTCACCGATCGCGGCGTCGACCATCGCTGCGGCGAAGGCACAGTCTGCGGCAGCGGACGCGGCGGAGACGCGTGCTGCAGGAGTCGTGAGGACGGGCTCGGCGACGGCAAGATCGACACCCGCTCCATAGCTCTCGGTCATCTCTCTCCCTCGTCGTCGTGGCGCGGCTCCCGACGCTGGGTTCCGCGGTCCGGACGTCCCGGACACCTGACTCATCGGCCGGTCGACGCCGGACGTGAGTGTCTTGGCGGCACAGGCTCACGACACGACCCCCGCCCTCCGGTGAGGAGGACGGGGGTCGTGGATGTCGTTCGTGTCAGGTCACGCAGACCTGCTCACGGAGGACAGATCGATCAGAGCTCGTCACCGATGCGGTGGACGAGGAT
>Ga0308165_1005516_pt1 | contig 11683 bp, 6 predicted proteins | sample PhyWR2_FD_201032 | JGI IMG/M metagenome (GOLD analysis project Ga0308165, IMG submission 201032) | Phyllosphere microbial communities from UC Gill Tract Community Farm, Albany, California, United States - DLSLW.R2 | ecosystem: Host-associated > Plants > Phyllosphere > Unclassified | place: USA... | reverse complement strand
TTCCTGAGATATACTTTTCATCCAGCAAAGGTCCGTAGACAGCCCCACCCAGAGGGTTAGGCCTGTCGAGTACCATCAGCGCTTTCTTTTCCTGCTGCAGGCTTTCCATCATATGATGCATAGAGACAGTATAGGTAAAATAGCGCACCCCAACGTCCTGCAAATCATAGATAACCACATCAACATTTTCTAACTGCTCTGCTGTGGGATGGGCGCGGCTACGGTTATCCTTATCTCTGCCATATAACGAGACAATTGGCAGACCGGTTTGCTTATCCAGATGGTCATCATCACCAAAACCCGCATCCTCTTTTCCACGCAGGCCGTGTTCTACGGAAAATAATGTCGTTACGGTAAATCCATACTCTTTTTCCAGCGCGCGCAGTTTTTCAATCGCATGCTGACCTTGTGAGTCAAGAGAGCTTTGATTAACCATCAGCCCGACTCGCTTACCTTTTAACAGCGGTCCATAAACCTCAGGCTGGTCAAGGCCCAACTGAATTTTCTGTTCTGCATAGCTATTGCCAGCAGACAGAATGAGGGCGCAAAAAAGCAATTTAAGAAAACGCATCTTAATGTATCTCTCTATTTAACGATTAGAAATTATGGCGTAATTCTAATGCCCAGAACCAGAAGTGATTCTGTGTTCTATTATTTTCGCTATCCCACGTTTGTTCCGGACGATAGTATACATCAGCAAACAACGACGTTTTTGGCGTAAATGGATAAATCACTTGCATACCATAACGACTGCGATCTTTCTCTTTATGTAAAAACTCTCTATTATTGGAGTCACGGAAGCTCTGTTGTCCGTGAACCAAAGAGTAGCGCGTATAAGGCATCAAAAGAATACCGTTATCAAACTTATGTCGGTAAATAGCCCATAGGAAATGCTCTTTATTATATAAAGTATTGACCAGTTGCTCATCAATATAGAGGTAGTTCAGCCAGAGTGAATTATTTTTATTGAAGATAAAATTCGCGCCAGCAAAGTGTTCGTTAATTTGACTCCAGTCGCGTTTATAGACGCCGTAGTCACCTTTCGCTCTGGCATAATCCAGTTTTCTATCAATCAGTCTGAAGGATAAACTGGCATTCAAACTGACGTTAGGATTAAGCGTATAGTTGATTTGTGGTCGAAGCCAGATTTCATGACGTTCTTCCCCTTTTCTCACATCCCCCATATAAGAAGGTGCTGCCAGCGCTGGATTGCTGATTGAAGGATAGTGCCAGTTGTCATTGCGATAGCCAAGGCGGAACTTAGCATTACCCTTACGATCGGCAAGCGTGAATGGGAAAGTCCGGGTTGCGCCGACCTGCCAGCGTGTTCTGTCATACTCTGAATTATGATCCAGATAGGTTTTCAGTATCTGAACGTCGTACATCCACAGCGAGTTATTCTGATAGATGAAAGCGCCAAAATAGGGAGATGAAGCCATACTGCCATCAAGAAACTTCCAGTTATTGTCACTGTCAATTTCCTGCTCCATTCCAATATAAGTCTCAAAATTCCATTTTTGATCTTTAATTGTTTTTTGCGCTGCATCTCGCTCACTTTCAAGCTTTTTTAATTTCTCATTTAATTTATAAATTTCTTGATCATAATCCGTTTCAAAAGCATCAGCATTTACCACGTGAGTGGCCAGAGATAAGATTATTGCGATATTAATCTGTACAATACTTTTAATTATTTTCACTGAAAAATTCCTTGTTATTATTATTTACCAGGATAATCCATGACCACGGGCATAAAGAGTGGTGTTACCATCAGGGGACTTAATATTAACCGGCAGTTTCCCTTGTGGAATATTCAAAGGCACCGCATCGGGTTTATCAGTAACAAACAGTGTACGTAGCCCACTCAGGATATTTGTTTCCAGCGCATTACGCACATTATTAGTGACATCAAAACCGGTTATACCATAAATAGCAATATTCGACTTCACATCATGTAAATAGGCAATGTCATAAGGGTTTCGGGTCGAAATAACCACTAAGGGGATATTCTTCAGTTTGGCACGATCGATAATTCTTTGGGCGTTAGCCGGATTCTCTTTTAAGTTATAAGTTGCAAGAATAATCAGGTCATTGCCTTCAATATCACTATCAATAGTCTGTGCATCCAGCCCGTCCGAACCCAGTTTAGCCACCCGGCTCTCGAGAGCCATATCAACATTCGTCTCTTTAGCAATGCTGTTAAGGTGTTTGGTAATCAGCTCATTACGAGGTTGCTCGTCAGAGTAGATGAAAAACTTGTTATGATTTTTCAGCTTCCAGGGAAGCATTCCTTGATTCTCAATAACGGTAATCGCTTTCGCAGAAATATCGTTCTCAGTCGCTTTATGTTCAGCAGAAGCCACAATGGTTTCAGCCTTTTCAGCAGACTTATGATCCGCAGAAATTTGTTTCTCAAGTTTGGTTTTAACAATCCGGGTAGCAGATTCATTAATGCGTTGCATCAACTGAGGATCTTTTTCTGCCTGCTCTTTCAGGGTGGTGTAGAGAGAATCGAGTTTTGCCACTTCCTCGGGATTACTGATAGCCACAGGCATCAGGATAATGTCGTTACCGGCTTTTATCGCCTCGGATACGGCCCAGTTAGTATCAAAGTTACTACTGATCGCCCCCATCTCCATGGCATCGGTGACAATCAGTCCCTTAAAACCGAGTTCATTGCGCAGAGTATCAGTCAAAATAGGATGTGACAGCGTGGCTGGGGTGCCTATTTTCTCACCTTTTATATTAGTTAACTGGGTATTATCCAGAGCCGGTAGTACCACATGAGCGGTCATGATGGCATCGGTATAAGGCATGGCATTAACAAAAGGCGGTAATTCAGTGGTTTGCCAGGCGGCTTTATCAATTTTTATCACTGGAAGGGCAAAATGCGTATCCGACATCACGTTTCCGTGTCCCGGAAAATGCTTCAGTGAGGTCATAATTCCGTGATGGTGAATACCACGAATATAGCTTTTTGCTAAATCGCTAACCCACTCAGGAGAATCTGAATAGGAGCGCACTCCGATAACCGGGTTATTCTGGTTATTATTAACATCAACAACCGGGCCAAAGTTGAAGTTAAAACCTAACGCAGAGAGTTCCTGACCATGAATATCCCCGGCTATTTCGGTCAGTTTTTGTGAACGCGTCGCACCAAGAGCCATATTACCGGGCATTTCTGTACCGACACGTAGACGAGTAACGTAGCCACCTTCCTGGTCTGTACTGATCATCAGCGGCAGATTACTTCTGGCATCTTGAAGCGCATTAATCAATTTTACGGTCTGAGGGGTATCTATCAGGTTTTCACGAAACAGAATGACAGATCCCAGATGGTACTTAGCGATGATTTCAGCAATCGCTGGGTTCAATTCAATCACCGGCTGTTTTTGATCCTGCCCCTCAGCTTGCCAGGCGCGAAAATCCATCATCACTATCTGACCTATTTTCTCTTCAAGGCTCATCTCAGCAACCAGCTTCTGCGCCGCAGTCTGGGGCTCTTTCCACATTTGATGTAGTTGAGAGTCTGAAATAATCTCAGCATGACTGAATGCACTAAAAATGAGAGACGCAAGTAGTAGTTTTTTCATAAATTTAGCTCCTGACATAGCCCTGAATATTATTAAAAAATAAAATCACAATTAATTATCAACTTCTAAGAATTGTCTGTTAAAACTCCCCACGCTGACGATTTAACACATGCCTTCCCTGACAATTTCTCATACGTGAGTTTCCTGAAATCATTTCTATGACTGCTTATTTACCATACTTAACCCGACAAGGAATAAAATATTCCTATCAATGTGAAATGAGTCACACTAAAGTGACTAAAGGTAAATAAAAAACAAACTCACATCACAGTATAAACGCAACATTATGTTATTTAATGATTTTATTTTTATGAAAAATGATTGATATGTATGATTTATTGGAATTTTTTATTCTGAAAAGCTTTATGAAAATTTGAGAAAAGTAAAAAAAACAGCTCAAAAAGTGGAAAATCGGAAAAAGAAGACCAGGAACAGCGAATAAGTATGTTGAAGTGATTAACGAAGGAATAGCGGGGAATATATTTTCGATAAATAAAAATATACAATCAGATTATGCCTAATACTCCTCCTTCAGCAATCAATCGCATGAAGACCTATAAAACTTTCTTTTCCTTTCAGCATTTTTATAGCCAAATATTAATAATGTTCTCTGTACCAACAGGGGCATTTCTGGCTACATTCCCTTAACAAAACCATAATAAAAAACTTAACTCTTTACTATAAGAGCATAATCGTTTACCAAAAAACAAAAAAACACACTAAAATATCATTTAAAAAAAAATAAATTAATCATATAATTTTACTTTAGCCACAAAGAACATAATGATTAGCATTAAGTTAGTTAACAAATTGAAATTAATAGATAAAAAATTCGCTCAAAAAAACTGAATATCACAACAAATTATCTTAAAGAAAAATTAAAGAACAATTTTATCGCTGTAATTTGAAGGCAAATATAATAATGACTGTAGAATCATGGAATACCGCCACAATAGTCGACGATCATCCACTCGCAAGGATGGCCATCCGTGGCGCTCTGGAAAGACAAAACTTGACAATAACAAATGAATTTGAGGATGGTCTTTCTGCATTTAACTCATTGAAAAATAATCCGTCTGATATTGTTGTTATTGATGTTGAAATTCCAGTATTAAATGGCGTTGAGCTGGTAGAAAAACTCCGTGGTTGCGGCTTTAAGGGGCTACTGATAGTTGTCTCAGCAAAAAATGAACGCTATTACAGTAAAAAATGTGCTGAAGCTGGGGCAAATGCTTTTATCAGTAAAAGACAGGAAATGGGAAGCATTATCTCTGCTATTGAGTCAGCAAAAAAAGGATACAGTTTTTTTCCTTTTTTTTTAAAAGAAAATGATGAGATGCCTACCGCAACCGAGCGGCTGGAATCCTTGTCAGTTCAGGAAATGAAGGTGATGAAATACCTGCTAAGTGGACTCGATAATCAGCATATTAGTGAAGCGATGAATATAAGTAGTAAAACAGTGAGTACCTATAAGACCAGACTAATGGAGAAATTAGGCTGTCACTCGCTGATTGCTCTTATTTCATTTGCTCACCAAAATAAAATAAGTAAGCAATGATAAAATCCGTTCTTTATATCCTCACAGTCCTGGCTGTTGTGCTTTGCCTCAACAATGCCAGAGCTCAGGCCTATGATGAGCTGGAACTCGTTCCACAGCAGCAAGTATCTCCGGTATCCGTTCTATTAACTGAGGAGGATAAACAATGGCTTAAAAATCAAAAACCGCTGCGCATCGGTGTTTATCCTCAAGTTCACTCACCTGTAGTCCAGAGCATGTTTACGGGGCTTTATCGTGGAATAAATGCCGATTATCTTGCAATCATTGAGCGTTCTCTTGATATTAAGGTGAAAGTCATTGATTTTGGTAGCAAGGACAAAGCAATACAAGCTCTTAGTCGTGGCGAAATAGACAGTGTTTTAACTGGACTCGAATATCAGCACCATAATAACCCTGCATTGATTTCATCGGTGGCAGTCGCACGTTCCTGGCCTAATTTAGTTGCTAACATATCGAACATTATGTCTCCTCTTTCCAGTAAGAAAAACGTTCGTATTTCTACTGTGGGAGACTATCCTGACAGCCAGTTTATTTATCAATCTTTTCCCAATGCCGATATTATCCGCTATGACAACTATGAATTGGCGCTCAATGCTATCTCTTCCGGGGAAGATGACTATTTTATCGGCGACTCTCTGACAACCAGCATCTGGCTTTCTCAGGAGTTCAGAAACACTATTGTCACGCTAAAATACTGGAATGAACCGCAGAAAAAAAGTGTATTTTTATTTACTGCACAGCAATCCAGACTGCAACATATTTTTGATAATATTTTGAATAGTATAGATAAAAGCGTGCATAGCCAGGTAGCACATTCAACGATTGATATTGGCGATCTTTCATTTCTTCTTGAGCCGCTCAATTTTACGGCTGCCGAAAAACAGTGGCTAAGTAAAAATAAAAAAATCCGGGTGATTGTTAACCCCTGGTATATTCCTTTTACTTTAATGGATAGTGAGCAGGGAATACGTGGCATTAGTGGGGATGTGTTAAATTTAATCAGCCTACAAACAGGGCTAACTTTTGAATCAATCGTAGTTTCATCTTACGATGAAATGATTAATGAAATAAACAAAGGTGACTGGCATATAATGGTGCCAGCCATTTATAGTGCCGATAGTGATATCTTTTCATTCACTCAGCCATTTGTCAGTACACAGTTTGTCAGTGTGGTAAACAAAGAACATCACAGCAATGCGACATTATTGCCAGGGATGCGTGTGGCAATCACTGACGAGCATCCCTTACAATCTGAATTACAAAAAAAATATCCAGATATCAAATGGATACCGGTAAAGAATGCCAGTATTGCATTGAATCTGGTTGCCAATGATGAAGTGGATGCAGCAATTGCAAATCGCTTAGTTGCACGTTACTTAAGCGAACATTATTACCCGGATCAGCTTATCTGGCAGGCTATCCCTGATGCCATGCCAGCTTCACACTCTGTTGCAGTATCTCCAGATCAACCTGAGTTAAAGGCTATTTTAGATAAGGCTCGAAATAATATTCCGGAACGCGAAATGTTCCAGATAGTCAGTAAGTGGCTACGGATGCCGAACGTCAAAATAGATACCTGGGAACTGTACAACAAGCCTTTTTATCTGGTTGCTTTACTCGCAACTTTACTTGTTGGCAGCAGTTCCTTATGGGCAATCTATCTGGCTATCGAGGTGCGTAAAAGAAAACGCTCACAACGTTTGCTGGTTAAAGAGAAGATAAAAGCACAACGTGCCAGCAAAGAAAACAGAGAGTTTCTCTCCAGAATGAGCCATGAGCTCAGAACACCTGTCAGTGCTATTATCGGATACCTTGAATTATTACAAAATGCATCGGTCGACTTTAAATCTGAAGATAAAATTTCTGTTAATCAGGCCACTCAATCTTCACATTCACTGCTTAAACTGATCGGTGAAATTCTTGATCTTGAAAAAGTAGAGTCAGGTATTATTGAGGTCATACCAAAATGGGGAAAAGTCGATGATCTGATAACGGCTAAAATCACCTTATTTCATGCCGTCGCCAGCAAAAAAGGGATTGCTATAAACTACAAATCATCCGTTCCTGCCAATAAAGTGACATTCCTTGACTTTCAACTTTTGGGACAAGTGCTGAATAATATCATTGGTAATTCGGTGAAATTTACTCAGCAAGGTAGCATCAATATTTCTGTTTCTTTACAGAATGAAATACTCACTATTGTTGTCACCGACACAGGCGCTGGTATTTCGAAAAATGAACAATTAAGCATTTTCGAGGCGTTTATTCAGGCAGATAATCAAAGTGCGGAGCAAGGTTCAGGACTTGGACTCACCATTTGCAAAGTGCTAATGACAAAAATGAAGGGAACGATATCCTTAGAGAGTGAGGTGAATAAAGGAACTACGGTGACGATGAACCTTCCCACTGAAACATTGACAGATGCTAACGTAGAATCTGCTCCGGTGTCCACTCCGCCCATCAGTATTGACCGTCAGTTACGTATACTGATTGCTGAAGATCAGCCCGCCAGTCGTTTATTGTTAAAACGTCAACTTGCTACTCTTGATATTAGAGCTGATGAGGCCGCTAACGGGAAAGAAGTACTTTCCCTGTTACAACAATTTCCCTACGATATTCTGATAACTGACATTAATATGCCGATTATGGACGGTATTACCCTGACAAAAACAATACGCGAGTATGACAACAATCTCATTATTTATGGACTAACTGCAACAGCCCAGGTACATGAGCGTGAACGTTGTCTGGAAGCCGGTATGGATGACTGCTTGTTTAAGCCGATAAATATTACTCAGCTTACCTTGCTACTCTCCCAAATAAAGCCGAAAACGCATCCCTTCTTCGATATGAAACGGCTGACGGTATTAACACAGGGTAACCGCTTGTTGATGTTGAATGCCTTGAAGGATGCGCAGCAAGAGAACTACAACGATCTTTCTCAGGCTCATCATGCTCTCACTGGCTCTGACTATCAGGCGATGAAGCATCATATCCACCGCATACGCGGTACGGCTCTTTTATTAGGTATTAAAGACCTGGCCAGTCAGACTGAACTGCTAGAGGAGAAGTTGCAGGCATATGATTCTGCTCTTAGTTCTGATGATGACCTCTTAGCGATGCTCAAAAATATTCGTGAATTACTGGCTGAAATAGATATCGCAGTAGAAAATTTCAAACCTTAGAAAATCCCTATAGTTACTATTAAGAGCGTTATTCGGTGGTGCCGTTTAACGCTCTACTGGCAAGGTCAGTAAGCTCCTTTCCCCACCTCAGTATTATCGAGCGACATTTTATTTTTAGCCTCTTACATTGCAAATATTATCCATCTCGCTATTATTTTAGTGAATAATTCTTTATCCAAACTTGAATTGATAACAGACAATTCATTTCTAACGGGCATAGGAATTATCTTACCACGCGTAAGTTTCCTCTGATATCATTCTTCCACGACTCCGTTTATACTTACCTGCGGGTTAAAAAAACGAAATATTTTATGAGAATTATAATCTAAAACACCCCTGCTCTGTGATATCAGGATATAAGAAATGAGAATATATATTTCAGCTATTATTTCATTGATGACTTTTATTTTCCCTGTATATGCTTTAGACATTGGTTATATTTCCTCTTTTATTAATAGCGATAGTTACACATTAGAAAAAGAAATCAAAAATAACTCCGATAATGAACATCACGTTAATATACAAATAGAGCGTATATCTTCACCTTTAAAGAATGGTAAAATCATTCCGATGGATAAACCTGGGGAGTTATTACTAACTCCCGAAAGTCTAACGCTTCCAGCGAACACTCGTCAGAGTATATATTTTACATATCAAGGAAAGGACGACGACAAGGAGCGTTATTATCGAATTATATGGCTGGATCAGGAGTTACATTCCACACAACAAAATTATCCTGTGCATCGTTCCATGATTAAAATCCCCACTAAAATTGGCACGCTAATCGTCGTCTCACCACGAAAAATAAAATATGATTACCAGTATAATAAAGGAGATATCAATAATACCGGAAATGCAACATTTAAAGTCATTGCATACGGCCCCTGCCTTAAATCAATATCAAAAACAGATTGTCGAGAGAATTTTTTTCTTATACCCGGGCAGAACCGAGAATTGTCTCGTGTAGATATGTCTGATGAGAACAGTCACATATCACTCTGGCAAAGTGGGCAGTTTGTATTAATAAAATAGCTTAGATAATAATGAGTAATTACATTGGCTACAACCAGACAGATAATGCACCTCTAAAAACAGACAACAAATCTGGATATGCTTCACGGGGAACATGATAACAATGCTAAACTCGTCTGAGTTTAACCCGGTTGATGACTGGCAGGAAAATATCTACCGTACTCTTTTATCCTGGATTCGGAAAATTATGTCACTTAAAGCGATTGCTAAAGAACTTGGGATTTCGGTTACCACCGTCAGCCGTGCGTTAAACGGCTACGATGATGTCTCATTAGAGACTCGAGAGCGTGTTGAGGCAGAAGCACAGCGTCGTGGATACCGCCCTAATACTCTGGCACGTCGTCTAAAAATGGGCAAAATCGATGCCGTTGGCTTGGTTTTTCCTGCAAGTTCCTCTTCATTAGTCAGCCGCGTTTTTTTTGATATGGTCGCTGAAATCAGCCACGAGTTGGCACGCTATGATATTGATTTATTATTAATCTCTGATGACGAACAGGCTGGCAGAAACAGTTATATGCGTCTGGTGCAAAGCCGCCGAGTTGATGCTCTGATTGTTGCCCATACTCTGGATGACGATCCGCGGCTGATACAGTTACTTTCCTCCGGCTTTCCTTTTCTGGCTCTGGGTCGTAGCCGATTGCCACAGCCTTATGCCTGGTTTGATTTTGACAACCAGGCCGGAGCATTGACGGCAACACGCTATTTAATTAGTCAGGGGCATCGCCAGATTGCACTGCTGGGAGAAGATAACAATCAGGCCTTTATCATTCAGCGTCGGAATGGTTATCTGCAAGCACTAAACGAGTCGGGGTTAGACAATCACTGGCTGCGTAATATACCGGCCACCCGCCGCGCAGGGTATCAGGCAACTCTTGAACTTCTGCAATTACCTAACCCACCAACCGCTATTCTTACCGACTGCAATACGCATGGCGACGGCGCGGCAATGGCATTATCAAACCAGGGACGTCTGACGGGTGATAATCGTGTCTCACTGGTGATTTACGACGGTTTACCTCAGGACAGCATTATTGATGCTCAAGTTGGCGCCGTTATTCAATCAACCCGCCAGGGCGTGGGCCGCCAGATAGCCAGTATGGTTCGGCGGTTAATTGCTGGTGACGATCCTGCCTCTCTCCAGGTGCTCTGGCAACCCGAATTTATTCCCGGCGAAACAGCCTGATTAATACCTTTCGATGTTAATTATCTGAACCAGATCACGCATCCGAAACGTTTTGGATGACAACCGAAACGTTTCGGATCAACAGTAAGGCATTCCTTGTTATGGAGATGCCTGATGTCTGATTCGATTGTATACCTACAAAGTGCGGTGACGGATATCGTCATCAAAACCCATCCGTTTGCAGAGATTGTCTACTGGGGGCCGCATTTAACGCATTTCACACCGCAAGATGTCGCAAGCCTTACTCGCCCCGTTGCGAATGGTCGTTTGGATGTTGATTCTCCGGTGACGTTAATGGCTGAACTCGGCCATGGCTTGTTCGGTTCACCGGGCATTGAAGGTCACCGCCAGGGAGTGGATGCTTCTCCCATTTTTACCACGACCGATGTAGTACGTGATGGGCAAAATGTCACCATCAGGAGTGAAGACAACCAGGCAGGCCTGCGGCTCTGTAGTGAAATCCAGCTCGACAGAAGCGGCGTACTTAGCATTCGCCACGGCTTAACAAACCTGCGCGCACAACCCTGGCAGGTTGATCGTCTGGCTATCACGATTCCGGTCGCTGAACGTGCCCGAGAAGTGATGGCATTTCATGGCCGCTGGATCCGGGAATTTCAGCCCCATCGTCTGACTCTTGAACATGACAGTATTGTGCTAGAAAACCGCCGCGGCCGGACTTCTCACGAGCATTTCCCTGCGCTGATTACCGGCAGTAAAGCCTTTAGTGAGATGCAAGGTGAAGTGTGGGGCGTTCATCTGGGCTGGAGCGGTAATCACCGCTTGCGGGCTGAAGCCAAAACGGATGGCCGCCGCTATTTGCAAGCAGAGGCGCTCTACCTTTCGGGAGAGACAGAACTGGCGGAAGGCGAAACTCTCTGGACGCCAAGTCTGTTTGCCAGCTATTCGGCAACAGGGCTCAACGGTATGAGCCAGCAGTTCCACCGTTATCTGCGCGAAAACATCATTCGTTTCCCGGATAACAAACCTCGCCCGGTGCACCTCAATACCTGGGAAGGGATCTATTTTGACCACGATCCGCAATACATTATGCGTATGGCAAGTGAGGCAGCAGAGCTAGGTGTCGAACGCTTCATCATTGATGATGGCTGGTTTAAAGGACGTAATGACGACTGGG
>Ga0308165_1005512_pt1 | contig 11687 bp, 8 predicted proteins | sample PhyWR2_FD_201032 | JGI IMG/M metagenome (GOLD analysis project Ga0308165, IMG submission 201032) | Phyllosphere microbial communities from UC Gill Tract Community Farm, Albany, California, United States - DLSLW.R2 | ecosystem: Host-associated > Plants > Phyllosphere > Unclassified | place: USA... | reverse complement strand
AAAGAAAAAACGCCAAGGACTTTTCATTCAAGCTCCTCCTCCTAATAATTCTACTTTATCATACCTGAAAAAAATGGTTTGTCCATCCGTCGCTGGTCCGAAAAAAGACCCTGTTTGATCAATTTCCCTAAAGGAGAATGAACAACAGGGTCACCTAAATCTACCTAGTGATCAAGCGACTAGCTTTTCTTTACTTCTGTGATTCTTACTTGCATATCTCCGCCTGGCGTTGAGATCGTCACTTCATCATTGACTTTTTTCCCAATCAAAGCACGAGCGATTGGTGAATCATTGGAAATTTTACCAGAAAACGGATCTGCTTCAGCACTACCAACGATCATGTACTCTTCTTCGTCACCATCAGGCAACTCAACAAAAATCACAGTTTTTCCGATGGAAACTTCATCAGAGTCTACACCCTCATTATCAATGATCTCTGCAAAACGAATCATATTTTCTAAAGTAGTGATTCGGCCTTCGACAAACGCTTGTTCATCTTTAGCAGACTCATACTCGGAGTTTTCGGATAAATCGCCAAAACTGCGGGCTACCTTGATACGTTCAATGATCTCGCCGCGTTTTACCGTTTTCAATTCTTCTAATTCTTGTTCTAGCTTTTCTTTTCCTTCAAGTGTCATTGGGTAAACTTTTTCTACCATAGTTCTTTTCTCCTTTTAGTAACTTCTAATAAATCGCAAAAGGTAATCTTTTGCGATGAGTCCACAAAAGATTACCATGCTTTTTTTTAAATGTAAACTATAAACCTATGAAAATTTAATTTGAGGTATTGTTTACATATTGTTCCACTAATTGCATATGCTGTTCATAGGTTTCCGCAAAGTAAACTTCTTGGGTTTGAATGTCAGCAACGAAATAATAGTAGTTGTTCGGTGTTGGATCTAAGACAGCTTGGATCGCTGCTTCGCTTGGATTGTTGAATGGTCCAGGTCCGTAGCCAGTATGCACATAGAGATTATAAGGAGAGTCAACTTGAGTGTCCTCATAAGTGACTAGCTCTTTGTGCTCACCTAACGCGTATAGAATCGAAATATCCGATTGCAGCGGCATATCAATCGCTAAACGATTGAAGAATACCTGTGCGATATTTTTACGATCTTCTAGCTTACTACCCTCTTTTTCAACAAGTGAAGCCAATGTAAGGACTTCTTGGACCGTCATTTCTTTTTGAGCAATTTGATCGAAATATTTGGACAAGACTGAATTTGATTTATCCACCATTTGGGTAACGACTTCTTCTAGGGTATTCCCTGTATAGTAGTCATACGTCGCTGGGAACAAGTATCCTTCTAGTCGGTAACGCACGCCTTGCGCATCGCCGGCACTTGCTAAAAGCTCAGGATAGGTTTCTTTCATTTTTTCAAAGAACTCATCGCTTTCCATCAAAGCTAAGAAATCGTCTTTCGAGATATTTGTTGCTTCCGCTAGAGCATCACCGATTTGATCCACATCAAACCCTTCTGGAATCGTCACTTTTGCATCAGAGGTGACCGAACCTTCGCCATTTTGCAGCATCTTTGAGATTTGATCCAAAGTCATACTAGGAGAAAAATGATAATTTCCTGCTTGAAATCCAGTTAAATTATTGAATTTCGTATAATAGTTAAAGATCATACCACTTTTAATGATATTGTCTTCTTCCAATATTTCTCCAATTGCTTTGTTGGACGATCCACTAGGAATCTCAACTGCCACCGTTTCTGTATCTTCTGGATTCAACGGCTGCAATCCTGATGTTACATAACGATACATTGAAAATCCTAAAACACCACCGATGACGAGCAGAGCAAGGACTACGATCAAAACGATCCGATTGACAATCCGATCTTCTTTTTTGCGTTGCTGCTTGCGCAATTGCGTTTCCCCACCTTCAGCTATGGGCACTTCTTCCGCTGCTGCCCTACGACTTGTAGCAGCTTGCTTTGCTTGTTTATTTTTGGTCTTTCCACTTGCAGTTCGCGAACCCACCTCTTCTTGAGGTTGTTGAATAGGACGCTCGTTCAAACCATCGCTTTCCTGGGTTTGATCTGATTGAGGTTGCTTTAAAGCTCCTAATACTTCGTCTTTAAAGGATTTATCCTCTGGATGTTGTTTACTCAAAACAACTCCTCCTAACTTTCGTAATACTGGCTTGTACCATTATACACGAAAGTTAGGGGGAGTGGAATGATTTTAATATTTTTGAAATCATTAAATATAAATAACCTTATTTTACTAAGCTATTCCATACTGCAAGAGACTGTTGTTCTTGTTTTTCAAAATCATATTTCCCTTGAATGGGGTAACCTTCCATATAAAAAATCCAACCTTCAATTATACTGCTTACATTATTTTGTACAATTAGTGCCGGTAATTCATCTGAAGAACCATCTTTTAAGAATTGAGTGGTTGCTGGAATATCGACAGTGATAACATCTGTTCCTACGGCCAATGCTTCAAATACTACCAACCCTAAACCTTCATACAGACTAGTAAAAATAAATGCATCACATAGTTTAAGTAAAGAATAGGGATTATCCATTCCTCCTAAAATAATAATTTTTTCTTTGATACCACTTTCTCTTACTTTTGCAATAGTCTGCTTTTTTAAAGGTCCATGAGGAGCTACAATAACAAGACGTGTGTTTGGAAATTTTTTATTTACTTCTACAAAAGACTCGATTAATCGATCATGACCTTTTTGTAAATCAAATCTACCAATATTGATAAAAACTTTAATATTAGGATTTAGCAAATCATCAATTAATCGCAATTTAGTAACACCATAAATATATCCTATTTCGTTTAAAGTGAAATCTATCTTCTCTCTAATACCTAGATGAACTTCAGCCGCTTTTTGAAAAGCTTTTAAAAGCTCATCAGAATTATTTTCAATATTGGGAAAAAGTCCATCTCGACTTAGTTCATGTGTTTTCACCACATTAAATATTTTACGATATCCTACATTTTCTGTCTGAGTTTTTATTCCTAAATCACTCTTTATTTTATCAGAAATATGTTCTGAGTATCCATATTGCAATGGTACATTCAAAAGAGAAGTAAAAATTGATTCGTTACTTGCATCTCTTATCTCTTTAAAACCCAAGAAATTATCCATAACATATATATTATTTAAGCTAGGATAATTCAATAATAATCTATCTTTCAATTCGGAATTAACTAAGACCAATTGATCTACATTTTCATACGTAGATCCTAAAACTTTCATATTCACATTTTTTTTTGCTTTATATTCTTCAAACATATCAGTATGATAAAATATTGTAGTTTTAACGTTTGATTTAGAAATAGCACTTGTCATAGTTGCTATTGCGCGTTCGAAACCTGTATAGTGAATAAATTGATCTATGTCAAGATTGTTGAACATACGTCGAAAATCCAGTCTATACATTTTAAAAATACTTTTTTCAATAATTTTTTTTGCGATTTTTTTTCCAAACCACTCGGTATTTAAATAAAGATATGTTAAAATCCCTTCCAAAAATGTGTACTGAGTTACACCGGAACTCAAAATATATGGAATCTTCAATTCAGCCAATTTATATTTATGTTCTTTTTTTACAGAACGATCTTTAACAAAAAGAATATAATTATTTTCTGATAAATCGATTGCTTCAATAGTATTAAAAAAAGCCCTACTAATTCCATTATCCCATAAAGCACCCGCGTATAAAACTATATTTTTTTTACTGTTTCTTAAAGAGTATTGATGTATTCTATCATTAATTTCTTTGTTAAACAAAAATTTAACTAATTGTTCCGTTCCGTTAATATTATCTTTACCAATGAATTTTTCTTTAAATGAAGTAATATTGCCAGAATAACTTTCTGATTCATCAATTCTACACTCTTCTATTAATTCATTTACAGTCTTTACTTGTTTAAATGGGTAATTATCAATATCTTCATATAGACCTCTATTTAAATAATACTCTTCTTTATCATAAGTAAATAAAACAGTCTTTTTACCGCTGCATAAAAAATCATACATAATAGAACTATAATCAGTTATTAACACATCTACAGCAGTTAAAAACTCATATGTTTCCACGTTTTCTGGAAATAACATAACTTTTTTAAAGTTATTTAAGTCAATACTGAGTTTCTCAGCATCAAAAGGATGAAGCTTTATGAATAATCTCTCATTGTCTTTAAGTTCTCTTTCAAAAGAAATCAATATTTCCTCTATGAAAGATACAGAAGTACCTACATCTCTATATGTAGGCATATAAAAGTATATTCTCTCATTAGAGACATCGATTTTATTACGAACATCTGATCCTTTACTATTATCAAAAAGGATACTATTTCTTGGAGAAGGTGCTACCACAATATTGGTACTTGAAATATTTTTCAAATTGTAATTCTCTACTATCTTTTCCTTAGTGTAGTCATTACTAACTACAAGAAAGTTTGATGCCATGAAATTTTTTTGAACATTCCCAAAACCATCAACTTCCATTGCCTTACCTAAACATTTCAGAGGGGTTCCATGCCAAATATTAATGTAGATTTGCTCAGGTCTTTTATTAAAATAACTCCAAAATGTCGTATCATTAATTAAAAATTCAGCAGTAGCTAAATTATAGACATATTCTTTCGAATTGTATTCAATTAATTCAATATTAGTCCAATTTACTTCAACGTCGAGTAAATTTTTTATCCAGTCTTTCTTGTCATTTTGAATCGCAATCTTTAGTTGAAAATCTTTAAAATTTTTCGAAAGATATTTTGTAAGATAATAAACATGCCCACTGAAATCTCTTCCGTGAGTAGACTCAATAAGTATAACGTTTTTATTAATCTTTTTATTTTTTATAAAATGTAAATACTGAAATTCATATTTTTTATCTATTTTTTTCTTCAAAACTTTCCTTACTTTTTTATTAAGTAATCTAACCATTGTAGTGTAACTCCTTAATTCAATTGTTCTTAAAATTCCATTATTTTTTTTACAACTGCTTCGCTACTTTCGCTCATTCCTCTACAGTACCTATCACAAAAGTTCGAATATTTTTTTGAAAATGTAATTGAGTAGTTTGAGGTCATATTTATCATAAATTTAAACTGCTTGTAAAAGTCCTCTTCATTTGTGGAGATAGCTCCTGGCAGTTCATTTATATAATCAATATAGAATCCACGGATTTTTTTTTCGTAATGATCTAAATCATAAGCGTAGAATAACATCGGTTTATGAAGCTCTGCAAAATCAAACATTACAGATGAATAATCAGTGATTAAAAAATCAGAGATTAAATATAAATTATTAATATCTTCTGAGCTATTAATAAAGACCTTCTGTTCATACCCATTAATGTCAATTGAGTCTTCTACTAAATAATGCGGCCTTAGGATTAAAACATCATCTTCATTCATCAAATCGAAAACTTTCTTTAATTGGAAAGGCATCTTAAATTTGTAATTTCCCTTACTAATGTAATAGTCGTCTCTCCAAGTAGGAGCATACAGAATCACCCTGCCATTAGTTCTACCCAAAATTTTCTTTTTCAATATATTTTTAATTTCATTATTACTACCATATTTAACCAAATGATCATTCCTTGGATAACCAATTTCAAGAAACTCATTTTGAAATTGAAAAGCTTTTTTAAAAATCCTTTTCGAATAATCATTCGGTGCAATCAAAAAATCCCATCTTTCTGACTCTTTTATAAAACTTTCTTTGTAAGATTCATTCGTTGTACCTGGAATAGAAACATTCTGAATGTCTAACCCTAATTTTTTTAAGGGTGTACCGTGCCAGGTTTGAAAATATACAGTCTGTTTGTTCTTTTTTAACCAAATTGGCATTCGGGCATTAAATACCCAAAAGTTAGATCTGGGAGCTAAAAATAACCATTTAATAGAAAAACGAACAACAAAGTTAATCTCAGGAAATCTCTCTTGAGCTATACTTAAATATTTTTTTTTGATTCCCCAATAAACATACCAATCGTTATGGTCTATATTGTTTATAAATTCGTTATAAATTGCATAGGGATTGTCTCCAGGGAGCTTGCCATTAAAATTTTCAAAAAGAATCGTATTTTTCTTAATGGAAAAATACGAAGCGATAAAATTAAAAAGTTTACCATACAGATAACTAATTATCTTTTTTATATTTGTCAACTCCTCTATAATTCCACCACAAACTTTTAAAAAGAAAGGAGGGCAATTGAAAAATCCTTCCAATTCTAGATGGATTGCTTAGTGAACGATACATCCATTCCAAATTATATTTTATAAAAAACTGGGGTGCTCTTTTCACATGTCCACTTAAAACATCAAAACTTCCACCAACATCTTGAAAAATACTTACATTCAACTTGTTAATATTCCTAAATAGCCATTGCTCCTGTTTTGGAAAACCTAATGCAACAAATAGAAAATCAGGCTTACAATTGTTGATTTTACTAACAATTTCTTGTTCACTTAGATTAGTATACCCATCAATTGCGCCTACTATATTAATTTTAGGATAAGCGGAGCCAATATTGGCAATAGCATCTTTAAGAATTTCTATTCTTGCACCATAAAAGAAAACACTTTTCCCATTTACATTAGCATACTCCAATAGCTTTAACATCAAGTCAAAACCTGCAACCCTCTCCCTAATATTTCCACCTGTTAATTTTGATACTAAGACAACCCCGATACCATCAGGAATACGATGTGTACTAGTTTTTATCAAATTAATCACTTCAGGAAACCTCTTAGCCTCAATTATGATTTGAGGATTAACACTAATGATAGTCATCTTTTTCTTTTCTAACAAGTAGTACGGAAGATCACTTAAAATCATTTGATACGTAAGATTATCTACTGGGATTCCCATAATTAACTCAGTTTTCATATTGTTTATCGATCCAATCTATTAGTTGTTTCATAGCTCTTCCATCTGCAAAAGTATTCCAAATGGAATTAAACTCTTTTAAATCTGATTTATTTTCTTTTAAAAACGAATTTTTAAGATCACTATGACTATAAGTAATTGTCCCTGTTACGTATTTTTCAAATAACTCTTGTATTCCAACCTTAGTACTATAAGTTTTGTAATCATACCAAAAATAGATAATTTGCCCATTGGGATTTGCTAATGAATATTCAAAAGGAATAGATGAATAATCTGTTACTAGATAATCAACATATGAAAGGATAGATGTTAAAGACACACCTTTAGGAAGCTGAATAATCTCAGGAAAATCAGATAATTGATCTCTTAGAAAATTATCATGCGGATGCGGATGGATAATCAGTTGCAAGTTCGATGGGATTTGTTTTATAAACTCTTCTAAACTAAATGATTGATCTCTTTCAGTCTCACGATATGTTGGAGCATAGAGAACCAAGGGTTTTTTTATAAAATCAAATTTTAGTTCGTTTTTGAATTGATCACTAAAATATTGATCAGTTAAAGGATACCCAAAAGGTAATATACCATAATTTTTAGCATAGCTCTTACAAAAAATCTTAGCCATCATTGGAGAACTAACTACCAAGTGAGTAAATCTATTGTATACTGCTTGATATCTTTTTTTATCAATATTCGATTCACTAGATACATAATTTGCTTCTAACCCAAATTTTTTTATAGCACCATTCGCATGCCAAAGTTGTACTACACTAACTTCTTTATCGAAGTTAAATTCAGCAAGTAAAGGAAAATAATTATCACATAAAATCATTTTACTTGAACCTAGAACAGGAATCACCTTAGTATATAAGTCGTATAAGGAATCAATCGATAAAGTTAGATTACCCTGAATAGAAAACCTTTGAGCCAGTTCAGCACAATTCTTTGTATAGCAGATAATCACTCTTTCTCTATATTTTTCTATCAATTTATCCAAAATGTACTCACTTGAAGAGGGGAAACTTAATAAAAATACGATATGCTTATTTTTTTTTCGTTTTACTTTCGATAACCATTTAATTGGCAATAAGTAAATTGTCTTAGCCAAAGGTTTTAAATAATTTATAATTGTAATCGCCTCTTTTACACTAACCCTTATTCTAACCGATATAAGAAAAAAAGAAAATATTTGTAACAAAACCGTCATATAGTCATTAGGATGGATAACAATTCTTTTATGATGAATGAAAGTTATACTTTTTTATTAAGGTTACGATTATGAAAAATAGCAACACAATACAAGGAATTATTATTGTAATAGAAAAGAACCAAGGATTATTATATGATACTATAAGTTTATTTTCCCCCTTAACCTGGTTCACTGTTACAACTCCTATTGTATTGACATCGAAGTCTTCATCTGAAAGAGAATTGCCATTTAAAATCAAATTTGTTCGTTTATATTTGATAATCGGAATTTTTATACTTTTATTTGAATGGGATTTCCAAGTAACCTGTAGCTTACCATTAACAACGCTTTTTTCGAAAAAATGATTATTTTGGATGATTTCGTCCCCATAGGTCCCATATCTGCTTATTTTATCATCATTATATAAAGGAAGGTAATCTGGCGTAGACTTCTGAAAGCTCAAAAGAAGCTCCTGTTTATCTTTTGAAAAAAGTTGATTTTTCATTTTGAATTCGTCATCTTCGAAAACAAATGAGTTTACTCTAGTATTTACAGCAGTGTCACTTTGATGCCATTTAATCATTTTACTCGTATTCATATAATTTATTTGAACTAAGCTTAAACATAGTAATATAGCTAAGTAAAATGGATTTGTTATTCTCGCACCTTTATAGTATCGCATCATTATTGCCAAACCTATTAATAACAAAACTATTGAGGTTATAACGAAACGAAACGGAAATTGTATAAGCCCTAAAATAGGGTTCTCCAAGCTAGATAGAAATTTCCATGGTATAAAATTTGTTGAAAGAATAGTAAATAAAGCAACAATTGCCACTATTATTTTCAAAAAAGGTTCAAATTTATATTTCTTATTTAGTATTCCACAGAATAGAACTGCAAAAAGAACCGGAAGAAATTTAGGATACTCAATCCAATATGAACTATTGGCTGTAATCGTATTATTCTCCATATGTTCATTTAAAAAAGGCGGAACTAATTTATTGCCTAGATAAACATCTATCATATTTACCCACACATTAGTAGTTAGTAACAAAAATGAAAAAATTGATATAATTAATTCTTTCAATAGCGATTTTTTTTTATCTGTTGTCAAAAAAGAATATATGAAGAAGAAGAAATAAACCATTACTAAGAAGATTGTCGATAAAACATGGACTTGAAACATAGCACTAATTGCTACTGAGGTTCCTATAATACTTAGTTTTTTTTCTTCAATTAATTTTATCAATGGTATCATACACAGCGGAAGAATTGCAGCTGGCCAAGCTGAAAGACCTTGTTGATCTATCCAATATTGAATTGGATAAGTAGTCATAAAAAATATACTGAATCCAGCAGAAATCCAACCATTTACTTTAATTTTTTTCAAGAAAATCAGCATGGAGAAACCGGAAATATTATAAAGTATAAAGTTGGATATTATTTGATATTGAAACCACGATTTTGAAATTATTACAATAATTCCTTGGAAATATGCAAATAGTGGACCATACAAAGCATTGATGATTCGTCCGGATTGTTGAAACCCATACATTGATATAAAGTATTGATAATTTCCATTTTTTATTTGCTCACTTACATCATAAAAGCGATTATAATGAAAGATAGCGTCAGAACCAATAATAACTCCTCGCAGATATAACTGCGGAAAAATTAAAATCAAACTGGCAAATAAAATCAAAAATATTTGTATATATAATGGATATTTTTTAAAAAAACTCAGCATTTAAAAACTCCTCACATTTTCTTTTTACCTCTATTATTGTTTTGTTTCTAAAATTGATTCTTATCGTATAACCCATATAAATATATAGCTATAATGTGGGAATTTCAACCTAAAAGGCACAGTATTTTTTCAAACTAAAAAAGCTAGCACCATTTTTTTAGTACTAGCTTATGTCAACTTTACGGATAAATCCGATTCAACAACCGTGGAAACGGAATGGATTCTCTTACGTGCTCGATTCCTGATAACCAGGTAACGGTCCGTTCTAGTCCAAGTCCAAAGCCGGTGTGAGGAACTGAGCCGTACTTGCGTAGGTCTAAATACCATGAGTATTCGTTTTCGTCCAAGCCGTGGGCGCGGATTTGCTCTAGGAGGTATTCATGATCGATGGCACGTTCAGATCCACCTATGATCTCGCCATAGCCTTCTGGTGCGATCATATCGGCACAGATCACGACATCTTCTCTCGTTGGATGTGGCTTCATATAGAAAGGTTTGATGGCTTTTGGATAGTTTAAGATAAAGACGGGCTGATCGAATGAATTGGCAATAAAGGTCTCATGTGGTGAGCCAAAGTCATCGCCCCATTGAATATCATCAAAGCCGTTCTTTTGTAATAATTCCACTGCATCATCGTAAGAGATTCGTGGGAATGGTAATTTGGTGTATTTTTTCAAGACTTCACGGTCACGACCTAAGACGTCTAACGCATAGTCACAGTTATCGAGCACATTTTGCACTAAGAATGCCACGTACTGCTCTTGGACTTCTAAACTTTCTTCTTGGTGCATAAAGGCCATTTCTGGTTCAATCATCCAAAATTCAATCAAGTGACGACGTGTCTTTGATTTTTCGGCACGGAAAGTTGGTCCAAAAGAAAAGACTTTGCCAAACGCCATAGCGGCAGCTTCCATGTACAATTGACCGGACTGAGATAGATATGCTTTTTGATCGAAATAGTTGGTTTCAAATAAATCGGTCGTTCCTTCTGGTGCTGATCCGGTTAGGATCGGTGGATCGATTTTGATAAAGCCATTCTTGTTGAAGAATTCATACGTTGCCCGGATGATTTCGTTTCTGATTTGCATGATGGCGTGTTGTTTTGAGGAACGCAACCATAAATGACGATGGTCCATCAAGAAATCTGTTCCGTGTTCTTTTGGTGTGATTGGGTAATCATGGCTTTCCCCAACAACTTCTAAACCAGAAATGCCAATTTCATAGCCAAATTTTGAGCGGCTGTCTTCTCTGATTTCCCCAGTGACCAGTACGGCAGTTTCCTGATTTAAATTTTTCGCTAATTGGAAAACTTCCTCACCTACTTCACTTTTCACAACGATTCCTTGGAAATACGCTGTTCCGTCGCGAAGTTGTAAGAAGGCGATCTTGCCGCTGGAACGTTTGTTAGCAACCCATGCTCCGATTTGAACGGTTTCGCCAACGTGTTTTTTTGCATCTAAAATTTGAATAGATTCCACTTGATTCTCTCCTATCTAATTAATAAAGGCACCATAGAGCATTTTAAGCTTTTTGGCGTTTCTTTTCAACAAAATCATGGATTCGTTTGGTAGCTTCCGCTAACGTGTCCCAATCAGTTGCATAGCTGATCCGTAAATAATCCGGTGTGCCAAAACCAGCACCAGTCACTACTGCCACGTGGGCTTCCATTAGTAAAGCTTCTACGAAGGCATCAATGGTTTGATAGCCGCACATTGTCATGGCTTCTTTGACATTTGGGAACAAGTAAAACGCGCCTTGGGGTTTCGTCACCTGAAAACCAGGAATAGCGGCAATTAGCGGATATAGTTTGTTCAAGCGTTCTTCGAAGGCCTGACGCATCACTTCGATCGATTCTTGATTACCAGTCAGTGCCTCAA
>Ga0308165_1005510_pt1 | contig 11691 bp, 7 predicted proteins | sample PhyWR2_FD_201032 | JGI IMG/M metagenome (GOLD analysis project Ga0308165, IMG submission 201032) | Phyllosphere microbial communities from UC Gill Tract Community Farm, Albany, California, United States - DLSLW.R2 | ecosystem: Host-associated > Plants > Phyllosphere > Unclassified | place: USA... | reverse complement strand
CGTATACCAACGAGAAAAACGAGAAAGTAAACATCGATGTAGTTGGCGATGCGGTAAACAATATTGTTAACCTCGGTAATTTATATACAACCATTAAAAACCTGTTCAATAAGCCAGAAACTGTAACCAGCTTGGTTTATAATGCTACCGACAATACGCTTACCTATACAAACGAAGAGCATGTGGCCAACGTGATCGACATTGTTACGCTGGTGCGCAAAAATCAGCTAACTACAAGCGTGATGAATGGTGTTACTACCGAAGTGACTTCGAACAGCTCTGCCGGCAATGCCAATAATACAGAGTACAAAGTAGAGGTAAAAAATGGAGCCATAACTACCGAAAAACTTGCTAACGGCGCAGTTAGCAACGAGAAGATTATTTCGAGAGCTGTTACTGCCGATAAATTGGGCGCAACACCAGCCGACAAAGATAAGGTTGGCGTAGTTCAGACAGATGGAAGCATCATTTATCAAACACTTTCTACGGCAAACATTGGCGGAAAGGATTTGATTGATGAAGATGGATCGATAGCCGTTACCAACGGCAATGGCGCCACGCTTGCAAATTCAAAAATAAAAGTTGCTGATGGCGGGATAAGCACTGTCAAGCTTGCCGATGCTTCGGTAACGAATGGTAAAATAGGTGCAGACGCCATCACAACCGACAAAATTAAAGACGGGGAAGTTAAAACTGCTGATATCGCAAATGCTGCAATCAGTACCGAAAAAATAAATAACAAGGCGGTAACTGCTACCAAGCTCGATGCCGGAGCAGGAACAAATGGCCGCATCGCGGTTGCTGATGCTACGGGAAATGTGAGTTACTCGAACACCATCCCGGGTACATCGGTTGCTGGTGACGACGTAACTGCAGCAAGCAATAAGATCATTTTGGGCGGAACACCTGCTGGTGCTGCACTAAAAGCCTTTTCGGTCGATGTAGATGAAACCAAATTGAACCTAAATGCCAACCAGATTAAAGGCGGCACAGCCGGTCAGGTAATGGTTGTTGGTGCCGATCTTAAAGGCGCCTGGGCAGATCAATCTGCTGTTACTACAGTAAGCAACAATTCTTCGGCAAATGCACTAAGTACCACCGTAAACGGAAAAACTGGTCAGGCTGTTAACATTATCAATTCAAATGTTTTGACAGTGGATGCAGCAACCAAATCGTTAACCAGTACGGTAAATGGTGTCGAAAGCAACGCATTAGATCTGTCGCCGGTAATAGCTGCAAGTCAAAAAACAACCACCGTATCAAATGGTACAAATACTACGGCCGCAGGCACAACAACTGGAAATGTAACCGATTACAAGGTAAATGTAAACAATGCAAGCGCAACCACAACTGGTGCAGTTAAGCCAGGTACGGGCCTTGCAATTGATAACGATGGTACTTTATCTGTAGAGGTTTCTACAATCACTTCGGGAAAAGCGCTTAACTCTACCGACCTTTCAATTTCTGCCGGCGGTGCAACATCATTATTGAAAGATGTAACTGTCGACATCAAAAGCGGTGCCGTTAACAGCGATAAAATTGCCGATGGCAGTGTTACAGGAACCGATATTGCGGTTAAAACAGTTGCTGCTACAAACTTAACAGCAGCGGGAGCGGCCACGGGCGATGTTGCAACAGCAAATGCCGACGGAACAGTTACCTACCAGGCAGTAAACGCATCAAATGTAATTAATGGCAAGAATCTTACTGCTGGTGATGCATCAATCGTTATTGGCACAGGAACGGGTGCAACCTTGGTTGATGCCAATGTAAAAGTGGCCGTTGGCGGTATTTGCACCGACAAAATTGCCAATGGCGCTGTAACAATTCATAAAATTGCAAACGCAGCCCCTTATAATGTAATGACAACAGACGATGCCGGAACACCGGCCTGGGTACCGCAGTCTTCACTGATTCCTGCAACAACCGTATCTAACCTGTCTGCCGTAAATACACTTACCACAACCGTAAATGGTGTTACTGGCAACCGTGTCGAAATAATTAATTCGAACACATTATGTTTAGATTCAACCAAGCGCTTTCTTACCAGTATTGTAAATGGATATATAAGCGGTGCAATCGATATTTCGCCGGTAGTTACGGCCAACCAGAAAACTACAACACTATCTAACGGCACAAACACTTCCGTTGCAGCCACCACAACAGGTAATGTTACCGATTATAAGGTAAACGTACCAACGGGCTGTGTAGAAACACTTGGTGTTGTTAAACAAGCGCCAACCAACGCAGCAGTAACCATTAACGCCGCCGGAGAACTTGTTGCAAACGCTAACAACGGCTTAACGGTAGCAAATGCAAACGTACAGTTGGGCGGTCAGTTAAACCAGGCAACAACCATAACTACCACAGCTAATAATACCCTTGCCGTTAATGGCCTGCAAGCCGGTGCAATGACTGATAAGATCGTTGCAACCGACGAGAATGGAATTTTGAGAGTGGTGAAGGCTGCAATGCCAAGATTTTTCTACATGCCATCAATGCTGTTGAATACCGAAACTGTAGGTGCTACTTACACTGTAAACTTATATAACGAGTACAAATCGCAGTTTACCAATATTCCAGCTTCGCAACGAAGCTCAGCTACATCTAACATACCTTTTATACCTACGGCAGCAGAGCTTGATTATTACGTTACCTACTTTGATAATACGGTTATACAAATTGTAAGCGTACAGGCAGATGGCACCTTAACCTATAAGGTTACCGCAAATGCAAAGACTTCATCGTTTGTGAACATTGTATTTGTTGTTAAATAAGTAGAACAATGACAAATTTAAAAGCAACACGATTGTGGAGTATAAATCTCCTGATCGTACTGATGTTATCATTGTTGGGCAACGAGGCATTTGCGCAGGCTACAATAAAGGTTCCGTTTTCACAGCGGATATCGGCAATGGCCCCGGGCGATTTCAAAAACAAGCAAACGTACAGCCTGCAGGGCGATTTTACGATGCTCGGAAATTCGAACGCGTTTGTTGAACCTTACAGCGATGGCGACAATAACTCGAGCGCAATGAAATTTTATAAATTGCCTTCAGACGCTAACAACCAGGCGATTAAAAATTCATCATCAGCAGATTTTAAGCTGCCAGCGGGCGTTAAGTCAGCGTGCACCAAAATTGTATTTGCAGGCTTGTACTGGGCCGGCCGTGGAGATAACAGCTCAACCGATGTTTTAAGCAAAAGTGGAAATGCCGGCGACGGGATGAATAAAAAGAAAATCAAATTCAAGGCTCCGGGCATGGCAAGTTACACCGACATTACGGCTGCCGATCTTTTTTACGGTTCTTCTGATGTTTCTGGCATGTACACGGGCTACTATGATGTAACCAATTTGGTGCGTAACGCTGGTGTAGGAACATACAGCGTGGCTAACATTGCTACATTTGAGGGCGAAGACGACCTATCGAACCCGGTTATTGGATATTATGGTGGCTGGGGCCTGGTAATCGTTTACGAAAACACCACTTTAAAATGGAGAGATATTACTGTTTTTGATGGTTTTGCACACATTAAAAACGCCAGCGGCGGAGCGTACGGTCAATTAGACGTAGCGGGTTTTAGGGCATGCCAAAACGGTAGCGTAGCAATTAGAATGGGTATGATGGCAGGTGAGGGCGACAGAGACCTTGCGGGCGATTATTTCCAGATTCAAATGCGCAACTCATCATCCTACCAACCTTTATCGCACGGCGGAAACAGCGCCAACAACTTTTTCAATTCGTCGGTATATACCGGAGGCAATACACGCCTGCCAAGTCATACCAACAATTATGGTATCGACATTAGCATGTTCGACTTACCAAATACGAACAACTCACTCATTAACAACAACCAAACAAGCACCTCGTTCCGCTTTGGAACCACTCAGGATGTGTATAACATTTTTAACATCACTTTCGCGGTTGATGCTTATGTGCCACAGGTTGAGTTGCTTAATGTTTCTAAAAGCGGAGTAGCCAATCAAGGAGACGTTTCGCCTGCGCAGGTGTTAGATTTTGATCTAAATGTATATAATAATGGCACCGAGGCGATAAAAAATGGAAAAGTTGAAGTGGTAATCCCACCAAATCTTCATTTTGTATCAGCCAGTTCAGCACTTGGTGGTGGAACCGTTACATGGACACATCCATACAGTACCGATCCAACTGCTACACCTGGAGGCAAAATTGTGTGGGATCTGGGCACTATTCCATTGCCAGCCGATCCAGCGGCAATTGTAGCTACCTTAAAATACCAGGTTAAAGTAACTGACGATTGTACCTTGCTTACCACAAGCAACAGCAATTGCGAGCTGTCGATAGACCTGAATGGAAACATCGCAGGGCAAGGCGCAATATCGAACAACAATGTTCGCGGCAGCTTTATTATTGGTTATAACGACGGTGCTTGCAAGGGCAATCCGATTAGAGAACCCTTTACAATGAACATTAAAGTGGGCGGAGCGCAACTTAAAAACTGTCCGCGTGAAACCGCAGACGGCGTAAGGCAATTCGCCGCATTTTGTTCGGCTACCGGTAATGTAATACCGCGGGCGCAGATTGTTTCAGCCTATCCGGCAGGCACTAAATTTTATGCACAGGTTCCTGGTGCCACAGGCTATACGAGCAGTTTGGTAACGGGCGATTTCGCTATAGCGGCAAATGGAACGTCGACAAAATACTATGCTGTTTTAGAGGGCGCACAAGATAATTGTTACCTTAAGCTGGAAACGCTTGTTGACAGGGTAACCACCCAGCCAACCGCACAAGATATTGCTTATTGCTTTGGCAGCACAGCACCGTTGAACAATCAACGCTCTGCTACTGGCCTGGCCAACGACTATCAGCTATTTTACTTTGCCGATGCCTCAACGCCAGCGCCACTTACCGCCGCTCCGGCGCCTACCACAGCAGGAACATACACCTATTACGTTGCCGAAGGTATTTTGAGAGACAATGTGCTCTGTATCGGTTCTAAAGTTCCGTTTAAGATCACGGTAAATGCAACTCCGGAGATTACTCAAAACATCGACGATTTTTACGTATGTAATAAAGGCAGCAAAACAGTAAGTGTACAGGCAACAAACGGCGACTCGGTTGAGTGGCAGTACTTTAACAAAAGCGGCAAAAGTTGGGTGGCTATAACAAGCAGCACTTTCTCTGGCGCAATTAGCCCGAACGGTAACAACCTGAATATTACAGGTGCGTCAAACGATATTGATGCTTTGAAAATAAGGGCCATGTTTACGTCGGCAGGTGGTTGTGTTGCTTACACAAACGAGGCCGTTATTCAGGTAAAAAACTGCATGATTATGACCAATCCGATGATTCCTGCAAAATTTAAGAAAAATTAAACCTGCTAACATGAAAAAGAACATAAAACATATTCTGCTCTTTGTTTTTTTGATCGTTATCGGATCAGAGAGCTACGGGCAAACTGGAGCGGGAAGTATGACGGTTGACGATTCAAACGTTAATGTTGCCGCAGGAACAACCGAAATACGTTTTTCTGAAAACACTTATTTTGGCCCTAATGCGAAATGGGTAATTAATGGCACTGTCGAAATCTATAGCAAAAACGTTTGGATTGCCAAAGAAGCGTCGTTTACCGGAAGCGGAAAAATTGTAATTTATAATCCAGGCGACAATCCTTTTTATGCGGACATGCCTTCAAGTTCGACCTTTATTGATGGAAACAATAGTAATTTCATTAATCTGCTTGTTGAGCATAGAAACTATAACAATGTGATTTTGGGCGATATTGCCAATCCGGGCTATAATACGACCAACCCAACAGGTGCGCAGGCTGCTGCCCTAAATATTGGCGGAACGTTGGATTTAGCTGTAAACAAGGCTAATATCATTTTAAATGGCAACAATCTTTCGTTCAATACCGATGGGAAGATAGATAATTATGGTCAATCGCGAATGGTGGTTACCGGCAACAGCATTATCGGGCATATGGCCAAGGATTTTGCTGAGGGCACTACGTTTGTTTTCCCTGTAGGTATTGCGGAACGTGATTACACACCCGCGACTATTACTGCCACAAAAGCAAGTAGAATCAGCGTAAGCGTACAAGATTACGCGGCGGCAAATATTCCGGGCGTTACTACAAGGCAAAACATCGATCGGATGTGGAATATTTATTCATCCGTTCCGGTGGCCACCAACATTACGCTACAGCACAACATCAGTACCGATGGCATGGATTTCAAAGAAGAAACGGCCACCGTTTCGCAATATCTGGGAAATGCCAAATGGGACTTTACCTCGGGCGAAATGGTTAGTTCGGGTGTACACTCAAGAAACAACCTCTTAATTGCTGCAGACATGGCGGCCAACGGCGCTTACTTTACAAAGCACGCGGTAACTGGCAATAATGTTTTTATTCCGAACCTTTTCACCCCTAACGGTGACGGTATAAATGATGTTTTCGAAATCCGGGGTATTAGTCTGTTTAGCCAAAATGATCTGGTTATCGTAAACAGATGGGGAAATGAGGTTTACAAATCAAAGAACTATCAGAACTCATGGAGCGGCGAGGGCTTAAATGAGGGTACGTATTATTATCTGCTTCGGGTTAAGGAAACCGCTTCGGCGCCATGGCAGGTATTTAAGGGATATATTACGCTGATCAGAGCTTTTAAACAATAGAAAAGACAATGAAGAAATTAATATTACTACTGATAGCCTCTTTTCTACTGACCGTTAAGCAGGCTTCGGCACAGCAGGATGCACAATTTAGTCAGTACATGTTCAATGGGATTTACATTAATCCGGCTTACGCAGGCTATAAAGAGGTGTTGAATTTGCACAGCTTTTATCGAACGCAGTGGACGGGAATAAATGGCGCACCGAAAAGCATTTCGCTTGCTGTAGATGCTATAGCGAATAATGGAAATGTCGGTCTTGCACTTCAGGTGGCGAGCGATAAACTCGGCGCACAATCTAACCTGAATGTTTACGCCAATTATGCCTACCGCATCCGCATGAACAACGATGGCACCTCGCGATTGGCCTTTGGGCTTGGCGTTGGGATGGCGCAACTGGGCATTGACGGAGCTTTGCTGAACCCGAACGATCCGGAGCCGTTTCAACCTGTAGGGGTTCAGAGCACCATCGTACCCGATGCACGGGCAGGAGTTTATTTCGCCAACGATCGCGTTTATGCGGGTTTATCGGCCGATAACCTCATTGCAACCTTCATCAACATCGATCGGTTTGCATTTATTCCACAGCCAAGGCCGCATTATTATCTTACAGCAGGCGCACTTTTACCCTTATCAGAAGATTTTCAGTTGAAGCCGTCGTTTTTGCTGAAAGATGACAGGGGCGGGCCGACCAGCCTTGATGTAAACGCATTTTTAATGATTAAAGATTTGGTGTGGATTGGTGGCTCATACCGAACAGGGGTAAAGCTCTATAATAAAGACTACCTCCAAAAAGACCTCAGCTCGAGAAACTCGGCCGTTGCCGCAATACAAATTTTTCCTTCAAGCAGCGTAAGGATAGGCTACGGCTATGATTTTTCTGTAGGCCCGCTTCAGGGTTATAGCGGCGGAACGCACGAAATTTCGATTGCCTACTCGTTTATAAAGCCAAATATCAGGATGGCTACACCGAGGGTATTTTAAATAAAAAACACCAAAATGTGAAAAAGTGTATAATAACATTTACAGAAAAAGACAAAAAATTCACTACATTCACGTCATTTAGTATAACTTTTTAGTAAATTGCAAAATATTCAAACAAACAATGAAAACGAAGAATACAGTTAGTACATTCACCATCCTTATTGCCGACGACCATGAGATCATTCGTAGGGGGTTAAAAAGCCTCATTTCTGATTTTTGGACTGGCGTCGATATCATTTGTGTTTCAACACTGGAGCAAGCGCTTGTCGAAACGGAAAAGTTCCCAAGTTTAATCATTATAGATGTTAATTTGCCCGGAGGAAATAACCTCAAAGTGATCGAGCAAATTAAGTTGATTCAACCAAATGCGAAAATTTTGGTGTTCTCATCGCTGAATGAAAACATTTACGCTGTACCGTACTTAAAATCGGGTGCCGCAGGTTACCTTACAAAAAACGCAGAAGAGTCGGAAATTGTTACTGCAATTACGACGATATTGGCCGGAAGCAGATACTCGAGCAGAAATGTGAAAGAAAACATGTTCAATAGCATTTTAGGCAACGATGCCGATAACCCTTTCACCAAACTTTCGGGCAGGGAATTGGAAGTAGCCGAGCTGCTTACAAAAGGTGTTGGCGTACTCGAAATATCGAATCAGCTAAAACTCCGTATGGGTACCGTAAGTACCTATAAGTTGCGCTTGTTTCAAAAGTTAAAAATCAAGAGCATTATCGAGCTAGCCGAAAAAATGAGCATTTACGAAAAATAGAAAGGATAATTTAACTTATCCTTTATTTTCCTTGTTAACGTTAGTTGTGCCAGGTGCGTCATCTTCTCCCGCTTCGTTCGGCGTAGATCCGGCCTGTCCAAACTTATCAGATGCTCCCTTACCATTTTGGTCAAAAGACGCTTTCTCCTCTGAAGTACCTTTGGTTTTTTCGTCTGTATTTTGTTTATCTGAAGTATTCATAGTGCTTTGTATTTATTTTATAAACACACTTTAGGCAATTACGGTTTTTGCAAATGCGCACAATATTGACAGCGGGCAGTAAAAATGCGCCACAAACCATCGCACTGCTAAAGGGAAATAAGTACGTCGCAAAAGACGAAGTAGCAGCGCAGTATCTGTACCGGTTAGCGATCAGGAATAGAAAAAAACATCACGACCACAGATCCTTTGATGGAGGCGATGTGCTAATTTTGACAACCCAAATTCGTAGAATTAACTTATAATTAGTAACTTATCGCAAGTCTTAACAATTAATTTTTATTTTGAACTGAAATTCAATCGATATAATGAAAAAAAATTTACTAACTAAATGCCTTTTCGTGTTGTGCCTGCTTGCCATAATTATCCCGGTAAAGGCACAATTTATTATCAAAGAGGCCGACAAGCAATACGAATTATTCAACTACAGCAAGGCGGTAGATTTATATGAGCAGGCCTACAAAAAGAAGGAGACCTTGCATGCTGCAGAGCGTTTGGCCCACGCTTATAATTACATGTTCAATTATAAGCAGGCAGAAAGCTGGTTCGCCATTGCCTCGAAATGGCCAAAAAGTGATCCAGAAAATATTTTGGGCTATGCAAAGGCTTTACAGCAAAACTCTAAGTATACCGAGGCGAAGATTCAATATCAGAATTACATCGCCCTGAAGAAAGATGCACCAGCGGCCGATCAGGCGATGTGGCTCAACTCTTGCGACTCTGCTTTGAAATGGATTAAAAACCCAAAAATGGTAGAGCTTACCAACAAGAAGGAGTTAAATAGCAGTCAATCTGATTGGGGTGCCTTTAAATATCAGGACGGGGTTGTGTTTACCTCTGATCGACCTCAACCAGGAACCGAATTGAAAGAGGGCAAGCCATTTTTAAAGTTCGATGGGGCTAAAAAACCGAGTACAACCGTGTACGGCTGGACAGGTAATGGCTATTTAAAGTTATACTACAAGCCGTCGGCTACAGATAGTGTAGAACTGTTTCCGTTAAATACCGGAACGAAATACCATGTTGGTTCGGCAAGCTTTACCCGCGATGGCAAAACCATGTACTACACCTTAACCCGCATAACAAGTGAGTTAGAGCGTTTAAAGAAAAAACCCAGTACCGTAAATATCGAGATTTTTAGCAGCACCAAGGCGGCCGATGGCACCTGGAGCAAACCCGTTGCATTTCCGTACAACAACATCAATAAATATTCTGTAGGCGATCCTTTCATTACTGCAGACGGCAACAGCTTATATTTTAGCTCGAACATGCCGGGCGGATTGGGTGGAACAGATATTTATGTAACCTTAAAAACCGATGCCGGAGATTGGGGAAGACCAACCAATTTGAAGGAAGTAAACACTACCGGCGACGACCGTTGCCCTGTTTTCGACAATCAGGATAATTTCTACTTTTCGAGTGATGGCCGATTGGGAATGGGTGGTTTAGATGTTTTTAGAGCTTTGAAAGAAGGCGGCGGCATCAGCAAAATAGAAAATCTCGGTTATCCGTTTAATTCGCCACAAGATGATTTCGGATTCAGCATAGATGAAAAAGGTGGTATTGTTTACCTTTCGTCAAACCGCGAAGGCGGGCTTGGAAGTGATGATATTTATTCGATCGATCAGACCGCTATTTTGGCATTCAAACTTGAAGGTACCGTTTACGATAAAAAGACCAGCCAGCCCATCACCAATGCGTTGGTGAGCTTAGCTAAGGTAAACGGATCGGTTGTAAAAACTGAAACCGACGAGAACGGCAGATACAAATTTAATTTGGCTAAAGAGTCAGAGTACAACGTATCGGCCGATAAAACCAGTTACCGTAGCGATACCGAAAATTTGGCTACGATAGGTTTAACTACTTCGCAGGTAATTAAACAAGACTTATATCTCGAACCGATTGTTCGCAATGTGGGCATCAGGTTGGATAATATTTATTATGATTTCGACAAATGGAACATCCGTCCGGATGCAGCGGCTGCGCTGGATAAACTAGTACAGATTATGACCGAAAATCCAACGATTTGGATCGAACTGGGTTCTCATACCGATAGCCGCGGTAAAGATGCTTATAACCTAAGCTTATCGCAAAAAAGAGCTGAGTCTGCTGTAGCTTATATTATTTCGAAAGGTATCAACAGAAACCGCATCGAAGCAAAGGGATACGGCGAAACGCAACTTTTAAACCGTTGTGCTAATGGCGTAAAATGTAGCGAAACCGAGCATCAGTTAAACAGAAGAACTGAATTTAAAATAGTTAAAGAGTAATTGTATTACACATCATAAAAAATGCCCCGGCAAAACGCCGGGGCATTTTTTTTTGCCTTGGTGTTTTCCGCGTCATTTCGAATTTGAGCTTCTTCGGCTCAAGGAGAAATCTGTTCGCTAAGAACTGCTGCCTTTAAGCCGCTGCTATTAGGCATGAGATATCTCTCCCAATAAAAAAAATCGGGATTCGATATGACGGGGAGGGGGCGTAGTTTCGAGGTTCGCTGTCATCCTGAACGCCCGCCTGACCAGACGGGCAGGCAGTGCTATTAAATTAAGCTGTCTAAGGCGCTAACCATGAACGGTCGTCATCCTCAGCTTGACTGGGGATCTTACTGCTAAGACTTTAAAACTTGCATTAATCCCGAAGCTTCGGGACCGCCTGCGCGGGAAAGACGGCAAGAATAAATCCGATAGCTACCAGGTCTTATGCAGTGGTTATCCCTAAGAATGACAATCTTCTATAATTTTATCCTTAACTAAATAGCATTCGGACGGGCGAGCAGTGAAGGATCCCCAGGCGATGAAACACTTGCTTCAACAAAGCACAAGCCTTTAAGCCACTGCTATTAGGCATGAGATATCTCTCCCGATAAAAAAAATCGGGATTCGATATGACGGGGAGGGGGCGTTGTTTAGAAGTTCGCTGTCATCCTGAACGCCCGCCAGACCAGACGGGCAGGCAGTGCTATTAAATTAAGCTGTCTAAGGCGCTAACCATGAACGGTCGTCATCCTCAGCTTGACTGGGGATCTTACTGCTAAGACTTTAAAACTTGCATTAATCCCGAAGCT
>Ga0308165_1005509_pt1 | contig 11692 bp, 12 predicted proteins | sample PhyWR2_FD_201032 | JGI IMG/M metagenome (GOLD analysis project Ga0308165, IMG submission 201032) | Phyllosphere microbial communities from UC Gill Tract Community Farm, Albany, California, United States - DLSLW.R2 | ecosystem: Host-associated > Plants > Phyllosphere > Unclassified | place: USA... | reverse complement strand
ACCACGGTGGAACCAGACTCATGGAGTTTGAGGAGGCTGTCGACGACCGCGTCGCTGTTCTCGGAATCAAGGTTTCCCGTCGGTTCGTCGGCCACGATGATGGGAGCGCGGCTGGCGAGGGCACGCGCGATCGCCACCCGTTGGCGCTCTCCGCCAGAGAGCTTGCCCGCCGTCTGGTCGGCGAGCCTCCGCAGCCCGACTTCCCCGAGGGCGCTGAGCGCGAGTCGGCGGCGTTCCGCTTGAGGCACTCCTCGGTACATCAGAGCCAGTTCGACGCTGTCGATTACCGGGCGACGGTCGAGGAGGTGGAAGCTCTGGAAGATGAACCCGAACTGGTCCGACCGGAGCTCTGCGAGGGAACGCGGGCTGGCATTTCCTGCGTCGGTGTCACCGACGAAGTATCGACCGCGAGTCGGCGCGTCGAGGAGCCCGATTATGTTGAGGAGCGTCGACTTGCCGCCGCCCGATGGCCCTTCGATGGCGACGAACTCGCCTTGCCCGATCGCCAGGGTGACGCCGCGGAGCGCGTCGGTCGGCGTATCCCCGGGGTAGCGACGGTAGGCGTCTTCGAGACTCAGCCGTGGCACGTCAGCCGATCCGGACGAGGTCGCCGGGGGCCAGCACGGCATCGCCAACTGGGCTGATCGCGCTCTGGCCGGCGAGTGTCGCTATCTCTTTCACCGCGATACGGGTGAAACTTCCGTCATCTTCCTGTTTCAAGAGATGCGCCGCTTCTCCGGCTCCGGTGACCACTGCGAGGGTCGGCACGAGAAGCGAGTCGCTCGCTGCAACTTCGACCGTCACGAGCGTGAGGGCGTCGAAGCCCAGCCATCCGTCCGGTACCGCGTCCCCGTCGATGGATACCACCAGCGCGAGTTCGTCGACGTCGGGTGCTGCTGCGGGGGCGGCAACGGCGTCGGGGTCTTCGGGAGGGGTGACGGTCGCTGCACCGATGCTTTCGACCGTGGCGGGGAGCAGTGCGCCGTCGGGACCCTGCACGGTGGCTTTCATTCCCGGCTGAAGTTCGCGGAGAGCTGCGGCTTCCAGGGTCGCGGTCGCGACGATTTTGCCGCTTTCCACAGTGATTGCCGAATCGTCGTCGATGGGCGTGCCCACCGGCGGCGTCGAAGTGACGAAGGCCGGCAGGGCGGCGAATACGACGAATTCGGTCCGCGACAGCACTGCCCGCTGCGGAACGGCCGTCGCTTCCGCGACCGGTGCGGTCGAGCCGTCGGTTGCGGGCGAGGCCGGAGTCATCGGAGCGGGAACGTCTTCGGTGAGCAGGTCGTATCCCGCGGCCCGGTACAGCGACTTCACCGCGTTTTCCGTCGACTTGCCGAATTTTCCGTCGGGAGTGATCTTGAACCCTGCCAGTTGGAGCCCGGCCTGCAGTTGGACGACGTCGGGTCCGCTGTCGCCGACGACTAGGTCGCGATAGAACGGGAAGGCGCCTTGGAGCGCCAGTCGCGGCCGACCGTTGACTTCCGAAAGCACCGTTCCGTTCGTCACAGCGGCTCCGGCGGCTGCGGGTTGTCTGGTGACCACTGCGAAAGTGTCTTCGCTGGCGATGACGACGGTGAGGTGGTTCTGCCTGACGATGCTCGTGCTGACGCTGACGGTTCTCGCCAGGTCACCCTCAGTCACCTGTGCGGTGATCGGTCCGGCTTCCGGGGCTGCCGCTCCTGCGGCGATCTGCTCTGGGGACTGGAAGCGCGTGGCGGCGAACCATCCCCCGGTGAAGAGGGCGCAGACGAGCAGCCCGGCGAGTACCCATCGCCACGCACGGCGCTTGGGCCGGGGAGGGCCTGCCATGTGGACAGGCAGCGGTTCGTGTTCGACGGTCATCGAAGGCGGCTTACTTGGCCGGGGCGTTGGAGCTGATTACGTCCAACACGGCGGTCTCATTGGCTTTGATCTCTTTCTCGGCCCTAGCGAGCTCGTCGGCGTTGTCGCGCAATGCAGCTACGTCACGATCCCACTCAGCGTCGTAGAGAGCCTTCGCGAAACCGCTCGAGTCGCGGCACGCTGCATCGGCCGTTGCGATCGCCACTTCCTTCGGATCGACGGACGTCGTGCCGACACGGTCGCCGAGGTCGAGCGAGAACCGCGAGACCAGCGAATCAGACGGCATTTTTCGAGGCGAGTCCGGAAGATCCGCGATGCCCTGAGGCTCCATGCACGTGCGCCATTTCGAGGCGGCAGCCACCACGTCGTCGTCCTGGAAGGCGGCGTCGTAGGAGACTTGGATCAGGTCGAGGGCCTTCTGCGCCGCCGTTGGCGAAAGCAGCGGCAGGGTCTTCCGGGCTTCTGGCACGCACTTTCCGATGGCGGCCTCTTCGGCGGAGCTCATCGACTGCTTGCTCGCAACGAAAGCTTGCCAGGCGGGAAGGCTCTCATCGACTGCCGGGCCGTTGTGGTAACCGTACTTCGCGGCGAGGTCGGAGTTGAACAGGCGCCGTTCGACGCTGTTCCATGACGGGCCGTTGTCTGCGTGGATGTCGCGCCACGGTACGGCCCAGCTGAGTCCCGCTTTCTCTATGCATTTGCCGACGAGCAGTTGCTCGGCGTAGTTGGCGTTGCTGGCGTTCTGGGGAATGTACTGGTCGAGCGGTGTGACCCATTCCGCGATGTTCTTCTCGGGGAGGTTGGTGGGTTCGGCAGCGGTTGCCGTGCACCCCGTCACGACTGCGGCTGTCGCGACAAGCGCTACGGCCGCTGGCCAAACGCGACGCAGTCTGCCGCCCGGGAGAGCATGAGCAGTGGGAGGCATAGGGGCGGTCGCGGTTTTCATTAAGAACTTTCTGGTGAGAAGGGGATCGCAGCTTGTGCCGGGCGGCGTCGGACGCGCGTGCACCCGGCGCCGTGTTACAAATCCGGGCTGGGACGGTGTGTCAATTAGTTGAATTTGCCGGAGCTGAAACGGTCGTTCCAGTCGCTGGAGATGGTGTCGGCGTTGTTTAAGAAATCTCTGTTGCCGACCTTGATCACGAGGGCGACATTGGAGCCGCCATAGCTCACGTCTTCGCGCATGCCCACCCGCGACGTACTGCCGTTGTCGTAGACCGACGTTGCCCCGTCGTTCCCGTTACGCATGAAGCCGCTGTTGCACTCGCTCTGCGCCGCCGAAGCAGGCGCTGCCGCGAGAAAGCCGGCGGCGATGGTGCGTCGAATACTCATTCTGTTTGTCCTAGGTGGATGGCTCTGACACTCCTGCAGCTTTTAGCTCCCATCTCTGCTCCCGCACGGATGATCAGAACGTAACGTCTCCAGTTCAAACAGTCCAGCCCGTTTGTTATGAATTGGATAAAGCCTCATACTTCTTTGGAGGGAACATCAGGACGACCTTCGACCCGTCGTCAGACAGGCGTCGGCTACCCTCTTCGCTTCCGGCCTAGCAGAGATGAGAAGTCGTTCGCCGTCGGAGCGCAGGCGAATCGCAAAAAGATTGAACGCCGTGCGCGAATGCAGAAGGCCGTCGAAATGGGGGCGGCGATCAGCGTTCTGCCGCTTTTCGAGCCTCACTCCCCCGGGACGGAGTTTGACCATCCTTGAGCAGAAAAAACCCCGTAAACCTAGTGTTTACGGGGCTTTCTCGCTGGTGCGCCCGGAGGGATTTGAACCCCCGGCCTATTGATCCGTAGTCAATTGCTCTATCCGCTGAGCTACGGGCGCATGTTTCGATTCTCGCACTGGGCGAAAATGCCAACTCGAAGACTATACCAGTGCTTTCGGGCTCCGTTGTCCAATGCCCGGATGTGGCGCACAACCGCCGCCCGCCGGCGCTAGGGGGCGACGATCGTCTCACCGGCCCGAACGGCCGCCCGCCTAGCGACGCGGCGCGCTCAGCAGGAAGCGCAGTCCGTCATCGATCGACTCGAAAACACCGAGAACCCGGTCGCGCAGGTCGCGCAGTTCGAAACCGTGCTGGGTGCGCAGAACGCGCCCCGCCACGGTCGCGCGTCCGCGATTCTGGATCGTCCAGCGCCCCTGGCCGGCTTGCACGAGTTCGAAGGCTTCGGCGTAGGTCATTCGGCAGACGATACGAGGGCCGGATGAACCGTGGCCGACCGTTCGGCGAACGGAGCTTGACCTGGAGCGAAAGCACATCGCACGGGCGCTGGGCGATCGCCGAGACGAGATCGTGCTCGCGACCAAGGCGTCGTCGGAGACCGACGACGACGGCACGGTACGCGGCCGCAACGGCACGCCGGCCTACATCCGCACGGCGGCCGAACGCTCGCTGCGTCACCTCGGCACCGACGTGATCGACCTCTACTACCTGCACCGAGTCGACCCGAAGGTGCCGATCGAGGAATCGGTGGGTGCGATGGCCGAACTCGTGGCCGAGGGCAAGGTGCGTCACATCGGGCTGTCCGAGGCATCCGAATCGACGATCCGTCGCGCGCGCGGTGCATCCGCTCGCTGCCGTGCAGATCGAGTTCTCGTTGTTCTCGCGCGACGTGCTGCACAACGGTGAGAAGGCCGCGCTCGACGAACTGGGCATCGGGCTCGTGGCGTTCTCGCCCCTCGGGCGCGGCGTGCTGTCGAGCGGGGTGCGCAGCCTCGACGACCTCGCGCCCGACGACGCGCGCCGGTCGCTCCCCCGGTTCCAGCCGGAGGCGTTCGCCGCGAACCTCGCGCTTGTCGACCGGGTGCGCGCGATCGCCGATGCCAAGGGCGCGACGGTCGCGCAGGTCGCGCTGGCCTGGCTGATGGCGCAGGGGGTCGTGCCGATTCCCGGAACCCGGCGCCGGTCGCGCCTCGACGAGAACGCCGCGGCCGTCGAAGTCACCCTGAGCGCGGGCGACCTCGACCAACTCGCGGCGGCGCTTTCGGTCGGCGAGATCGCTGGCGGGCGCGACTACGCCGATCACGCGGTGGGCGTCGACCGCTAGCGCGGGGCCGAGTGGCGCGAGTACTTTGGCGGCTATGACAACGATCGAGGTACCCGACGGACGGCTGTTCTACGAGGTGCGCGGCGAGGGGCCGCTGCTGTTGCTCACGGCCTCCCCGATGCCGGCGGCGGCTCTCGGGCCGCTCGCCGACGCTCTCTCGACGACGTTCACGGTCGTCACCCACGATCCGCGCGGTATCTCGGGCAGCACCCTCGACGACCCAGACGCCCCCTCGCAACCCGAACTGCGGGCGCGCGACCTGGTGACGCTGCTCGACCACCTGAAAGCCGACACCGTCGACGTGTTCGGCTCAAGCGGCGGGGCGGTCACGGGCCTCGCGCTCGTCGCCGACTATCCGGGTCGCGTGCGCACCCTGATCGCGCACGAGCCGCCGCTGCTCGAGTTGCTGCCCGACGCCGAGCGCTGGCGCGAGACGATGGCGGCCATCACGGCGACCTTCCACGAGCACGGCCCTGGCGCGGCCTGGGGCAGTTTCATGCGGGCCGCCGGATTCGTGCCCGAGGGCGACGCCGCCGCCGGCCACGAGCAGGAGTCGAGCGAGCAGCAGCACGAGCAGCCCGAGCACGCCCGCGAGCCCGAACAGCACGAGCCCGACGACCAGCAGAACGCCGACAACGCCCGCTTCTTCGACCACGACCTCGGCCCGACCACGTCGTACCTGCCCGACATTCCGGCACTCCTCGGCGGGCCGACCCGTGTCGTCGTCGGAATCGGTGCCGACTCGGGGCACCTGAACACCTATCGCACCTCGAACGCGCTCGCGACCCTGTTGGCCGCGCCGCCCGTTGTCTTTCCCGGCGATCACGCGGGGTTCCTGGGCGACCCGCTCGGGTTCGCCGAGGTGGTGCGCGAGGTGCTCGCGAACGACCCGGCCGCGAACTGAGCCCGGCAAACCGCCCGCCGCAACCCGAGCCCAGCACACCGCACGCCGCAACCTGCGCCCAGCACACCGAGCCAGGCGAACTCCCCCGGCCGGCAGTCATCACCCGCCGCCCCGCCGCTCACCCCGCGCTGAGGTGGTCGACCAGGATGCGCACGCCGATGAGAATCAAGATGATCCCGCCCGCGATCTCGGCCGGCTTGCCGAACCGCGCCCCGACGCGGCGCCCGACCACGACGCCGACGAACGCGAGCACGAGCGTCGTCACCCCGATGAGCGCGACCGCGCCGACGATCGACACGTCGACGAAGGCCAGCGTGACGCCGACGGCGAGTGCGTCGATGCTCGTGGCCAGCGCGAGAACTAGCAGCTGCCGCGGGTTGATGCGGTCGAAGTCTTTTTCGGTGTCGTCGTGCGACGAGAACGCCTCCCAGAGCATCTTGCCGCCGACGAGGGCGAGCAGCGCGAAGGCGATCCAGTGGTCGAAGTCGCGGATGTAGGCCGCGAACTGGCTGCCGAGCAGCCAGCCGACGAGCGGCATGACGGCCTGGAACACCCCGAAGGTCACGGCGATGATCGCCGCGTTGCGCAGGTCGAACCGGCGCATGTGCAGCCCCTTGGTGAGGGCGACGGCGAACGCGTCGGCCGAGACGCCGAGCGCGATGAGGAGGAGGGCCCAGAAGGTCATGGGAGAGAAGCGGCCTTTCGTGCGGCTGGCCGGAACGCGAGAGGGGTGCGCGGGAAACTCATGCCCGTCGTGCTTCGATTATGCCAGACGGATGAACCGCGGCCGGTGCCGGGCGTGCGATAGGTTGTGGCCATGACCGCCGAGAACCCCGCCGCCGTTCCCCCGTCGGGCACACCGCCCGCCGGCGGCAATCCCCACCTCACGCTCGGCATCGTCGGCTTCGCTCTCTCGCTGCTCGGCCCGCTGAGCATCGCCGGACTGGTGATCAGCATCATCGCTCTCGTCGCGTCGAAGCGTAAGGGCTTCGGAAACGGATTCGCCCTCGCCGGCATCATCATCGCGAGCGCCGCGCTGCTCACTCTCGCGATCATCCTGGCGGTCACCGTGCCCGCGCTCGTCGACGCCGCCCAGACGTGCGGACGCCTCGGCGACGGCGTGCACCAGGTCGGCTCGGCGACCTACACCTGCGCACCCGGCTCGTTCCACGTGCACCGCGGGTTCTAGGGCCAGCGCGGCCGGGCGCACCGGCCGAATTCGGGATTGGATGCGGCGAGCGCTCCCGGCCCGAGTAGTGTCAGCCGGGTGAGCAGCACGCCGCCCGAGATTCCGCCCGCCGGGGTTCCCGACCCCGGAATGCCCCCAGGCGTCGTGCCGCGAGCCGTGCCATCCGTCGTCTCGCTCCGTCGTCCGGCCTCCGAGGCCTCCTCCGGCACGCTGAAAAAGTGGCTGCTCGCCAACCGGGTGGCTCCCGCCGGTCCGGAAGCGGGCGAGAAGAACCAGACGCACGCGTGGTGGAAGGTGATGACCCTCACGGGCGTCGACTACTTCTCGACCCTGTCGTACCTGCCGGCGATCGCCGCGCTCGCGGCCGGCGCGCTCTCGCCGATCGCCACGCTGCTGATCGTGCTGCTCACGCTCTGCGGAATGTTGCCGATGTACCGCCGCGTCGCCAAACAGAGCCCGCACGGACAGGGCTCGGTCGCGATGCTCGAGAAGCTGCTGCCGTTCTGGCGGGGCAAGATCTTCGTGCTCGTGCTGCTGGGTTTCGTCGCGACATCCTGGATCATCACCATCACCCTCTCGAGCGCCGACGCCACGGTGCACCTGCTCGAGAACCCGTTCGTGCCCGACGCGCTGCGCGGAACCAACGTCATCGTCACCGTCGTGCTGCTGCTGGTGCTCGGCGGGGTCTTCCTGCTCGGGTTCAACGAGGCCGTCAACGTGGCGATCCCGCTCGTCGTGCTGTTCCTCGGACTGAACGCCGTCGTCATCGGCGTCTCGGTGGCGGCGATCGTGGCCGACCCCGGGAGCCTCGACAACTGGCTCGAGCGGCTCGCGACGACGGGCGACAACGCCGGCGACGTGGCCCGCACCGCGATTTTCGCGTTCCCGCTGCTCGTGCTCGGTCTCTCCGGCTTCGAGACGGGCGTGAGCATGATGCCGCTCGTGAAATCGGAGGGCTTCACCGAGTTTCAGGTGCTCGCGTCGCGCGTGCGCAATACGCGCAAGCTGCTCACGACCGCCGCTGTCATCATGAGCGCCTACCTTCTGGCGACGAGCGTCGTGACGACGGTGCTCATCCCGGCCGAGGAGTTTCGCGCCGGCGGGGAGGCCAACGGCCGCGCGCTCGCCTACCTGGCGCACGAGTATCTCGGCGAGGGCTTCGGCACCGTCTACGACATCAGCAGCGTGCTGATCCTCTGGTTCGCCGGAGCCTCGGCGATGGCCGGACTGATCAACATCGTGCCGCGGTACCTGCCGTCGTACGGCATGGCGCCAGAGTGGAGCAAGGCGATCCGGCCCGTCGTGCTCGTCTACACGGGCATCAGCGTGATCATCACGATCGCGTTCAACGCCGACGTGAACGCGCAGGCGGGCGCCTACGCGACGGGCATCCTCGCGATGATGGTCTCGGGGGCCGTCGCGGTGACCATCGCCGCGGCGCGCAAGCGGCAGCGCAGGGCCACCCTCGGGTTCTCGCTTCTGACCGCCGTGCTCGCCTACGCGCTGATCGCCAACGTGATCGAGAAGCCCGACGGCATCGCGATCTCGAGCCTGTTCATCGCCGGAATCATCACGGTGTCGCTCATCTCGCGCGCCTACCGCGCGACCGAGCTGCGTGTCGAGAGCGTGGAGTTCAACGCGACGGCGCAACGACTCATCGCCGAGGCTCTCGCGGCCGACGGTCGGCTCAACATCATCGCGAACCGCCGCGGCACGGGTCGCGCCGACGAGTACGCCGAGAAGGAGGCGTCGCAGCGCGGCATGAACCCGATCCCCGTCGGCGCCAAAGTGCTGTTTCTCGAGGTCGACGTCGTCGACCCCTCGACGTTCAGCCAGACGCTCAAGGTGCGCGGCGTCGAGGTGGGCGAGTTCATCATTTTGCGCGTCGACAGTGCGGTGGTGCCGAACACGATCGCGGCGGTTCTGCTCGCCCTGCAAGACGCGACGGGCGTGCGCCCCGAGTGCCACTTCGAGTGGGCCGAGGGCAACCCGATCGCCTACCTGTTCAAGTACCTGCTGTTCGGCCGGGGCGATACCGCCCCGCTCGTGCGCGAGATTCTGCGCGAGGCCGAGAAGAACCCGAAGCGCCGGCCCGGAATCCATGTGGGCGGATGACCCGGGGCCGCCCTCCCGCTAACCGATGTTCTTCGTCGCCCAGATCTTGCGCTTGTTCTTGACCGGCGAATCGAAGACCATCACCCATTCGGCGTCACGCCGATACGACAGCAGCAGGTTTTCGGGCATGCCCGCCGACAGGATCGAGAGGGGCACTCCGTCTTCGACCCGCTTGGTCTCGCGGATCTTGCGCGAGATCGCCGCGCACGACCTCCACCCACGAGTCGAACTCGTCGTCGGGCATCGACGCGGGCGAGAGCAGAACCAGCTGGATCCCGTTGATGGCATCGACCGCTCCCTCGGTCATGAACCGCAACACTCCCGCCCCGCGGTCAGCCCTGCTCGCCGCCCGCGCCGTCGCCGACAAACCGGTAGCCCATCCCGAGCACTGTCACCAGGTGCCGCGGCCGAGCGGGTTCCGGCTCGAGCTTCTTGCGCAGCTGCGCGAAGTACAGCCGCAGGTACCCGGTGTCGGTCGAGTGGTGCGGCCCCCAGACCTCGATCAGCAGCGACTCGCGGGTGACCAGGCGTCCGCCGCTGCGCAGCAGGATCTCGAGGATGCGCCATTCGGTCGGTGTCAGCCGCACCGGCTGTCCCGCGCGCAGCACCTGGCGCACGGCGAAGTCGACGCTCACGTCGGCGAAGCCGATCACGGGATCGGCCCCCTCTGACGGCAGCCGCCGGGTCAGCGCACGGATGCGGGCCAGCAGCTCCTCCATCGCGAACGGCTTGGTCACGTAGTCGTCGGCGCCCGCGTCGAGCGCCTCGACCTTGTCGCCCGCGCCCGTGCGGCCGGAGACGACGAGAATCGGCACCCGCGTCCACCCGCGCAGTCCCTCGATGACTTCGAGTCCGTTGAGGCGCGGCATGCCGAGGTCGAGCATCACGAGATCGGGGTGTTCGGCGATCGCCCGGTCGAGCGCCTCGACCCCTGTCGCGGCCGTGACGATGTCGTAGCCGCGGGCGCCGAGCGTCACCTTGAGCGCCCGCAGAATCTGCGGGTCGTCGTCGGCGATCAGGAGCTTCATGCCCCGCCTCCATATGACGAGAGCGAGGGGTCGGAGGGGCTGGAGGGGTCGGATGTCGCGGGCAGCGTGATCACCATGGTGAGGCCGCCGCCCGGGGTGTCTTCGGCGTGCAGCGTGCCCGACATGCCCTCGACGAAGCCCTTGCTGAGCGCCAGGCCGAGGCCGAGGCCCGTCGTGTTGTCGGTGTCGCCCAGCCGCTGGAACGGCACGAAGATGTCGTCCTTGCGCTCGGTCGCCACCCCGGGGCCGCTGTCGGCGATGCGGATCTCGACGGTGCCCGCGAACGCGCTCGCCGAGAGGCGCGGGGGCGCGCCGGGCGGCGAGAACCGCACCGCGTTGTCGAGCAGGTTGACGAGAACCCGCTGCAACAGGCCGGCGTCGGCGAGCACCTCGGGCAGGGCGTCGTCGAGGCCGAGCTGCACGTCGGCCGGACCGAGGCCGAGTTCGTCGAGGGCCGGAAGCGCGATGTCGGCGACGTCGAGCGACGTCACCGACACGGCGAGCGCTCCCGCCTGCAGCCGGCTCGCGTCGAGCAGGTTGGTGACGAGGGCGGCGAGCGATTCGAGCGACTCCTGCGCGGTGGCCAGCAGCTCGGCCCGGTCGGATTCCGACCAGTCGATCTCGGTCGACCGCAGCCCGCTCACCGCCGCCGTCGCCGCGGCGAGCGGACGACGCAGGTCGTGCCCGACGGCGGCCAGCAGCGCGCTGCGCATGCGGTCGGCCTCGGCGAGCGGACGCATCTCGCCCGCGGTCTTGGTGAGAGCGTCGTGCTCGAGCGCGGCGGAGATCTGCGCGGCGATCACCGCGAGCAGGCGACGCTCCGACGAGAGCAGGTCGGGTCCGTACAACTCGAGCGTGGCGCGGTCACCGACGGGGATGATGCTCGGGGCGCGCCCGGTCACGCCCGCGCCCGTCACGGCGCCGTCCGTCACGTCGCCGCTCGTCACGTCGCCATCGGCGCAGACCACCGTGTCACCCTCGACCACCCGCACCCCGCGCAGGCCGAAGGCTTCTCTCGTGCGCGAGACGAGCGCCTCGAGGGCACCCTGCCCGCGCAGCACACTGCCGGCGATCGTGGCGAGCAGTTCCGACTCGGCGAGTGCACGCACCGCCGAGCGCGACCGGCGGGCCGCCTGGTCGACGACATAGCTGACCAACACCGCGTTGACGATGTAGAGCGCAAGTGCCAGGGCGTGCGGCGGGTTCGCGATCGTGACACTGCCCACCGGTTCGATGAAGAAGTAGTCGAGGGTGAGCCCGGAGAGCACGGCGGCGAACAGCGCCGGCCAGAGTCCGCCGACGAGCGCCACGATCACGACGAGCAGCTGGAACCCGAGCACGTCGCTCGCGGTCGACTCGTCGCTGCGAAACGACTCGAGCACGAGCGTCAGCAGCGGTCCACCGACGAGCGCGACCAGGCCGCCGAGCAGGCGGCGGCGCATCGTGAGCGCGCCGCCGATGCGCGGCAGGGCGAACCGGCCGCCCGCCGCCGCGTGCGTCACGATGTGCACGTCGATGAGGCCCGATTCGCGGATGACCGTGGCACCGATCCCCGGACCGG
>Ga0308165_1005508_pt1 | contig 11693 bp, 11 predicted proteins | sample PhyWR2_FD_201032 | JGI IMG/M metagenome (GOLD analysis project Ga0308165, IMG submission 201032) | Phyllosphere microbial communities from UC Gill Tract Community Farm, Albany, California, United States - DLSLW.R2 | ecosystem: Host-associated > Plants > Phyllosphere > Unclassified | place: USA... | reverse complement strand
CAAAAACCGGATTATCAGCACCAGCTTTCTTAATTGACGAAATGATACGGCCGGGCATGGCGCCAATATACGTTTTACGGTGGCCGCGAACTTCTGCCTCATCGCGAATGCCGCCCAGGGCCATACGCACATATTTACGACCCAAAGCCTTGGCTATAGATTTGCCTAACGAAGTTTTACCCACTCCCGGAGGGCCAACCAGGCACAAAATCGGCGCTTTCATGTTGCGTTTAAGTTTCAGTACAGCTAAGTATTCAATAATGCGCTGCTTAACTTTCTCTAAACCAAAATGATCTTTATCTAAAATGCGTTGTGCTCGCTTCAGGTCGAAATTGTCTTTCGTAAACTCGCTCCATGGCAAATCCAGCAACAGCTCTAAATAGTTAAGTTGCACCGAATAATCGGGAGCGGCAGGATTCATCCGGCCAAGCTTGTCCAGTTCCTTATCGAAATGGGCATATATTTCTTTCGACCATTTTTTCAGCTTTGCTCTTTCCTGCAAGGCATCGAATTCCAAATCGGCAGAGTTTCCGCCCAATTCTTCCTGAATGGTTTTTAATTGCTGATTTAAGAAATAATCGCGTTGTTGTTTATCTAAGTCTGTTCTTACCTTCGATTGGATTTGATTTCTCAACTCCAGCATTTGCAGTTCGATCATCAAAAGCTCCATCACCTTTTGGGCACGATCTTGCAATTTATCCATTTCGAGGATTTTTTGCTTATCGGCCATTTCGGCATTCATGTTCGATGATATAAAATTGATCAAAAATGAATTACTTTCAATGTTCTTTAACGCAATGCTGGCCTCGCTCGGGATATTAGGCGATAGCTGTATAATTTGGGCAGACATTTCGCGGATTGAAGCAATCAGCGCTTTAAATTCTTTGTCCGTTTTATGTTTTTGTTCCTCAAACTTAGTTACAACCGCTTTGATATAAGGTTCGTTCTGCACTTCTTCAATTAAGCTGAACCGTTGTTTTCCCTGAATGATGACGGTAGTATTGCCATCGGGCATTTGCAACAACTTTACAATGTTAGCTACTGTGCCTACCGTATTAAGCTGCTCAAAACTAGGGTCTTCTATCGAAACGTCTTTCTGTGAAACTACGCCAATGATCTTGTTGCCTTTATAGGCTTCCTTAATCAGCTTGATAGATTTATCTCTGCCCACCGTAATTGGAATAACCACCCCCGGAAACAAAACCGTATTGCGCAACGGTAAAATAGCCAGCGTTTCTGGCGTTTCCTCGTTATTCATCTCATCTTCGTCTTGTTGAGACATTAGGGGGAAAAATTCGGTGTCTTCGTTTATTATCGGCATTGCAGAATGAAAATCAAATATATCTTGTTTGCTCATTATCACTGTTCCTCTAACGACAAACTGGCAGTTGTGTCGTCTTCACGTTATTTATTTATATTATCAAATTAGTAATTTCAACTCTTGTGCCAAAGTGAAAATAATATTAAACCTATGTTAAAAAGGCAGGGGCAATTTAAATATTTCAATACATATCATATAAATTATTTTTTAACGTTTAAGCTATTATTTAGGGTGATTGATTTTAAGGTAAAGAATTAAAAAGCTTTTAAATTATCAGAATAGGATTATATTGCAAAAAATTTCAGCCATAGGGTAAAAATTTATTTAACTTATTATTCAGTACATGAACCATTTAAAACAAGCTATTTTAGGATTAATTATTTTCTCATCGACCAGCAGTTTTGCACAAAACAATTACGAAAGGAGTATGCAGGCGATGATGAAAGGTGATTTTAAAACTGCAGTTAGCCAATTGGAAAAAGCCGATTCGAAAACACCTGATAATGCAAAAATATTACAAATGTTGGGTTATTCCTATTTTCAGAACGGCGAATATGAAAAATGCATTGCAACTTATAGCCGTTTGATCAATGTGAAGCCCAGCGAGGTTTCTTCGTACTACTACAGGGGGAAAGCCCGTTTAAACATAGCGAACGATCCGAAAGAGTCGTTAAATACCATGCGAGACAACTTTTATACCGCATCGATAAAGGATTTTACAAAGGCTATAGAGATTACTGGCGACGAAGACGCTCAAATGTTGCAAAACCGAGCCATTGCCTATAAAGATTACGCCATTTTTAAATCTTACAAGGCCAAAAAGAGAGACGAAAAAACAGCTTGCGTCGCCTTGTTTAACAATTCAATTGCCGATTTTCAAAAGGTGCTCACTATGCAGCCGCTTAGAAAAGATATCATCGATTGGATTACTTACGATAAAGCGCAGATTGCCAGCTTGAAATGAATAAGTCCGAAAGTTGGAAAAGCAGGGGTCCGAAGATAAAGCTGAAAAAAGTGCGGAAGTCAGAAAGACCGAGGTCCGAAGTTTGATTGCCTTAGCTTATAAAAGTCCGGAAGTCGGAGTCCGAAGCTTGGTAGCCACAAGAAAAATTCGCCAGCTTAATATCTAGGTTAGTCCTTAGTTAGTCATCCGATTAATAATAGGCGTTGTGCAAATATTCACCGGATCACTTTTTAAATTAATTCATCATAATAGCTCAGCCATGTTGGTTATATCCAATGGGTCGTTCAGCTTCTTCTGCTCTTTCAATAATGCTGTAAACAATTGCTTAGCGGTCGATTTGTACTTCTTATCGTCAGCAAGATTATGCATTTCTTCCGGGTCTTTCTTTAAATCGAACAGGAGTATTTTATTTATTTTAGGAAACAGGATCAATTTATGATCGCCAACCCGCACACTCCGCTGTAGATTCATATAACCCCCATAAATAGCTTCGTGTATGCGTTTACCTGATGTTCCCTTGGCAACGTTCAAGAACGACTGAAACTCTACAGCGTTAAGCTTTTCAGCATTGGCAAGTTCAAGACTGGTAGCCATAATATCTTGTAAATAAACAGGCATTTCGGAAATTGTATTTGGTGCAATGCCCGGGCCCGCTACAATAAGCGGGGGTTTCATGCTGTGTTCAAAAAGCGTCTGTTTACCCATAAAACCGTGCCTTCCCAAGGCCAGACCATGATCGGAGGTAAAAAAGATATAAGTATTGTTCATCTTTCCCGTGGCTTCAAGTGCATCCAATACTTCGCCAATCTGCTTATCTAAAAATGTAACGGCTGCATAATACTCCTGCAAATGGGTTTTTATGGCCAATTCAGTCCTCGGAAAGGGCGCCAACGCCTCATCGCGAAGCGACGCATCATTGCCTATCGAATCTTTGTACGGGTTTTCGGGCAACCAACTTTTAGGCATAGAGATGCCGTTTAATGGGTACTTATCTACATATTCTTTTGGCGATTGACGTGGATCGTGAGGAGCATTGGAGGCCAAATACAAGAAGAAAGGTTTCTCTTGCTTTGCCGCTGCCTCGATGTGCGAGATTGAGTTCTTTTTAAATACCACCGACTGGTGCGTTCCGTTTTCCCAATATCCACCGAAGCGCTCATCGGAGGGCGACCATGTATCATCGTTAGCACTTTTCGGTCTGTTGTAGCCCGGCGTGTTAAAATTTTTGTTGCTCACAAACCCCGGAAGTTTTGCGTTTTCGGGCGTTCCGTATGGTAGCATGCCAGGAGTAACGTTGGTAACATGCTGGAATACTTTAGTGGGTTCCATATTAATGTGCCACTTTCCGGTCATGTAAGTTTCGTAACCGGCACGTTCCATCATTTTTGGCCAGGTGGCCTCCGAAAAACTGGGGAGCTTATGTTCGAGCTTTTTAACGTTCCAAATGGTTCTGCCCGTGATAATCATCGAACGCGAAGCAACACAAACTGCGCCATGCCAGGCGCCCATATTGTAAGCATTTGTAAAACTTTTTCCCATCCTCGCAAGGCGATCGAGATTTGGCGTTTCAATTTCTTTATTGCCCAACGCATGGATGGTATAGTAAGCCTGATCGTCAGTATAAATAAAAACAATATTCGGTTTTGATTGTGCTTTGGCCAGGTTTGTGACCGAAAGGATACTAACGAAAAGAATGCTGACGCAACGGGTTAAGAAAATCATAAATAACGCTTGGTTTATATTGGTTAGCAACAATATACAGAATTTTCTTGATTAATTATAATGGATGGTTACTGCGTTATAATAGATTAATATAGGACAGGCTGGCAGCTGACAATTTTAGAGACGCTTTTTTGGGGAAATGTACGTTCACTGCTTGTGGCGGTTTTTAGTTCCGCTCCCGCTGCGAAGTCGAAAGGCTCAGATCCGATAGCTATCGGATGACACCCGTCGAGCTTAACTAAATGACATTGCGCTCCCGCTTCTGCTCCCGAGAAAGGATTGGAGAGCATCCCGCTTCGATCAGGTTTAGGAACATAAGGTTGGTGCAATTGAATAACAAAAGAAGTCAAGTTTCTAAACGCCTGGCTAGAAAAACTTGACTTCTTTAGCAGCTAACTGTTGTTAATAAACGCGACAGCAACGGCTTTAATCAGCTTTACACAATATCAGCACAAATGTGAAGCATCCGCTTTTTTACTTAAGCCTGCCTGTAATTTTATAAATTTTCTCCTTAAGAATCCTGATTTTTTGCTTCTTTGAAATTTCGTACAAACTGTCAGGATAGTAAGTTAGGGTATCGTTAGACTGGAACAGCACATTCTTGTTGTGAATAATGATCTGCACCATACTTACAGTGGAATCGCGACGGGCGATTGTAACCTTTTTTACAGGAATTTTCTTGTTGTTAGTGATATAACTGCTTTCGCTATCAGCAACATTGGTTTGAAAACTTCCTTTCCACGAGGCTTTGTTAATATTGGCATTAATGAAAACCGCAAATTCCTTTTCCCAATCGGCAATTTTGATCTTCTTGCTTTCTGTTGCGCCGTTTATGCTGACGGTTTTATAAACGCTCGGATTTGCCCTTTTCATTCGCTGGCTTTCCTTTTTAAAATAGCCCTGCAGGTCGAAATAGAGTAAATTATTGTTTGCTTCAGTTTTCTTTTGTTCGGTGCACGAAAACAGAACCGAAGCAAACAACAAGACATAAAGGTTTTTAGTCATTATACCAAAACGTTACCCGTCATTTCCTCAGGTATGGCAACGCCCATAATCTTCAAGATAGTAGGGGCAACGTCGCCAAGTTTCCCATCGGCAATGGCTTTGTAGTCATTATCAATTAATATACACGGAACCAGGTTAGTGGTGTGCGCTGTATTTACAGATCCGTCGGCATTTACCATGTACTCTGAATTGCCATGATCTGCCAAAAGAATAAACGAATATCCGTGTTCAAGTCCTTTTTTTACAACGGTTTCAGCGCATTTATCGGCAGTTTCAACTGCTTTTACTACGGCATTGAAAACGCCGGTGTGGCCAACCATATCGGGGTTGGCAAAGTTCAAGCAAATAAAATCGGCCCATCCTTTTTCCATTTCTGCGGTAATTGCCTCGGTAATTCCTGCGGCACTCATTTCTGGCTGCAGATCGTAAGTGGCTACTTTTGGTGATGGAATTAAAATACGTTTTTCATTGTTGAACTCTGATTCGCGACCTCCCGAAAAGAAGAAAGTTACGTGAGGATATTTTTCAGTTTCAGCAATGCGGATTTGATTTTTATTGTTGTCGGCCAAAACTTCGCCGATAGTCTTGGTCAAATCATCTTTGGTGAAAACAACGTTTACGTTAGCGAAATTTTCGTCGTATGTAGTCATCGTAACGTAGTACAATGGCAATTTGTGCATCTGTTGTTCAGGAAAATCCTTTTGTGTTAACGCAGTAGTAATTTCCCGGCCTCTATCCGTCCGGAAATTGAAACAGATTACTACATCATCGTTCTGAATGGTTGCAATGGGTGTTCCGTTATCCTGAGTCAGTACAATTGGCTTAAGGAATTCGTCGGTTACTCCATCGGCATACGATTTTTTTATCGCGGTCAGGGCATCTGTAGTTTTTTCGCCGATGCCATTTACCATTACATCATAGGCTTGTTTAACGCGTTCCCAACGGTTATCGCGATCCATCGCATAATATCTGCCAACCATTGTGGCCAGCTTTGCATTGGTGTTTTGAATGTGGTTTTGAAGGTCAGTAATAAAGCCAAGTCCCGAATTCGGATCGGTATCACGTCCATCTAAAAACGCATGAACAAACGTTCTTTCAACTTGTGCTTCATTCGCGGCGTCGCACAGCGCTTTCAAATGTTCGATATGCGCATGTACACCACCGTTAGAAACAAGACCAATAAAGTGTACCGCTTTGTTATTTTGCCTGGCGTAATTAAAGGCGGCAACCAAAACCGGATTGCTGTGCAATTCTCTGTCTACAATGGCCTTGTTGATTCTGCCCAGTTCTTGATAAACAACACGTCCGGCGCCTAAATTCATGTGTCCAACCTCCGAGTTGCCCATTTGACCCACTGGCAACCCAACTGCCTCGCCAGAGGCCTCGAGCTTCGAATTGGGGTAATTTTGCAACAATGAATCGAAAAATGGAGTGTTGGCAGCGTAAGCAGCATCAGAATTATCTTGCTTTCCGTAGCCCCAACCGTCTAAAATTATGAGTGCTAGTTTTTTGTTGTTTATCATCTTCTAAAAAAAATTTATGTCTAACGGAAAACATTTTCCGAAAAATAATGTTTTTCGTTTTGTTAATAGGACAAATATAGCTTTCTTGAAGCTTATATAAATTATGAATTGGTTTTTTTGATGAGCTAATGGCATAATTTTAGCTACATGGTTCTGTATAAAATACAGAAATGACCCGAAGCTTATTTATACTCATTATTAGTTTATCATCATTATTTAGTTCAAAGCCGTTTCAGGCCGATATTATTGATGATTTATCGTCGTATTTTAGATCAAGCAACGCTAAAGAAATAGCAAGAAATTTCGCCTCTACCATTGAACTGATAATCGTTGATGAAGAAGATGTATACTCAAAAGCACAGGGCGAGCAGATTCTGAAGGATTTTTTCATTAAACACCCCCCGGTTAAAACAAGTATTTTTCATAAGATAAACACCAACCCCAACTATCGCTTTGGCGTCATTTTGCTGAGCACATCGAAAGAGACTTTCAGGGTGTCGGTTACAATGAAAAAGTTTAATAACACTTACTTAATCACTGAGCTGAGAATAGAACCAGCTAAAGATTAGGAGCCCCTCCCAACCTCCACAGAAGGGGGAAGCCAGCGACAACTACATATTCTCTATTGTAAAAAGATTCTCTTTTTACTTTATTTTCCACTTGTCCACAGACTTTAGACCCCGCACTCCCAGCTCCGCACTCCCAACTTTCTTACGCTTTAGTCTTTCAGCTTTGCGCTTTAGTCTTTTAGCTCTTTATCTCCCGACTTTAAAATTGTCAGCTAATAAATAATTCTTATTTTTGCTGCATAAAATCAATATTTTGGACATTCAGCTGATCGATCAATTCATAAAAAATGCACTTGCCGAAGATGTTGGCGACGGCGACCATACGTCTCTTTCAACAATTCCTGCGGGCACACAGGGCAAGGCTAAACTGATTATTAAAGAGCATGGGGTTTTGGCCGGGATGGAACTTGCCGTTGAAATTTTCAAGGTTGTAGACAGCAATTTAAAGGTTACTGTTTTGCTTAACGATGGTGCTGAGGTTAGCGTTGGCGATATTGGCTTAACGGTTTCGGGAAGTACGCATTCTATCTTAATTGCAGAGCGTTTGGTATTAAACTGCATGCAGCGGATGAGTGGTATCGCGACAAAAACCCGTCGTATCGTTTCCCTTTTAAAAGATACAAAAACCAAGATTTTAGACACCCGTAAAACTACACCCGGTTTACGTTACCTGGAGAAATGGGCGGTGAGAATTGGTGGTGGCGTTAATCATCGTATCGGGCTTTACGATATGATATTGATTAAAGATAACCATGTTGATTATGCGGGTGGAATTTCAAATGCCATCGAATCGGCTCAAAAATACCTTGCAGAAAACGACAAGAAGCTTCAAATCGAAATTGAAGTGCGCAACCTCGAGGAGCTGTCTGAGGTGCTGGCTATTGGCGGGGTAGATCGAATTATGCTCGATAACTTTGCTTTCGACAACCTAGAGACGGCTGTAAAAATGATTGACGGACGATTTATCAGCGAAGCATCCGGCGGAATTACCGAGGAAAATGTGGCAGAATACGCCGCTTGCGGAGTCGATTTTATTTCAATGGGTGCGCTTACCCATTCTGTTAAAAGCCTCGACATTAGTTTAAAAGCATATTAAGGTGAATTCGTATAAAATTGAAAGCTTATTTTTTGTATCATTGTAGGCTATGGTTACGGTTTATTCGCTCAGCGCATTATTAGTTGCGTATCTTTTTGGATCAATACCAACGGCTGTTTGGCTCGGCCAGGCTTTTTATGGCGTGGATGTACGCGAGTATGGTAGCGGTAATGCCGGTGCAACCAATACTTTTCGTGTTTTAGGCAAAAAGGCTGGAATCGCCGTAATGGTGATTGATATTGCAAAGGGCTATACAGCAACAAACCTGGCCTATTTCATCGGCCTTTCTGTAACAGGCCCTCAAAACTCAGTTGTTTTTGTAAACTATCAACTTGCCCTTGGCGTTACTGCTGTAATGGGCCATTTATTTCCGGTATTTGCAGGTTTTAGAGGCGGTAAAGGCGTTGCCACTCTTTTTGGGATGATCCTGGCAGTAAATTTCGAAGCTTCGATGCTCTGTGTACTGGTTTTTGTGGTTATTTTATTAATTACAAAGTACGTTTCACTAAGTTCAATCTGTGCCGGATTTACATTTCCGTTAAGCGTTGTATTTCTGTTTCAGGTCTCTATCAAATCAGAGGTTCTTTATGGAATGGTGGTTTGCATCTTAATTTTGGTTACGCACCAGAAAAATCTCGAAAGACTATTAAAAGGCAAGGAATCGAAGGTTTATTTGTTCAGGAAAAAGACGAATTGATCAATCGATACAATTCTTCGAAACATATTTGTTCAATCGCTGTTACTATTCAAAATCGCAGAAAGGATTGACATTAACGACAAAATTTATGAAAAAGTTATTTTTATCGGCAAGTGTTGCCGGAGTTTTACTATTCAACTCATGTTCTACTGTTCCGTTAACAGGCAGAAGCAGGTTAAGCTTAGTGGATGAGAGTTCTTTGCAGCAGCAAGCCGCAATCGGATATCAACAATTGTTGAGTGACCCACAAACGAAAGTAATTTCAGCGGGCAATAGCAACGCTGCTATGGTAAAACGCGTTGGACAAAAAATCGCCGCCGCAGTAACGCAATACATGAATCAGAACGGTTACGGTGAGCAGATAAAAAATTATAAATGGGAATATAATCTAATCGATAGTAAAGAAATCAATGCATGGTGTATGCCGGGCGGTAAGATTGCCGTTTACACAGGGATTTTACCGGTAACGAAAGATGAAGCTGGCTTGGCAACTGTAATGGGACACGAGGTAGCACACGCTATTGCCCAGCATTCTGCCGAAAGAGCCTCTCAAATGCAGGCTGCGCAGGTTGGAGGTGCGTTAGTAGGAGCAGCGTCGTCTAATTCGAAATATGCCGATTATATCAACCAAGCTTACGGTATAGGCGGGCAATTAACTATTTTGAAATACGGAAGAAATCAAGAGTTGGAAGCTGATAAAATGGGTTTGTCTTTCATGGCGATGGCCGGATATAATCCCACTAATGCTGTAGCTTTTTGGCAAAGAATGGCCCAAGCGAGTGCAAATTCTCAAAAACCACCAGCTTTTTTGAGTACGCACCCAACTGATCAATCGCGTATTGCGCAAATACAAAGAGATTTGCCAGAGGCGATGAAATATTATAAAAAATAGAGTAAAAAGGTTTAAGGTAGCTGAAAGACTAACGTTAAAAGACCAAAGCAAAGTCTAGGTGCCTAAGAAAAGTGAAAAATAAAATGATTTAAGGTGGAAAGTTTTTGCGTGATGCAGAAACTTTTCACCTTTTGTATTTTTGAAAGATAGATTTTTGATGAATAGGCGTTGCACCTGCACAAAAACAATGGCTTTAGGAAGCTGCTTCATCTTAATGAACCAATGAACTAATTCCCCAATACCTTCATTATAGCGCTTGCCTTTAGTAAACATTCTTCGTACTCTTTTTCAGCATCGCATTGAAACGTAATTGCGCCACCGACCTGAAAGGATAAGTATTTAGTGACGGCGTTATAAAGGATACTTCTTATTACCACATTAAAATCAAAATTGCCTTCGGGCGTAATGCAACCGAATGAACCAGAATAGACTCCTCTTTTAGTTTGCTCGTAGGTTTCGATTAATTTCATGGCCTTAACTTTTGGTGCACCCGTCATCGAACCCATCGGAAAGGCATTTTTAATTGCATCGATAAAATGCACTTGCGGATCTAGTTCGCAGCTAATGGTTGAAATCATTTGGTGCACCTGGGGGAAGCTGTAAATGCCAAACAGTTCATCGACCTTGACAGAGCCTTTAACGGCTGATTTGGTGAGGTCGTGACGCACGAGATCGACGATCATAACATTTTCTGATTGTTCCTTGATATCGTTTTTAAGCTGAGTTTTGATTTGCTCATCTTCTGCCAAATCCATGCTTCGCCGTGCCGTTCCCTTAATGGGTTGAGAGGCTAGCCGCGAACCACGTTTACACAAAAATCGCTCGGGTGTGGCAGATAAAATATACTGCTCATAAAGCTTGAAATAGCCAGCGAATGGGGTAGGAGACACCTTGTTGAGGTGATCGAAAGTTTGCAAAGGGTTAATTGTCGCATTTTCTGCGAAAAATTCCTGACAAAAGTTTACCTCATAAATGTCTCCACGAGCAATATGGTCTTTTAAGGCATCTACTTTTTCTAAGTACTGTGTTTTAGAAAGCCTTTGTGCGATTTTTATCGAGTCGTTTGCGCCATTTTCAGGAATAATGAAACTGTTGATTTCATCTAAAACAGCATCATCTCCAATGAGCATTTGCACCTGCCCATCCTTTGATGCGATCAGATACCTGGGGACAAAAAAGAAGAGGTCAGGGAAATTTAAGTAATCGGCATTGTTGGAGTGCAGATCTTCGGTCTCATTCTTTAAATCGTAACTAAAGAATCCAAATAGCCACTTTTTATGGAGTTCGTAAAATGTTTTCAACTGTTCGAATGCGTTCCCACTAGCGCATCTTAGTTCTGCCTGAGCATCGACCGCAATGACAAAATCGTATGCCGAATAGGCGTCTTTATAATGATTGGAATCTAAAAAGCAGCAGACATCAAACTGGTTTGCCCAATGCAATGCTCTTTGTTTAAAATCGGATGTGTTTTTTAGGGTTTCCAAGATGCGCCAAAGGTAAGTAAACGCAATAGAAGTGGAAACATGCGGTGTACAGAATTTTGAGGATATTGGGATTCTGGTCAGAGACCCAGTTTAAAAGATCTCTCCGCTGCGGTCGAGATGACGGTCGCGGTCGAGATGGCGATTAATTCATAAAAAAAGCAACCCAATTATGGATTGCTTTTTAAAGGCTTGTTGATGATAGGCAATTTGCACTTCATTGCCGTTGACTTTAGCCCCGTCAGTTGAAACAGACGGCAATGAATAAGATGGCAATTTTTTATGGCAGGCTATTTGCATTCCATTGCCGTTGACTTCAGTCAACGGTTAAAGAAAGTAAAAAGCCAGTTTAAGAGATCTCTCCGCTGCGGTCGAGATGACGGTTGCGGCGAGATGACGATTAATTCATAAAAAAAAGCAACC
>Ga0308165_1005505_pt1 | contig 11700 bp, 10 predicted proteins | sample PhyWR2_FD_201032 | JGI IMG/M metagenome (GOLD analysis project Ga0308165, IMG submission 201032) | Phyllosphere microbial communities from UC Gill Tract Community Farm, Albany, California, United States - DLSLW.R2 | ecosystem: Host-associated > Plants > Phyllosphere > Unclassified | place: USA... | reverse complement strand
CGGCGGGTTCGCCGCGCGCCACGGGCTGCTCTACCTGGCGCCGGACTTCACCGCCGACGCCGACCTCTCGGGCGTCGGCGCCGGCGAGCCGGTGCTCGTGCGGGGGATGGGACTCGCCGCGATCGACCTGACCGTGCTACTCACCGAGGGCCGTGGCGGCTCGTTCGTGCCGTCGGCCTCGCTGCCCGGCCAGCTCGACTACCTGCCGAGCGGAAACGAGCCCGTGCTCTATTTCGGCTCGCGTCGCGGGGTGCCGTACCACTCGAAGATCGGCTCGACCCTCGCCGCACCGCGGCCGCAGCCGCGCTTCTTCAGCGCGGCCATCGCGCGTGACCTCGAAGCGTCGCGCGACTCGCTCGACTTCGAACGCGATGTCTGGCCGCTCATCGCCGCCGAACTGCAGTGGGGCTACTACCACGAGCTGTTCGTCGGGCATCCCGACCGCGTGAGCGTCACGTGGGCGGCGTTCGCGCCGTTCCTCGAGCGCTACCGGTTCGACAGCCCGCGCCTGCGCGCGGCGGTCGACGCCGCGGTGCCGAACCCGGTCGACCGCTTTGACCTCGCGAGTTTCGACCGCCCGCTCGATGGCGTGCGCGTGGGTTCGCGCGACGAACTGCAGGAGCGCCTGCGCTACTACATCGGTCTCGACCTGCACGCGCGCAGCGCGCCCGAGCACAGCGCGACCCTCGGCCTCTTCACCTCGTTGCTCTACGCCCTGTTCGATCTCGGGGCGATTATCGACTCGCCCAAGTGGACGGCCCGCTCGCTCGCCGTCGACCTGCGCTACCGGTGGCCGAACTTCTTCAGTTTCGTGGCGAGCGGCCCGCCCGCGCACCGGCTCGACGAGTTGCTCGCGCTGTCTCGAGCCGGCGTCGTGCACTTTCTCGGGCCGGATCTCGCCGTTCGCGCCGACGCCTCCGGATTCTTCGCCGCGTCGTCGCCGATCGTCGAGGGCGAGGTTCGCGCGCGGGTGCTCGTCGACGCGCGCCTGCCCGACGCCTCGGTCGCGACGACGGACAGCGCGGTGCTGCGCTCGCTCGTCGAATCGGGAGCCGGGCGCGAGCAGCTCGTCGCCGACGCCCACTTCGCCGGTTCCACCGGACGCCTCGTCGTGCGCCAGGGCGACGCGCGTGTCATCGGCGCCGACGACGAGCCGCACCCGCGCCGTTTCGCGATCGGCCCGTACACGAGCGCGCCGTTCGTCGGTGCCTTCTCCCGCCCGGGAACGAACGCGGTCTCCTTCCGCGAGAACGACCGCGTGGCGCGGGAAATGCTGGCCCTGGCGACGGCCATCGCCGCGGATCGTCGGGGAATCCTGGTGCGGTAGTCGCGATCTGCTCTGGCGGCCCGGCCGTGATCGTCTCGCACCGACCCTTCCGTGATCGCCTCCACCGACCCAGCCGCGATTTCTGTGGTTCAGTTCGCGCTGACGTGCGCACGAACTGAACCAGCGAAATCGAGGCTTCGGCCGGAACGATGTCGACCGGAACTATGTCCGCCGGAACTATGTCGGCCGGAACGACGTCTGCGGCATGACTTCGGCGGCAACGACTTCGTTGGAAATCATCGGCGCGGCAGAGACGACCTCGACGAACGACGGTCTTGTCCCTCCCTCCCGCCGACCGCGCCGCCGATTCCCCAGATCGGCGACCCCGAGTGCGACAGTGCGGGGCGCGTAGTAGACCGGAGCCGTGAACAGCTTCCAGATCATGTCGGAGCCGATCCGCCGGCGCCTCATCGAGGTGCTCGCTTCGGGAGAGCACACGTCGACCAACCTCGCCGAAGTCATCTCCGCCGAATTCGGTGTATCGCGTGGCGCCATGCAGAATCATCTGCGCATCCTGCGCGAAAACGGCTGGGTCGATTTTCGCCAGGAGGAGAGCTCGCGGTTCTATCACCTCGAAGAGCTCGTCTGGCGCAGCATGGACGCCGACGTGAAACACCTCAAGAACCTTTGGAAGCAACGCATCGGAACCTACGAGGCCAACGACGATGCTCCCTGGTTGAAGCCGCCGAGGCGAGCTCGGGAGCGCACGGGCGCCAGGAAGGGACTGCGCGGACGTCGAAGATTGGATACATAACCGCGCAAACATGGACGAAATCTGCCGCGGGGCCTAGGCTTTGTATACACAAGGGTGACTCGAGGCCGAGGGGGAACGGATGCGCGCGAGCGATCGTGCCTACGCGGCGCTGCGCGAGCAGATCCTCGACGGCTCGCTGGCCGCGGGGTGCGTGCTCGGCGAGGTCGAGCAGTCGACCCGGCTCGGGGTATCCCGCACGCCACTGCGCGAGGCGCTCGCCCGGCTGACCTCCGACGGGCTCGTCGCCGCCCGCTCCGGGCGGGGTCTGGTGGTGACCGACGTCGACCTCGGCAGCATCGGCGAGCTGTTCGAGGTGCGCGGGGCGCTCGAAGAACAGGCCGCCCGGCTCGCCGCCCGCCGGCGCGACCCCGCGGTGTTCGAAGCGTTGCGCGGCGAGTTCGAGCGGGCCAACGAGCTGCTCGAGAACGACGATCCCGCGCGCCACGACTACTACGAACTCGTCGCCCGCCTCGACGCGGCCATCGACGAGGCGGCGCAGAACCCGCTTCTCGTCGCGACGCTCGCCGGGGTGCGAACGCACGCCGCGCGCATCCGTCGTCTCTCGCACGACGACCCCGCGCGCCTGCGCGAGGCCGCCCGCGAACACCTCGTCATCGTCGACGCGATCGTCGACGGCTCGGAGTCGCTCGCCGCCCACGCCACCCAGGTGCACCTGTACCGCAGCCTCAAGAACATCCTCGGTTCGATCGAAGGGAACACCCCATGAAACTCCACCCCGTGCGCGTCTACGCGAGCGACGAGAACCTGCCGCGCGATGAGCAGCTGGCCTGGAAGATCGCCGAGGTCGCCGTCGATCCCGTCGAGGTGACCGCAGAGGTCACCGACATGATCATCAACCGCATCATCGACAACGCGGCGGTCGCCGCCGCGAGCCTCACCCGAGCGCCCGCCGTCGCAGCCAGGGCCCAGGCCCAAGACCGACCCCAGGCCTCGAAAGGTTCGACCGTGTTCGGCATCGAGGGCCGCTTTGAGCCCGAGTGGGCGGCGTGGGCGAACGGTGTGGCCGTGCGCGAGCTCGACTACCACGACACCTTCCTCGCGGCCGAGTATTCGCACCCGGGCGACAACATCCCGCCGATCCTCGCCGTCGCGCAGCACGCCGGCCGCACCGGTGCCGAGCTGGTGCGCGCGATCGCCACGGGGTACGAGATCCAGATCGACCTCGTCAAGGCGATCAGCCTGCACGCGCACAAGATCGACCACGTCGCCCACCTCGGTCCGAGCGCCGCGGCCGGCATCGGCACGCTGCTCGGCCTGCCCGTCGAGACGATCTTCCAGGCGGTCGGCCAGGCCCTGCACACGACCACCGCGACGCGGCAGTCGCGCAAGGGCGAGATCTCGACCTGGAAGGCCCACGCTCCCGCCTTCGCCGGAAAGATGGCCGTCGAGGCCGTCGACCGGGCGATGCGCGGCCAGACCAGCCCGACCCCGATCTACGAGGGCGAAGACGGGGTGATCGCGTGGCTGCTCGACGGCAAGAACGCGGCCTACGAGGTCGCGCTGCCCGACCGCGGCGAGGCCAAGCGCGCGATTCTCGACAGCTACACGAAAGAGCACTCGGCCGAGTATCAGGCGCAGGCGTGGATCGACCTCGCGAGGGCGCTCGGCACGCGGCATCCGCAACTCCGCGACCCGGCGAACATCGTGCGGGCGGTGCTGCACACCAGCCACCACACCCACTTCGTGATCGGCTCGGGCGCGAACGACCCGCAGAAGTACGACCCCACCGCGAGCCGCGAGACCCTCGACCACTCGATCCCGTACATCTTCACCGTCGCTCTGCAGGACGGCGAGTGGCACCACGAGCGCTCGTACGCCCCCGAGCGCGCCGCACGCCCCGACACTGTCGCCCTGTGGAACAAGGTCACGACGCAGGAGGACGCCGAGTGGACCCGTCGCTACCACTCGAACGACCCCGCCGAGAAGGCGTTCGGCGGCCGGGTCGAGATCGAGCTCGCCGACGGCACGGTGATCGTCGACGAGATCGCCGTCGCCGACGCGCACCCGCTCGGGGCTCGTCCGTTCGCGCGTGAGCAGTACGTCGCCAAGTTCCGCGCGCTCGCCGCCGACGTGCTGGCCGCCGAGGAGATCGAGCGTTTCCTCGGCCTCGTCGAGCGGCTGCCCGACCTCGCCGCCGACGAGCTCGCCGGCCTCACCATCACCGCCGGATCGCTTCCCGCCGGCCCGAAGGGACTCTTCTGATGCTGTACTCCACCGTCACCCCCGCCGACAAGCGCGCGGGCCTGCGAGCCGCGCTCGCGAGCGGCGAACTGCTGCGCTTCCCCGGCGCCTTCAATCCGCTGAGCGCCAGGCTGATCGGCGAGAAGGGTTTCGAGGGCGTCTACATCTCGGGTGCCGTGATCAGCGCCGACCTCGGGCTGCCCGACATCGGGCTCACCACCCTGACCGAGGTGGCCGGCCGCGCCGCGCAGATCTCTCGCATGACCGACCTGCCCTCGCTGGTCGACGCCGACACCGGTTTCGGCGAGCCGATGAACGTCGCCCGCACCGTGCAACAGCTCGAAGACGCGGGCGTCGCGGGGCTGCACATCGAAGACCAGGTGAACCCGAAGCGCTGCGGCCACCTCGACGGCAAGGCGGTGGTCGACGCGAACACCGCGATCCGGCGTATCACGGCCGCCGTCGGCGCGCGCCGCGACCCCAACCTGCTGATCATGGCGCGCACCGACATCCGCGCCCTCGACGGACTCACCGCGGCGATCGACCGTGCCAAGGCCCTCGTCGACGCGGGCGCCGACGCGATCTTCCCCGAGGCGATGGTCGACCTCGCCGAGTTCGAGGCGGTGCGCGCGGCCGTCGACGTGCCGATCCTCGCGAACATGACCGAGTTCGGCAAGAGCGAGCTGTTCAGCAACCAGCAGCTCGCCGACGTGGGCGTCAACATCGTGATCTATCCGGTCAGCCTGCTGCGGCTCGCGATGGGCGCGGCAGAACGTGGTCTCGACACCATCCTCGCCGAGGGCAGCCTCACGAGCCGCGTTCCCGAGATGCAGACCCGCGCGAGGCTCTATGAACTTCTCGACTACGAGGGCTACGGCACGTTCGACACCTCGGTGTTCGACTTCACGCTCGACGGCAATCGTGGCTAGGTTGGTTCCACACATGGGCGAAGGAGCGCAATGAGCGACGCAGTGATCCACAAGGGGCTGGCGGGAGTCGTCGTCGACACGACGGCGATCTCGAAGGTCAACCCCGAGACGAATTCTCTGCTCTACCGGGGCTATCCGGTGCAGGAGCTCGCCGAGAAGTGCACCTTCGAAGAGGTCGCCTACCTGCTCTGGCACGGCGAACTGCCCGACCCCCGTCAGCTCGCCGAGTTCGAGACCCTCGAGCGCTCGTTGCGACGCCTCGACCCCGTGGTCAAGTCGGTCATCGACGACCTGCCGACGAGCGCGCACCCGATGGACGTCGTGCGCACCGCGGTCAGCGTGATCGGTGCGCGAGACGCGGATGCCTCGGTGTCGACCCCCGAGGACAACCTACGCAAGTCGGTGGCCCTGTTCGCGCAACTGCCCGCGATCGTGGCCTACGACCAGCGCCGCCGCCGCGGCGAACACCTCGTGGAGCCGCGCGACGACCTGGGCTACTCGGCCAACTTCCTGCACATGACGTTCGGCGACGTGCCCGATCTCGTCGTGGTCGACGCGTTCGACGTCTCGATGATCCTGTACGCCGAGCACTCGTTCAACGCGTCGACGTTCACCGCCCGCGTCATCACGTCGACGCTCTCCGACCTGTACTCCGCGGTCACGGGCGCCGTCGGTGCGCTCAAGGGCGCGCTGCACGGCGGGGCCAACGAGGCCGTCATGCACGTCTTCGACGAGATCGGCACCGCCGACCGCGCCGATGCGTGGCTCGAGACCGCGCTCGCGGAGAAGCGCAAGATCATGGGCTTCGGCCACCGCGTCTACAAGAACGGCGATTCGCGGGTGCCGACGATGAAGGCCGCGCTCGACACCCTCGTGGCCGAGTACGACCGGCCAGAGCTCGGCGAGCTCTACGAGACGCTCGAGCGCGCGATGGGCACCGCGAAGAACATCAAGCCCAACCTCGACTACCCGAGCGGGCCGGCGTACCACCTGATGGGCTTCGACACCCTCACCTTCACCCCGCTGTTCGTCGCGGCGCGCATCACCGGCTGGACGGCGCACATCATGGAGCAGCTCGAGTCGAACGCGCTCATCCGGCCGCTCAGCGACTACGTCGGGGTCGACGAGCGCCACATCGACGCCGAGCCCCTCGAGTAGCGGCCGGGCGGGGAAATGAGCGAGACCCGGGCCCGCGTCGACCGAAGGGGGAGGTTCGACTGGCTGACCCTGTCGGCGGCGTTCCTCAGTTTCGTGCTCACGGTGAATCTCTCCTTCCAGGCGGTGCGCGGCGACTGGGGAGTGGCGGCCGCGGCGGGCGACGCGGTGAGCTACTGGGTCGTCGCCGGCGTGCTGATCGCGGTGCAGCTCGGACTGCTCGTGAGAGGCATCGCGCGGGGCCGCGGTGGGCTCGTGCTCGTGGCGCTCATCGCCCTGCTGATCGCGGTCGGCGCGTCGCTCGGGCTGTGGTTTCCGCGAACCGGCTGGCCGCCGCCCGCGCCCGCGCACACTCTCGACCCCGGATACCGGCCCTGCTACAGCGGAAGCGGCGACTGCGTCGGCGGTTAGCCGCTGTTTCGCTATGTGACGGCCCGTTTCGACGCGGTCGACGATTCTTGCGAGTCTGGGTGCACAGCACGCACCACCGACTCTCGTAAGGATCCACCATGTCTGACCAGACGCCCCTCGTCGCGCCGCCCAAGAAGCGCGGCCGGCTCTACGCCGTGATCGCCATCGCCGTGGTGGTCGTGGTCGCGATCATCGTAGCGGTGTCGGTGGCCGTGTCATCCGGTTCCACACCGTCTGCGAGCGGCGGCGACGCGACGATCACCACGGGCCGCGGCTCGGCGGGCGACCCCGTGAAGGTCGGCGTCGTCGGCGCGAGCGATCCGCAGTGGGACCCGTTCGTCGCGGCAGCGCGCGACGCCGGCATCGCCGTCGAGCTCGTCGACTTCACCGGCTACGAGCAGCCGAACCCCGCGCTGAGCGAGGGCGACCTCGATCTCAACCAGTTCCAGCACATCATCTACCTCGCCCAGTACAACGTCTCCGCGGGCGAAGACCTCGTGCCGGTCGGCGCGACCGCGATCTACCCGCTGTCGCTCTACTCGACCAAGTACACCTCGGTCGACGACATCAAGGCCGGCGAAACCGTGGCCGTGCCGAGCGACCCGAGCAACCTGGCGCGCGGCCTGCTCGTGCTGCAGTCGGCCGGGCTCATCAAGCTCGCCGACGGCGGCAGCCCGTTCTCGACGATCGACGACGTTCTCGACAGCTCGAAGGTCAAGGTCACCACGCTCGAGGCCTCGCTCACCCCGACCTCGCTCCCCGATGTCGCGGCCGCGATCATCAACAACGACTACGTCACCGACGCCGGGCTGACGCAAGACGACGCCCTCGTGAGCGACGACCCCACCGACGCGAGCGCGCAGCCGTACATCAATGTCTTCGCCGCACGCTCGGAAGACAAGAACGACAAGGTGCTGCTCAAGCTCGTCGACATCTTCCAGAAGACGAAGGCCGTGACCGACGGCGTGATCGAGGCCTCGGGCGGCTCGGCGGTTCTCGCCACGACGCCGGTGAGCGAGCTCGAGAAGTCGCTCGCCGACACCCAGAAGTCGTACGCCGCAACCCAGTAGACCCGACGAACGGAATGCCGACGGACACCCTCCGTCGGCATTCGGCCGTCGTCACGCACAGTCGCCCGGAAGGCACACGCATGGCACTCATCGAGATCTCGGATGTCACGAAGGTGTATCCGCCGCGCAGCAAAGGCGAGACCCCCGCGGCCGCGCTCGACGGCGTCAGCCTCGAGATCGAGCAGGGCGAAGTGTTCGGCATCATCGGATACTCGGGCGCAGGCAAGAGCACGCTCGTGCGCCTGATCAACGCGCTCGAGAAGCCGACCTCCGGTTCGGTGACCGTGAACGGCGTCGAGGTCAGTGCGCTGCGGGAGTCGAAGCTGCGCGAGGTGCGGCTCGGCATCGGAATGGTGTTCCAGCAGTTCAACCTGTTCACCTCGCGCACGGTCTGGGGCAACATCGAGTACCCGCTCACGGTCGCCGGCGTGCCGAAGGAGCAGCACCAGGCCCGCATCAGCGAACTGCTGCACTTCGTCGGCCTCGTCGACCAGGCGCACGCGCGCACCGACCAGCTGTCGGGCGGGCAGAAGCAGCGCGTCGGCATCGCCCGCGCCCTCGCGACCTCGCCCGCGATCCTCTTGGCCGACGAGGCGACGAGCGCCCTCGACCCCGAGACCACGCGCGAGGTGCTCGCGCTGCTCAAGCGCGTCAACGAGGAGTTCGGCGTCACCATCGTGGTGATCACCCACGAGATGGAAGTCATCCGGTCGATCGCGCACAGGGTCGCGGTGATGGAGAACGGGCGGGTCGTCGAGAGCGGCGACGTGTTCGACGTCTTCTCGGCGCCGCGGGCCGAGGCGACCAAGCGCTTCGTCTCGACGATCGTGACCTCGGTTCCCGATGCCGATGCGCTCGGGGCACTGCGGGCGAGGCATCCGGGCCGCATCGTCACCTTCTCGTTCGCCGACGGCAACACGAGCCAGTCGGCCGTCTTCCTCACCCTCGGCGACGCGAAGGTCGGCTTCGAACTGGTCTATGGCGGCATCAACGAGGTGCAGGCGCGCACCTTCGGTCATCTCACCCTCGCGCTCACCGGCGACGATGCCGCCATCGACGCGGCGCTCGAATCGATCCGGGCCGTGGCGACCGTGACGGAGGTGCACTGATGGACCGCCTCATCGAACTGCTGCCGAAATTCTGGGTGGCGACGGGCGAGACCCTCTACATCGTGGGCATCGCCATGCTGTTCGGCGGCATCGCCGGGCTGCTGCTGGGGCTCGGCCTGTACGTGACCCGCAAGGGCAGCGTGCTCGACAACAGGTGGGTCTTCGGCACGCTCAACTTCATCGTCAACGTCTTCCGGCCGATCCCGTTCATCATCTTCATCGCGGCGGTGCAGCCGCTCGCGCGCATCGTGGTGGGAACCGGGATCGGCAACACGGCGCTCGCCTTCGGGCTCGCGCTCGCGGCGACCTTCGCCATCAGCCGCATCGTCGAGCAGAACCTGCTCACCGTGCAGCCCGGCGTGATCGAGGCCGCGCGGTCGGTGGGAGCCGGCCCTGTGCGCATCATCTTCACGATCCTGCTGCCCGAGGCGCTCGGTCCGCTCATCCTCGGCTACACGTTCATCTTCGTGGCGGTCACCGACATGTCGGCGGTCGCGGGGCTCATCGGGGGCGGCGGGCTCGGCAACTTCGCGATCCAGTACGGCTACCGGTTGTTCAACCCGGAGGTGACGTGGGCGGCGGTCATCCTGATCATCGTGCTGATCCAGCTCGTGCAGCTCGTCGGCAACAAGCTCGCGCGCGTGGTGCTGCGGCGCTGACGCCGGCCGCCGAACCAGCTAGGGAGTCAGCTCGACCCGCACGCCGGGCGGAGTGGCGGCCAGCAGGCCGGTGCCCTCGAACGCGGCCTCGAGCTGCTCACGGGTTTCGCTGAAGTGCTGCCAGTGCTCGGTGTGCAACCCCACCACGGTGGCGGCGCCGAGAATGCGCGCCGCCTTCGCGGCATCCGTCGACGTCAGCGTCAGCTGACCCTCGATGCCTGGCACGCGCGCCGCCCCCGCGAACAGCACGGCGATGTCGACGCCGCCGAAGTGGTCGGCGATCTGCTGCACGAGCGGCAGCGACGCGTTGTCGCCGCTGACATAGACGCGCGGGCTTCCGGCGGCCTCGAGCACGAAGCCCGTCACCGGTCCGACGAGCGGTTCGCTTCCGGCGGGACCGTGCAGGGCGGGCACCGCGGTGACCGTGACGGCGCCGACGACCTTCTCCTCCCAGGGGTCGAGCCCCTCGACCGAGCCGTCGAACAGGTCGCCCGCGGCCTGCATGGTGCTGAGGGTGGGAACGCCCTGCGCGATCAGTTCGAGACCCTCGTAGTCGAGGTTGTCGGGATGCCCGTGATGCGAGAGCAGCACGAGGTCGACGGGCGGAAGGTCTGTACGCGAGATCGCCGGACCCTGGGTCTTCACCAGGTCGGTCGAGCCCGGATCCGGGTAGCTCGACGGCGGGTCGAAGGTGGGATCGGTCACGATCGTTAGGCCGGCGTACTCGAGAATCGCGGTCGGTCCACCGACGTAGGTGATGGCTGTCTTAGGCACGGATCGAGCCTACGCTTGCGGCATGGCGAATCGACTAGCTGAAGCTGTGAGTCCGTACCTGCGCTCCCACGCCGACAACCCGGTCGACTGGTTCGAGTGGGGAGCGGAGGCGTTCGCCGAGGCGCAGCGCCGCCAGGTGCCCGTGCTCGTGTCGATCGGATACTCGACCTGCCACTGGTGTCACGTGATGGCGCGCGAGAGTTTCAGCGACCCGGTGCTGGCGGCCTACCTCAACGAGAACTTCGTGGCGATCAAGGTCGACCGCGAAGAGTACCCCGACGTCGACGCGACCTATCTCGCCGCGGCGAGCGCCTTCACCTCGAACCTCGGCTGGCCGCTCAACGTGTTCGTGACGCCGGCGGGGGAGGCCTTCTTCGCGGGCACGTACTTTCCGCCGGTTCCCGTGCAGCCGCATCCGGCCTTCCGTCAGGTTCTCGAGGCCGTCGTCGACGCGTTCACCAACCGCCGCACCGAGGTGGAGGGCAACGCGAACCACATCGCGGGAGCGCTGCGGCAGCTCGGCGACCGCACACCGGGAGCGCTGCCGGGCGACGAGCGGTTCGCGGGCGTCGTCGCCGAACTGCTGGCCTACGAAGACACCGTGAACGGGGGCTTCGGCGGCGCACCCAAGTTTCCGGTGGCGACGGTGCTCGACCTGCTGCTCGACCGCGGATCGCTCGGCGACGACGCGGCAGGGGCGCTCGCCGAACGCACGCTCGCCGCGATGGCGGCGTCCGACCTGCGCGACCGGGTCGAGGGCGGGTTCTTCCGGTACTCGACCATGGCCGACTGGACCGACCCGCACTACGAGCGCATGCTCTACGACAACGCGCTGCTGCTCGGCGCCTACGCCAGGGTCGGCAGCCACGAGATCGCCGAGGGCATCGCCTCGTTCCTCATCCAGGTCATGCAGCAGCCCTCGGGCGGTTTCGCCTCGGCGCAAGACAGCGAGAGCACGGTGAACGGGGAGCGCGTCGAGGGCGGGTACTACGCGCTCGACGCCGACGACCGGGCTGCGCAGGTGCCGCCCGCGCTCGACCGCAAGGTGCTGACCGGCTGGAACGGGCTCGCGATCGAGGCGCTCGCCGCGGCCGGCGCGCGGCTGGGGCGGACGCACTGGGTGGATGCCGCCCGCGAAGCGGCAGACTTTCTGCACGCGGAGCACCTGCTGCCCGACCGTCTCGTGCGCGCCTCGATCGACGGCACGGTGTCGGCGGCACGCGCCACGCTGGAAGACTACGGAATGTTCGCCGGCGGCCTGCTCGAGCTCGCGCTCGTGACCGGCGAGGTGCGCTACGCCGAGGCCGCCC
>Ga0308165_1005502_pt1 | contig 11703 bp, 9 predicted proteins | sample PhyWR2_FD_201032 | JGI IMG/M metagenome (GOLD analysis project Ga0308165, IMG submission 201032) | Phyllosphere microbial communities from UC Gill Tract Community Farm, Albany, California, United States - DLSLW.R2 | ecosystem: Host-associated > Plants > Phyllosphere > Unclassified | place: USA... | reverse complement strand
CCTGATTCAGCTGCGCCAGCTCGGCGCTCAGCTGTTTATCCATCCGATACAGCCGGAACGCGTGGATCAGGAAAGCGAAAATCGCGGTCGGAATGCCCCACAGCGCGATATGCAGCGGCTCGGTCTGAATGCCGCCGGACTCCAGCATAAAGTTGTGCATGAAGATGATCGCGCCGAAGGCGACGAAGATATCCTCACCGAAGAACAGCCCGACGTTGTCGGTCGCGGCCGACATGGCGCGCAGACGGTGGCGCGTGCGCTCCGGCAGCTCGCCGTAGCGGTTTTCCGTCGCCCCTTCCGCCATCGGCGCCAGCAGCGGCCGCACCATCTGCGGATGCCCGCCCAGGCTGGTCAGCCCCATCGCCGCGGTAATCTCGCGCACGAACAGGTAGACGATCAGCAGACGGCCGGCGGTGGCGCTTTTGATCCTGGCGATCCACGCCTGCGCCCGCTCTTTCAGCCCGTGGCGCTCCAGCAGGCCGATCACCGCCAGCGGCAGCAGCAGGATCAGCGGCAGGTTACGGGTGTTGAGAAAGCCCTCGCCGAGCTTTTCCAGAATGACGTCCAGCGGCATCAGCGCCGCCAAACCGGTGATGATGCCGGCGGCGATCACCACCAGCACCGGGTTGAAACGCAATACAAATCCAACCACGATGGCGGCGATGCCGATCAGTGGCCAGAGATTCACGGCCTGTTCCATAGTCTTCCCTCGATATTTTCTAATAGTTTTTTGCTTGTGATGTTGTGTCTTGCTTTATTGCTTTACTGCTCCGCGCTGACGCGGATCCCCTGCTGAACAAAACTGTCCCGCAGCTTGCGCGCATACGCCAGCGCATGCTCGCCGTCCCCATGCAAGCAGACGGTTTCCGCCTGAACGGCGGTCCAGACGCCATCCACGCTGCGCACCCGGTGATGGCGCACCATCTCCAGCGTTTGCGCCAGCGCCTGTTCGTCATCCTCAATCAGCGCCCCCGGCAAACCGCGCGGCACCAGCGTGCCGTCGGCCTGATAGCCGCGATCGGCGAACACCTCTTGCCGGGTGGTCAGACCGAGTTGTTCCCCGGCGCGGATCAGCTCGCTGCCGGCCAGCCCCACCAGCCGCAGCGCCGGATCGACCGCCTGCACCGCCCGGGCGATCGCTTCCGCCAGCGCCGGCTCAACCGCCGCCTGGTTGTACAGCATGCCGTGCGGCTTGACGTGCACCATCACCCCACCCTCGGCGCGGGCGATGGCCGCCAGCGCCCCGAGCTGATACACCACCTGCGCGTAGACCGTTTCCGGCGGCAGCTGCATGCGGGTGCGGCCGAAGTTCTCCCGATCGGGAAAACTCGGGTGGGCGCCGATCGCCACGCCGTACTGCAATGCCCAGCGCACCGACTGACGCATGGTCTGCGCATCGCCGGCGTGGAAGCCGCAGGCGATGTTGGCCGAGCTCACCAGTTGCAACAGCGCCTGGTCGTTGGCGCAGCCTTCGCCGAGATCGGCGTTCAAATCAACGATCATGTAACCCCCAGGCAATCTGTCGAAGGAAGAGATCCTGCTCGGCTTTGGCGCGCTGCGCCTCGGCCAGTGAGCAGAGAACGAAGTGGACCGGTTCGCCGAGACGGATCTGCGCCAAGTGGTAGAGATCGGCCTCGATCACGCAGGCGATACGCGGGTAACCGCCGGTGGTTTGCGCATCGGCCATCAGCACGATCGGCTGGCCGTTGTGCGGCACCTGCACCACGCCGGGCAGCAGGCCGTGCGACAGCATCTCGCGGTCGGTGGTGCGCTCCAGCGGCGTGCCGCCGTGCAGGCGGTAGCCCATGCGGTTGCTCTGCGGGCTGAGCTGCCAGGCGGTGCGCCAGAACGTGTCCTGCGCCTCTTCGCTGAATTCAGCGTACTCCGGCCCCGGCAGCGCGCGAATGCGGTTGGTGAACAGCAGTTGCTTCACGCCGCAGCGGTGTTGCGGCAGCGCGGTGGATTTGCCCAGCGGCAGCCGATCGCCGTCCTTCAGATTACGGCCTTCGTGGCCGCCAAAGGCGGCTTTCATGTCGGTGCTGCACGAGCCCAGCATTTCCGGCACGGCGATGCCGCCCGAGACCGCCAGGTAGCTGCGCATGCCACGTTTCGGCGTGCCCAGCGCCAGCCGCTGCCCCTTTTTCACCGGGTAGCGCCAGCCGGTCCACAGCGGCTTGCCGTCCAGTTGCGCGTCGCAGCCGGCACCGGTCAAGGCGATCCAGCCAGGTCGGGTAAACTCGGCGCTGAACTGGCCGAGGGTGATCTCCAGCCCGGCGGCCTCCGGCGCATTGCCCACCAGCAGGTTGGCGATCTTCAACGCCGGTTGATCCAGCGCCCCGCCGGTGCTGATGCCCAGGCGGCGGAATCCCTCGCGGCCCAAATCCTGCACCGTGGTATAGATGCCGGCACGCAGAATAATCAGCATACGCCCTCCTTCTGCGGCACGAAGCGCACGTTATCGCCCGGGCGCAGCAGCGTCGGCGGCATTTCATGCGGATTGAACAGCGCCAGCGGCGTGCGGCCGATCAGCTGCCAGCCGCCGGGCGTCACCAGCGGATAGATGCCGGTCTGGCCGCCGCCGATGCCAACGGAGCCGGCCGCCACCGCCAGACGCGGCTCAGCGCGGCGCGGCGTCGCCAGTTGTTCCGGCATACCGCCCAAATAGGAGAAACCCGGCTGAAAGCCGAGGAAATAGACCACGTAGGCCGCCGCCGCGTGGCATTCCACCACCTGCCGCGGCGTCATGCCGGTATGGCGCGCCACTTCATCCAGATCGGGGCCTTGCTCCCCGCCGTAGACCACCGGAATATCCACCTGGCGCGATTCCGGCGTCAGGCTCTCTTTGCTTTCCCAGCCTTGCTGCAGCAGCGCGAGCATCGCTTCGGCGTCGGCCTGCGGCGTATGCAGCAACAGCGTCAGGTTGTTCATCCCCGGCACCACTTCCCGCACGTCGGGGTGGTGATTCAGCTTTTCCGCCAGCGCCCAGATGCGCTGCTGGCTCGGTAAGGTCACCGGCGGCGACAGTTCAAGCACTACCGCTCTTTCACCCAACAGGTAATAACGTGCTTGTTGCACCCTTATTCTCCTTATTATTATCGCGATGAAAAACACACCAGTTATGCGTGACGCGGCCCCGGCTGTCAATAGAACGCAACCATAAGGAAAATAAGGAAATAGCGCGGTAAAAGGATTCAGCCGGCGCACAGGCCGGGCTGGATCCGGGGAAGAAAAAAATCAGGCGGGATTCGGGATATCGATAAAGGTCACATCAAAGCCGTGGTGCTGCGCCAGCCAGTCGCCCAGCGCCTTCACGCCGCCGCGCTCGGTGGCGTGGTGGCCGGCGGCGAAGAAATGCACGCCCATTTCGCGCGCGCTGTGAATGGTCTGCTCAGACACTTCACCGCTGATGAACGCATCGACGCCAAAGCGCGCCGCGCTGTCGATAAAGCCCTGGCCGCCGCCGGTGCACCAGGCCACCCGGCGAATGTGCTCAGGCGCGTTATCGCCGCAGTGCAGCACCGCGCGCCCCAGCCGGCTTTCGATACGCTGCTGCAGCGCTTCGCCGGTCAGCGGCTGTTCAAATTCGCCGTGCGGCACCAGCGGCTCGACGTCGCCAATCACCCGAATACCCAGCGCCTGCGCCAGCTGCGCGTTGTTGCCCAGCACCGGATGCGCGTCCAGCGGCAGATGGTAGCCGTACAGGTTGATATCGTGGGTCAGCAGCGTTTTCAGGCGGTTGCGCTTCATGCCGCGCACCGCCGGCGCCTCGTTTTTCCAGAAATAGCCGTGGTGCACGATAATCGCGTCGGCCTGATGCGCCACCGCGGCGTCCAGCAGCGCCTGACAGGCGGTGACGCCGGTCACGATGCGCTGCACGTGCGGGCGGCCTTCTACCTGCAATCCGTTGGGGGCGTAGTCCTGAAACGCCGCGGCGTTCAGTTCCGTGTTGATCAGTTGTTCCAGATCGAGGTTACGCATTCTCTTCTCTCTTCATAGTCAAAATGTCTGCCGGTCGCCCTGCGCCATCAGGATGAATTTCACCCCCAGATCGTTGCCCTGTGCCAGCTGTTGCGCAATGGCGGCGCGCGCATCTTCGCCCTGCTTCAGGCTGGGCTTGATGTGGCTGATCACCACCGGCAAACCGTTCAGCGAGCCTTTGCCGCCGCTGTACTGCGTCAGGTTCTTCAGCTCCTTCAGCAGCCAGGCCGGCGTCAAATGGCCGTACAGATGTTTATCCTCCACCCCGTTAGGGTAAGAGGTTTCGATAATCATGCCCTTGAGCTTCTTCTGCTCGACAAGCGGCCCCAGCGCGCGCCAGACGGTATCGAGATCGCGCGACTGCTCCACCTTATCCGGCCCGGTATCGCCGAAGTAGGCGAAGAACTCGCTGCCGTTGGAAATCAGCAGCATCGACGACGGATAGCGATCGTGGCTGAGCGGGTACATCACGCCGGTCAATCCGGTCAGGCCGAGGGTAAACCGCTGCTGCGGCCGCACCGTTTGCAGCCGATAGGTGCCCAGCCGCGAGCCGTTGCCGGCGTCGGTAAAGTTCGGCCACGCCTTCCAGTTGAAGTAGTGATTACGCAGGGTCAGTACGGTGTCCGCCTGGGCGTAAACGGTTTTTTTATTGTCCTCGGGTGAGCCGAGGATCAGCCCCGCCACGTGGTCCAGGTGGCCGTGGCTGATAAAGTAGCTGCCGATCAACTGCCGGAACACATAGCCCTGCGGCGTGTAAGGCGCGGCCAGCTCGGGCGTCACCTGCGGGAAGCTGCCCTTCTCCAGCCCTTTGGCGATGCCCGGCAGCAGCGAACCGGCGTCCAGCGCCACATACCGCGGCTGATTGTCGCTGCGGATCAGGTAGGAGGTCAGATTGCCGTCGCTGACGCCGCCGTCGACGCCGAGCGCCACCACGTCAAAGCCGGCGATCGCCAGCGCCGAATAGCCGCTCAGGCACAGGGCCAGCACCTTTTTCATCATTGCGTCGCTCCTTGCAGTTGCCTCAAGACTCTCCCCGTTTTGCCGCCTCGAACGCCGCCAGCGTCTCCAGCCGGGCTTGCTTATGATCGACGATCGGCAGCGGGTAGTTCAGCGTGCATCGCTGCTTTTCCGACCAGCGATGGGGATGATGGATGTCATTGTCGGGCACATCCGCCAGTTCCGGCAACCATTTACGGATAAAAGTGCCTTGTGGATCAAAACGTTCACCCTGAGTCGTCGGGTTGAAGATGCGGAAATACGGCGCGGCGTCGGTGCCGGTGGATGCCGCCCACTGCCAGCCGCCGTTGTTGGCCGCCAGATCCCCATCCAGCAGTTGCGACATGAAATAGCGCTCCCCGGCACGCCAGTCGATCAACAGATCCTTCACCAGAAAACTGGCGCTGATCATGCGCAGCCGGTTGTGCATCCAGCCGGTGGCATTCAGCTGGCGCATGGCGGCATCGACGATCGGGTAGCCTGTTTCGCCCCGCTGCCAGGCGTGCAGCTTCGCCGCGTCATCGCACCAGCGCACCTTGTCCGTCCAGGCAATAAACGGCCGATGGCGGCACAGATCGGGATAGGCCACCAGCAGATGGCGATAGAACTCACGCCAAATCAGCTCGTTGAGCCAGGCGAAGGCACCGCTTTCGCGATCTTCCAGCAGTTGCGGGCATTCGGCGCGCAGGCGGTTGAAGCACTGGCGCGGCGACAGCACGCCGATCGCCAGATAGGGCGACAGGCTACTGGTGCCGGCGAGGGCCGGCAGATCGCGCTGCCGGAGGTAATCCTGCACCTGCTCGCGGCAAAAGGCGCGCAGCCGCTGCAACGCGGCCTCCTCGCCGGCGGGATAGCCATCCCCAGTCTCCGCCATAGGGTAATCGAACGCCGCCGGCGCTTCAGGCGCAGGCAACGCGCCACCGGCGCGAGTCGTCGGCGCCGGCAGGCAACTCACGTCGGACTCGGTCAGGCGTTGAAGAAAGGCGTTGCGAAACGGCGTGTAGACCTTGTACATCTCGCCGCCGCCGGTGAGTACGCTGCCCGGCGGCAACAGCAGGCTGTCATCGAAACCGTGACACCTCACCCGGCCACTCAACCGCTGTTCCAGCCGCGCATCGCGCCGCCGTTCGTTCAGTTCGTACTGGCGATTGTAAAACAGCGCATCCACCTGCTCTCGCTCGCAATAGTCCGCCAGCCAGTCGATCGACGCGGCAAAGTCCGCACAGGAATGGCAATGCAGCGCAATGCCCTTGTGCGCCAGCGCCTGCTGCACCGCCTGCAGGCTGGCGTGGATCAGCGCCGCCTGCCGCGCCGCCATCTCATGTTGCCGCCACTGCTGCGGTGTGGCGATAAACACCGCCAGCACCCGGGCTTCGGGATCGCTGCAGGCGGCGTGCAGCGCTTTGTTGTCGGTGATACGCAGATCGTTACGCAACCAGACCAGATGCGTGGTCATAAAACTCCTTGTCAATCAATGGCCGTAACGCAAACGCAGCGCCTCCGGATAAGGTTCGAAATAGCGTTGTTCCGCCAGATAGCGATCGGGGTATTCCGCCATGTAATGCTTGAGCAGCGCGATCGGCGCCAACAGCGGCTGCATGCCCTGCCGGTAGCGGTCGATCAGGTGCGCCAGCTCCTGGCGCTGCGCCGTACTGAGCTGACGGCGGAAATAGCCCTGCACGTGCATCAACACGTTGGTGTGGTTGCGGCGCGTTGCCTTGTGCGCCAATAGCGCCATCAGGCGGCTGCGGTATTCAACGGCGAAGGCCTCCAGAGAGTCCCAGCGGTGAATATCGGCGACGAAGCGCCCCAGCTCGCGATACGCCGGCTGCGAATGCGCCAGCAGCGACAGCTTGTAGCGGCTGTGAAACGCGATCAGCCCGCCGCGGGTCAGCCCCTGGCGCCACAGCATGTTCAACTCGTACAGCGCGTACACCCGCTCGATAAAGTTTTCCCGCAATGCCGCATCCTGCAAACGTCCGTCTTCTTCCACCGGCAGCCACGGCATCTGGCGCAGCAGTTCGGCGGTAAACAGCCCGACGCCGTTTTTACGCGAGTCTTTGCCGTTTTCGCTGTAGACCCGCACCCGCTCCAGGCCGCAGCTCGGCGACTTGGCGCAGACGATATAGCCGCACAGATGCTGCAAGGCCGCCACGCGCTGCGCGGAGAAGCCGCGCATCTCCTCGGTCAGATCCACGCCGGCGTCGTTGCTGTAGCGCATCGCCGGCCACGGCTGCGCCTGCTTCACCAAGCGCAGCGCCGGGCGCGGCGTAGGCAGGCCGATCGCCATTTCCGGGCAAACGGGCTCAAAGCGCACATAGGGCGCCAACTGTTCCACCGCAAAGGCCAGCCGTTTGTGGCCGCCGTCGAAACGCACCGCGTCGCCCAGTAAACAGGCGCTGATGCCGATAGGGATCTTGTCGCTCATACCGCTCTCCCGTGTTGTTGGCCGATGAGGAAAGTGTAGAAGAATGGCTTGCCGAATACGACCTTGCGCTTGATAGGGCCGACTATAGGCATAAAAAAACCCTCGCCGCAGGGCGAGGGTTTTCGTGAATCGGCAGTGGCTCAGTAGAAATCGCAGGACGCCAGTTCCGCCTGCTGCAGCCAAACCGGCTTATCGCTGGTTTTTGACCAGACGCGGTGCAGGTAGCTGTAAAAACGCCCGCGATCGCTGCGGAACAGCATTACCGGCAGGGCCAAAATGCCCGCGATAACCACTGCGCTGCGGCGCAGGAGAATCCGATGCAGTGAATAAGCGTGATAGGTCGTAGACATGCGAACCTCCTTAAAAACGCCTGCCGTTGATTTGTCAGGGAAAACGGCGTCGGCGTATCAAATGAACAATCGGTAATTTGGTAACTGGACAAAATTTTAGCGCACTTGATGAAAGTTTACTACTCATCCGACCACTAAATCGCACAAAAAATCGCTAATCTCCGCCGCGATTCGTAATTTTGTTACACCCAGGTTAATTTTTAACTAAACATGGGTTACATTGTGGTTATTATCTGGTTCATTATTTCCCGCTTACGCCCGTTCTCATTCCCCCATCAAGCCCCCTTTCGCCACCGGCCTGATGATTGAAATGCTAAATTTTCGCTGAAATTTCAGCCATTTTTATACTTTTTTTACACCCGCCCGCGCGATTTTTTCATCTTCTTTCTACCCCTCTCCCTACACTGCCTCTATCAAAAACAACACCTCTGGAGGTGTCCCGTGAGTTTCAGCGTTATTGGTGGTGCGCTGTTGGTTCTGCTGCTGTTGGCCTATCTGGTCTACGCCCTGTTTAACGCGGAGGATTTCTGATGGCGGCTTCAGCCTTTTTACTGATCACCAGCTTCCTGCTGGTGCTTCTGCTGCTGGCCCGGCCGCTGGGCGGCTTTATGGCGCGCCTGATCGAAGGTGAACCGCTGCCTGCGCTGCGCGGGGTAGAAGCCGGCGTCTGGCGCGCCTGCGGCATCCGCGCCATCGAGATGAACTGGTGGCAGTACGCGCTGGCGATCCTGGCGTTCAACCTGCTCGGCCTGGCGCTGCTGTTCGCCCTGCTGATGACGCAGGGCTCGCTGCCGCTCAACCCGCAAGGCTTCCCGGGCCTCTCCTGGGATCTGGCGCTCAACACCGCCGTCAGCTTCGTCACCAACACCAACTGGCAGGCCTACAGCGGCGAAAGCGCCCTCAGCTATTTCAGCCAGATGGCCGGGCTGGCGGTGCAGAACTTCGTCTCCGCCTCTACCGGCATCGCCGTGGCCTTTGCGCTGATCCGCGCCTTTACCCGCCGCGCCGGCAATACCGTCGGCAACGCCTGGGCCGATCTGTTTCGCATCACGCTGTATGTGCTGCTGCCGATCGCGCTGCTGATCGCCCTGTTTTTCGTCAGCCAGGGCACGCTGCAAAACTTCCTGCCTTACCTGCACGTCACCACGCTCGAAGGCGCGCAGCAGACGCTGCCGATGGGGCCGGTGGCCTCGCAGGAAGCGATCAAGATGCTCGGCACCAACGGCGGCGGCTTCTTCGGCGCCAACTCGGCGCACCCGTTCGAGAACCCAACCGTGCTGACCAACTTCGTGCAGATGCTGGCCATCTTCCTGATCCCCTGCGCGCTGTGCTTCTCCTTCGGCCAGTTGGCCGGTGAAAACCGCCAGGGCCATACGCTGATCTGGGCGATGGCGCTGATCTTCGTGGCGGCGGTGGTGGCGGTGATGGTCGCCGAGCTGGCAGGCAACCCGCACCTGAGCGCGCTGGGCGCCGACAGCAACATCAATATGGAAGGCAAAGAGTCGCGCTTCGGCATTCTCGCCACCAGCCTGTTCTCGGTAGTCACCACCGCCGCGTCCTGCGGGGCGGTCAACGCCATGCACGACTCCTTCACCGCGCTGGGCGGCATGGTGCCGATGTGGCTGATGCAGATCGGCGAAGTGGTGTTCGGCGGCGTCGGCTCCGGCCTGTACGGCATGCTGCTGTTCGTGCTGCTGACGGTGTTTATCGCCGGTCTGATGATCGGCCGCACCCCGGAATATCTGGGCAAGAAGATCGACGTTTACGACATGAAGATGACCGCGCTGGCGATCCTGGTCACGCCGACGCTGGTGTTGCTGGGCAGCGCGCTGGCCATCGGCACCGACGCGGGCCGCGCCGGCATCCTCAACCCGGGCGCCCACGGCTTCAGCGAAGTGCTGTATGCCCTGTCCTCCGCCGCCAACAACAACGGCAGCGCCTTCGCCGGGTTGAGCGTCAATACGCCGTTCTACAACCTGCTGCTGGCCTTCGCCATGTTCGTCGGCCGCTTCGGGGTGATCCTGCCGGTGCTGGCGATCGCCGGCTCGCTGAGCGCCAAGCAGCGCCAGCCGGCGGGCAACGGCACCCTGCCGACCTATGGGCCGCTGTTTATCGGCCTGCTGATCGGCACCGTGCTGCTGGTGGGCGCGCTGACCTTCGTGCCGGCGCTGGCGCTGGGCCCGGTGGCCGAGCATTTGCAGCTTTGGTTGGCAAACTAATAGACGTCACAGAGAGAGAATAAGAGATGACTCGCAAACAACGCGCGCTGTTTGAACCGGCTCTGGTGCGCACCGCGCTGATCGATGCGGTGAAAAAACTGGACCCTCGCGTTCAATGGCGCAACCCGGTGATGTTCGTGGTGTATATCGGCAGCATTCTGACCACCGCCATCTGGCTGGCGATCCTCACCGGCCAAACCGACGGCGCCGCCGCCTTCACCGGCAGCGTCGCCCTGTGGCTGTGGTTCACCGTGCTGTTCGCCAACTTCGCCGAGGCGCTGGCCGAAGGGCGCAGCAAGGCCCAGGCGGAAAGCCTGAAGGGCACCAAGAAAACCAGCTGGGCGAAAAAGCTGGCCGGCCCGCGCCGCGACGGCGCCACGGAGAAAGTGGCCGCCGAGAGCCTGCGCAAAGGCGATATCGTGCTGGTGGAAGCCGGCGATACCATCCCGTGCGACGGCGAAGTGCTGGAAGGCGGCGCCTCGGTGGATGAAAGCGCCATCACCGGCGAATCCGCGCCGGTGATCCGCGAGTCCGGCGGCGACTTCTCCTCGGTCACCGGCGGCACCCGCGTGCTGTCCGACTGGCTGGTGGTGCAGTGCAGCGTCAACCCGGGGGAAACCTTCCTCGATCGCATGATCGCCATGGTGGAAGGCGCCAAACGCCGCAAAACGCCGAACGAGATCGCACTGACTATCCTGCTGGTGGCGCTGACCATCGTGTTCGTCCTGGCCACCGCCACCCTGTTCCCGTTCTCGCAATACAGCGTGGAAGCGGCCGGCAGCGGCAGCGTGGTCACCATCACCGTGCTGGTCGCGCTGCTGGTCTGCCTGATCCCCACCACCATCGGCGGACTGCTGTCCGCCATCGGCGTGGCCGGGATGAGCCGCATGCTCGGCGCCAACGTGATCGCCACCAGCGGCCGCGCGGTGGAAGCCGCCGGCGACGTGGACGTACTGCTGCTGGATAAAACCGGCACCATCACGCTGGGCAACCGCCAGGCTTCGGAGTTCCTGCCGGCGCCGGGCGTGAAAGAGCAAGAGCTGGCGGACGCCGCGCAGCTGGCCTCGCTGGCGGACGAAACGCCGGAAGGCCGCAGCATCGTGGTGCTGGCCAAACAGCGCTTCAACCTGCGCGAACGCGATCTGCAGGCGCTGAACGCCACCTTCGTGCCCTTCTCCGCCCAGACCCGCATGAGCGGCGTCAACGTGCAGGAGCGCATGATCCGCAAAGGCGCGGTGGACGCCATTCGCCGCCACGTCGAAACCAATCAGGGCCACTTCCCGCGGGCGGTGGACGATCTGGTGGAAAGCGTGGCGCGCACCGGCGGCACGCCGCTGGTGGTGGCGGAAGGCGCCCGGGTGCTGGGCGTGGTGGCGCTGAAGGATATCGTCAAGGGCGGCATCAAGGAACGCTTCAATGAGCTGCGCAAGATGGGCATCAAAACGGTGATGATCACCGGCGATAACCCGCTGACCGCGGCGGCGATCGCCGCCGAAGCCGGGGTGGACGATTTCCTGTCGGAAGCCACGCCGGAAGCCAAGCTGGCGCTGATCCGCCAGTATCAGGGAGAAGGCCGTTTGGTGGCGATGACCGGCGACGGCACCAACGACGCCCCGGCGCTGGCGCAGGCCGATGTGGCGGTGGCGATGAACTCCGGCACCCAGGCCGCCAAAGAGGCGGGCAACATGGTCGATCTGGATTCCAACCCGACCAAGCTGATCGAAGTGGTGCA
>Ga0308165_1005500_pt1 | contig 11706 bp, 9 predicted proteins | sample PhyWR2_FD_201032 | JGI IMG/M metagenome (GOLD analysis project Ga0308165, IMG submission 201032) | Phyllosphere microbial communities from UC Gill Tract Community Farm, Albany, California, United States - DLSLW.R2 | ecosystem: Host-associated > Plants > Phyllosphere > Unclassified | place: USA... | reverse complement strand
ATTTGATAAATCTACAGCCATTTTCCTGAAAGATTCATCATATACCCGTTTGCTCATATATTCAAATTTAAAAGTTTCTATTTAAATCTGACACATAAATCCCTCTAGTCAAATGTAGCAACTTCAGCTTTTACTTTCTATCCCTGTTCCACCGGCGTACGCCGAAAAGATTACAGCGGACAGCGGGACTGATGTCGCCAAGAACTGGTGACGCTGTTTTTCAAATAATTTTCTAAATTCCTTGTCGTAGCCCTGTTTTTGAACTCTCGAACGCCATGATAGGACCTTGGGAAACTAATAAGGAATTTAGAGACGTTAAGAACATGCATTTCAGTGCGCTGCTGCCAAGGACATCTCTAGTCGGTAATTATTTTATACCCTCAGATTTATTTTTGCAGACTGGTAAAAAAGCAAGGCAATAAACATAACTTCGTAGCAAATTAGTTCAGCATTGCAAACTTTAGAACAATTGCGTAACGGCGAGCTCAAGGGTGTATTTTCTTTGAGGATCTCTGAGGGGTTGAAAGATTTCCCCCGCGAAATTTTTGAATTGGCCGACACGCTTGAGTGTCTTGATCTTTCGGGAAATCAACTCAGCGCCTTGCCACACGATTTCGGTCGATTAACTAAGCTGAAAATTCTTTTTTGTTCTGACAACTTGTTTACGGTGCTGCCCGAGGTTTTGGCCGATATTGCCGGACTGGATATAGTTGGTTTTAAATCGAATCGCATAGAGTTTGTTCCGCCAAAGGCGCTCAATCCTCATATTAGATGGCTTATACTTACGAACAATAAGTTGCAAATGTTACCTCCTGCTATTGGCAACTGTTCGAGATTACAAAAGCTGATGCTTGCTGGAAACAATATTATTTATCTCCCACAAGAACTTCAGTTGTGCAGAAACCTTGCTTTAATACGGGTGGCTGCCAATGAATTACCTTTCTTACCTAGGTGGCTTTACGCGATGCCGAGCCTGGCGTGGATTGCGTTTTCGGGCAATAAATTTGGCAGAGGAGGCGCCGGGCTGCTTGTGCCTCGAATTGGTTTAGAGGAGCTCGAATTTAAAGATCAACTTGGGGCGGGTGCATCAGGCACCATTTACAAAGCATTTAATAAAGTTACCAATACCGATGTTGCTGTTAAAATTTTCAAGGGAACGGTAACCAGTGACGGTTTTCCGGACGATGAGATGAATGCTTACATTGCAGCGGGTAGTCATTCTGGTTTAGTAAGGTTATTAGGTAAAGTTGAGGCTCCCACCGATAATATTAGGGGGCTGGTAATGGAACTAATTCCATCTTCTTTTTACAATTTAGGTGGGCCTCCGAGTTTTGAGAGTTGTACTCGTGACGTTTTTCCTGCTGAGTTATCGTTGAACGATGTTCAGGTCTTAAAGGTTGTATTAACAATCGCGTCGTTATGCGAACATTTGCACGACAGGGGAATTATTCATGGCGATCTGTATGCACATAATATTTTGATAGATGACAGTGGAGATGTACTGTTCGGCGATTTCGGTGCTGCATCCTTTTATGACATGAAAAATATTGAGCAGGCTTTCTACCTGGAACGAATCGAGGTAAAGGCCTTCGGCTATTTGATTGATGATTTACTTTCCCGTTGCCAGCACAATTCTTTACAGGAAATGAGATCCTTAAGAGATAGCTGTTTATCGCAAGATATCAACCTCCGGCCGAGCTTTAAAGCTATCGCGACAAAGGTTCAGTCGATTAAACCGACTAGTTTTTAGCTTCTTCTTTAACAGCAAGCTGTCCGCAGGCTGCATCAATGTCTTTACCTCTGCTCCGTCTGATATTGGTGTTTATGCCCTGACTTTTTAGGTAGTTGGAAAAGGCATCAATCTTATCACCCTCGGCATTTGTAAAATCGGCAAATGAGATGGGATTGTACTCAATGAGGTTTACCTTACATGGAATATGCTTGCAGAACTTGGCCAAATCCATAGCGTCGGATATTTCATCGTTGAAATGGTTGAAAACGATATATTCATAGGTTACCGGATTCTTGGTTTTGGCAAAATAATACTTCAATGCCTCGGCTAATGCCTTTAACGAGTTTGCTTCGTTAATGGGCATAATCTCGTTTCGCTTCTTATCATCGGCTGCATGAAGTGAGAGTGCAAGATTAAATTTTGCGCCATCATCGCCAAGCTTTTTGATCATTTTTGCAATTCCGGCGGTTGACACGGTAATGCGCTTATAGCTCATATTTAAACCGTCAGGGGCTGTAATCCGCTCAATCGATTTAAGCACGTTGGCATAATTTAAAAGTGGCTCGCCCATGCCCATGTAAACAATATTGGTTAATGGGTTATTATAATTCTGTTTCGCTTGCTTACCAATTAGAACAACCTGGTCGTAAATTTCATCGGCATTAAGGTTCCGTTTGCGATCCATGTAACCGGTAGCACAGAACTTGCAGGTTAAGCTGCAACCCACCTGCGAGCTTACACAGGCCGTCATCCGATCTTCTAACGGAATGAGTACGCCTTCAACTATATTTCCGTCTGCTAAGCGAAATGTGTTTTTAATGGTATGATCGTTACTGAACTGCGAATTGTTTACCTGAACAGCATGAATAGAGAAATTTTCGTCGAGTGCTTTACGGAGGTCTTTAGACAGATTGCTCATATCGTCGAAGCTCGTCGACGATTTTTCCCACAACCACTGATAAATTTGCTTTGCCCTAAAGGCAGGCTGTTGCATAGCGGTTAAATGCTGTTGCAACTGTGGCAAATCCAACGAGCGGATATCAATTTTTTTTGCTGTTTTTTCTAACATGTTATTTATCGCGGTAATGACCTAAAGCAGAAATGACGAAAACTGTAACAATGTTTTCATCTACGCTATAAACCATTCTGTCTTTTTGATTTATTCTTCTTGCCCAAAAACCTGTTAACTCATATTTAAGTAATTCAGGCTTGCCTATGCCTGCATAGGGCGTTTCTGCGAGCTCAATAAGAATTTTTTCGATCTTTTTTATAGTTGCTCTATCGCCAGATCTATAATGTTTGTTGAAATGTTTTTGTGCTAATTATTCTACTTCAAGCCTAAACTTCCCCATACATCATTTGGATCAACGGTTTTAAAATTTCCTCTTTTCTCGGCATCTTTTATCATTTTTACAAACTCGGGAGAATATGGACTTACCTTTGTTTGAGTTTTTACTTTCAAAGCCTTAGCTACTGCCTTTAAAGCAGCAAGTTGCTCTTTGGTTTCGGGATGCATGATTAACGTTTCCATAAGTCTATTTCTCTTTTGCCAACTGATTAATGCAAAGTTACTTAAAAACTGCCTAAGCTGAAAGACTTATGCCGAAAGCGAACTTCCCGATAGCGAATTTTACAAAAAGCTACATAACAAAAAAGTTCAGCACATTAATGTACTGAACTTCGTTTTAATGTTTTTAACTATACGGTTGGTCGGTTCGGATCGACAACTTCATTTGGCGTTTCAATTACATCATCACCCTTAAGGTAGTTTGGCAATTTTAATCCAGCCAGATCAAACAAATCGTTTAGGGGAGGAACGGTCTTCATCATTCCCGAAACGAAGTTGGCTGTGGAAGTATTTCCATTTTCTGAACTGCCATTTCCAGAATCCCAAACAGTTATTTTATCAATTTTAATGTTCTTAACTGCTTCTACTTGTGTTTTAACAAGCTCCGGCAGTTTTTCTAAAAGTAACAATTGGAAAGCGTTTGTAGGGTCGCCACCTGCCGCGGCTACAACCTCTTTGTATCCTTCGGCCTGTTTGGTTAATATTTCGTATAAACCCTTGGCTTCAGCTTCCATTTTGGCGTAAATGGCATCGGCCTCTCCCTTCGCATTTTCCCTAATGGTTTCTGCTTCTGCCTGCGCCTGTATAATGGCCTTTTGTTTGGCAATTTCCGCGGGTACAACAATGTTGGCAATTTGAGTAGAGCGCTCCCTTTCCGATCGGGCAAGCTCAGCTTTTTGTTCGGCCACGTATGATGCTTCTAAGGCTTGTGCCTGTTGAATTTTTTCGGCTGATACGGCAATTTTTAGCGACTCGGCTTCTTTTTCACGCCTTAAAGCATCAGAGCTGGCAACGTTAATTTTGGCCTCATTTTCGCCTTTAACCGCAATGGCATTGGCCTCGGATATTTTTATACGCGAATCTCGTTCGGCCTCTGCCTTTCCTATTGCTTCATCTTTGGCTGCAGATGCAATGCTAACTTCTCTGTCTTTTTGGGTAATGGCAATTTTTACATCACGTTCGCGCTGGGTTTCGGCAATCTGAACGTCTTTCTCCCTATCGGCAATAGCTTTACCTGTTTCTCCGATTTTTGTTTGTTCGGCAACGCTGATAATCGCTTCGTTGATTGCCTTTGCTGCAGCTTCTTTTCCCAGTGCTTCAATATAACCCGATTCGTCCTTTATATCGGTTACGTTAACGTTGATTAATTTTAAGCCGATCTTTTTAAGCTCATTATCTACATTCTTCGAAATATTATCCAAAAACTTATCGCGGTCGGAGTTAATTTCTTCAATGGTCATCGTAGCGATTACCAAACGCAGTTGTCCGAATAAAATGTCTTTCGATAACTCCTGAATTTCGGCAGGGCTGAGGCCCAGCAGGCGCTCTGCGGCATTGTTCATACTATCCGATTCGGTAGAAATGGCAATGGTGAATCGGCATGGCACATCTACGCGAATATTTTGCCGACTCAATGCATTCATCAGATTTGCCTCAATAGAAATCGGCTTAAGGTCTAAATAAGCGAAATCTTGAATAACGGGCCAGATAAAGGCACCGCCACCGTGAATACATTTGGCAGATGTTCCACCGGTTCTTCCGTAAATAACCAATATCTTATCTGAAGGACATCGTTTATATCGGGCAATTAGTGCTGATATTGTTACAAAAACAACAATAACAACAACAAGGATGATCATGAGCGGTGATTCTAGAAGGTTTTGCATGTTATACTTTTTCTACTAATACTAAATTATGGTTTTCTATTTTTATGATTTTGATGGCCCGCCCGGTTTCGATTTGTTCGCTATCCGTTATGGCTTCGATTTCTCTGAATGATCCGTTAATGCTAACCTGAATCTTTCCCGTTCCTGATCGGTTGGCGGGCACCCGTAAATACACCGAGCCTGATTTATTGAGGCAATTTTCTATTTTGAAGGTATTGTCTTCTGCAAGTTTTTGCAGCTGCTTAATAATGGCGAAAAACAAAAGAATGAAGACTATGCCTACGATTAAGGCAACAGCGATTAGTAAAATTCTGTTGCTGATGAGGTTATAAAACGAGATGCCCGTCCAGCTGAAGCCGAGCAGGAAATTGATCAGGTTTCGGAATGAAAAAAGTTGAAAAGGCGCTTCAACGTGCTCGAAGTTACCATCAAAATCGGCCTCAAGGCCGTCGCCAGAATCGAGCCCAATAAAAGTTAAGATGCTTTGAATAACGAAGATCGCGCTTACAGGTATTGCAATAAACCAGAAAGTACTTAAAAGCGGTTCGAGAGTGCTAAAATAATCCATTAAAGTAAAAATAGCATTTTTCTTAAGCTTTCAAAACTATAAGGAATTATTTTCGATCACATTTGGTATTAGATTATCAATATCCCATTAAATGCAGGGCAGAAAAAGAGAAGTATTGATATAGGTAGTACGTTAACCATGCTATCTTCCCCTTTGCCTCGTATTTGCTTTACCCGACGGTTTGCCTTTTGCCGGTCGTGTGGTTCTACTTGCCGACTTGTTTTTATGATTGGTTTTGCCTGCAGGTGGAGTGGATTGTTTTTTTCCTCCCGATTTCTGAGCCGGCTTGAAGCTTTTTCCGGGTTTCTTAGCGGGCGCTGGCTGCAGCTCCGAGTCTTCATCCCACGAGGTTGTTTTCTTTTTGGTGTTTTTAGGTTTCTGGGCCACATCAGATGAAGATTTTTCAACGCTTTTCATCACCACTTCCATCTCCTCTTCCGTTAACTCCCTGAACTCTCCGGTTGCAATGCCTTTCAAATTGATATTCATAATCCGGGTACGCTCCAACCTGGTAACCTCGTAACCGAAATGCTCGCACATCCGACGAATTTGCCTGTTCAGGCCTTGAATTAAAATGATGTTAAATACAAAGGTGCTGATTTGACGAACCTTGCACTTTCTGGTGTTTACGCCTAAAATTGGCACACCGTTACTCATTCCGAAAATAAAATCTTCGGTAATGGGCTTATTTACCGTAACTACATATTCTTTCTCGTGCTTGTTTCCAGCCCTGAGGATTTTGTTAACAATATCCCCATTGTTGGTTAGAAAAATCAGGCCCGACGAATCTTTATCGAGCCTCCCGATTGGGAAGATCCGTTCGCTGTAGTTTACGTAATCAACAATATTATCTCGCACGCTCGATTCGGTGGTACTTGTAATACCAACGGGTTTGTTAAAAGCAAGCAGCATAAAATTCGATTCCTCTTTAGGCTCAATGTTATGCCCGTTTACCATTACCTGGTCGCCGGGAAAAACCTGATCGCCGATTTTGGCCCGTTTGCCATTGATAAAAACATTGCCTTTTTCAATATACCGGTCCGCCTCGCGACGAGAACACAGTCCACTTTCGCTTATAAATTTATTCAAACGTGTTGCAGCGTGCTGATTCATGTTGCAATTTTACGTAAATAAATCAGCTTATAAGCCACAAAGAGGCCAAGATTAATGGAAATTTGCATGAGCAAATTTCATTTGGCGCCTTAAACGTCTCCCTTTTAATGGCGGTGGGTTTTGTTCTGTCTGTACATCCCTTCCGAAGAAGTCGGAAGGGAAAGTAAAGGCATTGCTTTTAACCCTAACGTTGATAGGGAGAGGTTATGAAAAGCAACGCGAATCCGATAGGTGTCGAATTCAATTTGCGAGGGAAACCTATGCCCAAGGCATCCCTTTCGGAGAACTCGGCTTTATAAGCCAGCCGTGCAACAAGCCCTTTCTCTATTTGCAGCTTTAAAAGGCTGGGGCTTTAAAAACTCTGATCGTCGGCACTTGGGCCGTAACTTCCGGGAATCGGAATATTAAGCAGCCTCAAATACACGCCAAGTTGTGCCCTGTGGTGTGTAGTTTGGCTAAAAGCGATGCGAATTATTTCATATTTCGTTATGTCGGCTAAAATTTGCTCGCCGTTGCGCAATATCCATTGATCGTTAAAGTTTGTCTCATCCGCTTGTTCGAGGTCCGCCTTTCCGCTTTCGTAATTTTCGGTCAAAAGCTTGATCAAATCTTCATTGTTTTCCACTTTCTTTTCCTCATAGGGTGCGGTTGCAAAGTCCAGGCCGTCGGTATTTAGCCCCAGGCTAACCCAGCTTGGCAGGTCTGCAATATGGCTTGCCAACGACTTCATTTTCATGCTTTTCTCGTGTGGTGCCCAGTCAAATTTATCAACCGGAACAAGAGCCAGAAACTTTTTTGTAGTTTCAAATTCCGACCCGAACTCTTTCAGTAATGCTTTAATAATATTCATGTTTTTTTGTTTTGTTTTTTCAATTGTGTTCAATTCCATCAGTAATAAATCAGCCATGCTCATGATTTTTTGGTTTTGTTTCCAAAAAGAAAAAGCCCCACAGTGACAACCCTATGGCAGTGTAAAAAAAAAAGAAATTTTTTTTAGGTTACCACCAATCGAAACATGTATCCACTTCAATCGAACACACAACTATCGGATAGGGGCGACAGATTGGCCAAATCAAAAGTTTACGGGCAACATGCTCATGTAATCGCTTAACTGCATGTGATCACTTTTTTCGAAAGAACGCCCGGTATTTTTTAGGCAAATGATCCTGGTCAGATTAAAGTCGCGATATTGATTTCTGAAATGACACCAGGCAATTAGATGCCAGCTAAAGGCATAAAAAATTAAACCAATGGGTTCCACTTCACGTTTGCTCAATTCGTTTTTAGCGTTTTTGTATTCGAGCGCAATCATGTTCTTCTCAGATATTGCACTTTGGATAAGCGAAAGATATTCGTAGTTAAACGTCAGGCGTTCAGGAATCTGCAACTTGATATGTTGATTCATAAGTTCCAGCTTTTCCCTTTGGCTGGTTTTTAAAACGGCTTTAACTTTGGTAAGTGCAGTGGAATAATGCGATCGTATGGAGTGATCGGCAAAGCCGTTCACCAGGCTTTCGACCAGCAGCAAGGCATTTGCTTCATCAGAATTAAAAGAAACGGGCGGTAAAAAATAACCTTGAACCAGAAAATAGCCCTTGTGCTGTTCAAAGGCAACAGGAATCCCTTGTTCTTGCAAAGCTTTTATGTCGCGGTAAACAGTACGGTTACTAATATTAAACCGTTCGGAGATCTTATCAGCTGAACTGTATTTTTTTGATTGCAGAATAGTTAAGATCCCAAAAAGGCGGTCGATGCGGTTCATAAGGATTGCTTTGGCTAAAATTAGGTAATTTACGGCAATTTTGTAGAAGTAATTGGATGTTGATCAAGCAATGTTTGATTCGTTATTCGTCAGCGTTGGTATGTTATTTGTTACTAGTTCGCCTCATCATGTCTATCAAGCGAAAAAATTCGTTTAGTATTTAGACACAATATTAAATTAATGGCAGCCGTAATTCAGAAACGTTTTTTCAGGGCAATAAAAGGAAAGGTAATTATCGGTTTCTTATTCGCCTGCTTTGCGTTGCTTTCGGCATGGGGAATCAGCAAGTTTGCGTTTACGCGGATGCTGAACACCGTTGAGGAAATCTCGGCCCCGAATGATCGCCTACGGCTTGTTAATGATCTTTCGCATAAAATCGCCCGCCTCGATCAGCTTCAAAGAGATGAGGCTTTTAATAAGCAAGGCAATTCCAATTTCTTAAAAGAATCTAGAAAGTTAAGGGCAACCTTAGATACGCTGCGTAATTTATATACCGGCGATTCTGCCCAGTTGGCGAGGATTAAATCGATTAAAAACTTACTTGCCGAACGCGATAAACAATTTGTTTCTTATTTAAAAGTTCGCGAAACGCTGGTAAATACCAAGTCGTTTTCTGATGAGGTGCAAAAACTGAACGATCTGATTGCTGTGCGGACGCGGCAAGCTGACAGCGCTGTTTTAACCACCGAAACAACAACATCAACCACTACCGTTGCGCCCGAGGAACAGGAAAAATCGAGAGGCTTTTTAAGTAAGTTGTTCGGTAAAAAGAAGGCCGATGTGTATAAGATCATTAATGAAGAATTTAAAGTAAAACGTGACACATTAAACGCCGAGGCCGAAGATAGCATTGTGAAGAGTATGACGGGCTCTTTGCGTTCGATTGAGTTGGAACAACAACAAAAAAGCAAGAAATTTTTAAAGCGTGAGGCCGAACTATCAACCGCCAGCAATGCTTTAACGAGTAAAATGTTGCAAATTTTGCGTGAGGTTGAGGGCGAGGCTGTGGCTCAGGTTGATTTAAATGGAATAGAGGCCAAAGAAGTGGTAAACGACGGGATTACGCAAATCACAGCAATTATCATCGCGTTTTTTTTCCTCACCGTAATCTTGCTTTATCTTATTTTAACCGATATAACCAGAAGCAACAAGTACCGTAAACAACTGGAGCTGGCAAAAGACGAGGCCGAATATCATGGCAAGGCGAAACAGCGTTTTTTATCGAACATGAGCCATGAAATTAGAACGCCGCTGCAATCTATTTTGGGGTATGCCGAATTGATTAGCCAGCAAGATCAGCCGAAGAAGAAGGATATCGACGCAATTTATCAATCATCAATCCATCTGTTGCAAATCGTAAACGAGGTGCTCGATTATAACCGGATCATTTCGGGCGAATTTACCTTCAACAATCAGGTTTTCGATATCAAGAAAATTATCGCCGAGGTTACGGCGGTTGTTCGCCCGTTGGCAGAGCAGAAATCGTTAACGTTGATTACAAGCTTAGATTTGGGCGATGTTGATTTTGTTAAAGGCGATTCTTTCCGGTTAAAGCAAATTCTTTTTAACCTGTTGGGCAATGCCGTTAAGTTTACCCTAAAGGGGGAAATCAATCTGCGCATTTCGTGCAAAAAGCAGCTCGATAATCTCCATTTTCAGTTTACCATAAGCGATACAGGCATTGGTTTCGATGAAAGCGATATTTCGCGGATATTTAACGAATTTGAACAAATTGAATCGCCAGAAAAATACGTGCTGAACCAAACGGGAACCGGGTTGGGACTTCCGATCGTAAAATCGCTGATTGACGCTCAAGGCGGCCGAATCCACGTAAAAAGTAAACTGGGCAAAGGCACAACTTTCAATATTTATTTAACTTTTCAGCAAACAACCGACCCTGTAACCGATACTTTTAGCTCGGAACATTACGCCATTGTAAATTCGGGAACAGTTTGGGTTATCGATGATGACAAGTTGATCGTCGATCTTTGCGGACTCATTTTCGCAAAAAACAACATCCGGTTTAAGTGCTTTGGTAACGTTGCCGATATATTGAAACAAGAGCCTGATGCAGACCTGAAATATGTGTTGGTTGATATGCGTTTACCCGAAATGACCGGGCTTGAACTTTGTCATTTGCTAAAGAAAAAGCTTGCGGCCGATGTTAAGTTTTACGCTATTACGGCTCAGGTGTTGCCCGAAGAAAGAGAAATGGTATTGAGCGAGGGTTTCGACGGGTTGATTATGAAGCCATTTAGGGAAGCCGACCTGCTTTCTATTTTTGATAAGGTGGAACTTTTAGAAGAACCCACAGAATTTGATCTTTCATCACTAGAGAAGATGACCTTCGGCGATCAGCAGATGCTGAACAAAATCCTGAATCGGTTTAAAGAGGATTGCATTATTGATGCGGCCGATTTGAAAACGTATATGCTAGAAGATAATTACGATAAATGCCGGCTTATTGTTCATCGGCTGGCAGGCCGAACAGCACAAATGGGGGCGAAAACATTGGCTCAGGCTTTTAGACTTCTCGAAATTGAAATTGCCGAAAAAGGTTTGGACAGCGCTGTGAAAACGGAAACTGCAAACCAACTGAAAAAGTTAAAGGCATTGGTAGAGGCTATTGAGTCGCCATTGGCGGTATAGATACCTTCCATTTAGTCGATTCCATACCGTTCCATTTTTGCATAAAGCGTTTTGCGGTCGATATTTAGCATTTTGGCCGCTTTAGATTTGTTGTGCTTTGCTTTAAGGAGCGTTTCAGAAATCAACGCTTTCTCGTTTTGCTCATTTACCGCCTTTAAATCGAACGAACTTCCCGGCAATGTTTGCTGATTAACGGCAATCATCATTTCATCCGGTAACGCATCCACTTGCGCAATTTCGCCCGGAGTTAGCAACACCATGCGTTTAATTACGTTGCTCAACTCCCGTAAATTTCCGGGCCAGTCGTAACTCAGCAGTAATGATTTTGCTTCTGCAGAAATGCTTTTTACGTTGCGTTTTAAGTTGCGGTTTGACAGGCCGATAAAATGGTTGATGAATAATTCCAAATCGCCGCCCCGATCTCTCAAAGCCGGCAACTGAATCTTAAATTCGTTGAGTCGGTGATACAAATCTTCCCTGAATTCGCCGCCAGAAATGCTGTTGATCAAATCATCGTTTGTTGCGGCAACTATGCGAACATCTACAGCAATTTGTTTCGTGCTTCCGAGCGGTTGTATTACCCTTTCTTGAAGCGCCCGAAGCAATTTAATTTGCACTTCGTAACTTAAGTTTCCCACTTCGTCCAAA
>Ga0308165_1005499_pt1 | contig 11709 bp, 7 predicted proteins | sample PhyWR2_FD_201032 | JGI IMG/M metagenome (GOLD analysis project Ga0308165, IMG submission 201032) | Phyllosphere microbial communities from UC Gill Tract Community Farm, Albany, California, United States - DLSLW.R2 | ecosystem: Host-associated > Plants > Phyllosphere > Unclassified | place: USA... | reverse complement strand
AAAGTCGTTGACCGGCTGGCAAATCTCGAACAGCAGATGGATGTTAACGCCTACACGCCGCATACGACGCCAAATGCCAATCCCGTTGCAAACCCATACTCGAACGCACCACAGGTATTTCCGACACTTGCAAGCAAACCAGTTGAAAAAGCTGTCGTCGATGCGCCAAATGCTGAGGAAAAGCTCGCAAAACTGACGCCAAAAATGCGGCAGGAGCCGGAACTGAGCACGTCGCTTGACTCCGTACAGCCTGATAATGACAGCGTCCTTGATCTGAACACGATCATGAAGCGTGTGCGTGAAGAACGCAGCCAGCAAGACGATGCAAAGGCGAAAACCGGCGGCAAAGCTGACCTGATCAGCGTGGCACGTCGTGCAGCACAGCAAGCGGCGGAAGAATCGAGCAAGCTCGAACAAAACGCCGAAAACACTGTGGATGAAAAGAAGGGATCGATCAGCAACCTTTTTAGCCGTCAGCGCAAGCCTATCCTGATGGCGATTGGTGCGGTGATGTTGGCAATAGCCGGGTTGCAGGTGGGGGCAGCTTTTCTGCAAAACAACGAGCAGGCAGAGCTTTCTGCAAAAACCGAAGCGCCGGAAATCGACAACGGCACGACTGCTTCGATTGCGCCTGCTGATCAGACAATGCCAGCCTCCGACCTCCAGCCAATGCCGGAAATGGTTGCGCCTGAGACCACGATCGCCAAACCGCAACACGAAAGCAATCTGGTTCCACCGCACGTAGCACCGGAAGCGCAAGCGCAGCCTGTTCCTGATACGGCTGTGGCACAGGAGCCAGAAGCGACCAAAGTCGACGTTCCAGTTGATGCAGGTCCTGCAGCATTACGCGAAGCAGCGATTACAGGTGATCCACGCGCCTTGTTTGAAATCGGCAATCGGTACACGGAAGGTCACGGCGTTACGAAAGACCTAGCGGAGGCTGCAAAATGGTATGAGAAATCGGCTGCGCAAGGGTTTGCGCCTGCACTCTACCGCCTTGGAAACATGAACGAAAAGGGGCTTGGCATGCCCCGCAATATCTCACAGGCAATCGGCTGGTATCAGCAATCCGCAAATGAAGGCAATGCCAGCGCCATGCATAATCTGGCAGTGCTTTACGCATCGGGTGCCAGCGGTGGCTCACCAGACAACGCATCTGCCGTGCGCTGGTTTACCGACGCCGCAGAACTCGGCGTTAAGGACAGCCAGTATAATCTTGGTATTTTGGCCGCCAAAGGCCTTGGAATGCCGGTTAATCTGGAAGAAAGCTACAAATGGTTTGCACTTGCCGCCAAGGCTGGCGACAAAGATGCAGCCGAGAAGCGCGATCAGATCGGCGCAGCCCTAACGCCTCAAAAACTGGCACGCGCCAAAGACACTGTTGAACTTTGGAAAGCGAAGCCGCTCAATCAGGAAGCCAACTCACTCGACATCCCCGAAGGCTGGTCAGACGAAAAGCCCATTACCACCGCTTCTGTCGATATGAAAAAGGCTGTTCGCAATATTCAGCTTATTCTCCAGAAAAATGGATATGATGTTGGCACGGCCGACGGCGTGATGGGAAACAAAACCCGCAACGCCATCTCTGAAATTCAGAAAGCCAACGGGCAAGAGCCAACCGGCGAAGTCAACCAGCAGCTCGTGCAGCTTTTGCTTGAAAAAAACAAATAGCCACATTTATCTGATGTAGGAAGTAACAGGTTGAATCCTTACCCCTCGTTTTATTATCTGAATAATAAAACGAGGGGGATGTAATGCTGTTGCATGTGAATAACGAAATGGAAAATGGGATAGTTGCCAAAATTCCTCTTGCTCTGGACAAGGACATCAAGGGATTTCAAGGCGACGCCATTGATTTTGAAATATCGTCCGCTGACAATCATCTGATACAGACAGATGATTGTCATCCCTATAAGTCGCTGTTCAAAGTGTTATCTGGGACAACCGAACTCAGAAACCTGTATATAGCGCTTTCATTCAATCTCAGCTTTGCAACACCAGATGGTAAAAAGACCGCCATAGGGCGTTCTGGAGCAACAGAAGACTGGTTGATTACCAACGGTGATTATTATTCGGGAGGCTTATCATCCTTCGGCTTCACGTCCGGCAGCAAATTTGCCGGCAGCTATAGTGCAAGTCTCATCAACCCATATCTTTACGTGATTAAGACCGGCACGCTGCCAGACAACAAAATATCGAACAACATCTCTATGAGGGCACAGTTTTATCCGTCTTCAACCTACGCGCTCATAACGCCAAAGGACGGCATTCAAATCGTGGTGAGTAATCGCCAGAACCTGACGGAGTGAAATTATTAGGTGAACTCTCTGATTTTAGACCATTTAAAAAATTATTTTTCGGTCGTAGCGCGAGAGGAATTTGTTTCTAAACGAGAGAGATCGTATCTCCCCACGCGCTCTTCCATACCTTGAGCTACAAACCCACCACAATACGTAGGGATATGGCGAAAATAGCTCTGTTTTGCATTACAAAATCAGAGCAATTTTCACCGATACAACGCTCCCAAATATAATGTCCCACACAGCCTGGCTGGCAACATTGTTGTCTTGAAACAACAATGCTCCATATTTTCTTCACATATCCCGGCAAAGTAACGCTATTCTCAATCGGGGTTTGACTTCCCCTTGGTGAAAGAGCAAGACAATTTAAAGGGTTAGAGCGCATCCGAAAAAGTGTGAAGCAGTTTTTGGACAAGATGCGCGTTAAAATGGGTGATTAGAGCGTCGATCTGATTTTATTAAATCGGAATACACTCTGATACAGTTCTTGCGGCAAAGCGCGACCGCAAAGGGCTGCGTGTTATGCGTTGTAAAACCGGGTTCGGAATTGGGTATTTACCTTCCCATTGCGGAATTGTCGGTCAACATGCTGGTTCTGCTCGGCATGGGTGCTGCCGTAGGCTTTCTTTCCGGATTGTTCGGCGTGGGCGGCGGATTTCTCATCACGCCGCTGCTGATATTTTATAACATCCCTCCCGCCATCGCCGTTGCAACCGGCGCAAATCAGGTTATCGCTTCGTCGGTCTCGGGTGCACTTGCGCATTTCAAACGTCGAACGCTCGATATAAAACTGGGACTATTTCTGGTTGCGGGCGGTATATTGGGTTCACTCATCGGTATCTTCGTCTTCTCCTGGCTGCGTGATCTGGGTCAGCTTGATCTGATTGTTTCGATCCTTTACGTCTTTTTCCTCGGCACTGTCGGCGGGTTGATGCTTGTTGAAAGTGTGCGTGCACTTCGCCGTGTGAAAAAAGGTCAGGCAGGTGCTATTCGTCGCCCCGGTCAGCACACTTGGATACACAAGCTTCCGTTTAAGATGCGTTTTCGTGCATCGACCATCTATGTCAGCATTATCCCGGTGCTCGGCATCGGCTTTTTTATCGGCCTTCTGTCGTCGGTAATGGGTGTTGGCGGTGGCTTCATCATGGTGCCAGCGCTCATTTATCTGTTGCATGTGCCGACCAATGTGGTTGTTGGTACATCGCTGTTCCAAATTACATTTGTCACTGCTTTTACCACCGTGATGCAGGCAACAACCAACCAGTCCATCGATATTGTACTGGCATTCCTATTGATGCTCGGCGGCGTGATCGGCGCGCAATATGGTGCGCGTGCCGGTCAAAAACTGCGCGGCGAGCAATTGCGCCTGCTGCTAGCCTTACTGGTGCTTGCCGTGGGTTTACGACTTGCGTTTGGCTTGTTCGTGCGGCCCGATAATCTGTTCTCAATCTCGATCGCGGATATGTGACATGAGGAAACTCACACTCATATCGGCTTTGCTACTAGGCTTTGCAACCATCCCGGCATCCGCACAAATCAATTCCAATGGTGATGGGAACACCGTTCCGCAATTACAAAACCCCGCCGAAGAAACCATCGAGATTGGGCTTTCGACCGAAACAATTGCCATTACCTCTAATTTTGGCGGCACGGATCTCACAATCTTTGGCGCTCTGGATAATGCCGATCCGTCAATCCTGCGCCGTGGGCGTTATGACATCATTGTCGTTTTGCAAGGGCCGTCACGTGATCTGGTTGTGCGCAAGAAAGAGCGCTATCTCGGTGTCTGGGTAAACGCGGATTCCGAGACATTTCTCGGTGTACCGCTATCCTATTCGCTCGCTTCAACGCGCAATTTGCAGGATATTGCAGACGAAAAAGTTTACCGGCAGCTTTCCGTTGGTGTCCGCAATTTTTATTTGCGACCGGAGGATCCGGCGAGCCTGTCAGGCAATATCCCCAAATTCGGTAACGAACTGCGCGAGATGAAAATTCGGCAGGGCCTTTATAACCAGCGTATCGGCGGCGTGGAATTCCTCTCCCGTACCCTTTTTCGCGCAACGCTTAATTTGTCGGCAAACGTGCCAATCGGCCGTCACCGCGCACGCGCACTTTTGTTTCGCAACGGTGTGTTCCTGCGCGAAGCCAATGCAAGCCTTGAAATCGTAAAAGCTGGTGTAGAGCAAAGCATCTATGATGCAGCCCATAAATACAGCTTCTTTTATGGTCTTTTCGCCGTGTTTCTTGCGGTATTTACCGGCTGGGCCGGTCGAGTGCTGTTTAAACGGGATTAACCACCGACCAGTGCAGCATGTGCGATCGGGTAAACCTTGCCCTGCCCAAGCATGTAAGCGCGCAATGTTGTCTCAACAAACAATCCACGAAAGGCGCGGTCCAGCACGTTAAGCGCGCCCGTATACGCACCAAAAGCAGGCATGATAAGCCGCTCGCCATCACTGGCAAAACACGGTCGCCGCACAGAACGCCCACGCTTGACGATGCGTGCTGCAGGATGGAGATGCCCCGCAACCTCACCCTGCGTCTTCAAACGTGCTGGTTCATGCCGAAATATAAGCGGCCCGATAGAAAGCTCCTCGACACAATCACCGGGCAAGTCTGCGGGACGCTCAGGATCGTGATTGCCGGTGATCCAGAACCAGTCCCGATGCTCCATCAGTGATTTCAGCCGGATCGCATAAAGCGATGGTAAGCGCTCGCTCGCCTTCCGATCATGAAAACTATCGCCGAGGCTGATAACTGTTCGCGGCTGATAGCGTGCAATGACAGCAGCCAGCATATCGAGCGTTGCAGCCGTATCATAGGGCGGGATCAACTGACCGCGTCGCGCAAAAGACGAGCCTTTTTCAAGATGCAGGTCGGAAACCACCAGCATGTGCAAATCCGGCAGAAAAAGTGCACCCGACGGGTCATAGATGGTTGCGACGCCGCGCAATTCTGCATGCGCCAGACTGTACGCCTCACCATTTCCCCAAACTGCTCTCATTGTATCGCTTCTCTGATCAAATCATCTGCCGCTTCTTCAAGCAGCATTTCGTCACCGTCACCTGCCACGCGTTCGCGACCGATTTCAAGCATAACAGGCAGCGCTAGCGGGGAAATGCGATCAAGCGGCTTATGCAGAAGGTGTCCTTTTACGCGCGCCAGCATATCGCCAAGACGTTTGATGTCCAGAAGTCCGGTCGCGGCATCGGCACGCGTTGCCTGCAACAAAATATGATCCGGCTCATGCGTGCGTAAAACATCATAAATCAAGTCTGTTGAAATAGTCACCTGACGCCCTGTCTTTTCAAGCCCCGGATGCCGCCGCTCAATCAGACCGGAAATCACCGCACAATTGCGGAAAGTCCGCTTCAAGAGATAGCTTTCATCCAGCCATGCTTCCAGATCGTCACCCAGCATATCTTCATCAAAGAGGCGGGAAAGGCTAAGCTTTCGAGCGCCGATCATCGCACCCATATCTTTGAGACCCCATAGCCCCAGGGAGTAATCGGTGGCGACAAAACCCAGGGGATGCACGCCCATCCGCTCCAGACGTCGCGTCAGCAACATGCCAAGCGTTTGATGCGCCAGCCTGCCCTCAAACGGATAAGCGACCATGTAAAAACGCCCTCCTTTGGGGAAAGTCTCGATCAACAGCTCATCGGTGCGCGGCAGAACGGATTTGAATTTCTGCACTTCCAGCCATTCCCGTACTTGTTCGGGCAGAAACTGCCAGCGCGAGCGATCCGCCAGCATCGCCCGCACCTGCGAGGCGAGATAGGTGGAGAGCGGAAATTTACCGCCCGCATAGACAGGGATTTTTGCATCCTGTCCTGCCGCATTGGAAGCCATGCATTCGTTCTCGCGGATACCTTCAAACCGCAACACTTTTCCCGCGAATAAAAATGTGTCGCCTTGTGTCAGCGTTTCAAGGAAATATTCCTCAATCCGACCCAGCACACGCCCACCTCTCGCATTCGCTCCCTTGCCGCGACTTGTGAGCCGGACATTCAATTCCGGCGCTTCAACAATCGTGCCTATATTCAGACGATATTGCTGCGCGATGCGCGGATTGGAAACACGCCATGTTCCGTCCACGGTTTTACGGATTTTGGCAAAACGCTCATAGGTTTGGAGCGCATAGCCGCCGGTCGCAACGAAATCGAGAATACGATCGAAGGTTTGGCGCGTAATATTCGAATAGGGTGCAGCGCTCTGCACTTCCCTATAAAGCTGATCGGCATTAAACGGCTCGGCGCAGGCCATGCCCAATACATGCTGCGCCAGCACATCCAGCGCGCCCTCGATCAATGGCGGCGTATCCTGTGCGCCAACATAATTGGCGTCGAGTGCGGCGCGACACTCCATCACTTCGAAACGATTGGCAGGCACCAAAATAGCGCGGCTCGGTTCATCCATGCGGTGATTGGAACGACCGATACGTTGCGCAAGACGGCTAGCACCCTTGGGCGCGCCTACATGGATGACGAGATCCACATCGCCCCAGTCGATACCAAGATCAAGTGTAGATGTCGCAACCACGGCGCGCAAAGCATTGGACGCCATCGCTTGCTCGACTTTGCGGCGCTGACTGGCATCAAGCGAACCATGATGCAGCGCAATCGGTAGCGTATCCTCGTTGACACGCCATAATTCCTGAAACAGCATTTCTGCCTGACTGCGCGTATTGACGAAAAGCAATGTCGTGCGATGCGCACGCACAGCCTCATAAATGTCAGGAATTGCATAGCGCGACGAATGCCCAGCCCATGGCACGCGCTCTTCAGAATCGAGAATGGTAATTTCGGGCTTTGCCCCGCCATCGACTGTAACAAGTCCGGATTTCGGATCGGTGCCATCCTGCTCAACCAGCCAGCGGCGCAACTCATCCGGCTGAGCAACGGTTGCAGATAGACCTATCGTCTGCATATCAGGCTGCAACCTGCGAAGCCGCGCAAGCCCAAGCGCCAGCAAATGCCCGCGTTTGGAAATCACCAGTGAGTGCAACTCATCCAGCACCACATAACGCAAGCTTTTGAAAAACTGCTCCGCCCCTTTGGAGGCGATCAGGAGCGCAAGCTGCTCAGGCGTTGTGAGAAGTATATCCGGGGGTGCAAGTTTCTGTCTTTGCCGCTTGTGTGCTGGTGTATCGCCCGTTCGCGTTTCAATGGTGATGTCCAGCCCCATTTCCTCAACAGGCACCGTCAGATTGCGATGAATATCGACGGCCAAAGCTTTGAGAGGCGAAATATAAAGCGTATGAACGCCCTGTTTTGTTTTAGACGCAATTCTTGACGGAAAACCGGTTCCCACTTTTCCTGAAATTGCTTTGTTGCTCTTGCGCTCCAGATCGACCAGCGCGGGCAAAAAACCGGCCAGCGTCTTGCCTGCACCTGTCGGTGCAATCAGCAGCGTCGATTTCCCCTGCTCTGCACGCGACAAAAGTTCCAACTGATGTGCGCGCGGCGACCAGCCCTTTTGCGCAAACCATTGCACAAAACGGTCCGGCAAATCAAAAGCAGCAGTCTGCGTTGTGGTGGTCAGGTTCAGCTTCACACGCTCAATCTAGTGCTTGCGTGGCCTGTCGCCAAGATGCCTGTTCACTTTTGTTCTCATTTTGTCAGGAGTGGTACTACAGGCTCTTTCCGTCTGCAAGTCTCTGACCTATTTAAGACTTCATGCGCTTCAACGAACTTCTGCGTTCAACACCCAATGGTCTTTATTGCCCGCCTGGAGATTTCTATATTGATCCGGTGCGGCCAGTTGATCGTGCGCTCATAACCCATGGTCATTCCGATCATGCACGTGCGGGACACGATCATGTGCTGGCGACCCAACAAACACTAGAGATCATGGCTATTCGCTATGGCGCAAATTTTGCGGGCAGTTCACAACCTGCAGATTTCGGCAAAGCCCTAACTATAAACGGCGTCAGAATTAGCTTTCACCCGGCAGGTCATGTGCTAGGTTCGGCGCAAATCATCGTTGAAAAAAATGGTGCACGCATTGTCGCCTCCGGCGATTACAAACGCGCGTCAGACCCAACCTGTGCGCCTTTTGAGCCAATTGCCTGTGACGTCTTCATCACGGAAGCAACCTTTGCGCTTCCCGTTTTTCGCCATCCCGAAGCCTCGCATGAAATTGCAACATTGCTGAAATCACTGTTGCAATTTCCCGAACGTGCGCATCTTGTAGGGGCTTATTCGCTCGGCAAAGCCCAACGCGTTATAAAGCTTATCCGCGATGCAGGTTATAGCGAGCCTATATATATTCACGGCAGTCTTCAGAAACTCTGCGATTATTATCAATCGCAAGGCATCGATCTTGGTCAATTGGAGCCGGCAACACTGGAACGCGGCGCAGCCAATCCCGACTTTGCCGGAAAAATCGTGGTCGGCCCGCCTTCCGCTCTGGCTGATCGTTGGGCGCGGCGCTTTCCCGATCCTCTGCCTGCTTTTGCCTCCGGCTGGATGCGCATTCGCCAGCGTGCAAAGCAACGTGGCGTGGAACTGCCTCTCATCATTTCCGATCATTGTGATTGGGACGAATTAATCGCCACCATCACCGAAATAAAACCCGCCGAAGTTTGGGTTACGCATGGGCGCGAAGAAGCCTTGGTTCGATGGTGCGAATTGCAGGATATTCCGGCGCGGCCTCTGCATCTCATTGGCTATGAAGATGAGGGTGATTAATGCAAGCTTTCGCTGAACTCCTCGACCGTCTCGTGCTTACACCGCAACGCAATGGCAAGCTGCGCCTGCTGGTCGATTATTTTCGCACCACGCCTGATCCTGATCGCGGTCTGGCACTTGCAGCAATCACACGTGATCTGGAATTGCAGAGTGTAAAACCTGCTATGCTGCGCGCATTGATTGCTGAGCGCAGCGATCCCACGCTTTTCGCCTATTCCTATGATTATGTCGGCGATCTGGCCGAAACCATTTCGCTAATCTGGCCGGGACCGAACGAAACTCGCGCAGGTGACAATCTGCCGTTAAGCGTGGTGGTGCACGAATTGCAAAATGCCTCGCGTCGCGAAGGTCCGTTATTGATTGCTGGATGGCTCGATCTGCTTGGTATCTCTGAACGCTATGCTCTCCTAAAACTAGTCACCGGCGGTCTGCGTATCGGCGTTTCAGCGCGTCTTGCAAAACAGGCACTGGCTGATTACGGCAATGTCGATGTGGTGGAGATCGAGGAACTCTGGCACGGACAGGCACCGCCGTTCACCGAACTTTTCGCATGGCTGGAAGGCCGAGAAGCGAAACCTGCGGCAGCTGCCGATGCGCCTTTCCGGCCAGTCATGCTGGCAACGGCACTTGACGAGGCCGAAATTCCCGCGCTTGATCCATCCGCCTATAGTGCCGAATGGAAATGGGATGGTATCCGTGTTCAGGCTGTCTCGGAAAACGGCGTCAGACGACTTTATTCACGCACAGGCGACGATATTTCCAGCACGTTTCCCGATGTGCTGGAGGCCATGGATTTCGAAGGCGCTATTGATGGTGAATTGCTTGTCGGCCATCATGGCGAAACAGGTATTGAAACCGCGACATTTTCCGATCTGCAACAGCGGCTCAACCGCAAGACCGTGACAGCAAAGCAATTGCAGGAATTTCCGGCATTCATTCGTGCCTATGATCTTATGCAAGACGGCACGCGGCTGACAGGCACAGATCTACGCGCGATCCCATTTGCAGAGCGCAGGGCGCGGCTTGTCAATTTCATCCAGAAGCTCGACAAGCGCCGATTTGATCTTTCGCCGGTGCTGGAATTTTCCAACTTTGATGAACTGGCCAAGCTTCGTCTTAACCCGCCTCACCCGGTTATCGAAGGCATCATGCTCAAGCGCCACGACAGCGCCTATGTTCCCGGTCGCCCGAAGGGGCCGTGGTTCAAATGGAAACGCGATCCTTTCACTGTTGATGCCGTGGTGGTCTATGCCCAGCGTGGGCATGGCAAGCGTTCGAGCTACTATTCGGACTTCACCTTTGCCGTGTGGACGGGGCCAGAAGACAAACCTGTTCTGGTGCCGGTGGGCAAAGCTTATTTTGGTTTTACCGATGAGGAGTTAAAACTCCTCGACAAATTCGTGCGTGATAATACGATTGAGCGCTTTGGCCCGGTACGCTCTGTTCGCGCCGAACCGGATCATGGGCTTGTAGTCGAGGTTGCTTTTGAAGGCCTCAACAGTTCAACCCGTCACAAGTCAGGTGTTGCCATGCGCTTTCCGCGTTTCTCGCGATTACGCTGGGACAAGCCACCGCGCGAAGCGGATCGTCTCGAAACGCTCGAAAAACTTTTAGAGCGGCGATCTAAACATTTATGTTGACGCGCATCTATTACGAAAACCGTTTCACACTTTTCGGGATACGCTCTCGCTTAGTTATTCACCCGCAGTGGTTACGCGAATTGCAAAAATATCAACGACCTTGCCGGTACCGCTCAAATCAGAATTGATCGTGATCTTTCCGCCACGACCAGCGGACTGACCAGTCTGAAACTCCTGATCGAACAGGAAATTATTCAGTGAATCGCGAACGTCATAACGTCTGCGTCCACAATCGCCCAAGCCTGCAAAATCACAATTGATCGACATTTGAGTGGTTTGGCCGTCACCGCTACGCCCAACAATATCAAACGTCGCCTTCTTGCCTGCTAGTTGATTGAGCACACCTTCGCCAACATCAAACGTGACAGTGTCACTTGCACTCTTCGACTGAACCCGCACGAAGCTGTTCGTACCCTCACGCATAATATCTGCCGTAGCCCCACCTTGAACTGACATGCGTGTCGCATCTTCAGGGGTAAAAATATTGATCCAGGTGCGTCCATCCGGATCCTCACCTTCTTTGATCGGAGCCATGCGATTGTCAGTCAACAGCGGACTAGAACCACTTCCGCGCGTGAAATCCGCAAAGCTATTATAAAGCGAAAATCCAATAAGCCCAAGAACAATGATGACCAGTACCGGAATGCCAACGCTTATAAGCGGCGAGCTACGCTTCTTTTTGCGATCCTTGCGCGCTACACCTGCCTCATAACCAAGATCGGCCGCAGCGCGTTTGTCCTTTTTCGAAGTCGAACGAATATCTGCGGTATCAAGTGCGGGCCCAGCTTCGAAATCATTTCCGCCCAGAACAGGATCAGAAGAATGCGGCACACCCAGCGACGGCTCGTGCTGAGCGCTTGTCGGCCGACCAGATTTAAACTCGGCCTCTATTTCCGAAATAGCATCTTTGATCTTCTGGCGTCGCTGCTGCTTCTGCTCTTCACTCAGTTCCGCATTGGACGTCAACGCGCGCTCATGCGCCCCCCATGCCGCCTCGTAAATACGCTGACGGGTAGCCGGATTATGCGCATCCGACTTTGCGAATGCATTTCTGATTGCGCGCTCGATACTTTCCAA
>Ga0308165_1005498_pt1 | contig 11709 bp, 10 predicted proteins | sample PhyWR2_FD_201032 | JGI IMG/M metagenome (GOLD analysis project Ga0308165, IMG submission 201032) | Phyllosphere microbial communities from UC Gill Tract Community Farm, Albany, California, United States - DLSLW.R2 | ecosystem: Host-associated > Plants > Phyllosphere > Unclassified | place: USA... | reverse complement strand
CCGTAAGCAACAGCGGGAGCTGACTCGCCGCGCAGAGAAAGCGCTGGCATATCCAGATTCACCGTCCACTTCACGACGCCACTGTTTTCGTCCAACGCCTGCAGCTGGCCATTACTGGTGTGAACCAGAACCAGACCATCGCTCGAGGTTGGGCGAGACAAGACTTCACCTGCAGCGGTAGTCTGCCAGACGATGGAACCATCGCCTGCATCCAGCGCGTAAACCTGCGCCTTTTCGCTACCGACATAAACGTGACCGCCGGCAATCGTCAGGCCGCCGGAAAGCAGCGCTGATTTATGACCAAACCAACCGTCTTTTTCCGCCAGATTCACGGACCAGATTTCTTTCCCGTCATCGGCGTTAACAGCCTTCACGGTGCCTTTACGGTCAGCCGCGTAAACCACGCTATCCGCATAAGCCGGATGCAGGTTAGAGTAGAAATCGCCGATACCGCTACCGACAGAAACATCCCACGCGGTAGATGGCGTGAACTGATTTTCCACCGTTGGCAGCGGGGACATTTTCACAACGTCTTCTTCGCCGCTAAACAGCGAGCAACCACTCAAAAGAGTGACAGAAAGCAGTCCAGGCAAAAGTAATTTACGCAATTGCATCGGGTCCCTCTCAGATGGACAAATTATTAATTTTCATGCGCATCATTTCGCTCAGCGCCGGTGATGCATCGCTCTTAGCGCCAGCTTCCCACGCTGCACGAGCACCCTGTTTGTCACCTTTACTGAGCAGGATTTCCCCGCGTAAATCAGCAACAATAGCCGTCCAGCCTTCGCCTTTCACACCTTCCAGTGTTTTCAGCGCCACGTCAGCCTGCTTCATTTGCAGTTGGACGCGCGCCAGACGCAGACTCAGTACGGATTTTAAATTTTCATCTGACGCCGCGGTCAGCCCTTGCTGCAGCTGTTTTTCGGCTTGTGCCAGATCGTTTTTATCAACAAAAGCCTGTGCCAGTTCCAGAGATGCAAACGCACCGTAGGTGTTTTTCGTCTCGGCTGCAAATTTCTGTGCAGAGGCCAGCGCTTCTGGTTTCCCTGAACTAAGAGAAGAAACGGCATTTTCATACGCCGCGGAAGAATCCCGGGCAGAGTCTACCTGATGAGAATTCCAGTAACGCCAGCCAACCAGCGCACCGATTCCCAAAATCACCCCAACGGCCAGCGCTTTACCATTTTCGGCAAAGAAGCGTTTAATCGCGTCAACCTGCTCGTCTTCGTTATTGTAAATTTCCACGCAGCCCTTCTCCTGATAATAATGTTCTGGCGATTAACCCAGAATAGTGCGCAAATGCGCGGCAACGCCTTCCTGCGTTACGGTTGTCTGCTCACCAGAGCGCAAGTCCTTCACGACAACAGTGGCTTGTTCAACCTCTGACTCACCCAATACCAAGGCAACGCGAGCTCCCCATTTATCAGCACGTGCAAACTGCTTCTTAAAGTTGCCGCCGCCGTGGTTGGTCATCAGCTTCACGCCTGGTAATGCATCACGCACCTGCTCTGCCAGACGCATTGCCGCTGACTGAGTATCGGTGCCTGAGGCAACCAGGTATATATCGACAACAGGATCTGCTTTAAATTCCGGATTAACTGCCTGAACTAACAAAACAAGTCGTTCCAGGCCCATAGCAAAGCCGACGGCTGGGGTCGCGCGACCGCCCAGTTGCTCAACCAGACCATCATAACGACCACCCGCGCACACGGTACCCTGCGAGCCGAGGCTGCTGGTTACCCACTCGAAAACGGTGCGGTTGTAGTAATCCAGACCGCGAACCAGACGCTGGTTCACGGTGTAAGCAATACCGGCGGCATCAAGCTGTGCACACAGGCCAGCAAAGTGCTCACGGGACTCTTCGTCCAGATAATCACCCAGCGTCGGCGCGTCATTCAACAGCGCCTGAACGTCAGGATTTTTAGAGTCCAGTACGCGCAGTGGATTGCTGTACATACGGCGTTTGCAGTCTTCATCCAGCACTTCAACGTGCTGTTCAAGGAAGGCCACCAGCGCATCGCGATAGTTAGCGCGAGCGTCAAGAGAACCGATGGAGTTCAGCTCTAAATTAACGTGTTCAGCCATACCCAGCGCACGCCACCAGCGAGCGGTCAGCATAATCAGTTCGGCATCAATATCGGGCCCTTGCAGACCAAATACTTCGACACCCAGCTGATGGAACTGGCGATAACGTCCTTTCTGCGGACGTTCGTGGCGGAACATCGGCCCGATGTACCACAGACGCTGCTCCTGATTGTACAGAAGACCATGTTCGATGCCGGCGCGTACGCAGCCCGCAGTACCTTCAGGACGCAGCGTCAGGCTATCGCCGTTGCGGTCTTCAAAGGTATACATCTCTTTTTCAACCACGTCGGTAACTTCACCGATAGCGCGTTTGAATAACGGGGTCTGCTCTACAATCGGCAAACGAATTTCGCTGTAACCGTAGCTGCCGAGCACTTGTTTGAGTGTGCCTTCAATGCGCTGCCAGATGGCGGTTTCGCCAGGCAGATAATCGTTCATGCCGCGAATGGCTTGAATGTTTTTTGCCACGTTAATTCTCTTTATATATAAAAATGAACCCTCGACACCAGAGTGCCAGCGGGTTCAATCATACACGGGAAGCACACCGCTTCCCATCTCGTTATTTTTCAACCTGCTGAACGTCGATACGTCGCGCTGCATCCAGTACCGAGGCTTTCGCACGGATCCTGGCTTCAAGCTGGCTAATCATATCGTCATTGTCCAGGCGGTCTTTGCGGACGCCATCTTCATACAGGCCACTTTTCTTGTTACCACCTGTAACGCCCAGCGTCGACACCAGCGCTTCGCCAGGGCCGTTCACCACGCATCCAATGATCGAAATATCCATTGGGGTGATGATATCTTCCAGACGCTGTTCCAGCGCATTCACCGTACCGATAACGTCAAATTCCTGACGAGAACAGGTCGGACAGGCGATAAAGTTGATTCCGCGCGCGCGAATACGCAGCGATTTCAGAATATCGAAGCCAACTTTAATCTCTTCAACCGGATCTGCCGCCAGCGACACGCGAAGTGTATCGCCGATACCTTCAGAAAGCAGCAGGCCAAGGCCGATTGCGGACTTCACGGAGCCGCTACGCAGGCCGCCTGCTTCGGTGATCCCCAGATGCAGCGGCTGATCGATTTTTGCCGCCAGCAGACGATAGGACTCAACTGCCAGGAAAACATCGGACGCTTTTACGCTGACCTTGAACTGATCGAAGTTCAGACGATCGAGATGATCGACATGACGCATAGCCGATTCCAGCAGCGCCTGCGGCGTCGGTTCACCGTATTTTTCCTGAAGATCTTTCTCCAGCGACCCGGCGTTAACGCCGATACGGATTGGAATATTTTTATCGCGTGCGCAGTCAACAACCATGCGAATACGTTCTTCACTGCCGATATTGCCCGGGTTAATACGCAGGCAATCAACGCCATATTCCGCCACCTTCAGCGCAATACGGTAATCAAAGTGGATATCGGCGACCAGCGGGACATTAACCTGCTGTTTGATGAGTTTGAAGGCTTCTGCGGCGTCCATCGTCGGCACAGATACACGAACGATATCTGCCCCTACGCGCTCTAACGCTTTGATTTGATTAACCGTCGCTTCAACATCCGTTGTACGCGTGTTGGTCATTGACTGTACGGCGATAGGAGCCCCATCGCCGATCGGCACGTTCCCAACGTAAATGCGTGTGGATTTTCTACGTTGAATAGGAGCCTGGTTATGCATGAAAAATCTCCCGCATTACGCGTCTGTTATTGTGCTGGTGATTGTTCAGCACTTACCGTCAGGCGCGCAACCTGGTTAGTTCTGATAAAACGACTCAGGTCGACAGGTTTACCCTGGTATTCGATCTGTACTGCAGCCGGCGCACCAATTTTCAGTTTATAAGGTGCCTGACCGCTCAGATTCAGATTACCACCTTTACGCTGCAGGCCGCTGAACAGTTTCTTGCCGGTCGCGTCTGTCACTTCAAGCCAGCAGTCGGCGGAGAAGTTCATCACCAACGCGTTAGCGTCAGCCACTGGCGCAGCCGTTTGTGCCGGGTCAGTTGGCAGCGGAGCAACGGTTTGCGGAGCTGGAGTGGTCTGTGCTGCGGTATCGTCAACGTTAGCTTGTGACGGTGATACCACGGCAGCGTTATTCTGTGCAGTTTCTGCAGGCGCAGAAGTCGCTACGGATGCTTCAGTGCTGGTCTGTGCAGAGACAGCCGAATCGGCCGTCGCTGGGGTAGTAGACGTGGCGTCAGTCCCGGTATTCAGCGGGATATTTTGCGAGTCGCTGCCGTTCGCCTTCAGTTCAACTGAAGATTGATCGGCCATGGTGGAGATCTCTTCCTGCTGTGCTTTGTGGTTTTGCCACCACCAGGCGACGGTTAAACCGACCACCACGAACAGTACAAGCCAGGTAAAGCTCATCAGCCAACCATCGCGTTTCTTACGGCGCTTGCCTAAAGAGAAGCTCTGCATCGGTGCGACTTTTGCCGCTCTTACCGGTGCCTGCTTTTCCATCATCGGCAGCAGTTCTTCTTCCGGAATATGAACGAGGCGAGCATAGGAACGGATATAACCACGCAAGAATGTTGAAGCGAGTTCAGCAGGTGCCTTATCTTCTTCAATATCACGAACGGTGGAAACCTTCAGGCACAAGCGTTCTGCAACGGCTTGCTGACTGAGTCCGAGTTGTTCACGGGCATTACGCAAACGGATACCCGTAGTTTGTGCTGCTGATTGGTCGTGATTGGTTTCAGTATTCATTCGCTACAACTGCTGATTCGTGAAATTTAAGATTCTGATGTGAAACGATGTTCACACCGCGAAACATCCGGTCCTGTGATAATACAGACAGCCTCTGCCTGGTCATACCCTACACCAAAACAGCGCTAAAAGCCGTATTTACCCTGTTCTGGCAACGCTACATACTGCCTCAATACTTGAGGAAACGCACCGTAATTATTAACCAGATCAGTACGTTTCGCCTAATCCTTAAGCACTTAACGCTGCGCGCGCCATTTCCGGCGCGCGCGATGCATCATGACAACTCTTTCACCGAGATAGATTCACCCTGCATACGTTTACGCAGAGTACGCTTGGTGCGGTCAATAACATCACCGGCCAACTGCCCACAGGCGGCATCAATATCATCGCCGCGCGTTTTACGAACGATGGTGGTGAAACCATAGCTCATTAACACTTTGCAGAAACGATCGATACGGCTGTTGGAGCTACGACCATACGGCGCGCCCGGGAACGGGTTCCATGGGATCAGGTTAATCTTACACGGCGTATCTTTCAGTAGCTCAGCCAGCTCATGCGCATGCTCGGTACCGTCATTAACGTGATCTAACATCACGTACTCGATGGTGACACGACCCTGGTTGGCGTTAGATTTCGAAATGTAGCCACGTACTGATTCCAGGAACGTAGCGATATTGTACTTTTTGTTGATCGGTACAATTTCGTCACGAATGGTATCGTTTGGTGCATGTAATGAGATTGCCAGCGCCACATCAATCATATCGCCCAGCTTATCCAGCGCAGGCACGACGCCTGAAGTCGACAGGGTCACGCGGCGTTTTGACAGACCAAAACCGAAATCATCGAGCATGATTTCCATCGCCGGAACCACGTTAGTCAGGTTAAGCAGCGGCTCGCCCATACCCATCATCACCACGTTGGTGATAGGACGTACGCCGGTGGCTTTCACTGCGCCAACAATTTTCGCCGCGCGCCAGACCTGGCCGATGATTTCCGACACTCGCAGGTTACGGTTAAAGCCCTGCTGCGCCGTAGAGCAGAATTTACACTCTAAAGCACAACCAACCTGTGAAGAGACACACAGGGTTGCACGATCGTCTTCCGGGATATACACGGTTTCAACGCGCTGATCGCCTACGGCAATCGCCCATTTGATGGTGCCGTCAGAAGAACGCTGCTCTTCCACCACTTCCGGGGCGCGAATTTCAGCGACTTGCTTAAGTTTGTTGCGCAGGACTTTGTTGATATCGGTCATATCATCGAAGTCATCGCTGCAATAGTGGTACATCCACTTCATCACCTGGTCGGCGCGGAAGGGTTTTTCGCCTAAGTCTTTAAAAAACTCGCGCATCTGCGGACGGCTAAGATCCAGCAGGTTAATTTTTCCATCTTTATTGGGAACCGCCGGGATGGCGCTCTCAGGCGTGACAATTTGTTCAGACATTTTTTTATTCCGGCCTCGTTGTTACACGTTATGGCCCCTGGAGGGTGGATTGATAAAAAGAAGCGCCCCAGGAAAGCGGTCTGCTCGTCCGGGGGCGCTGCATTGTACAAATTCTGGCGCATGGATGCCACGTCTGCACGCGGCATTCATTAAATAAAGTGTAAACGTGCCCTTAGCGGGTACGTGGGCACACTTCACCTTCAGCGAAGAAGAACGCGATTTCACGGGCTGCAGATTCAACGGAATCAGAACCATGGGTGCCGTTTTCGGTGAAGCTATCTGCGTAATCAGCACGCAGAGTGCCTGCCAGCGCGTTGTCTGGGTTAGTTGCGCCCAGCAGGTCACGGTGACGCTGAACGGCGTTTTCGCCTTCCAGTACGGAAACCACGATTGGGCCGGAGGTCATGAATTCAACCAGACCGTCGAAGAATGGACGACCATCGTGCTCAGCGTAGAAACCGCGAGCCTGTTCAACGGTCAGGTGCAGCATTTTGGTGCCGACGATTTTGAACCCTGCTGCTTCAAAGCGAGCAAAGATGCTACCAATAACGTTTTTTGCCACCGCGTTTGGCTTGATGATGGAAAAAGTACGTTCAATTGCCATGATTACCTCTAATAATAAAATTTGTTCTGTTGTCGTGCGTACAGGTGTCGTGCATACAGATAGTACAGTTGTATGACCTGGCGCGGATTATAATGACCCGTTGCGTCGTTGCCTATGGATGAAGGTAACATTTTTTTAAAATAAGACACTTTTAAGCAACACAATGTGTAACAAACTCGTTTTCGTCAGTGGGCATCGATTCTGACTGAAGGTCAATGCGCTTGTGCGCGTCTCTGGTGGTATGGTTTAACGACAGCAAACAGCATACTGATCCCTTACACCTTCAATTTGGCGGCATGTATAGGCGATAAGTTGTGTAAGAGCCAGGATCTACTACAAGAGAGAGATGATTGAAAAGTAAGATGTCGCAGTAGAACAGGTTGGTCTCGTTCTCTGTTACAAATTCCGGCGATCCAGGCCTATCAACGGCTCTGGGTTCAGCCCACACTGAGTAAGCTGGTGTTGATTGGCTTCTCTGATTTCGCCAACACCATAACTTCTGCTCGTCCAACATCACTACCAGTGTGTAGTGTGCCGTTTTTGCCTTAAAAGACTATAATCCATATATATCAAAATAATAAAGTCGAATAATAAATATAATTAAAGAGATATATTTAGGCGTTTTCTTACCTTTAAATAATCACTATGCATCTACCTTCTTATATATAAACACTGAAAGTAACAGCAAATTCCTCGTAATGAATAAATCAATATGCTCATTTTATTTTTTATTCAATTCATCATGCGCTTGTTTTACACAATAACTTAGTGCCAAAGTAGGTTGAGCTAAGCCATCATCCAATGCTTCTCTGGCTGTTTTTAGATCGATAAATTGATCTAATCCCCATCCTTTCAAATCTGCATCATTCCTCCAACTACATGTGTGTAATATATTTCCTTGTCCATCAGCTGTTACTGTAAAAGTATGTGTAAGTAGATTCCAGCGAGATCTAGCTTCGTCTCCAAGAGCAGCCAAATCTCTACTAACGACATACAATTCCGATGTTTCAGCCAATCCCAGTGGATCTATGCTCCAGCGTTAACCCGCACTGCGCCAGTCACACCGCTTGGGTATCATATAGCCTACTTATATTTATTTTTATTCTCATCAATTTTTTACTTTTCGCATTGCCAAATCACCGACACCATAAATTATGCCAAAAAAAACACCTTTTTTGAGAGAGTAGATAAGATCACCAAGTAAATCAAAGTGAAATATTCCATGCTTCAATCCATGAAATAATGAAATTCCTTGCAATGTTAAATATACTGCGACTATAAAAGCAGTACAACATCTCAGTATTGACATCAAGAATAGTTTCATAGTTTTTTACTATCCACTTTGTTATTCATTAAGTTTCTCATTGGCTCTGCTCGTAGTCGCTTCAGTTACAACGGCTCCAACTCCTGTTGCAATGTTATTGCCAACAGTTGTAAGTATCCCAGCTTGAGTTCCACACACTTTTTGAGATTTCCGGTTTCTCAGCCATCAGCCGGTATTCTTCCGGTGTCAGATTATTCAGGGATTCATGGGGCCGCTCACTGTTGTATTCATTCAGCCAGCCAGCGCTCTGTGATTTCCCGTGCTTCGTTCAGCGTTCTGAACAGGTAAAAATCCAGTATTTCTGTCCGGTACGTCCTGTTAAACCTCTCAATAAACGCGTTCTGTGTCGGCTTACCCGGCTTGATAAATTCCAGCATCACACCATGGTCTTCAGCCCATTGCGCCAGAGCCAGTGATATCAGTTCCGGGCCGTTATCCATCCGCATCTTCAGCGGATATCCGCGATTCGCCACTATCCTGTCCAGAACCCGTACCATTCGTTGCGCAGGAATATTCAGATCGATTTCTATCGCAAGGGCCTCGCGGTTAAAATCATCCACCACGTTGAAGGTCCGGAAACGCCGACCACAGACCAGCGCGTCGTGCATAAAATCGATAGACCAGCTCTGATTGAGCGCTTCCGGCGTTGCCAGCGGAGCCGGATTGCGCACCGGAAGACGTTGCTTACCCTTGCGTCGAAATTTCAGTTTCAGCAGACAGTAAATCCGGTGTACGCGCTTGTGGTTCCAGACGTGCCCCTGCCTGCGCAGCACCTGAAAAAGCTTCTTAAAGCCGTAGCGGGGATAGCGCTCTGCCAACCCGGTCAGCACCTGGATCACCGCTTCATCACGCCGGGTATCGGGCTGGTAACAATACACCGTCCTGCTCAGCGATAACCTCCTGCATGCCTGCCGTATGCTCATCGTAAACTGCGCGGTCAGATAGTTGACGAGCTCACGCTTTATCGCTGGTTTTAAAGCTTTTTTTCGATGACATCTTTCAGTGCACGGCATTCAAGACTGAGATCGGCAAACATTTGTTTGAGACGGCGATTTTCGTCCTCAAGATCCTTCATCTTTTTGATATCAGAGGCTTCCATCCCGCCGTACTTTGCTCTCCAGTTGTAGTACGAGGCCTCAGATATTCCCGCTTCGCGGCAGACATCTTTGACGGTGCGTCCGGCTTCGACGGATTTCAGAACGGCGATGATTTGGTGTTCAGTGAATCGGGCTTTTCACATGGTGAGCTCCTCGAAGGACATAATCAGTATGTCGGAAGATCTCTAAAAGGGAATGGTCCGGTTAAGCGGGATACTTACACTCCCTGCTCCGTCATTGAGATACCTAATGATCCTGCTGCCTGCGCATAGTTGTTAAGCCCACCAAATCCAGAGGATGCGGATAAACCCAAAGGATCTATTCCTGATACTGGATTCAGGGGATAACTATATAAATTCCATCCTCCCCTCAACCCAATCGGATCCTGCGTGATATACCGCCGATATATCACATCATAATAACGATAACGGTTATAATACAGTCCCGTCTCCTGATCATACTGCTGCCCCGGTAACCGTATCAGCTGTTGCAGGTTTTCCGGGTTATCTTCCATCAGCTGATGCCCCACTCATCATACTCCGCGCGCCAGACCGCGTTGCCTTCGCGGTTTATCAGCGCCAGCGGTAGCCCCCGGTGGTCACAGTGGTACAGGTGGATTTTCCTCTCCGGTTCAGACTCCGGCTCCACCAGCCCTTTCAGTTGTTCCGGGTTCAGCCCACACTGATTTAGCCATTGCTGGCTGCGTTCGCTGATGACGCCGTGTTTCAGCTCCGTTTCCAGCCCGTTCAGTAACGTCACCAGCTCTGCCGGGAACGCTATCCCGGCGTCCTGCTGCAGTTTTTCCGCCAGACTTCTGCGCTGCGCTTTCGCCAGCGCGGCGGTCTCCGTTTCAATGCGCAGTAGCGGTGTAAAGTTCCCCGGCTGATATATGGTCTGGATACGCACCGCCTGCGTCTGCGTGGTGACCAGCCGGTCGCCATCCCAGCCGAACCAGGTTACCTCCGGCTGGTGCGGCATCGTGCCATATTCCTCGTAGAGCATATTTGCCATCAGGCGCGGACACTGCCAGACCATCCTGCCTACCCGTCTTCCCATGGCATCATAGAGATACCGGCTTCGCGTAATATCCTTCTGCCTGCCCCCCGTGGGTCTGGCGATAATGCACCGGCTTGTACTGGTTATCGTAGTGATAATGGTAGCTGTGACTGCAGTCGTCATGGATGCAGCGCCCGTCTTTTTCCATTAGCCTGACGCATCGTAGTGCAGAGGGCGGCCAAGCTTAGATGCCGCTCATGGTGCTCTGGTACTTCATACCGTCTGCCAAGGTGCGGACTGCACCCATTATTTCTGCCTAGTTATGTTTTACTGTTATTTAGAATTATTTTTAGAATCCTGTATATTTTTAAGGAACAATGACTCATTCAGATACTGTCCCCAATATATATTCAAGGCCTTTTCAGAGTTTTGATCGTTATATTCCATAAATAAATACTGGAGTGTGAATGAGATAACAGCTTTTTTCTCATAACTAAAAAAATCAATATTCTTCACTATCCATGCGGTGCTTGGAATACCATTCCTAACAGGAGGTGTTAGCATATTTAAAATGGTATCTACTAAAGCATCTGCTTCATAATATTTTTCAATGAAAAGTTTTAAATAGGCTGCAATATAATATGAAAATGCTGAATTATTTATACACATTATAGCATCTTCAGAATGATAAAGATCAACATCCATTAATTCAGCCCAAGTTTTTCCAGAAAAGAGGATTGTAGCGTCATAGTAACGTGTAATTTTGTCTTCATCAACAACGCCATTTTTCAAATGGTCAGGATATTCAGCAAATACTTCCTGAATATAATCCAAGATCTTGTCTTTCCTCATTTATAAGCAACCTTTTATTACAGCCAATGTAGAGCATGACACCATGGTACCTCTAGCTGTTTCTCTCTCAAGCTGATGTCGTAAATCGCCACCATTAAAACATTGATTCATAATGTTATTCCTTGCTGATACACAAGCAAGACCATAAAAACCTTTCTGAAGTATAGTTTCACAACTATCAGTTGGGTAACACTTTCTTTTTTGGTTGCAAACAGCTTCTTTTTGATTTTTTAGATGTTCATAATAACCATTAGAACAATTTCCAGGAGGCGGCGGATTATTAATGGTATCTCCAAAATTTTTCCACCATTTTGTTAATGCTTTTGCTGCATTTGCATCAGCTTCCTGTTGTGCAGGGCTTTTTGGCAATGGAAGTGGTAATGGGAACGGGCCAGGGAGAGCTTCAAGCCCCAGAGGATCTGTATCTGTGACTGGATTAAGCGGATAAGCATATGGATTCCACCCACCTTCTAGTCCAATCGGATCCTGCGTAATATACCGCCGCTGCATCGCATCATAATAACGATAACGGTTATAATACAGCCCCGTCTCCTGGTCATACTGCTGCCCCGGTAACCGTATCAGCTGTTGCAGGTTTTCC
>Ga0308165_1005496_pt1 | contig 11712 bp, 6 predicted proteins | sample PhyWR2_FD_201032 | JGI IMG/M metagenome (GOLD analysis project Ga0308165, IMG submission 201032) | Phyllosphere microbial communities from UC Gill Tract Community Farm, Albany, California, United States - DLSLW.R2 | ecosystem: Host-associated > Plants > Phyllosphere > Unclassified | place: USA... | reverse complement strand
AAAACTATTTTTTAATGAAATATAGATCCAATAAATCAAATAAGGTAATGACAATGAAACTTAACGTATTAGCATCTTCTGTACTGGCTTTAGTTATTTCTAGCGCTTCTTCATCTGTATTTGCAGCTGACGTTGGTAGCGGTACTATTAAATTTGATGGTGTTGTTAACACCGGTGCATGTACTATTGTTCCTTCATCTGTAAACAAAGAAGTTGGCCTCGGTTCTGTACCAGTAGCTTCTCTTAAAGTTGCTGGTGATCAGGGTCCGGTATCTGATTTTGCTCTGGAACTGACTAACTGCATGTTAGACCCAACTGAAAGCGGTACTGATTTCTCTAAAATCATCGTAACCTTTACCGGTCAGATGGACGGAGCTGGCAACCTGTGGGCAAACAACGGTACTGCAACCAATATGGGCGTACTGTTCCAGACCCCTGAGGGTGTTATCCTGACTAACAACGATAAAGTTGAGCAGAGCATGAGAGCGGGTAGCAACACCATCAACCTGACTGCACGTATGCAGGCTCTGGGTGCAGCAACAGCCGGTTCAGTAAAATCAACCGTTGCTTACGTACTGGATTACCAGTAATAGCTACGAGCCAGCATTCTTGTTATATGCCTGATTAATTTGTGTGGTTTGTAGATTCTGGGTTCAGTAAATCGACCAGCGTAGGGAAGCTCTACGCCTGGACTAACTCAACGATGGAAATAAACAAACCACTTGAAATATTTAGGTTATATACAGTGCAGGATGTGTCCTGCACTGTATATGAAATAACCACACTTTCTCCTTTCCTGCGCCGAATTCTGCTGAGTGCGATTATTTTTATAATCAAAGATGCATATGAAAAAAAATATAATTATTCAATTACTCGCCAGTACGTTTTTCTATTCCTATTTTGCTCACGCTCAGGATGTACAGTTTAACGAACAAGCTCTCGCTATTTCTGGCATGTCTAATATCGACCTAAGTGCTTTTGAAAAAAGTGCTCAGTCTGAAGGCGTTTATTTTGTCGGTGTTACCGTCAACGGTCGAAAAATTAACTTTTTCGATAAAATCAGCTTTATTAAAAACGAAGGCGTTATTCAGCCCTGCCTGACGGATAGTTTGATCGCGTCTCTTGGGTTAAAAGATGAATTTATTAAAAAAATTCCTCAATGGAATCAAGGTGAATGTTTCGATCTGAGTGCTCTGGACGAAAACATAAAAACGAATTTTGATGATGAAAAGCAAGAACTGCATCTTTCTATACCGCAGATCTATTTTCAATATAATGACGATAACTGGATCCCTCCGCAGCAGCGTGACCCTGGCGTAAATGCGCTGGTACTGGATTACAGTATTATTGATAGTTACGTCCAAGGCAGAAGTGTAGATAACTATAATAGCCTGAGTTCCTACGGAACCGCCGGGGCCAATATCGGGCCATGGCGTCTGCGTAGTAATTATCAATATCAGAACAATAACAACAGCCAGAATAAAAAAGATAGTTTGCAGTGGATACAGACCTATGCGTTTACGGATATCCCTGCCCTGGCATCGAAATTTTTTATCGGCCAGCATTTTACATCAAGTAATATTTTTGATTCGGTACGCTTTAAAGGCGCCAGTGCCTTTAGCGACGATAATATGTTACCGGCCATTTTAAGGGGTTATGCCCCACGTGTAACCGGAACAGCAACCAGTAACGCGACGGTGACCATTTCTCAGAATGGTCGAATACTCAGTCAGGTAAAGGTTCCACCGGGTCCTTTCTCTATTGATAACTTGAGTTCATCGCTCTCGGGAACGCTGGACGTCAAAGTCGATGAAGAAGATGGTTCTGTTCGCCAGTTCCAGGTTGCCACTACGGCGATTCCGTTCCTGACACGTCAAGGAATGGTGCGTTATAAAATTAACACCGGTCAGTTTGACCCTCTTAATTATCGCGAGGTCAACTCTGGTTTTGTTTCTGGCGAAGCATCATGGGGGATGTTGAATAATCTCTCTATTTACAGCGGACTGTTCTCTACCATTGGCAGTAAGTATAAAGCGCTCAGTGTTGGGCTGGGTACCAATATGGGCAACCTCGGGGCGGTCTCTTTTGATGTGACGCAGTCTCGTAGTCAAATTGAGGATATGCCACGACGTCGGGGAGAAAGCTACAGGGTAAGCTATGCCAAAAGGTTTTCTAACTCCAGCAGACTTAACCTGACGGGATATCAGTTTTCTAATGAAGGCTATATGTCAGTGAATAACTATGTGGAAAGCAAGGCGAGAAGAACAGATGCTGTCTATCGACAGAAGAATGTCTTTTCAACCTCTTTCACTCAGCAGTTACCTGACTGGAACGCAGATATCAACCTGAACTATTCCAGGACAACCTACTGGAATAAAGCAAAAAGTCAGGACAGCCTGAATCTGTCGTATAACACGACGCTGAATAATGACTGGCTGAAAGATACATTATTAAGCGCTTCGGTTAGCCAGAGTCTTTCTTCAAGAGAGAACCGTGCTAAACAGTTTTATCTTTCGTTAAGCGTACCGTTTGGTGGTGAATCCAGATCGCGGCTGCAATATTTTGGCTCTTATGATGAGCGGAGTAAAAATTATAATAATAATATTAACTACTCCACTGTCAGGGATAATAACAATATTAATATTGGTGTCTCCAGCACTAACCTGGTTGAAGATCCAGGGCTGAGCGCTTCTGTTTACCGTGATACACCGTATGCGACAACACAGATAAACGGTGCCTATGCTAAAGATTATCAGTCTTTAAGCGCATCGCTGGATGGTTCGGTAACAGTAACGCGGCAAGGTCCGGTATTTCACAGAAGAGTGTACCCAAACCAGGCCCGTATGATTATTGACACTGACAAGGCCAGTAATGTCTCTATTAATGAAGATGAGTCTGTTACTAACCGTTTTGGTCTTGCAGGGATAAGTAACGTTCCAACGTATTATCGCAGCACGCAATACCTTGATTTAAATAATATGCCGGCGAATGTCAGCATTGAAGATAACGTCATTGAATCCGCACTCACCAGTGGCGCGGTCGGCTATGCCAAAGTGAATGCCGTTATCGGTGAAAAAGCACTGGTAACTATTACTCTGACTAATGGGACAGTGCCACCCTTTGGTGCCACTGTCTATGATAAAGAAACAAACAAACAGCTCGGCATTGTTTCAGAACAAGGACAAACCTATCTGGCGGGTATCAAGGGTACTCAGAAGATACTGGTGAAATGGGGCACGGATCAATCTTGTCAGATTACGATTAAAAATGCCGATGTCCAGAAACTGAAGCAATTAACCTGTTCGAAGGATTAAAGATAGTGAAAAAAATTAACGTTGTTCTCAGCACCCTTTTATTATTAAGCAGCGCAGTTCAGGCCTCCCTCACGATGGACCGTACTCGCGTTATCTATGATGCAGCTAAACCCGGCGTCAGTGTCGTGGTGGAAAATACCGATACCAAAGATCCCTTTTTGGTGCAAACCTGGCTGGAATCGAGTGACGGCAAGAAAATAACTGAGCCCTTAGTCGCCCTGCCGCTGTTGCAGCGAATTGAACCGAATCAGAAAAAACAAATCCGTATTAATTCAGTTAACGAGGTAACGCCCCTGCCTCAGGATAAAGAAAGCCTGATGTACTTTAATATTCTCGGCGTTCCACCTAAAAGTAACATAGAGAATGTGGTGGAAGTGGTTATTCAGTCTCGCTTTAAACTATTTTATCGGCCAAAAGGGTTGCAAAAATATCCGGAGAATAACTGGCAGCAAGAGCTGAAGATAGAGAAGAAAAATAACCAGTTATATCTTAACAATCCAACACCTTATCATGTTGTGATTATTAATATTAATGATAGTCTGAAAAAAGCAAAGGATTTCTCAGAAATTATAGTGAAACCCAATAGCAACTTTGTTTATCCGTTAAATAACCAGCAGAAAAATGGCAATAATATCATGGTGACTTATCTGGATGATTACGGCGCACCAAAAATATTAAAATATACGTGTTCTGGTAGCAACTGTTCTTTATTGAAAGAGAAGCCAGCAGCCTAAAAGGTAAGATATGTTCAGATTAAACAGTCTCAGGAAAAAGATTATTCTTACCGCGGCGCTTTGCATGTTGGGTATCAGTCAGGCTTTTGCTACTGCCTCCAATTGCAGGCCAAGTAATACGGGTGACCATATTGATATATATTATCAACTTTGATATAACGAACGCTACAGCGGCAATCGCAACAGGAACAACTCTCGGAGAGCAGGGCACCGGTCTTCTTGGCATACGATGTGATGTCACTGGTCAAGGAAATAATATTTATTTTAGAAGCACCATGCCTGAAAATATAAGAAACATGTTAACTGAGAGTGGTGTTGATATATTTCAGCGGTATAGTATTGGTGCGAATGATGATTATAATATTACTCAGCCAGGCCATTCTGACATTTTATTAGGTGCTTGGAACCAGCCCCCTAGTGGGCTAGAAGTAGGGTTTGGTATACGTTATACGTTTACTGTTAAAAAAGGTCTTGCTGATTTAAAACCCTTTGATACCGGTGTATTTACGCTGGGTCATCATGTGAATGAAGAAAAGCAAAATATCGGCCTACCTATCTATGCTCGTTTTGTCGGCAACCTGACACTACTTTGCCCAACACCTAAGGTCGATATCACTGCCTCGAACGGTGGCGGTGTGAACTTCGGTACGATCTCACCGCAAAATATGAAAAGTGGTGGTGTCGTCAGTAAGGCTTTTAACCTTAATATGAAGGTGAACCCAGAGTGCGAAACCGGATTGAATATCTCCGTACGTTTTGAACCCAACAACAATCCGGTACTGGATAATAAAAACTTAGATATGGGTAATGGGTTACAGGTGCTGCTAAACAATAGCACTGGCGATATAGACTATGACGAGTCGTATTATGTCGGTGAACTGATGCCATTTACGCCAGTTAACCTGCCTTATACGGCAACGCTTTCACATATCCCTGGCAGAGATATCGTCTCCGGACCCTTCTCAAAAACAATCAGGGTCGTCGTTTCATATTGATGCCCGATGCGGGTGTAACGACAGCCTGAAAAAAACGAAGGATTTTTCAGAGGTTATAGTGAAACCCAATAGCAACTTTGTTTATCCGTTAAATAACCAGCAGAAAAATGGCAACAATATCATGGTGACTTATCTGGATGATTACGGCGCACCAAAAATATTAAAATATACGTGTTCTGGTAGCAACTGTTCTTTATTGAAAGAGAAGCCAGCGGCCTAAAAGGTAAGATATGTTCAGATTAAACAGTCTCAGGAAAAAGATTATTCTTACCGCGGCGCTTTGCATGTTGGGTATCAGTCAGGCTTTTGCTTTAGTAACCAGTTGTAAGCCATCATACTATGGTGATCATCTGGATATACACTTAACCTTTGAGATAACTAATAATTCCACATCAATAACTCCGGGAACAACGCTCGCGAATATGCGATCGCCTTGGATCTCTATGTCCTGTCTATATACTGAGGGCAATGACAATGATGTTTATTTAAGAAATGCCATGACCTCTGACATTAAAAATATATTGATTGATGCTGGTGTTGACATTTTTCAACAATCAAATATAGGTGTTTCAGAAATATTGAGTCTTACTCAGCCAGCTGTTCCAGATCAACCTATCGGTACTTCAGTTATTGGAGGTTATGATATTTTAATGGGGTATACGTTCACCGTTAAAAAAGGAAATATGGCACTAAAACCCTTTGATACAGGTATATTTCTACTGGGCTACCATGTCAATGACGAAGGGACAAATGTCGGCGCGCCTATTTATGCACGCTTCGTAGGAAACCTGACGCTACTGTGTCCAACACCCAAGGTCGATATCACTGCCTCAAACGGTGGCGGTGTGAACTTCGGCACAATATCACCGCAAGATATGAAAAGTGGTGGTGTCGTCAGTAAGGCTTTTAACCTTAATATGAAGGTAAATCCGGAGTGCGAAACCGGATTGAATATCTCCGTACGTTTTGAACCCAACAACAACCCGGTACTGGATAATAAAAACCTGGATATGGGTAACGGATTACAGGTGTTGTTAAACAACAGCACTGGTGATATAGACTATGACGAATCGTATTATGTCGGTGAACTGATGCCATTTACGCCAGTTAATCTGCCGTATACGGCAACGCTTTCACATATCCCTGGCAGAGATATCGTATCCGGACCCTTCTCAAAAACAATCAGGGTCGTCGTTTCATATTGATGCCCGATGCTGGTGGTATAAATCTTTACCTCCAGCATCATTTAATTGATTAAAAAACAGCCATTTAACGCTAAATCCTGCACTGAATCGTTATCTGAATTTTTTGGCTATAAGTTCTTTAATTAAGGTAAACCTTATTGATAAAAGGCAATGCGCCTTTATGATGTCAGCATGAAATATTACAAAGATATCAATAACAAGCAAAGATGCTGGAGGGTTTTTTTTATTAAACTCTCGTTAACGGCTATCTCATTTCTATTTGTATTTTTGTTTGGTTTAACTATTATTATTTATATCAACCATAAAATACATGATTCTTTTTCTGATATCTATAATACCATTGAAAATGATGCCGTAAGCACTCGTAACTATTATAAAAGCTATGAAACCCTCTTATTATCATTACTCCACTCTTCGTCAAAGACAAATAATGTAGATGACGTGCTGGTTTTTTTCAAAGAAAAAAACAACGATAATTATGACCATTTTGATTATAAGCCGAACGCCACCGCTACTGAATATCCTGGGATCATTCCAACTAAAAATCACATTTCAATGCTTGTTGAAAAAAACATTGATCTCATTCATATATCCACATTGACTGGAGATATTAATTTTATCGTTTCGCCTTCAACAGCAAATCGTCAGAAAATACTACAAGACCGTTTCTGGTTATGGCGAAATCTGTCTCAGCACAGTCGTAAGAACATAGCCGAAAATCAGGAAAAGATTATCTGGATTAACACCTCTGATATTCATGATGATAGAATATATATGTTAACTCCATTAAAAAACTCGCAAAATGAGACTGAGTGGTTAGGTATTTCATTTATGCCGACTAACGATCTGGTTAGCGACAACTCGTCTTTTAAAGAGAAGAAATTTCTGCTGAGCCCGGCAGGAAAAATCGTGTCATCTAAAGATAATGTGGGTGATGTCGCCCAGTGCCTGATTAATTCCTCTCATCAGAGTTTATTATCTAATATTCAGAACAACATCATCCCAAAGTATTTAAGTCTCAATATTTCTTTAGGGCAGCCGGGATGGGGGCTACTGTACTGTGTGGAATGGCATACTCTTATACAACAGAGCGTTAGCAGTTTCTTTGGTATGTTTGCCTTGATAGTCATCGTTACGCTGCTCAATTTTTCAGCTAACTACTACCTGTTCCGCTATCTGATGAAGCCGAAGATAGCGCGTTTCCGCTATCTTGAAAAAAGAAATAACAGATTAAACAATCTGATCGATAATGCGCCTGTAGGGCTGGGGCTGATTCGCTATAACAATACAGAAGTTCTTTTAGCCAATTCACTGATCAGAGAATGGATTACCTGCGATCCTGACTGGCTGACCCGAATTTCATCAAATATGACCTCATTAACCTCACAGGAGATCCATCTTAGCGACGGTAAAATATATCAGTTGAATACGCTATTATTGGATGAAAGTGATGAAATGATTATATTTTGCTTGTTACATGATATTAGCTGGGTAAAAAAGAAAGAACACTTCCTTAAAAATGCTAAAAACAATGCCGAGGCTGCGAATCTGGCCAAATCTATGTTCATCACCACGATGAGCCATGAGATTCGTACGCCTTTATACGGCATGTTAGCGACTCTTGAACTCATGTATCTGACACCCCATTCAGAGCAACAAAGGAATCATTTAAATACCTTAAAATATGCTTTTTCCAGCTTGCAGAGAATAGTCAATGATAGTCTTGATCTGTCGGTTATTGAGGCGGGAAAATTACAGCTTATCAATACGCTGTTTAACCCGATGGAACTCGCTGAACAAGTGGTCACTTTTTTCTCTGCGAAAGCAGAAAGTAAAAATCTGACCCTCTATGCGCTGTGCGATCCCGGTATACCGTCAACTTTGATAGGTGATGGTATGAGATTGCGACAAATATTGGATAATTTAATCAATAATGCGATTAAATTTACCGATATGGGGCAAATAATATTACGTATTAAAGCGAAAAAATCCGCTCTTGGCTCAGTGCAATTGATGTTCGAGGTAACGGACTCGGGTATTGGCGTGAATCAGGCGGATTTGCCTAAATTATTCGATCCTTTCTTTCATACCAGCAGGCGCGGGGTGGGGTCAGGTTTAGGGCTGTCCATTTGTCTCAGACTGGTAAAAATGATGGACGGTACCATCGAGGCCGCCAGCATACCCGAACTCGGTACCCGGATAGCCGTAAACATCACCTTTCCTTTGCCAGCAGATAAGTTTGAGCTGGATCCTATTCATTTACCCTATGAAGTGGTGTTTGTGGAAGGCGCAGTGCCGGAAGTGGTGAACAATATTTGTGCCTGGCTTTGCTTATGGGGGGCAGATGCACGTCCTTTAGAATCAGAGACCTCGGGAATGCTCATCTCTGCATGGCCGCAATCTTATAGAAACATTAACTGGATAGGTCCAAGGATTATCGCCTTCCCCCCTTCAGCGAATAGCCAGTTATATGAAAATGCACATACCTCGGTGGTGAATGCTTACAGTGTGCTGGATATTGGAAGAGAACTGGCTCGCCACTATGCCCTGGTAAAAAAAATAGGGGTTTAAAACCATCACCCCAATAACTCTGATTGAATGAGTTATCTTCAAGGTCCCCCTCCCCCTTGTCTAAAGCAGGCTGGTAAAGTTAATAAAAAATGTTCTCTGGCATTAGCTTTTTATAGCGTAAATCTGTTTTACTGAGAGATGCAATGTGCGGAAAGAGCGGCGGTCATCACAATCTGATGGCCCACTTTTTGTATATTGATAAACGAGTCTTGTTACGAACCATGTTAAAGAATAGAGGCCATATGCGGGAAACTCCTTTAGTCAAAATCCTTCAATGGTCACGTCGGCACAACTGGTTACTATTCGGCATAGTACCCTTGACGTTTGCGCTCGCCGTTCTGCTTTTGTGGGGGAGTTTACGTATTATCGAGCAGGAGAAGAATCGTCTGATCCTGGACTTTTCAACACTTGTTGCCTATGCCAGAGAACAGGAAAAATTTTTACAGGATATCAACGATCCGCAGGACTTCTCTTTTGTCACTAAAAATGAAAGCTTATTAAAAAACGGGGTTTTTGAGAAGTACCCTGGTACTAAGGACGACTATTACAGTATCCCTGAGTCACAGGCGAATATGACGTATTCGTGGGAATGTTCGAAAAATGCTGACTGCGCTAAAACGGGGAAGGATATCACCCCCTATGGTATTTATCTTTCTTATAAATATTTGAGTTTTTGGTCATCGTCTTATTTCCCCTCTTCATCGGTATGGCTCATTTCACCGAACGATATTGTTAATATCGGCGTGCCTGCTCTGGATGATGAGGACACTGATTTTAAAGAAGAGCTGACGGAATATCAGAGCGTAACCAAGGCGACAGAACAGTATATTTCTCAGAAAGGGATTAAAGGCTGCCAGATTGCCGAGGATAATAATAAAGTCGTCTGGTTTAAAGATGACAATCTTTCTGGCAAATTGCTCGGTATCGTTATGACCGAAATCGAGCCATCAGAATCCATTTCGACCAGTGAGGCCAATGATTGTTTATATGCCGTATCGGTTCTCGATCCGCAAAGGATTAATATCCTTGAACGTGCCGTTTATCCAATGCTTGATAGCTCATTCTGGTTACAGCGTCGGGATAATTTTTGGTTCGCACACCAACATTATGGCACTTTACTGGGTGACGGTGAGGCCCCTTCATTCGACGAACAGGGTATCTACTTTACGACCAATGGTATCGTGTTTAAAGTCAATGACGAAGATGAAAACTGGACCGGCTATTACCTTGTCAGTTACTTTAATTTCTTCCAGGACAACACCTGGCTATCCGGCGGGCTAATCACGATTATCTTTTTTAGTCTGTTCGGGAGCCTGGCCTATAATCGCTGGTATACACAGCGCGTGATTATCCCGGCGCAGACTGCTCATGATAAGTTACTGGAAAGTGATGAGTTTAGTAAGACACTCATTCAAACGGCCCCCGTTGCCGTCTGCCTAATCTCTCGCGAAGACTGTCGTGTTATTTTTGCCAACGAACTGGCTTTAGAATGGTTAAATCCGGATGCCAGCGGAAAAATAGGTATCAGTAGCTGGTCAGATAGTTTGTTATGCCAAATCATCCGGGACAATAACGCCGGTATGATTGAGCAACTGGTCATTTCGGAGACATTAACGGTTAACGTTAGCTATGTGTCCACGCGCTATAAACAAAGTGATGTTATTCTCTGCGCATTCACTGACGTCAGTATTCATGTCGAAACCGAACGCCACTTAAAACAGGCCAAGCTTGCCGCTAATGAAGCCAATGAAGCTAAAACGCTGTTTTTAGCGACCATGAGCCATGAAATACGCACGCCGCTATACGGTACTCTTGGCACCATTGAACTGCTCTCTTTAACCGAACTTAACTCTAAACAACGTCAATATCTGAACAGAATTGAAATAGCCTCTCAGTCACTGATGCAGCTGATCAGTGATATTCTGGATATCAGTAAAATTGAAGCCAATCAGTTACAGCTGGAGAGTATTTCATTTAACCCGATTGAATTAGTTCAAGGCTGTACAGGTTCCTACTCGTCGGTAGCCTATAATAAAGGACTATTGCTGTTTTCAATTATCCCGACCGATCTTCCGACCCAAGTCTGTGGCGATCCCAATCGTCTTCGCCAGATTATTAATAACTTAATCAGTAATGCCATAAAATTCACTGACTATGGCTATGTCATTGTTCGTCTTAGCCAGATAAAACGAACAGCGACGCATTCTCGTTTACTGATCGAAGTATTAGACAGCGGTATCGGAATAGAAGCAGAGCATCAAAAAAATCTGTTTAAGCCCTTCTTCCTGATTAATTCTGAAAGTAATATTGCCAGCGGCGCGGGCCTGGGGCTATTTATTTGCTCTCGCCTCGCCGGGTTAATGAACAGTGAGATACAGCTCATTAGCGAACCGCGTATTGGCAGTAAATTTTCAGTTGAAATCGATTTTATTTTACCTGAAGTCAACTTGTCACCGGTTGTCACACCAAAACTCGATCAGGCGAATATTATTGTACGGACGCCTCACCCTGACTTAACGAAAAATATTGTGCAGTGGCTAAATAACTGGGGAGCGAATGCCAAAGCATTAGCTGAGCAGATGTCTTATAATGACAGACAGGCAACATTAGTTGACATTCAATTAAGAAAAGAGATATCCCCGCTGGACTGGGAAGGTCAGACAGTCACTATTTCACTGTCAGAACAGTTTGATCATGCTTATAATATCGATGTACATAACATATTCAGTATCGGCTTTGGTTTAGAACAATTTTTCTACGGGAGCATACCGCAGCAATCTCAACAGACTGTTTTTCCTAATTTCGCCATCAATGTATTAATCGCGGAAGATAACCCACTCAATCAAATCACGCTCAAGGAACAGCTTGAACTGCTAGGCTGTGCGGTGACTTT
>Ga0308165_1005494_pt1 | contig 11714 bp, 11 predicted proteins | sample PhyWR2_FD_201032 | JGI IMG/M metagenome (GOLD analysis project Ga0308165, IMG submission 201032) | Phyllosphere microbial communities from UC Gill Tract Community Farm, Albany, California, United States - DLSLW.R2 | ecosystem: Host-associated > Plants > Phyllosphere > Unclassified | place: USA... | reverse complement strand
CAGCGCGGATAGGCTTGTTTAGATGCCTGTGCAAGATCTAACCCCCTAACAATACCCAAACGGGCACTTAACGATTGGAGGAGCAGCGCAATGAGGTTCGACATCAGTAAAACCCAGATCAGTTGATAACCGAATTTGCTACCCCCGGCAAGGTCTGTAGCCCAGTTGCCAGGGTCCATATAACCAACGCTAATTAAATAAGCGGGACCAATAAAAGCCAAAATCCGCTTCCAGCCCTTTCTTTTATCTGTATTTACGCTTTGATGTACTTCACTTAAGGATTCAGTTTTTGCCATTACTGCTGATTAAAATGTGTTTTGCAACTTCTCTACTAATATTAACTTGTTTATCGGATAACAGGATTTCTACCGAACCATCAAAATCGGTAACATCATTGATCTGGATTTGTTTGCCCAGAGTGAGCCCTAATTTTTCTAAGTGTTTTAAAAATGCAGAGCTGTGCTGACTAACGCCTGTAATGGTACCAGCATCTCCAACTTTTAACTCAATAAGTTTTATAAATTGGGTTTTAGCAAACCTACCGTTTTTATCAGGTATGGGATCTCCATGCGGATCTGCCTTAGGGAAACCCAAAAATTCATCTAATCTTTCAATCAGTTCGATAGATTTGATGTGTTCGAGTTCTTCGGCTACATCATGCACCTCATCCCATTTAAAATTTAATTTATCAACCAAAAAAACTTCCCATAAACGGTGTTTACGTACAATATCAATCGCAGTATTTTTTCCGGTTTCAGTTAAGGTAACGCCCTGATATTTGATGTAATCTACTAAACCTTTATCGGCCAATTTTTTAATCATATCGGTAACAGATGCAGGTTTGGTTTGCATTTGTTCTGCAATGGCATTGGTTTGAACGTTAGTAGTTTTCTCTGCTAAATGATAAATAGTTTTTAGATAGTTCTCTTCGGTATAACTTTGCATTTATATTTATCTAATTTTATTTTTAGGTAAATCTAAAAATAATTATTTAAAATATATATGATAAATTATGTTAAAATTTAGAATATAATTTGGTTATGTTTGTATTCTCAAATACCTTTAACACCATATGGCATCTGAATTAGATAAAATTGACTTCAAAATTTTAAGAATTCTTCAAGAAAACGGAAGAATTACCAACTTACTTTTATCCCAGGAAATTGGTTTATCACCTGCACCAACTTTAGAGCGTGTACGCAAGCTCGAAATGGCAGGCTATATTAAAAGTTATCATGCACTGGTAGATGAAGAAAAGCTGGGTTTAGGGATTAAAACCTTTATTCAGATTCAGCTGGATTTTCATAAGAACAACACTATACAAATCTTTTTAGATGAAGTAAACCAGATTAAAGAAATTACGGAATGCCATCATGTTACGGGGCAGGCCGATTTTTTATTGAAAGTTTACGTAAAAGATATCAAAGCATACGAACGTTTAATTATGGATAAAATCAGTAAGATATCTGTGGTTAAAACCTTTCAAACGATGATGATCATGTCGACCACGAAAAAGGAACCGATTGTGCCATTGGAGTATTAAAACTATAAACAGCTTATTAGTCTCTGAAATAACTTTATGCTGACGTGTTGGGTTATTGCGTATTACTAAGAATTTCGTCTTGCTGAATTTATTTCAGCATCTATCTAACTGTTAAGTCCCTGAAATAAATTCAGGGTGACGTGTTGGGTAAATGCGCCTTGCTAAGAATTTCGTCTTGCCGAATTTATTTCAGCATCTATCTATTTGTTAAGTCACTGAAATAAATTCAGGGTGACGTGTGGGGTAAATGCGTCTTGTGAGTTTTACGCCTTGCTAAGAATTTCGTCTTGCTGAATTTATTTCAGCATCTATCTATTTGTTAAGTCCCTGAAATAAATTCAGGGTGACGTGTGGAGTAAATGCGTCTTGCTAAATATTACGTCTTACTAAGAATTTCGTCTTGCTGAATTTATTCCAGCATCTATCTATTTGTTAAGTCCCTGAAATAAATTAGGGGTGACGTGTGGGGTAAATGTGTCTTGTGAGTTTTACGTCTTGATAAGTATTGCGTCTTGCTGAATTTATTTCAGCACCTATCTATCTGTTAAGTCACTGAAATAAATTCAGGGTGACGCATAAGATGAAATTAGTCGGTTCCGTTATTCAAGATAATATGGTCAATAATTCCTGATATTTCCTTAGCATTTTGATAAACCATGAAGTGCGTGCCGCTCTTAATCACATAATCTGGTTTTGCTTTTTTGGAATATAAAATCTTATCATTTGTGCCATGGATGTGATAAGTGTTTAATGGCCGGATATTATTCTTCCAAGCCAAAATACTGCCAATGGCCCATTTCAAAAAGTAAGGATCAGTATCATTTATAATCTTGCTTAATAAGCTTTTTTCACTCCCCGAGCGTGTACCGAAATAGTAGTTTTGTGTGAGTTTGTTCGATGATTTCAGGAATTTTGCAGGTATCAGTTTCAATAGGCCGAGTTTACCTGCAAAACGATAAAGCATTGGTAACTGAGCAGCCAAAACTGTACTCGAGATAATGATTGTTTTTGTTGGGTTTAAAATTTTGGCAATCTCAACAGCAATCATTCCGCCAAAAGAAACACCAACTAATGCAAAGGGTTTTGTGGTGTCGATAACATTGCTTAACCGCTTTGCATAAGAAGAAAGTGATTCACTTTTATTAGGCTGAATCCAATCGATGTGTATTTCATTGAGTTGATCGTCAAGCTTTAATTTTGAGAAAATCCTTTTGTCGGCACCCAAACCGCTTATAAAATAAACATTCATTAGGCTGGCAGGTTCCAGTCAATCGGTTTAAGGTTATTCTGTACCAGAAGTTGATTTGCTTTTGAGAAATGCTTCGAGCCGAAAAAACCATTATACGCCGAAAACGGTGAAGGGTGCGCTGCGGTTAATACATAATGTTTCTTTTGGTCGATTAAAGCTGCTTTTTGTTGTGCATATTTTCCCCATAATAAGAAAACAATGTGTTCGCGTTTTTGAGATAGCGCCTTAATAATTTCGTCTGTAAAAATTTCCCAGCCTCGGTTTTGATGCGAGCCAGCTTCAGATGCCCGAACCGTTAACGTTGCATTTAACAGCAATACGCCTTGTTCTGCCCAATGCGTTAAATGCCCGTGATTTGGTGTTTTAAAACCTTCAATATCTGTTTCTAATTCTTTGTAAATATTTTTTAATGAGGGCGGAACGGTAACACCACGCTGAACAGAAAAAGATAAACCATGGGCCTGCCCAACACCATGGTAAGGATCCTGACCTAAAATAACCACCTTAACCTGATCAAAAGGAGTAGTATTTAAAGCATTAAAAATATCTGCCCCTTTAGGGTAAACCGTTACCCCGTTATTTTTTTCTTCCTGTAAAAAAGACTTCAGGTTTTTCATGTAGTCTTTTTCAAATTCTTCTTCTAAAACGGCTAACCAACCTGGTTCTAATGCTGCAGACATGTTTTTAAATGTAAAATGTATAATGTAATATGGTTAATAGTATAATAGTTGATAGTCAATGGTAAGGTGTTGAGCAGAAGCCGATGGAGTGACTGTAATCTTGACCATAAGACTATAAACCATGATACATCAGGCTATTAACCATGGACTATAAGACTATGAATCATTGACCATCAAACTATCAACCATGGACTATCAGACTATGAACAATGAACCATCAGGCTATCAACCCCATTGACCATCAAACTATGATCCATCAATCTATAAACCATCAGGCTATCAACCATTGACCAAAAGACTATGAACCATTGACCATCAAACTATGAGCCGTAATCCATCAACCTATCAACCATAATTCTTTCAAATTTTATGATTTTTTCTTATAAATTGCTAACAAATCTCCTTCAAGGGTTGTTTTCGGGCCTTCAATAATTCTACCCAGCTCTTTACCCTTTTTATCCAAAACAATAAATGTGGGAACTCTTAAAATATCCAAGCCGTCTAAAATGCCATTTTCGGCCTTTTTATTACCGTCAACAGCAATAATTTCTACGTTTTTTTCTTTGAAATGAAGTGCATACAAAATTTTGAAGAAATTAGGGACATTCACTTTACTATCTCCGCACCAGGTACCAAAAACGATTTTAATTTTTTCATTTTTAATCAGTTTTTTAAGTTCGATCATTGTTGCTGCATCTGGTATGTAAGCTGCATAAAGTGGATCGTACATTTCTTTAAATTCTGGAAAAGTGCTTATACCTTCGCGGGTGCAGGCGTTAATCAGAATATCTTTATTGTGGACTTGATCGTGGATTTTTTTATTCAATTCCTGTGCAGAAACGTTCATTGCAAGTACGATTAGGGTTATAGATAAGAGGATTTTCATATTTGTGAGATGCTTTATTGTTGCTTTGAAATTTTTAATGAAATTATTGTTTTAAAATCTAAATTCTGCCATTTAAACACGATATTTGCAAAAAAAAATAATTAGAATAAAATTTATGCCAAATATTATCAGATTAATTGCGGGGTTTGCTTTACTGGGTGGCGCAGTAGCTTTATTTATTTTCGGCTTTTGGCCTTGGGGCATTGTTGCCATCTTATTGGGAATAATTGTGCTGGTAACCTACTTCTTTAACGAAAACATGCTTTTAGCACAATGGTTTCTTAGGAAAGACAACATGCCTAAAGCTAAAATGTTTTTAGATCGGATTACCAATTACGAAAGTCAGTTGATAAAGGTTCAACATGGTTATTATAATTTGTTAATTGGTTTAATTGAAAGCAGAACTGCTCCAATGCAAAGTGAAAAATATTTTAAAAAATCGCTTGCTTTAGGTATGCAGATGGATCATAATATTGCTTTAGCAAAATTAAGTTTAGCGGGTATTGCAATGGCTAAACGCAACAAACGCGAAGCAACCATGTATCTGACCGAAGCAAAAAAAGCAGATAAAAATAAATTATTGGCTGATCAAATTAAACAAATGAAAGATCAGATGGGCATGATGGATAAACAACAGCAAGTTCGTTACCGATAGACTTGAATAATACTTAGAGAAGCCATTTCATCATTTGAAGTGGCTTTTTTTTTGAAAATATAATCGCAAGATGTCTATTTCTGATTAAGGTTTATCCCTCCCGATAAATCTTTCTTTACCCAAAAGAAAACGAATGGCCCGTTTAACATTTTGATCTACAGCTTCATCTGTTTTGAGATTGGCGATATAACGGATAATCTCTTTTTGCAAATAAGGAGGAAGGTTCTCGAATATTTCATTTGCTTGTTTATTTTTTGCCAAAGCATTGGTCAATTTTGGATGCACGGCTATTAACCTTTCTTTAGTATCAAATTCTATTTCAAAATCTGCAGTGTCCCCCACAACCTTACCAGCAGCTTTACGCATGGGCATATTCAGGTACAAGCGCCAATCGCCAGCATACTTAATGAGGGTTTGCTTAAACTCAAAGCCATCAATTTTCATTATAACCGGCAGTTTGCCTTTGTTTTTTCCGGCCTTATTAAAAATATAATTTAATGTTTCTTCCGGTACAAATACATAAGGATTGATGCCTATAATTTGAATCTGAGCGTTAAAAGGTTTTGGTTTTTTTACTTCCATCAACTAAAGTTATTCTGTTTCATTAAATGTTCTATAATTTTATTCAACAAAATATGGATTGATTTCACTCCGAATGCTTTTGCCATGCACTTATTGCTTTTCCTGCTATGCACAAAACAAAAACTCAAAACTAAACTCCATCTTCCATTGTAGTTTATATAAAAATATATTAACTATGGCAACATCACAAGAAGGGAGTACTAACAATACTCAGGAAGAAAATAATATTAAAGATTTAGGTGGCAAAGCGGCTATCGATAAGTTAAGAGAATTGGCAGACAAAGCCGAAAGCTGTTTTTTTTGTACCAATATTAAAACGGGTATACCTTTATCTGTTAGGCCTATGGCCATCCAACAAATTGATGATGAAGGGAACATCTGGTTTATGAGTATGAAAGACAGTCATAAAAATGAAGAGATTTCAACCGATCCTTTTACACATTTATTGTTTCAGGCCGGTGCACATTCGGGTTTTGTAAATATTTACGGAATCTCTGAAATTAGCAGGGATCAGGCGAAAATAGATGAACTTTGGAGTCCGTTTATTAAAACCTGGTTTCAAGGTGGAAAAGACGATCCAAATATTACATTGATCAAAGTTATCCCTTCAGAAGGATATTATTGGGATACCAAACACGGTACAGCAGTTGCATTTTTGAAAATGGCAGCATCTGTTATTACCGGAAAAACCATGGATGATTCGGTAGAGGGAACTTTGGAGGTTGATTAAATTTTTCGTCATGCTCAATTTATTTCAGCATCTTATAGACCCTGAAATAAATTCAGGGTGACGGTCGTATTTTATTTATCTCCTAAATAATCAAATCCCTCAAATTCTTCTCTTTGGGCTCTTTTGCTTAAGATATCTTCTTCTTCGGCTTGAACTCTTGAGAAAAATAAGGCTTCGGCCTGGATTCTTTTTATTAATTGGCGTACCAGGGTTAAGTCAAAAGCATCTTTACTTAATTTGATGCAGTACTCTCTTTCGTTGATTTCTAAACTTGACGTATTCATAGGGCAATGATTTATTTATCGATTGCTGTAAATATAGAAAAGGCTTGCTAAACAATTGTTAGCAAGCCTTTTAAGTTTATGTTATGTTTTTGTTAAAATCAAATCCATTATTCCCGTTTAGGAACATCAATTTGACTATTTATGTGATAAGAATAAACCTTCGTCGGTTTTAGCAACCTTTAAGATATTTTTACCGGTTAAGGCTTTCAATGTAGTATCCCACTTCTTATTGCTCCAATCTGCCAGTTTTGCCTTTACCTCAGTTAGTAAATATTGCTCACCTTCGGTAATTAATGAATACAATTCAGTTTCTTCTGGTGTCATTTCGATTTTCTTTTTCTCCGGGCGCATCTGCGGGAAGAATAAAACCTCCTGAATGGTGCTTTGGTTGGTCATTAACATCACAATACGATCGATACCGAAACCTAAACCTGATGTAGGCGGCATACCGTACTCTAAAGCACGAACAAAATCATCATCCATGGCCATTGCTTCTGCATCGCCACGATCGGCAAGTTTCAACTGATCTTCAAAACGCTCTTTTTGATCAATCGGATCGTTAAGCTCTGAATAAGCATTTCCAATTTCTTTACCATTTACAAATATTTCGAAACGCTCAACTAATCCGGCCGCAGTACGGTGCTTTTTAGCAAGCGGAGTCATCTCAATTGGATAATCGGTAATAAAAGTAGGCTGTATTAAATTGGCCTCTACTTTTGCGCTAAAAATTTCATCTACCAATTTACCACGACCCATTGTAGAATCGGTTTCAATGTTTAATGATGCACAAGTTTGTAGAAGTTCATCTTCGGTCATTGCAGATACATCAATCCCAGTATATTTCTGGATTGATTCGTACATCGTTAATTTTTCGTATGGTCCTTCGAAATTGATGTTGTTTTCGCCAACTTTAACTACTGCCGAGCCATTTGTAGCGATGGCTACTTTTTCTAAACATTCTTCTACCATAGCCATCATCCAGATATAATCTTTATAGGCTACATATATCTCCATCGAGGTATATTCTGGATTATGCGTACGGTCCATTCCTTCATTACGGAACATTTTACCAAATTCATAAACGCCATCAAAACCAGCAACAATTAATCTTTTAAGATAAAGCTCATTAGCAATACGCAAATAAAGCGGCATATCCAATGTATTGTGGTGTGTAGCAAAAGGACGTGCAGCAGCACCACCGTGGATAGGTTGAAGGATAGGGGTTTCTACTTCCATCCAGCCTTGCTCATCAAAGTAATTGCGCATGCTGTTAATTACCTTGCTTCGTTTGATGAAAATTTGTTTGTAATCAGGATTTACCGTTAAATCTACATAACGCATGCGGTAACGCAATTCAGGATTGGTAAAACCATCGTAAACGTTTCCTTCATCATCACGTTTTACAATCGGTAGCGGACGTAAAGATTTTGAAAGAACTTTAAATTCGGTTACGTGTACAGAAATTTCTCCTGTTTGCGTGGTAAATACATAACCTTTCACACCAATGAAATCACCGATATCCAAAAGCTTTTTAAATACGGTATTGTATAGGGTTTTATCATCGCCAGGACAAAGCTCATCACGCTTTAGGTAAATCTGAATTCTACCGGTAGAATCCTGCAGCTCAGTAAAAGAAGCAGCACCCATAATGTTGCGGCTCATAATTCTACCCGCCAAAATTACTGTCTTATATGCCGTTTTATCTGCTTCATAATTGGCTAATATATCTGCAGCATATGCATTAACTTCAAAAGCTTCTGCAGGATAAGGCTCAATGCCCAATGCGCGTAATTGTTTTAGCGACTCACGTCGTAATATTTCCTGTTCTGATAATCCTATACTCATTTTGGGTATTTTTTGCAAAAGTAATGATTTGCAATTTGTTTAAAATTTGTAATTGCAATCTAGTTATTAAAAGAATAATTAATCGTTACCAATAAAAATTATCTTTTAAAAATAGATTTTGGCAAAGATAAGAAAGGTATTGTAATTAATAAATGCTTTATTGGAGATTACAGCGCATTTAATCACTAGAGATCATTTAATGGATCCCAAAATATCTTTTTAAGGTTTTGAATTTTAAGGTTCCTGACCTCAACCCCTTCATGCTCCAATAATTGTTGTCTTTTTTGAGTAGAAGATGGATCTCCACTCAGTGTACCATTGCTACTGATTACGCGATGATAGGGTACAGGCGGCCTGGCGTTACCACATGCACCTATGGCGCGGGCAACCATTCTTGATAGGTTTGGAGCACCAATGGCTTTGGCAATTGCACCGTAAGATGTTACCCTTCCTTTAGGGATTTCGCGGGTTAAATCCCAAACCTGTTCAAAAAATAAATCCTGATTCATGTGGTGCAAGTAAAATATAAAGCTATTTATTTTATTAAATATTTTATAACACTTACCCTTTATAATGTTTCGAGGTATGATCAGCCGAATTTGCGCACCCTGTATATTAATGACAGCATAAAGTATCTGCCCAGGCGATTTACCTGCCTATCTACAATCACATTATCGAAAACATCTCTTGATATACCCGAATTCTGATCGAAAAGGTCAAATCCTTCTACCCGGAGTGCAGCCATATCGTTTTTCATAAATTTATATTCCATTGATAAGCGCAATAATGTAGGGTTTCGCACTGCACCATTATCAAAACCAGAATTGATTTGTTTGCTAAAATCATAACCGAGTGTTAAGCTCTTAAAAAAATAATTCCGGCCTTCAATACCGTATTCAAAGCGGTTCGACTGGCGATCGGCAAATGTATCGCTACTGTAATTGGTAAGGTTTTGCGAATAAGAAGTTTCGATCTCAAAATTTGTTATGTCTTTTAAATCAACCCTAAATTCAAGTTCCTGTCGCCATGCAATATTCCTTGCTTCAATTTTACTGTTGTCTGTAAATGTGATATTATTATTTACCTGTCCGGAACCAGAATAACCAATGGTAAATTTACGTTCAGCAGAAAGCGGTTTGCTAATGTTGTAGTCGCCTTGCAGGGTGTAATAACCATCTGCATTGATATAACTCGTGCGCTGGTTCACGGTATTGGGTACACGCTCCTTAGTGGTTACAATCCGGTCGTTTGTCTGTTCGAATTTTAAATTGGCCTGAATCACTTTCCCCGCATTCCAATCTGCTTGTTTGTAATGTGCGTTAATGCTGTGGATAAATTCAGGTTTCAGGTTTGGGTTTCCTGTAATGGTATTCTGAAGGTTAGAATTGTCGGTTATAGGTTGCAGTTGGAGAAAGCCAGGCTGATTGTTTCTGCCCCAGTAATTAATATCAAATGATTCCTGGTTGGAAAATTTATAAGAAAAACGCCCTGAGGGTATGAGGTTAAAAGTTCGGTTAACTGTTTGAATATCATTGTTTAAATTCTGCCCGCGTAGCAATGCAGGCTGTGCATTTAAACCGAGGGTATAATTTAGCTTTTCGCCTATGTAACGGTAATTTAATCCAACTTTATTGGTAATAAACTGGTAATCGTAAATGTTGCTTAAGTTTTGGTTAAAAACCTGTTTACCATCAACAACATCATAGGTATCTTTAGCATTATTGGTTGCCGATCGGTTCCAATTGTAATTTACTTCGAAAAAAGTTTTTTTCCAAAGCGGTTCCATATACGATGCACCGGCGTTTAGTCCGAAGTTTCTGTTATCCTGATTGTTCAGCTGATTTTGGATTACAGAATCGGCAACATTGCTATGCGTATTGATGTAGCTGTTGTACGAATCGCGGTAATTTTCGCCATTAGTGTAATTAATACTGCTCCAAACTGTTAGATTGCGTCCTTTTTTTGCGAACTTATGGTTAAAAAATAAGTTCGTTCTTGCATTTACATTGTTTGAATTACTGAATCCTGAACTTTCTTTCCGCGTAGACAGTGTATCCTCTGTAATTATAGAACCTCCAGTATTATTTCCATTATTGATGCTATAAGAAAGGTTTGGTGAGATTTTGAGGTAATTCATTGTATCGATTTTATACTCCAGGTTACCGCCAAACCAGTGATTGCGATTGTTGCTTATACTGTTGTTATTTGCATTTTCAAGTCGGCTGATTGGATTTTGAGCAGCATCCTGTAAAAAATTTTGTGTGTATGTGGTGCTGATGGTGTTATTTTTATCATTATTGAAATTATAAGCAGCATCTGCAGATAATTTAGTGCCGAACTCATTTTTGTAGTTTAATCCGATTGCATTCCTGGTGGTAACCCCATCGCCTCCGCCTCCGCGCATATTGGCATTGGCAGATGTTCCGTCAAAAGAGATTTGCTGTTCGCCTTTCATGCTATTGCCTCTGATGTTGGTATTGTAACGGTCTGAATTGCCTACACCGGCAGATGCCCTGGCAAAATAGCCTTTCTTTTTATCTTCCTGGATGGTAAGGTTCAGTATCTTTTCCGGCTCGCCAGTTTTAATTCCAGTGAGTTTTGCCTGATCACCATAATCATCTATAAATTGAAGGTTCTTTATAATATCGGCAGGAAGGTTTTTAATGGCCGTAGCTACATCTGTTCCAAAAAAATCTTTCCCATTAACACGTATTTTGGTAACAGGAGCTCCCTGACTGGTTACATTACCATCTTTATCTACTTTTATTCCCGGAAGCCTTTTCAGTACCTCATCAACAGCATCCCCATCCCTTACAGGAAAAGCTTTTGCATTAAAACTTACCGTATCTTCTGTAACTTTAACAGGCGGTACGCCCGAAATCACTACAGCATCTAATGTGTTCGATGATGGTTTCAGTTTGATATCGGTTATATTTATACTGTTGCCTTTTTCAATCAGATACTTTTTGATAAAAGTATCAAAACCAATAAATGCAGCCGATAGGGTAAATTGCTTGGATTTAATTTTTCCAATTGTGAATGTGCCATCTGGGTTGGCAGAAGTACCTATGCTATCTGTAATTGATTTTATCCTAACCACAGCACCTGGAAGCGGCAGGCCTGCAGTATCCAGCACCGTGCCTTTTACAGTGTAGCTTTGCGCATTACTGCTTTTGTAAAGTCCTGCCAGTAGCAGGAACAAGAAAATCGATTTAGTAAAAACCCTCATTAATTTATTTGTGTGTGGTATAAAAATACAG
>Ga0308165_1005493_pt1 | contig 11720 bp, 8 predicted proteins | sample PhyWR2_FD_201032 | JGI IMG/M metagenome (GOLD analysis project Ga0308165, IMG submission 201032) | Phyllosphere microbial communities from UC Gill Tract Community Farm, Albany, California, United States - DLSLW.R2 | ecosystem: Host-associated > Plants > Phyllosphere > Unclassified | place: USA... | reverse complement strand
ACGGCTTGATGATGGCAGTGACTAGCTTCATGAAAACTCTCTCCCGAATTGGTGGACTTGCCCCAGGAAAACAAACCCGTCTCAAGTCTAAGCGCAGTGCCTGGCTTTGTAACGCATCGTCGGCCTTTAACCTGCCCGCCCGACGCCAGCTAACCACTCCGCGCGAAACACTTCCCCCGTTCCGCTTGGCGCACTGCATTCGTCACAGCGACTGCATCAGTGCATGGGTTACTACCGACTAAGCAGAAAGCTTGCCATCTCGGCAAAAATCCCAAAATTCAATTGCTTGCCCCTGCCAGAGGGCGATTGCGCACAAATAGCCCGGCGCATACGCACAATAACGGTGCGACGCGGCCCGCCCGGATGCGCGAAAAACGTGCAGGTCCCGTGGTCTAAATGAGCGCAACGCACTGCGTGATACACTGCCGGCCTCGATTACAGGACATCCACCATGCTCGCGCCCAAAGACTTCCTCGACGCCCTGACCGGCACCGCCTCTCGTCTCTTCAGCGGTGACACCCCGCTGCCCAAAAGCGAAATCGAAAGTCAGTTCAAGATGTTGCTGCAAAGCGCCTTCAGCAAACTGGACCTGGTGAGCCGCGAAGAATTCGACAGCCAGATGGTCGTCCTCGCCCGCACCCGCGCGCGCCTGGAAAGCCTGGAAGCCAAAGTCGCGGAAATGGAAGCAAAGCTGAACCCGCCCACCGAATAACCTTCTGTAGGAGCGGGCTTGCCCGCGATGAAGGTCAAAACGACCTTCATCTCCTCTGTAGGACTTGCCGCAGTCACGCTCCTCGCCCGCAAAGATCCCGGCAACGTCCTACGCAAATCTTATCCCCCGTCTGATTGCCCCCATAACCTCCGATTTATAAGCTCTCCCAATGCTGAATGTTTCAGCACCGGGTTTGGCGACCTGGAAGCTCAAGGTGCACCACCACCGTCCGAAAGCGGGTTTCCTCCCGAATGTTCGAATCATGGCGGTTGTGCGTGGGGGACCCTCGGGTCTGCCGGATTCCTTTTGCTCCGGTTCGCCAGCCTGCGTACAACTGCCACCCAATCAATGTTGTACTCTGCGCGAATGACGCTGCCTCACGCGCTCAGAAGACAAAAAAGCCCCACGTTTTCGCGTGAGGCTCATTCAAATCCGGGCAATGATCAGGCGCAGTAGGCTAACCGCGCAACCTGATCCCGAATCGCGGCACCCCGCTCGATTTCGGCTTTACGCAAATCGAAGGTCGATTGCAGGTTCAGCCAGAACTCGGGGGTCGTATCCAGACAGATCGAAAGCCTGATAGCCATGTCAGCACTGACGCCTCGGCGCTGGAGCACAATATCGTTCACCGTGGGTGTCGAAACGCCCAACGCCCTGGCCAGTGCTGCTGCCGTGAGGCTCAGAGGCTCCAGGTATTCCTCCTTGAGGATCTCACCAGGGTGAACCGGGCGCATACCATTCTTAGTCATGACTCACCTCAGTGATAATCGACGATTTCTACATGCTCTGGCCCGTTGGGACCCCAGACAAAGCAGATTCGCCATTGAGCATTGACGCGGATGCTGTGCTGACCCTTGCGACCTCCTTCCAATGCCTCCAGGCGATTCCCCGGCGGGGATCGAAGGTCCTTCAGCACAGCAGCAGCCTCAAGCATCGCCAGCTTTCGTTCCACGACACTCAAAATGGCAGGCCATGTCCGGGTCTTGCCATTGCGAAACAGGTACTCGGTCTCAGAACATCTAAAGCTAACGATCATAGTTTAAAGCTTAACGTTATGCATTAATCTCGAGTGTATTCTTCGTCTGCACTCGCGCAAGGGGGTCGCCGCGTCTTTCCGGTATTTTAAGAAAAGGACTACCCGGCACAATTGAAACGAGCCACATAGCAACTCGGATTCAAATCGTCGAACCGCAACATCCTGCGAACATTCGTCCTCACCGCCACCCTGGAAAACCCCCACCCCACGTCTACCCTTGAAAACAACCGCAGGAAGCGGCCCTTCGTTTAGCCCAAGGAACGACCATGTCTCTCTCCATCGTCCACAGCCGCGCCCAAATCGGCGTGGATGCGCCTGCCGTCACCGTCGAAGTTCACCTGGCCAACGGTTTGCCGTCGCTGACCATGGTCGGCCTGCCGGAAGCCGCGGTGAAAGAGAGCAAGGATCGGGTGCGCAGCGCGATCATCAATTCGGGGCTGCAGTTTCCGGCGCGGCGGATCACCTTGAATCTGGCGCCCGCAGATTTGCCCAAGGATGGCGGGCGCTTCGACCTGGCGATCGCCCTGGGGATTCTGTCGGCAAGTGTGCAGGTGCCCACTCTCACACTGGATGACGTGGAGTGCCTGGGTGAGCTGGCGTTGTCCGGTGAGGTGCGGCCGGTACGCGGGGTGTTGCCGGCGGCGCTGGCGGCGCGAAAAGCGGGCCGGATGCTGGTGGTGCCTCGGGCGAATGCCGAAGAGGCATGCCTGGCGTCGGGGTTGCAGGTCATTGCGGTGGATCATCTGCTGCAAGCGGTGGCGCATTTCAACGGGCATTCGCCGGTCGATCCCTATGTTTCGGACGGTTTGATTCACGCCGCCAAACCCTATCCCGACCTCAACGAAGTGCAGGGCCAGGTGGCGGCCAAGCGTGCGCTGCTGATCGCTGCCGCCGGGGCGCATAACCTGTTGTTCAGCGGGCCACCCGGCACCGGCAAGACCCTGCTGGCCAGCCGCCTGCCGGGGTTGCTCCCGCCGCTCGCCGAGCATGAAGCCCTGGAAGTGGCAGCCATTCAGTCGGTGGCCAGCGGCGCACCGCTGACCCATTGGCCGCAGCGTCCATTCCGTCAGCCACACCACTCGGCATCCGGGCCGGCGCTGGTTGGGGGCAGCTCAAAACCGCAGCCGGGGGAAATCACCCTCGCCCACCACGGCGTGTTGTTTCTCGATGAATTGCCGGAGTTCGATCGCAAGGTATTGGAGGTTCTACGCGAGCCATTGGAATCCGGGCACATCGTGATTTCCCGGGCGCGGGAGCGGGTGCGCTTTCCGGCGCGTTTCCAGTTGGTGGCGGCGATGAACCCTTGCCCTTGTGGGTATCTGGGCGAACCAAGCGGCAAATGCAGTTGTACACCGGACATGGTGCAGCGCTATCGCAACAAGTTGTCGGGGCCGCTGCTGGATCGTATTGATCTGCACCTGACCGTCGCCCGCGAGGCGACCGCGTTGAGCCCTGCTGTAAGAGCAGGCGATGACAGCAGCAGCGCCTCTGCCCTGGTTGCGGAGGCGCGGGGGTGGCAACTGAAACGCCAGGGATGTGCGAATGCCTTTCTTGATTTGCCGGGGTTGCGGCGGCATTGCGGGTTATCCACAGCCGATGAGCACTGGCTGGAAACGGCTTGCGAACGACTGACCCTGTCGCTGCGCTCAGCGCATCGGCTGCTCAAGGTGGCGCGCACATTGGCGGACCTTGAGCAGGTTGAGGAGATCACACGGGAACATCTGGCCGAGGCGTTGCAGTATCGGCCGGCGACTCAGTAGGGCTTGGGATTGAGTCGCACCCAATCGCGAGCAGGCTCGCTCCCCCAGTAGATCTACAGACGTCGGACCCCGTGGAAGCGGGCTTGCTCGCGATAGCTATTTCAGCCGTACCTCAACGAAACCGGTCAACCTCCGAGCGCAGATCCGCCGCCAGTTTCTCCAGCTCCTTGGCCGTGACGGCCAGGTTTGCCACCACTTCGCGTTGTTCGCTGTTGGCCAGCGCAATGCTTTGCAGGTTGCTGCTGAGCAACGTCGCTGTGCTGCTCTGTTCCTGGGTCGCGGTGGTAATTGCGGCGAACTGTTGACCCGCCGAGCGGCTTTGCTCGTCAATCCGCGCCAGTGCCGAGGCGACGTTGGCGTTGCGTGAAAGACCTTCCTGCATCAGCAGGTTGCCCTGCTCCATGGTGCTGATGGCGTTGCCCGTTTCCTGCTGGATGCTCTGGATCATGCCGGAAATCTCGTCGGTCGCCTGACGAGTGCGGGACGCCAGGTTGCGCACCTCATCCGCCACCACGGCAAAACCGCGTCCTTGCTCGCCGGCACGGGCTGCTTCGATGGCTGCGTTGAGCGCCAGCAGGTTGGTTTGCTCGGCAATGGAGGTAATGGTGCCGACGATGCCGCCGATTTCCTGCGAGCGCTGCCCCAAGGTATTGATCACCGACGCCGTGCTGTTCAACGCACCGGCAATCTGCTCCAGCGAAGAAGACGCTTCGTCCATGGACGTACGACCGATCTGGGTTTGCTGGGCGTTCTCCTGGGCCAGTCGCTGGGTATTGCCCATGTTGTCGGCAATGTTCAGCGAGGTGGCACTGAACTCCTCTACGGCACCGGCCATGCTGGTGATCTCGCCCGACTGCTGCTCCATCCCTTCATAAGCACCGCCGGACAGGCCGGACAACGCCTGGGCACGACTGTTGACCTCTTGCGAGGACTTGCGAATGTGCTCGACCATGGTCGACAGCGCCTGGCTCATCTGGTTGAACGCACGGGCCAGTTGACCTATTTCGTCATTGCTCGACACATTCAGACGCACGCTCAGGTCACCGGCACCCAGGGCTTCAGCCTGACGTACCAGATCGCCCAGTGGCGCAAGTTTGCTGCGCAGCAGCCAGACTGCCGACCCCACGGCAATCAGCATCGCCAGCAAGCTACCAATGGCCAGCTGAATACCGACGCTCCAGGTCACCGCGCTGATTTCCTCCTGCGGCATGCTGGCGACAACCGACCATGGGCCATCCTCGAAGGGCACCGCGACGCTGTAGAAGTCTTCCGAGGTGTCGCTCCAGAAACCGCCATCACTTGGCGTCTTCGCCAGATTGACGATGGCCGGGGCGGCTTTGTCCAGGGCTTGCACGCCGGCAATCGGCACCAGCCAATTGTTTTTCTCGTCGAGCAGCGCCAGCGATCCGGTCTGGCCAATACGGAAACGCTTGAGGTTGGCAAACTGGGCGTTCTGCGCGTCGGTGTAGTCAAAACCCACGTACAGCACGGCAATCACCTTCCCGGCGCTGTCGCGCACCGGTGTGTATTGCGACATGTAGTAACGCTCAAACAACAGGGAGCGGCCGACAAAGCTCTGTCCCGACATCAAGCGAGCGTAAGCCGGGTTGGCATGATCGAGGATGGTGCCGATGGCACGGGTGCCGTCCTGCTTCGTGACGTTGGTGCTGACGCGAATGAAATCCTCACCGTTGCGCACGAAGACCGTGGCCACGCCGGCGGTCATCTGCTTGAACTCGTCCACTTCCTTGAAGTTGTTGTTGAGCACTTCGTTACCCAGATGCAGGCCAGGCGTCTGAGTGCCTGCCACGTTGAACTGTTCATCCGGGTGGACGCTCAGGCCGCCCGCGAAGCGTTTCTCGAAAAGACCCGCCAGGCGCTGGGTACTTTCACGCAACGTGCTGTGGAAAGTAGTCAACTGATCGGCCAGCAAACGGGCTTCGCTGGCCAGGTGTTCCTCGCGTGTGGCGAGGTTGGCAGTGTCCAGCGAACGCAGGGCGAACAAGGTACTACCGGTGATGACGATTGCCAGGATCACAGCTAGCGCAAGGCCAAGTTGTGAGGCAATTCGAGCACGAGGTTGAGACATGACTGCTCCTGGCCGGGCGCCCTCCTGCTTGATTGGCTGCCCAGCAATTTTTCTAATAATGGGAATTGCATGAAACCTGCACGAGGGTTCCACAATGATACTTTCGGCCTAAAAACCTAATACTTGAGTGGTTATCTCGGATACTGCGCAAGGCCGTGGTAGAGCAGGCTCTAACGATTCAGCGCAAGCGCTCTACGGCGGGCATTTTCATGGCTCGGACCTCGTTTTGCAGAAAATCGCCGAGCCTGCGCAAACGTTCACCTCCCGGCCGGGTTTTCGGCCAAACGAGGTAATAATTCTCACCGCTGGCGACGGCAGTGGGCCATGGCAAACTCAGTCGCCCCTGCGCCACATCCTCAGCCACCATCAGCAGGTCGCCCATCGACACGCCATAACCCCGGGCAGCGGCAATCATGCCCAGCTCCAGCGTATCGAATACCTGGCCGCCCTTGAGCGACACCTGATCGGACAGCCCCATACGGTCCAGCCAACTGCGCCAGTCACGCCGGTCCGGCGTCGGGTGCAGCAGTTCAGCCTGAGCCAGGCGCTCGACATCCCACGGCTTGTCGTTGAGAAGATTCGGCGCGCCCACGGGGATCAGTTCTTCGGCAAACAACAGCCTGGCTTCCCAATCGGGTGGAAATTGCCCGTTACCCAGTATCACCGCGCAGTCGAAGGGCTCATGGTTGAAGTCCACCGAATCGATGTCCATCCACGCGCTGGTCAGTTGCACCTCATTGCCCGGTTGCAGGTGGCGGAAGCGGCTGAGCCGCGCCAGCAACCAGCGCATGGTCAGGGTGGAGGGGGCTTTCATGCGCAGGATGTCATCTTCGGCCTGCAAGGTATGACAGGCCCGCTCCAGCGCGGTAAAACCTTCGCGGATACCCGGCAGGATCAACCGCGCCGACTCGGTCAGTTGCAGGTGGCGACCGCTGCGATGAAACAACCGGCAAGCAAAATGCTCTTCCAAAGTGCGAATGTGTCGGCTGACCGCACTTTGCGTGATCGACAATTCCTCAGCGGCGCGGGTAAACGAACTGTGACGCGCCGCCGCTTCGAATGCACGAAGGGCATACAACGGGGGAAGGCGACGAGACATGCGTAAAGCTCCTACAACGTAATCCCATAAACTTATCAGAAAGATCCCAAGATGAGTTTAAGTCATGCTACTCATCCTATTTATCCCTTTGTGCAAACCTCGCAAAGCGCCGAAAATCGACCCTTTCCTCTACTACCTGACTGTCGGGCGTGATAACAATGAAACATCCAGTGCGTTCAGAACTCTGGGCCATCCTGCGGCTGGCGGGGCCGTTGATTGCCTCGCAGCTGGCGCACATGCTGATGGTGCTCACCGACACCCTGATGATGGCGCGTATCAGTCCCGAGGCGTTGGCGGGCGGCGGACTCGGTGCGGCCACCTATTCATTTGTTTCGATTTTTTGCATCGGCGTGATTGCAGCGGTGGGCACCCTGGTGTCGATCCGTCACGGCGCTGGCGATATCGTCGGTGCGGCGCGGCTGACCCAGGCCGGCTTGTGGCTGGCCTGGTTGATGGCGCTGGTGGCCGGGTTACTGCTGTGGAACCTCAAACCCGTTCTGATCCTGTTCGGCCAGACCGAGACCAACGTGCAACTGGCCGGGCAGTTTCTGTTGATCCTGCCTTTCGCCCTGCCCGGCTACCTCAGCTTCATGGCCCTTCGCGGCTTCACCAGCGCCATTGGCCGCGCGACGCCGGTGATGGTCATCAGCCTTGCCGGCACCGTTGCCAACTTCGTGCTCAACTACGCGTTGATCACCGGGATGTTCGGTCTGCCGAAAATGGGCCTGGTGGGTATTGGCCTGGTCACGGCGATTGTTGCCAACCTGATGGCTTTGGCATTGGCGTGGCATATCCGGCGGCACCCGGCCTACGACGCCTATCCATTGCGCCAGGGACTGTCGCGACCCAACCGTCAGTACCTCAAAGAGATGTGGCGCCTGGGTCTGCCGATTGGCGGCACTTACGCGGTGGAGGTCGGGCTGTTTGCGTTCGCGGCGTTGTGCATGGGAACCATGGGCAGCACGCAACTGGCTGCGCACCAGATTGCGTTGCAGATCGTTTCGGTAGCATTCATGGTCCCGGCGGGCATGTCCTACGCCATCACCATGCGCATCGGCCAGCACTACGGGGCCGGGCAATTGCAGCATGCCCGGATGTCCGGGCGGGTCGGCATCGCTTTCGGTGCGGTGGCAATGCTGTGCTTTGCCATGGTGTTCTGGCTGTTGCCCAACCCGTTGATCGGTCTGTTTCTGGACCACAACGACCCGGCCTTCCGCCCGGTCATCGAACTGGCCGTCAGCCTGCTGGCTGTGGCGGCCTGGTTCGAGCTGTTCGACGGCACGCAAACCATCGCGATGGGCTGCATTCGCGGGCTTAAAGACGCCAAAACCACCTTCCTGGTCGGGCTCGGTTGCTACTGGCTGATCGGCGCGCCTGCCGCGTGGTGGATGGCGTTCCATCTGAACTGGGGCCCGACGGGCGTCTGGTGGGGCTTGGCACTGGGCCTGGCCTGTGCGGCAGTGACGTTGACGCTGGCGTTCGAGTGGAAGATGGAGCGGATGATTCGACGGGAGTCGGCGTCCACAGACGGCTTTGCGAACGCTCAGACTGAGTGAGATTTACTGTTGGATAAAATCCCCTGTGGGAGCGAGCAAGCCCGCTCCCACATTCGGTCAGTGTTTAACCCACAATCTCCAACGCCGGCTGCTGACTGCTGCCAAAGCTCAGATAATCCACCAACTCAGCCAACGGGAGCGGCTTGCTGATCAGATATCCCTGTACCTGATCGCAACCAAAGCCACGCAACAACTCCAGTTGCTCCGGCGTTTCCACCCCTTCGGCGACGACTTCCAGATTGAGGTTGTGCGCCAGGTTGATCATCGCGTGGACCAGCTTGCGGTTTTCCTCGCGCTCCTCCATGCCGCCGACAAAGCTCTTGTCGACCTTGAGCAGCGCAATTGGCAGGCTGTTGAGGTGCACGAAGGACGAGAATCCGGTCCCGAAATCGTCGAGCGAAAAACGCACGCCCAGGCGACCCAGGGCATCCATGGTCTGTTGAACAAGGTCGCTGCGACGCATGACCGCTGTTTCAGTCAACTCGAACTCCAGCCACTGCGCTTCGACGCCACGCTCGGCAATCAACCGGCTCAGGGTCGACAGCAACTGACTGTCCTGGAACTGTCGGAACGACAGGTTGATGGCCATGTGCAGGGCTGGCAAGCCACGCTCGCGCAGCACTTGCATGTCACGCAAGGCACGGGAAATCACCCAGTAACCCAGCGGCACGATCAAGCCGCTTTGCTCGGCCAGCGGCACGAACTCACTCGGTGGAAGCAAGCCGCGCTCGGCGTGACGCCAGCGCACGAGGGCTTCGAGGCCGACGATCTGGCCGTCCTCAAGGTTCATGCGTGGCTGGTAATGCAGTTCCAGCTCATCGCGACGCAAGGCCCGGCGCAGCTCGCTTTCAAGGTCGGCCATGCTGCGGGCATTGCGATTGATGCGTTCGTTGAAGATGTGAAAGGTGCAGCCCTGGGTGCTTTTGGCCTGCTGCATGGCGATGTGCGCGTGCCACATCAGCGGGTCCGCGCCGGCCTGGGCGCGGGCATGGGCAATGCCCAGGCTCGAGCCGATCAACAGGCTTTCGCCGTCGACCCAGTAAGGTTCAGCCAAGGCTTCGGTGATCCGCTCGGCCATCCACTCGGCACGTTGGGGTGCACGGCGGGTGTCGATCAGCAAGGCGAACTCGTCACTGCCCAGGCGTGCCAGTTGATCGCCGGCCTCGAGCTGGCTTTTCAGGCGCGCGACCACTTGCAGGATCAGCCGGTCGCCGGCCTGATGACCCAGCGCGTCGTTGGCATGACGGAAGTTGTCGAGGTCGAGATGCCCCAAGGCCACGCCGCGGCCTTCGTTTTCCGCCAGTCGCGCGGCCAGCAGGGTCTGGAAGCCCTGGCGGTTGGCGATGCCGGTCAACGGGTCCTGTTCGGCCAGGCGTTGCAGGGTGTTTTCCAGCAAGCCGCGCTCGCGCACATGCCGCAGGCATCGGCGCAGCATGCCCGAGTCAAGATGGTCGCGCACCAACCAGTCGCTCACACCATCGGGCGGCAGTTGCGGCTCCTGTTCGAGCAGCAACACCGTCGGCAAATTGCACCGCCCCGGCGCCGGTTGAAGGGCCGGGACCGTCAACAACACCGCACTGCGGTTGTCATCGAACAGCGTGCTGACCGATTCCCAGCTCGGAGCGCTGATGAGCACGGCCGAGCTCCCCATCGGAGCCAGGCACTCGCGCAACAACGCTGCCCACGCTGGCTCTTCGGCCAGTAGCAGCAAACGCAAGGGTTCGACAGGCGTAGACAAGCTTGCTCCCTAGACTCTGCAATGATGTAGGCGGCTGGCATTATGCCGTGCTGACAACCAATGACCAAACGACATCAGTTATCAAACGAGCGCCTTGTATCCGGAATTACGTACATTAGACGCAAATTCTTCGCGCATCCTGCGTGAAAGTATCAAAACCGGCAAATATGAATCGCGTGTTACGTCACAAGTCGGACAGAGCAGCACAATTCTGTGAGCCTGTTAAAATGCCGGCCCATTTTCTGACTGACCCCTGACAGACCTATGTCCCGACTCAATCCCCGGCAGCAAGAAGCCGTGAACTACGTCGGCGGCCCTCTTTTGGTGCTCGCCGGTGCAGGCTCCGGCAAGACCAGTGTAATCACGCGCAAGATCGCCCACCTGATCCAGAACTGCGGCATTCGCGCGCAGTACATCGTCGCCATGACGTTCACCAACAAGGCCGCGCGCGAGATGAAGGAGCGGGTCGGCACCCTGCTACGTGCGGGTGAGGGCCGGGGCCTGACGGTGTGCACGTTCCACAACCTGGGCCTGAACATCATTCGCAAGGAACACGTACGACTGGGCTACAAGCCCGGGTTTTCGATCTTTGACGAGACTGACGTCAAGGCTCTGATGACCGACATCATGCAGAAGGAATACTCCGGCGACGACGGCGTGGACGAGATCAAGAATATGATCGGCGCCTGGAAAAACGACCTGATCCTGCCGGCCGTGGCCCTGGAAAACGCGCGCAACCCCAAGGAGCAGACCGCTGCGATCGTCTACACCCACTATCAACGCACGCTCAAGGCGTTCAACGCGGTGGACTTCGACGACCTGATCCTGCTGCCGGTGAAGCTGTTCGAAGAGCACGCCGACATTCTGGAAAAGTGGCAGAACAAGGTGCGCTACTTGCTGGTGGACGAGTACCAGGACACTAACGCCAGCCAATACCTGCTGGTGAAAATGCTGATTGGCAAGCGCAACCAGTTCACCGTGGTAGGCGACGACGACCAGTCGATCTATGCCTGGCGCGGCGCACGCCCGGAAAACCTGATGTTGCTCAAGGAAGACTACCCGTCCTTGAAAGTGGTGATGCTGGAGCAGAACTACCGCTCCACCAGCCGCATTTTGCGCTGCGCCAACGTGCTGATTTCGAACAACCCGCACGAATTCGAAAAGCAATTGTGGAGTGAGATGGGCCACGGCGACGAAATCCGCGTGATCCGGTGCCGCAACGAAGACGCCGAAGCCGAGCGCGTGGCCATGGAAATCCTCAGCCTGCACTTGCGCACCGACCGGCCATACAGCGATTTCGCCATTCTGTATCGCGGTAACTATCAGGCCAAGCTGATCGAGTTGAAGTTGCAACATCACCAGGTGCCCTACCGTCTCTCGGGTGGCAACAGCTTCTTCGGCCGTCAGGAAGTCAAAGATCTGATGGCCTATTTCCGCCTGATCGTGAACCCGGACGACGACAACGCCTTCCTGCGGGTCATCAACGTCCCGCGCCGGGAAATCGGTTCGACCACCCTGGAAAAACTCGGCAACTACGCCACCGAACGCAAGATTTCGATGTACGCCGCCACCGATGAAATCGGCCTGGGCGAGCATCTGGACAGCCGCTTCACTGATCGCCTGTCGCGCTTCAAGCGCTTCATGGACAAAGTCCGCGAGCAATGCGCGGGCGAAGACCCGATTTCTGCGCTGCGCAGCATGGTCATGGACATCGACTACGAGAACTGGCT
>Ga0308165_1005490_pt1 | contig 11722 bp, 10 predicted proteins | sample PhyWR2_FD_201032 | JGI IMG/M metagenome (GOLD analysis project Ga0308165, IMG submission 201032) | Phyllosphere microbial communities from UC Gill Tract Community Farm, Albany, California, United States - DLSLW.R2 | ecosystem: Host-associated > Plants > Phyllosphere > Unclassified | place: USA... | reverse complement strand
CGGGGACTCAGGCTCGGCGCTGGTCGAGACGGCGGCCTGCTGGACCATCGTCATGCTCCTGACCGGCCTGTTCCTGTGGTGGCCGCGCGGCGGGAGCGGCCTCGCCGGCACCCTCTACCCGCGCCTGAGGCGGGGCACCGCGCTGTTCTGGCGCGATATCCACGCCGTAACCGGCCTGTGGATCACGCTGGGCGCACTGTTCCTGATCGTCTCGGGCCTGCCCTGGGCCAATGCCTGGGGCGATTACCTGCGCCAGGTGCGCACCGTCACCGGCACGGCGGGAGGCAGGCAGGACTGGTCCGCCGGCACCGCCGCCGAAGCCACGACCCGCGCGAAAGCAGACGCCGCAATGCGCGCAATGATGGCGCCCCACGCCGAGCATCACGGCATGACCATGCACCACATGGCCCCGCCGCCCGCCGCTCTGGACGCCGTGATCGCCAGGGCCGAGACCCTGAACTTCGCCGCCCCCGTCGAAGTCAGCCCCCAGACCACGCCGGGCGCCCCGTGGCAGGTCCGCAGCCAGGCCGAAAACCGCCCCCGCCGCGACAGCGCCGAGATCGCCGCCGACGGCACCCTCATCGGCATCCAGCGTTTCGCCGACCGTCACTGGATCGACCGCGCCGTCGGCTACGGCGTCGCCGTCCACGAAGGCGCCTGGGCCGGCCTCGCCAACCAGCTGGTCAACCTCGCGGTGCTGCTGGGCCTGGTGCTCCTGTGCGGATCCAGCGTGGTCCTGTGGTGGCGCCGCCGCCCTGCCGGCAAGCTGGGCGCACCCCATAGCCTGGCACCGCTGCGCCATTCGTGGGCGCTGGTCGCGCTGGTCATCGTGCTGGCCCTGGCGATGCCGATGTTCGGTATGTCGCTGGCCGCAGCGGTCCTCCTCGAAGCATCGATAAAACGCCTCGCCCCCCGCCTGCGCGAATGGATGGGCTGGCGAGCCGCGAGGGTGTAGACCCTCTGACACCCCCCACCATATCCCGGCATCCGGAGGGCCGCTTTCCCGCCACTTTTCCTTCGGTCACGGAATCAGGCGACCGGCACGCAATCGCTCGAACAGGGCGAAAAACGCATCGTCGGTCGGCTGGTATCCTGTAAAACCCAGGCGCCGGCTCTTGGACATGTCGGTCACCACCTCGATGGGCCGGCCCAGATCTGCATCGGTGTGCCAGGGCGAGGCGAGGCGGGCCAGATCGGGCTCCGCCAAGCCTGCGCGGGTCGCGATCTCATGCCACAGCCCGGCGTCAGCCGCCATCTGCTGCTCAAGCGGTCGCACTGTGCCATCGAACGGAGCAGCCTCGATGCCGAACCAGTCGGCGATGCGGCTCCACATCCATTGCCAGCGAAAGACGTCGCCGTTGACGACATTGAACGCCTCGTCATGCGCGGCCTCGGTCTGTGCCGCCCACAGCAAATGGTCCGCGAGTTGGTTCGCGTCAGTCATGTCGGTGAGCCCGGACCACTGCGCGGCGGACCCCGGGAAGGTGAAGGGACGTCCCGTCTCGCGGCACAGCGTTGCATAGACGGCCAGCGTCGTGCCCATGTTCATCGCGTTGCCAACCGCGAGGCCGATCACGGTGTGCGGGCGATGGACGCTCCACGTGAAGTCATCGCGCGCGGCCGCGGCGAAGACCTCGTCCTCCTGCGCATAGTAGAAATTCTCGACATCGAGGCGGCCCTGCTCCTCGCGGAACGGGGTCTGCGGCAGCGAGCCCTTTCCATAGGCCTCGAACGGCCCGAGATAGTGCTTCAGACCAGTGACCAGCGCGACATGGCGCGGGCCCGTGGGCTTGGGCAGGCCGTCCAGCAGGTTGCGGACCATCGCCGAATTGACGCGAATATTTTCCGCCTCGCTGTCCTGACGCAGCCAGGTCGTAATGAATACCGCGTCCGGATCGATGTCGCGCAACGCTTCAGCGGTGGCGGCGGCGTCCTGCAAATCCGCCGCCACCGGCTTAACCCCCGCCCGTTCGACCGGCCGCCGGGCCAGACCGTGCACCGTCCAGCCTTGCCCGGCCAGAAGGTCCGCCGCCGCGCTGCCAACGATGCCGCTCGCGCCTACCACCAATGCCGTTTTCGTCATGATTGTCTCCTTGATGCATCCGAACTAGGCAATGTCGCCCGGCGCGACTAGACGGCACCATTCATGACCCCAGGCACCATAAGGTAACCACGTGCAACCCGGAACACCTGACGAGGAATGGCGGGAAGATTGCGCCCCCCGCCGGGTATTGGAGCTGTTTGCAACCAAATGGACCAGCATGGTCCTGCATGTCCTCCACGCCCGCCATGGCGGCTCCGCGCGCACCGGCGTGCTCCTGCGCAGTCTGCCCGGCATCTCCAAGAAAATGCTGACCCAGACCGTGCGCGACATGGAGGCCAGCGGCCTGCTGACCCGCCACGTCCAGAGCACGATCCCGCCCATGGTCGAGTATCACCTGACCGACCTGGGCCGACGGTTCGTAGAACCAGTCGAACTGCTCTACGGCTGGGGCCGCGAGAATGCCGACGCGCTGGACCAGCTCGTCCCTCGGCTTGGTTCACGGCGCTCGTAACCGAACGACCTTGCGGTCAAAGCTCATCACCTTGGAAGCGCAAACAGCCGGCCGCGTCAGATAGGGAAGCGCCCGATGCCCATAAGCTGTCAAAAGCCCAATGGACGCCGCAAATCGAAGGCATAAAAATGCGGAAGCGGCATAGGGCACACGTAACCGCGCCTGAGGGCCTTCGCGCGCGAACATTCCGAAGGGCCAAAACGGCAAAAAGCCCCGGTTTCCCGGGGCTTTCGACTACTTGCGGCTACCTTCGAAAAGGTAACTGGTGCCCAGAAGAGGACTCGAACCTCCACGCCCTTGCGAGCGCCAGCACCTGAAGCTGGTGCGTCTACCAATTCCGCCATCTGGGCACTTTTTGGCAGGTTCGGATGACCGTTCCTGCCGGGTAGGAGGGCGCCTCTACGCAGCGCTCGAAGGGTTGTCAACACCGGGAAGTGCAACAATTTTCATTCGAGCGGATTGCCGCAGTTCAAGGGGGCGGATCAACTGTCCGGTTGCCCCTGTCCCGGCCTTGTGGCAGGGGCGCTTGCATATGCTGCCGCGCGGGAAAGTGGCCCCGCTCGGCGATGGAAGGACCGTACCTGACCATGAGCCTCTCCGATTCTCTCTCCGGCAAGATCGTAACCGTCCTGGGCGGCAGTGGCTTCGTTGGCCGTCACCTTGCGCAGGAATTGCTTGCGCGCGGGGCTCGCCTGCGAATTGCCAGCCGCAACCCCAAAAAAGCCTTCGCGATCAAGCCGCTCGGCAATCTGGGCCAGGTCCAGTTGGTCGGCGTCGACGTGACCAGGCCCGAATCGCTCGCCGCCGTGCTGGCCGGTTCGCACGCGGTGGTTAACCTCGTGGGCGCCTTTGGCGGCAATCTCGATGCGCTGCAGGGCAAGGGCGCGGGCACCATCGCCGCCGCCGCCAAGGCCGCGGGCGTCGCCACCTTCGTCCATGTCTCGGCGATCGGCGCGGATGCCGGCTCGGACGTCGCCTATACGCGGACCAAGGGCGAAGGCGAAGCGGCCGTTCGCGCAGCTTTTGCAGAGGCGGCCATCGTGCGCCCGTCGCTGATGTTCGGTCCCGACGACAAGTTCGTGATGATGTTCGGCGAACTGATCTCGCGCCTGCCCGCCCTGCCCGTCTTCGCCCCTGAGGCGAAGCTGCAGCCGGTGTTCGTGGACGACGTGGCCGAGGCGATCGCCAACATCCTCGCCGATCCGGCAGCGCACGGTGGCAAGACGTTCGAACTGGCCGGACCCGAGGTCATCACCATGCTGGACTTCAACCAGCGCCTCGCCGCCGCGCAGGCCCGCTCGCGCACGTTCATCGAGCTTCCCGATAGCATTTCCGGCCTGATCGCCAGCGCCACCGGCTGGCTGCCCGGCGCGCCGATCAGTTCCGACCAGTTCAAACTGCTAAAGGCTGGCAGCGTCGCCAGCGGCTCCCAGCCCGGTATCGCCGACCTTGGCGTGAACCCGCGCCCGCTTGGTCTGTTCCTTGATCGCTGGATGACCCAGTTCCGCAAGCACGGCCGCTTCGGCGCCAAGCACGCGGCCTGACCGCTTCTCCCGCCTCGCGGCGGGAGCGGCCGACACTGATGACGGCGCGGCGCGGGTAGCCGGCAGGACGAGGTCGGCACTCGCGCTGACCTCGTCATCGCTGCGCAGCCGCCGCTCCGATCGCCCGCGTCTCGCAGCGAAATTTTTTCGATGCCGTCATTCTCGCCATCACTGCGCCCGCTGTAGCGCAGCGGCAGGAACCCCGCGGGTCGGCGGGGCATTGTCTCTACGCGAAGGGTCTGTTTTTCCAGACCTGTAGATAGTGGAGCATTCCCGTGACCAGCCCATCCACGCAATCGACAGATGACGAAACCGCCTGGGGAACAGCCTCCGGCACCATACGCAAGGGCATGAAAGTGCTTGCCCCGGACGGCGCCCTGCTCGGCACCGTGGAAAGACTGCGGGGCGAGGAAGTGATCCTGGCCGAACATGGGCCGGACGAGCGCGCCAGCTTCATCGCCGTGACCCAGATCGACGGCGTCAGCGACGATACCGTGCTGCTGTCCGATCGGGGCGATGCCACCTTTGGAGTCGGCGCGGAGCCCTGACAGCGGCGCCTCGCGGCAGACAACTCCACGAGACGTTGCCCGCCCGCGATGAACGCCGGAACGATAGTATCGGCCCGCCCGTTTCACTCTCATACCCCTACCGAGACAATGGAGAAGACCCGATGTTCGAGAAACTCCGTATTCGTGAGCACATGGAAGTAACCACCAGCACAGGTCAGCACGTCGGCACCGTCGACGAAGTCAAGGATGACCAGATCAAGCTGACCCGAACCGACAGTTCAGACGGCGCACACCACTTCATCGCGTTCGAAAACGTCGACAAGATTGAAGACAACCGCGTCTACCTGAAGCAGGGTACGCCCATTCCGATGGGCGTCGGCGCTAACTGACGACCGAGCTACCGAATACGAACGAGGCGGCGTCCCCCCTACAGGTCGCCTCATTCGTGAAAGCCCTGGCTTCCTTCACGGGAAGCCGGGGCTTTTCTTGTGGTCCGCGTTCAGCCGGGCCCCGGCAGTTCCACCTGATCCTGGCCGAGAACCCGTGCTGGCAGATCTCGGCGAATGGCGCCGTTGAAGCACCGTAAATATGCCGCAGCGGTGAAGGTCGGCTGGGCAAATAGTAAGCGCAGGACTTCGGCGGACACCTAGCGGGCGAGAACGCCAGCGGTTCTTCGGAATAGTTTCGCAGGCGCGGCTGCACTGCCCCGGCGCTCGATTCGGGGCCCTCTTTTTCGAACCACGGCATTTCAAGGCTTCAGGCGGCGGCCTTCGGGTGCGCTTAGGGCTGCGATCAATAGTGATCGTTGGGAACATAGTCCGGAATCGTCTGTTCAGCTTGGTGGAAGCACAGCTGAACCGAATCACATTGTCGGATCCTCAAGGCTCGGCTTGGTCCATTACGGTTTGTTGCCAATAAGGAGAATTCCATGTCGCTTTCACTCACGAAACTCGCTCCCGCCGCCCTTATCCTGGTCGGTTCGATGGGCCTCGGCGGCTGCGCGACCAAAGGCTTCGTGCGCGAGGAAATCGCCACGGTGAACCAGCGTATCGACGGCCTCGACACCAGGCTGCAGACGACTGACGGAACCGCCAAGCAGGCGCTCGCCGAAGCTCAGGCAGCATCGGGTCAGGCACAGCAGAACGGCCAGCGCCTCGACCAGCTCAACTCGCGCGTCGATGGCGTCGAGCAGCGGATGGCAGAAAGCCAGCGCAAGCGTCCCCGCAACTAAAGTCGCCGCGCTCGCGACTGCCGTTTGAATTTTGAATTCCCGCGTCGGCACCCCGCCTTGCCGACGACGGTTTTCTTTCGCCCCTCTTTCATTCGCCCCCCCTTCATTCGAGTGCACCGAAACCGATGATTACCCTTACGCTGGCGTTTGCCGGACTCGCACTGACCGCTCTGGCGCCGGCCCGGTCGATGCAGTCCCTTCAAGCGGCAGAGCAGGCCCCGGTTCAGGCTTTGGCCAAAGGCGGGGCAAAGGCGGAGCCCAGGACGGCTCCGCAGGCAACAGGTGCGCAGGATGAAACCGCCGTGACACGGTCGGAGGACGCCGCGCGCGTCGCCGATTGGGTCGCGGCGTCCGGGGACAATCACGCCCTTCCCTATATCATCATCGACAAGAAGGCCGCGTCCCTGCTGCTGTTCGATGGCAAGGGAACGCCGGTTGGACAGGTTCCTGTCCTGCTCGGCGTCGCGCTGGGAGACGAGGCATCGCCGGGCATCGGCAGCAAAAACCTGTCCGAAATCGGCCCTGCGGAAAAGACCACGCCGGCGGGCCGCTTCCTCGCCAAGTTCGGGGTCGCCGCCGGGAAGCAGCGGGTGCTGTGGGTCGATTACGCCACTTCGGTCGCTCTCCACCCGATTCCCAAGCCAGGCAAGCCCAAGGAACGGCGCCGTGAGCGGATGCTGTCCCCTTCGAGCGAAGACAACCGCATCACTTTCGGATGCATCAACGTGCCCCTCGCCTTTTATGGCAAAAACATCAGTCCGATGTTCCGGAAAAAGGGCGGTTACGTCTATGTGACGCCGGACAGCAAGCCATTGGAAGAAGTCTTCCCCCGTCTGCGGGTTCAGGCGGTCCTGCAGGCAAACGCTTCCTGAAACCGCCGCCGAGGCGCGCCGGTATTACTTCTTCTTTTTGGAACAGGGCCACTCGCTGCGGGTGGCTGCGAAGACCAGTTCCGAAGCAGAGACACCGCGCCCCTTCGGATGGTCCTCCAGATATTCGACCGTCACGGTGCGAAGCTGGCTGATCGTCACGTCGGCGGGAATGCAGCTATTCAGCTTGTTGACCTTGCGCGTCGTGTTGAAGGCATCGATGGCGCCCGTGATGTAGGCGATGCATTCATAGGTCCGCTCGACATATTCCTTGCTGCCCCGGTCTGCCGAGCAGACCTTGTACAGCTCCTCGCCGGTGTAGAAACTGGCGTCCGCCGCAACCGGAAAAAGTCCCAGCGGAGCGACAAGGGCAAGGCAGGCCAGCTTTTTCGATATCATTTTCCGGAAACTCTCTACCAACCGACACGGCAACGTTTGCGGCAAATCCGATGTCCGTCAACCATCCCCTCACGCGAAGGCAGGCACGCAAGCGAAAAACGAAAACGGCCTCCCGGTTGCCAGGAAGGCCGTTTTTTTTGTGGAACTGTCAGCCGCCCATCGGCGACCAATGGCTCATTACTGGCAGGCCAGGCACTCGTCGTAGTCCGTCGTGGCTGCGGCAAGTTCGAACTTTGCCAGTTCGTTGGTATTGTCCGCTTCCACGCCGCCCACGAAGCCTGCACGCTGCACCGACTTCGAGCGCAGGTAGTAGAGCGACTTGATGCCCCGCTCCCATGCCTGGAAGTGCAGCATCATTAGGTCCCACTTGTCGACGTCGGCCGGGATGAACAGGTTCAGCGATTGCGCCTGGTCGATGTAGGGAGTGCGGTCGGCGGCGAATTCGAGCAGCCAGCGCTGGTCGATCTCGAAGCTGGTCTTGAAGACCGCCTTCTCGTCGGCCGTCAGGAAGTCGAGGTGCTGGACCGAACCGCCATGCTCGAGGATGGAATTCCACACGTTGTTGGAATCCTTGCTCTTCGAGGCGAGCAGCTTTTCCAGGTACGGGTTCTTCACCACGAAGCTGCCCGAGAGCGTCTTGTGCGTGTAGATATTGGCCGGGATCGGTTCGATGCAGGCCGAAGTGCCGCCGCAGATGATCGAGATCGACGCGGTCGGCGCGATCGCCATCTTGCAGCTGAAACGCTCCATCACGCCCATGTCGGCGGCGTCGGGGCACGGTCCGCGCTCCTTGGCCAGCATCATCGAGGCCTCGTTGGCCTTCTGGTTGATGTACTGGAACATCTGCAGGTTCAGCGCCTTGGCCATCGCGCTTTCAAAGCCGATGCCGCGCTTCTGCAGATAGGAGTGGAAGCCCATCACGCCCATGCCGACCGAACGCTCGCGCTCGGCGGAGTACTTGGCGCGGGCCATCTCGTTGGGTGCGCGGTCGATGTAGTCCTGCAGGACGTTGTCGAGGAAGCGCAGCACGTCTTCGACGAAGCGCTTCTCGCCCTTCCACTCTTCCCAGGTCTCCAGGTTGAGCGAGGACAGGCAGCACACCGCGGTACGGTCGTTGCCCAGGTGATCGCGGCCGGTGGGCAGCGTGATTTCCGAGCACAGGTTCGAGGTCGAGACCTTGAGACCGAGATCGCGGTGATGCTTGGGCATCATGCGGTTCACGGTATCGGAAAAGACGATGTACGGCTCACCCGTGGCAAGGCGCACTTCGACCAGCTTCTGGAACAGCGAGCGCGCGTCGACCTTGCCGCGCACGGAACCGTCCTTGGGGCTGCGCAGCTTGAATTCGGCGCCGTCGCGGACGGCTTCCATGAATTCGTCGGTCAGCAGCACGCCGTGGTGCAGGTTGAGCGCCTTGCGGTTGAAGTCGCCCGACGGCTTGCGGATCTCGAGGAACTCCTCGATCTCGGGGTGCGAGACGTCGAGGTAGCAGGCCGCTGAACCACGGCGCAGCGAACCCTGGCTGATCGCGAGGGTCAGCGAATCCATCACGCGCACGAAGGGGATGATGCCGCTGGTCTTGCCGTTGAGGCCGACCGGCTCGCCGATGCCGCGCACATTGCCCCAGTAGGTGCCAATGCCGCCGCCGCGCGAGGCCAGCCAGACGTTCTCGTTCCAGGTCGCGACGATGCCTTCCAGGCTATCGTCGACCGAGTTCAGGTAGCACGAGATCGGCAGGCCGCGCCCGGTGCCGCCGTTCGACAGAACGGGGGTGGCAGGCATGAACCACAGCTTCGAGATGTAATCGTAGACGCGCTGGGCGTGGTCCTGATCGTCGCAGTACGCATCGGCGACGCGGGCGAACAGGTCCTGGTACTTCTCACCGGGAAGCAGGTAGCGGTCGTCCAGCGTTTCCTTGCCGAAATCGGTCAGCAGGGAGTCTCGCGCGTGGTTGGTGACAATGGTGAAGCGGCGCGCGTTGATCGTCTTGGAATCACCCTTCGCCAGCTTTTCCGGCTTCATCGCCGCCGCAAGCGTCTCGGCGACCAGTTCGGCCGTTGCGGTATCGGTCTTGTCCATGGCGACTGCCGGGCCTTCGCCCGTCTCCTTTTGCTGCCGGGGGCGAGCGGAATCCTGAGCGGGGGGCGATGAATACAGCCCCTCCATCTCGACCTGGGCCGAGCCGGCGTGCGTTACGCCTGAATTATCCGAATCAGACACCTGACCGTCGCTTCCGTTCCTGAAATCCACTGGTGCCCCCGAGCTTCTAAATCACGTCATCGAACCGCCATGAGGCGGGTTCACTACTGTTCTCGAACGGTCGGGCAGGCTGGAAACGAGTCGGCGGGCGTCACACGCCCGGTCCACCATTTCCAGTACGAATAAAGAACAGCAAAGTCCTTGCCAGACAGTCCGCGCGCCCTGGCACAAGGGGCCTGCCCCAAGCCCCCTGGATATCCGGCCAAGCTTTTGCAGCCTAACATGACATCCCTAGGTATTGAGGCCCCTCGACCGGCGCGACACAACCTATAGTGCCCGTTCCACCGAAAGGTTCAAGAGGGCGTGCGACGATTGGAGCACGGCGAGATGACTGCATTCGCCGCCAGGCACCGGCCGCGACGCGTGGGAAGTCCTCATGCGGGCATCAGCGCAAGAGGCTAAATCACGCTTCGGGCGGGAAAATTTTTCCACATAAATTGCCGATGAGACGAATCCCGCTTGCGACGAACCGAATCGCGAAAAATGGGCTGGTTGTCAGCGCCGGGTCATGCGCAGGTCATAGCGGCGTCATTACGCTGCTAGCCGGTCAATTGCGCCGCGAGCCAAGCAGGGCGTGCAACCTGACCGTCACTAGGTCATTGTAGCGCCTGGTTGCGAACGCGCATCGCTGCGCAAGGGAGTATCGGCAAGTCATGTTGAACATTATCGGCGCCATCATCAGCGGTCTCATCGTCGGCTGGCTCGCGCGCTATATCTATCCGGGTGCAGTCCCGATGGGCTGGATCGCAACGATCCTGCTGGGCATCGGCGGTTCGCTCATCGCCGGGCTGGTCACCAGCCGCGGCAGCAGCGAGTTCAGCCGCGCGGGCTGCCTGGCCTCGGTAATCGGCGCGATCGCGCTGATCTTCCTCGGGCGCGCGCTTCACATCGGCTTCTGAACGGCACTGCCCCTACCTCAGGGCGCAAGCTGGCAAGGTAGGGGCTGGCCGCCGATCAGGGCACCAGTACGGTATCCAGCGGCTCGGCGTCGATGCCGGGATAGTCGAGGGTATAGTGCAGCCCCCGGCTTTCATGCCGCCTGAGCGCGGAATCGACGATCAGTTCCGCGCTCTGCAACAGGTTGCGCAGTTCGATCAGGTCGGTCGAGACGCGGAAGTGGCGGTAGTATTCCTCGATCTCGCCGTTCAGCATCTGGATGCGGTGCATGGCCCGCTCCAGCCGCTTGGTGGTGCGCACGATGCCCACGTAATTCCACATGAAGCGGCGGATCTCGGTCCAGTTCTGCTTGATGACCACTTCCTCGTCGGAATCGGTGACCCGGCTCGCATCCCATGAGCGCACCGCCGGCGGCTCGTTGAAGCCGTCCCACTGCGCCAGGATATCGGCAGCGGCCGCCTCGCCGAAGACGAAGCATTCGAGCAGGGAGTTCGAGGCGAGGCGATTGGCGCCGTGCAGCCCGCTTTCGGTGCACTCCCCGGCAGCGTAGAGCCCCGGCAGGTCGGTGCGCCCGTCGAGATCGACCAGCACGCCGCCGCAGGTATAGTGCTGCGCCGGCACGACGGGGATCGGCTCCTTCGTCATGTCGATACCCAGTTCCATCAGCTTTTCGTAGATGTTCGGGAAGTGCTCCTTCACGAACGCCTCGGGCTGATGGCTGATATCGAGGTGGACATAGTCGAGGCCGAAGCGCTTGATCTCCGAGTCGATCGCGCGGGCGACGATGTCGCGCGGCGCCAGTTCCAGCCGCTCGGGATCGTAGAAGGCCATGAAGCGCTTGCCGGTGCGCGGGTTGATCAGGTGCCCGCCTTCGCCCCGCACGGCCTCCGTAATCAGGAAGTTCTTGACCTGAAGGTTATAGAGGCAGGTCGGGTGGAACTGCATCATCTCCATGTTGGAGACGCGCGCGCCCGCACGCCAGGCCATCGCGATGCCGTCACCCGTGGCCCCGCGCGGCGCGGTGCTGAACTGGTAGACACGGCCCGCTCCGCCCGTCGCCAGTACGGTGGCGCGCGCGGTGAAGGCCTCGACCTGCCCGGTCTGCTCGTCGAGCGCGTAGACGCCCCAGATCCGGCCTGAGCCCGAATAGCGCATCTCGTGCCGCCCGGTGATCAGATCGATGCACGAGCGGCCGGGGAACAGGGTGATGTTGGGGTGGGCCTCCGCCGCCTGGAGCAGGGCCTGCTGCACTGCCCAGCCGGTCGCATCGGCGACGTGGACGATACGGCGATGCGAATGGCCGCCCTCGCGGGTGAGGTGCAGTCCGTTGCCCTCGGTATTGAACGGCACCCCCAACTCGATCAACCGTTCGATCGCGTGGGGGGCCCGCTCGATCACGAACTCGACCGTCTCGCGCCGATTGAGGCCCGCGCCGGCGATCATGGTATCGCGAACATGC
>Ga0308165_1005488_pt1 | contig 11724 bp, 15 predicted proteins | sample PhyWR2_FD_201032 | JGI IMG/M metagenome (GOLD analysis project Ga0308165, IMG submission 201032) | Phyllosphere microbial communities from UC Gill Tract Community Farm, Albany, California, United States - DLSLW.R2 | ecosystem: Host-associated > Plants > Phyllosphere > Unclassified | place: USA... | reverse complement strand
ACAACCGTGTGTAGAAGGGCCCCGCTCAACCAGCCAGGCCTAGGAATGGAATCACCATATTGGGCGTCGAAAAATGGAGTGCCAGCTGTACGACGGCCGCCACCCACCCCCGTTGAGGACTCGCTGTACGCTCAGGGATCTTGTCTCCCGAATCCCGTTGACGCAGGTTCTGAAGGCACGCTGAGGAAGGTGTTCCAAAGCCCGTGCCGGTCCCCCGGCATGCAGTGCTTACCCCGACTGGATGAACAAGTTCACCAGTCGGGAGTTGTAGAAAAGCGGAGAGCTGAACGCCTGAATTCTTCGCCGGGGCACCGGGCTGGCAGGACCCCGGAGCGGTTGCTGCAAGACCGCGCCGGCGGGAGTCCTGGCGAATGGGATCCATGCCGCCGCGACACTGGGCAGACCCTTCTGCAGCGGGTGCTGCAGCGGCTCCGCGGAGATCCCGTTGAAGGTGCCGAGAAGGCCGGCCACCACCGACGGAGCGGCGGTGGCCACGGTCGCCGGAGCGACCTGCGGAGCAATCGTCCAAACAGCTTGTTGGACGCCATCGTCGCGGCTTCGCAGCGACACCGTGATGGCGTGTGAATCATCCCCTGGCGGGTCGGTAAACCCTCCGGGAGCAAAGCCTCCAGACAGCTGCTGCGCAGCGCCTTCGGCACCCCGGCGGCTCCGTCTTCGTTCCTCAGACTCCACCCCCGCGGCACCTCGTATGGGACTGCTGCTCCTGCGTCACAGCGCCTGCTGGTACGAGATCAGAGACGGGGACTCCGTCCCCTTTTTGGGCTTCAACCGGTGCCCGCTCCTCCGTCGCAGACCCCGTAAACGCTGCTGCGCAGCACGCTTTCCACCGGGTGCCATGCACCTAAAAACCCGGTGGAAAGCCAACAGCCCAAAACCCGCGGAAAGTGGCGTCACTTCAACCGGACCTTCCACCAGTGGAAACCATAAATGGTCCGGTTGAAAACGAGCGGTGGAAGCCACTTTCCCCTGATGTACCAGCAGAAATTCCGCCGATCTTCCGCTAAAGCTCCAGATGCGACGGAATGAGGGAAAGGGCATAAGGGGGGTTGGCACCTCGCTACGCTCGGTGGTCGGCAGAGCCGACGACCCTTCGGTCGCTGCGCTCCCTCACCCTCCGCTGCGCTCCGGGCCCCTACTGCGTTCGCTGGCGCTCTCTTGCCCCACCAACGCTGCGCGTCGTTGGGGTGCCCCTGGAACCATCGCTGGCGCGAGTGGTCCCAGCCCCCGGTGACCGCTCTCGCGGCCCCCGGACAGAGCCTCCTGCGACTTCGTCCCAGGTGTCTCTGAGACAAGCGGAAAGGCAGCACCATTGCCTCGCGGCACCCTGGCGACAGGAGCAGCGTGAGGGTGCCGTTCGGCACCGGTCGGCTCACGCCGACCCGGGGGATGCAGCAGAGACGTTGCGCCAACCGCAACGCACCCGCCGACAGGCTCCCGAGGTCTCGGGTGCCTGTCTGAAAAATCCATTGAAGGAGGTGCTTCGCCGATGGCGAGCAACCGGAATTTCAGCCGGCGCGAGCAGCGCAAGGCACCTGCGGAGATCCCTGCTGTTCCCGACCTGGGAGTGAGGCTGACGATGCCCCGCAAGAGCAACCGCACAGCGGCCCTGAGAGTCGCCGCCGGCGACCGGTTCTGGGACAAGCGCAAGGTGGCGGCGAAGGCCCGCAGGCATGCCCTGGAGATGCAGGAGCTGGCGACGTCCCAGCGAGGCGCCCATCGGCTGACCAGGCGTCAGAAGCAGTGGCTGGAGAACCATCTCTCCACCTGGACCTGGGCAAGCTCCGGGGACACCCTGCAGGCACCGAAGACAACCACCCAGGCTCAGCTCGACGAGCTGGTCACCGCGACCCGCCTGCCCTACGTGCAGCGTGCCGTGCTGAAGATCCAGGGACTGTGCTTGGAGCAGATCCGGTACATCGCCGAGCGCGCTCCACAGACGGTGCTGTTCGTCCTGGTCGACCCGTTGGCGAAGAGTCAGCAGACTATCCGCCTACCCCGCGGTAAATAGAACCAGACACCGCTTTCACAGCACGGACAGTCGCACCCGTGGCCGTCCTTATCGCCAAATCATTACCGAAATGATTTCCCTAATCATTCCCACGAAAAGAACCACTGCCCAGAAGGGGACAGCCATGACGCACATCTACAACGGCGGCCGCTGCATTTTCTGCGGCAGCAACGACCTGGACGTCGCCATCTACGGCAAGGACGAAGTCTGTACGATGCGTGATGAGAAGCCCCTGGTGTATTCCACATCCACCGGTGAGAAGCCCTCACAATCGCATGGAGAGCCGTTCGCCCAGGCGTTCCGGCTGCCGGCCGGCGGACTCAGCCCCCGCTTCGATCGCAGAAAGAACCGCACGCCATGACCTACCCGCAGAACATCATCACCGGGTGCCCGGACTGCGGTGTGTCCGTATTCGAGCACGAGGGCCGGCTCTTCACACCCCTGGGCGACTACCTCCTCAGCGGCAGCATGGTCGGCCGGACGCGGGACGTCGAGTTCCGTCGTACCTACGTCGAGCACCGCTGCCGTCCGGAAGACCTTGAGAGCTACGGCGTGGTCGCCGAGGGCGTCATCGAAGGCCTCAAGAAGCTCATCGAGGACAATCCCCCGCGGTGGCTGAGCAGCGACCTGCAGAGCGCCGGCAGGGCTGCACACGACAGCTACTCAAAGCTCCAGGAGATCACCGCCCGAGCGGGTCTGACCCGGGAGTGCCCCCGCTGCGGCGCCGAGGTCGGCAACCCCTGCGAGAACCTCACGGCGCGGAAGAAGGGCAACGTCGTGCCAACGAAGAAGGCCCATGAGGAGCGCATGCCCCTCCCGGACACCGTAGAAGCGTCTGAGCTGACGCTCGCCCGCGAGGAAACAGCTGAGGCCTACGGTGTGCTCCATGAGATCCGTGAGGCACTCAACAGCGACCGGGCCCTGGAGAAACTGCTGCGCCTGGCGGAACGATGCTGAACCAGGCGGAGCCGGGCGCGACTGATTCCCCGGCAGTGCCAAGGAAAAATCCGTGTGCCTCTTGTCCTTACAGAACCCGGGTTGCCTCCGGAATCTGGGACGAGTCGGAATATGCAAAACTTTCCGCCTATGACGGTGAGATGCACGAGCAGACCTCCATCGCAGTCTTCATGTGCCATCAGCCGTCCGAGGGCGCAGTGTGCTCGGGATGGCTTGGCCACCGGGAGTACCCGGAGGACATGCTGGCCGTCCGCCTGGGCATCATCCGAGGCGCCCTCGACGAGAGCTGCCTGGAGTATTCCACCGACGTCCCACTCTTCGAGAGCGGCGCGGCCGCGGCCGAGCACGGCATGAAGAACTTCCAGGACCCGCGGGCAGACGCCCGCAGGGTCATTGACAAGATCACCCGCAAGCAGGCAGCCGCTGCCGCCTGCGGATTGAGCAACGAACCGTAGGACCCCACAGGGCTCCCGGGTTCCGAACCGAGCCCGAGAGGACTCCCATGAGTCGAAACGACAAAGACCAGCGCGGCGGCCACCGCCGGCGCCGGACCAATATCTACCCCTGCGGGTGCTGCGACGTGCGGATCCCCCGCCACCAGTCCCCCCAACCGCACCGAGCGAGAGCGCGTATCCATGCGCTACGAAGCATCAGCCCATCAGCGGGCGCCCAAGAGAAAGTGAACCCGCGATGACCATCGAGGCCACAGAAACCGAAGAAGCAGCCGTGCCCGTGTTCCGTGGAACCCCCGACGAATGGTGGGAAGCGGCAGAAGAAATCACACAATCCCACGCCGCCGAGCGAGACTTCGGCGATTGGTACATCACCAAGGTCCGCAATTCGGCAGGGGCGGCGCCGGCCTTTCGGCTGGCAACTCCCACCAAGCCGCCGAACGAGATCCGTCGCGCCAACCTCGCCGCGATGTATCCGGTTGATCCGATCTCAGACACCGTCCGCCGACTGATCCGCGTAGAAACTCCGGTTGCAGCCTGGATGGCCTCCGAATACGTCCTGGCCGATCTGGAGGAGGGCTGTTCAGAGCGGGCGCCGTGGCGCCGATTGAACAGCGGCCGGTGGCAGCGGATCACAGACGGTCGCGTCTCCATCAACGACCACACCATGCGCGAGCTCAACCCCGTGCCCGCCACTTTCACCACGACCTGACTTCCGGATCGGCGATTCCCGCCGACAGTAGAAGCCAGACGCACCTCCCACGCAGAACCCAGTTCTGTGTGACCATCACTTCGTACCCTTGACGCCGACGGCGCCCGGGACCAGACCAAAGGAACCCATCATGAGCATGACCCAGATCCCTCCCGAGGGCACGCGCCCGACGGCCAGGAAGAAGAAGTTCCTGGTCCCCGTCATCAGCGGAGCAGCTGCATTGCTGCTGATCGGTGGCACGGCCGTCGCCGTGCAGGCCAGCAACGCGGAAACCACCCAGCGCTGCGAGGCTGCCACTACGGCCGCCAAGAGCTTCACCGAGGCCAGCGCCGCCGCCGTGGACAAGGCCGCCAAGGCCCGTGCCGCCGCGGACGGAGCCACCGGCTTCAGCAAGGCCGACGGTGCAACCCCCGCGCTGGCGGGCGTTGACCAGGCCAAGCAGGACGTTGACGCCGCTACCGTGGCCACCGAATGCACCAGCCGCGAGCAGGCTGCTGCCCTGGTTGCCAGCACCGAGACTGCTGCCGCCAAGGTTGCAACCCTCGACCAGGCCGCCGGCCAGCTCACCGAGAAGGTCACCACCTTCCAGACTGCTGAGACCAAACGGATCGCCGCCGAGAAGAAGGCTGCCGACGAGAAGGCTGCGGCTGACAAAGCTGCGGCGGAGGCAAAGGCGAAGGCTGATGCCGACGCTGCGGCGGCAAAGCAGGCTGAGGATGAAGCGGCCGCGGCCGCCCAGGCCCAGGCTGATGCGGCCGCGGCTGCGCCGAATGTGGCTCCCGCGCCTGTGACGGGCGGTGGCTATGTCCAGGCCCCGGTCCGACAGGCTCCTGCCCCTGCGCCCTACGTTCCGGTTCAGCGGGCTCCTGCGCCAGCTCCGGCTCCCGCACCTGCGCCAGCTCCCGCCCCTGCGCCGGCTCCCGGCGGAGGCGGTGGTGGCTGGACTCCCCCTCCCCCCGGCGGTGGCGGCGGCGGCGGTTGCGCAGTCATCAACGGCTACAAGATGTGCGGCTGAGCCGTCCACAACTAAGAAGCCCCGTCAGGGCCGGCATTGCGCCGGCAACCCTGACGGGGCTTCTTTTGTCTGACCCCGCACCGAGAATCGAAACCGCCGGACGGCCGACACCACAAACACACCTCTCCCAAGGTGGTCACGCGCGCGTGAGAAGTATGTGAGAATGTCGGAGGGCCGCGTGTGCCCCACCTCACCGAATCTTCCGGAAAGCCTTTGCGATGACCACCATGACTCTTGCCCCCGACACCAACGCCCCTTGCGGGCTCGACGGCGTTGGCCGCGGCAGCCACTTCCCGGAAGCATCCGCCCTTGACGCCCGCCTCCCCGGCGGAACGACGGTGTACCCCCTCACCGTCGAACAGGCCGAAGACCTCATGGATCGTGACGGCAACATCACCGTCATGCTCCTGCTTGAGCAGTCCGCTTACTTCGAGCGCTCCATCAATGCGGCCCAGGGAATCGAGCCGGGGCAGGAAGACTACGCACACTCGGTGGCCTTTGGCTTCGGGCAGCCCCTGGAGTGCAGCATCAGCGTCATCGGCACCGAAGGTGAACACTTCATCGTTTCCTACAGCACTCACATCCGCGAGTTCCTCGACGCCTGAGCTAGTAGAGCGCCACGAGCAACCCCTGACCGGCTGCACCGGTCAGGGGTTGCTTTTTATCCGCTGCAGCAGCTGGTCACCGGAGGTGACCCGGAGGTGACCCGGATTGCAGAACCGCTGCAGCGCCCGCCTCCGTGAGGCCGGACAGAAATCAGACCCCCCCCTAGGAGAGCGACATGAAGCAGCTCACTGAAGACCAATTCGACGCCCAGTTCACCGTCGTCACCGGCGCTGACGGCGACGATGTGCGCCCCACTCTTCGCGGCATCGACCCCGACTCCAAGCACCTCTGGACGATCATCGACGCCGAGGGCAACCTCTACGCCGTGAGCGGCGCCCACTACATCAACCGCGTGGGCTACATCGTCACCAAGGAAGCATGGACCGAGGAGATCGAAGCCGTCTGGCACATCTTCGCCGACGACGAGGAAGATGCCGCAGCAGAAGGCGGCGACGCATGACCGCGGCGGAGCCGGAGCCCCTTCCCTGCGCTGTCTGCGGCACCTGGGAATGCGATGACTGCGGCAACAAGAGCCCTGGTCGCAACCGCTTCTTCCCTTGGGCCCACGCTTGCCCGAAGTGCAAAAGCACCGAGGGACGCATGCTCCCGACCAACCATCGACGCCGAAAAGCAGCCGACCACGCCGGCGACTTCCCCGACATGCACGCCTCAATGGGCGCGCCCCGCTACCCCTTGGAGGAACCAGTGAGCGAATACCCCGAGCACGACAAGTTGAGGGCCGTCCAGGCCGAATCGGAGATCATCGGCCAGTTTCTGGAGGAATCCGGACTGGTCCTGGCCGAATACGTCGACGTCGGGCGCACCCTGGATGAGCGCCTCGTCCCGGTTCAGAAGAGCACCGAGCAGATCCTCGCCAGCTACTTCAAGATCGACCTCACCGTCGTGGACCAGGAGAAGAAGCAAATGCTGATCGCCATGCGCGAGCTGAACAGTGGTGTGCCCGCGTCCTCGACGGAAACAGCATGACCACCCGGAACAAGGCCGGCGACAATGCTGCTCTCTTCACGGACCCCCATATCCTTGCAGCCGCCAAGGCTATGGCACTGGCGGACGGCTGGACCGAGCAGGACTGGGACATGATTCCGTCCCGCTACAGCCGGAAGTTCTACGAGCAGGCGCAAGCCGGGCTCGCTGCGGCCCATCCGGAGCTCCTGGCAACGGTGGAGCGACAACAGGCCCGGCTAGACGCCGTGGCAATGCTGGCTGAGCGCTTCGTCTCCAAGCCGCGCAACGCCATGGACTCCATAGAGCAGCCTGGATTTGGCCGCGGTGTCCGGGCCGCCGGCGGAGAGATTCAGGCCGCGCTCGACGGCCCGACGACCCACACCTTTATCACTGAGCACCTGCAGCAACACCAAGAGGCACTCGACCGGGTCGAAGCGCTGTGCGCTGATGCCGATGGCACCGTCGTGACCCAGGCAGACGGTGAGCATCTTCCTGTCCACCTCATCCGGACGGCCGCCAAACTGCGGACCGTGTAAGTACCCACTCCACCGCCAGCGCAGCGCCTGCCCTCGTCCCCGAGGACAGGCGCTGCGCTGTTTTGTATCCCCGACGTCAGAAAGACCGTCACCATGCCCATCTCCGCCTACTACCCCGGCGGCGCGCGCATCGAGGTGCCTCCCGAGGCCGTCAAGGAATGGCAGTCCCAGGTCCGCCGGGGACTGACCGGGCTCGGCCTGGCCTCCTGGTACGCCCCTCTCGAAGAGAACCCGCCGGAGCAGATCAAGATCCGCGTCACCGACGAGGACTTCCAGAGTGCAAGCGACCCGGCCGCCGCCTAGCCCATACCCCATCAGCCCAGAAAGAACCGCGAAATCATGCCCAAGAAGACCACAACCAGGGCCTTCCTTGCCGACGGCCGCCACGTCGACGTGCCCACGAGCGCTGTCCGCCAGTGGCAGGACGAAGTCCGCCTCGGCGGCACCACCAACAGCCTCGCCGACTGGTACACCGAGGACGCAAATGATGCGCCTGAGATCCAGGGAACCGCCGAGGACGGAACGCGGTGCGACCACGACGAATACTCGCACCGCGTCACCAGCGAAAGCCAGACCGGCACCTACAACCCGGACAAGCCGATGCGGATGGCCCGCGTGTGCCACCGGCGCGCCTGCATCCTCGATGCCATGGCCTGGGTCGAACGCGGCGCGGGGGAGCCCGCTGTCTGGGCTGGCCCCCGCCAGGAATACCGAGCCGACGTCCCCCGGGAGATCCCCGCGGCCCAGCCGCCGGCGCAGGCAGCGAATCAGGGCTCGCGACTAACGGCCGTCATGGCCGGCCACGACCGCGGCCCGGAGTACTCCTTCGTCCAGTGTGTGGGGACCACTTTTGCCGGTGACCACGTCGGGGACCTTGCCTGCACCGAGAACACCCGGATCAACGGCACCAAGAACCTCTCCGACGCAGAGGTCACCGCGCTGCTCGCCGAAAAGGGCTGGTCAGTGAAGCCCACTCTGTGCCCGAAGCACAACATCACGGCGGGGCAGATTCCGTTGCCCGAGCCCGAGATGGCACCATAAGTGAAAGATCATTTCCGCTCGATAACCAACGTAATCGCGCCCTATCCAAAGAACCGGAGTGTCATCCATGAATGACCAGGACAACAGCGTCACGGCCGCCACCACGCGGCGCACCGTCGCCTTCCTCGCCGACGGCAACACCAGCGGCTTCCTGCTGGGGCCAACCATCGAGGCACTGCTTACCAAGCAGGACATCCAGAGCGTCATTATCGACCTGTCCACGAGCATCGGCATCAGTATCGCGAACATGGTGGTGAGCAAGCCGGAGATCGAATACCGGATCTTCGACACGACTCCCCTGGAGAGCACCCACGAGCACAAATTCGACCTGGGTCCCGTGCTCACGCACTCAGCAGGAACCGTCCCGTTCAACGCCGAGGACGTCATGTCCATCGACGCAAACCTTGTCCTCGTTCCGGCGGCGGCCATTGACGCCGGCCCCGGTATCGACGTCTCCGAGGGCACCCTTGCCGGCGCCGTCCTGACCCAGCTGCAGGAGGCCAAGCAGGACTGCCTCGTTATCCTGCCCCCGGAATCGGGCCTTCGCCGCCAGGAGGACGGCAGCTACGTGCGAATAACCCTGAAGCTGCAGGAATGAACCCCGCGCACGGCAACCCACCCATCACCCACCACAGGAGGAAACCATGAGCCAGGACACCACGCTGGCCCCGCCGGTGCTCCCGGGAATCGACGCCATCGGCGAAGATCCCGCACCCGACCTCTACGGCCTCCTGCGCGAACGCAGGGGCTGGTCGGACGAGTACCTCGCCAGCATCGAGAATCCGGACCACGACGCCCTGCAGAACATGGACCGGATGATCGCCGAGCTCAAGCGCATCCACGATGCCCAGGAGCTCCTTGTCGTCGTCCCCGACTACGACATGGACGGCATCACCTCCGGCGTGCTCGGCTACGCCGGATTCAGCGAGCTGGGCTTCAACGTCACGCTCCACATCCCGGACTACACCCGCGGCCACGACGTCAGCACCGCCGACATCGTGGAGGTGCACAACCAGTACCCGGCCGCCAAGGCCATCATCACCTGCGACGGCGGCGTGAACTCCCATGAGGGGCTCGCACTGGCCCGCAGCCTGGGCCTGACGACACTGGTCACCGACCACCACGTCGAGCTGCCGCCAGGCTGCAACGCCGACATCACCGTTGACCCGGCCCGGATCGGCGAGACCTACGCCCACGAGGGGATCTGCGGGGCACATGTGCTCTACCAGGTGCTGGAGGCCTGGGCGAAAGAGCACATGCCGGCGAAGCTGGACAGCATCCACATGCTGAAGCTCTTCGCGGGCATCGGGACCGTCTCCGACGTCATGCCGATCCTCTTTGAGAACCGGCAGCTGGTCCGTGACTCGCTGTCCCTGGCCCGGCTGCTCTACACAGCGCCGCCGGCGGATCCGGAGGCGGAGATTGACGTAAACTCCTCGACCCTGATGACGTTGCTGCGCTCCTCCGGCGACCACAACCCGGTCTTCGTCGGGGCCTTCGAGGGATTCGCCATCGCGCTGAAGGAATTCACACAGATCGGCAAGCTGCGCACAGTCGCTGATCTCGATGAGGGCTTCTACGGCTTCTACCTGGCACCGGCGTTCAATGCCGCGCGACGCATCGGCGGCTCGATGTCGCACTGCTTCGGCGTCTTCATCTCCCGGACCCCCGGCGAGAAGGCCGCGTGCATGCGGGAGGTCATCGCGGGCAACGAGCTGCGCAAGGAGTTGACGGTCCAGCATCTGGAGGACATCGAATCGAGCGATCAGCCGCTGGCGCCGTACGTCTACTTCACGGATGCCCCCGCGGGCATGCTGGGGTTGATCGCCTCGCAGCTGATGCACAAGTCGGATCTGCCGACGGTGGTGCTCAACCCGGCCGGTGACCGCTCGCGGTCCCACGACGGTTCGGCCCGCTCGCCGTTCTGGTTCCCGATCATCGAGACCATGACGGCTGAGGGCTTTACCGCGGTCGGCCACGAGAACGCCTGCGGTATCCGGATCGACGGAGACGATGAGCTGGAGCGCTTCCACCAGGTCATGGCGGAAGCTGCGCAGCGGATCATGGCAGGCCTCGTGGCCACGGGCCAGCTTGCCGACGCCACGGCACCGGACCTGCGCTTCGGGTCCACCCTGGATTGCGACGCCGGCCTCAGCGACATCGAGGCCATCATGACCTTGACCGAGCGCATCGAACTGCTCACGCCGTTCGGCAAAGGCTTCACACGCCCGGAGTTCGAGCTTGTCCTGGACCTGGGACAGTGCCACGTTGCAACCCTGGGCTCGGAGAGCCAGCACATCAAGATCACGACGCGCAACGGCCTGAAGTGCCTTTGGTGGAACTCCGCCGAGGACAAGTTCCTCGACCTGAAGGAGCGCAAGGGTTCTCCCATCCCCTCGGACCGGGAGATGCGCCTGCGGGTGGGATTCTCGATCAATACCTTCCGCGGAAACGTCTCCGTGCAGGCCGTGGTCGATCGTGTTGTCGATGACGCCGCGTAGCGAACCGGTGCGGGAACGATGGGCGACTGCCGGCCTCCTCTGCGGAGCGCTGGTGCTGTACGTCGTGGCGGCTCTGGTCGCGGCGCTCCTCACCGGGAGTGCCGTGGCCGGCGCCGCCGTCTCGAACGCCGTGGTCTTTGCTGCGGGGGTGGTCTGGCTGCGCACACAACCGCGCAGGGGCCGCTCTACGGCATTGCCCGGGGTTCCACGCCCCAGGGCGGCGTCCCGTCGCTTCTGGGCTCTGTCAGGGCTCTCCCTGGCGTTGTGCTGGCTTGTTGGGCAGGCGGCGTCCGTCTGGCTCTACAGCCTGGTTGGTTCTTCCGGCTTCGACCAGCACGAGGCGGCGAAAGGCTCGGCTCCGGTCTGGCTGACGCTGCTGGTCGTACTGCTCCTCGCACCCATGGGCGAGGAAATGCTCATGCGGGGCATCGCCTATACGCGCCTGCGCAGGCACCTGCCTCCAATCGGCGCGGCCATCCTGACCTCCCTGGTCTTTTCGGTCCTGCATCTAAACGTCGTGCAGATAGCGGCGACCCTGCCTCTGGGCATCCTGCTGGCGGCGGTCTATGAACAGACCGGCCGGCTTGGCGCCGCGGTGGGCCTCCACGCCGTTTTCAACCTGCTCTCGGTCATGGTGCCGGCGGCATTTGTCGCCGGCTTCGCCACCCTCGCCTTCGTGTTGATCGGAGGCTCGATGCTGGTGCTGGTACTCGCACAGCTGTACCGGCCGCGGGCCGTGGTTTACGGGTCGGAGACAGTTCCAGTGAAGTCGTAAAGCACCGTCGCCTTCGGCGCCGTGCATGGGCCCCGGGCGTTTGCGGACGCCCGGGGCCTTCTTTTTTGGGAAAGGTGTTGCAGATGGCTGACGCTCCGGTCCCCGCCCCATACGGGGCGCGGGTACCCGGGGGT
>Ga0308165_1005486_pt1 | contig 11735 bp, 12 predicted proteins | sample PhyWR2_FD_201032 | JGI IMG/M metagenome (GOLD analysis project Ga0308165, IMG submission 201032) | Phyllosphere microbial communities from UC Gill Tract Community Farm, Albany, California, United States - DLSLW.R2 | ecosystem: Host-associated > Plants > Phyllosphere > Unclassified | place: USA... | reverse complement strand
ACGTTTGTCCTGAAGTTTGTCGGCGAAGTGCGCCTGACCTTGTGTTCGGCGCTGGATGCGACGATTGAGCGGATCTTCACAGCGCTGAACTTCTCGGCGATCGTGATCGATCTGACCGAAACCCGCAGCATCGATAGCACCACTCTTGGCCTGCTGGCCAAGTTGTCCATTCTGTCTCGGCAGAAGGTCGGCCTGTTGCCGACTGTGGTCACCACCCACGAAGACATCACCCGTCTATTGCAGTCGATGGGCTTTGACCAGGTGTTCAACATCGTTGACCGCCCAATTCCCTGCCCGGAATGCCTCACCGACCTGCCGTCGCAAGACCAGTCCGAAGAGATCGTACGGGTCAAGGTGCTGGAAGCGCACAAGATCCTCATGGGCCTCAACGAGTCCAACCGCGAAGCCTTCCACGACCTCGTCAACGCCCTCGAGCGCCACTGATCCTCAATTGAAATGTGATCAAAATGGGGGAGGGGGCTTGCCCCCGATTGCGGTATGTCAGTCATAAATATGCTGACTGACCCACCGCCATCGGGAGCAAGTCGAATCGTCGCACCGCCCCTCCCACATTGGATTTGTGACTGGCTTGAAATTGGCAGCACAAAAAAGGGCGACACCCGCCAAGGTGCCGCCCTTTTTGCTGCTATCTGCCCTTACAGCTTGGCCGACAGCAGCGCCTCCAGCTTCTCCTGGTCCCGAGCAAACTGACGAATACCTTCCGCCAGCTTCTCGGTCGCCATCGCGTCCTCGTTGGACTCCCAACGGAACTGCGCTTCAGTCAGATGCACGCGGGCTTCACCGGCATGGCCTGGCGACAATTTGCGCTCCAGCTTGCCTTCATCCGCCGCCAGCTTCTCCAGCAAGTCCGGGCTGATGGTCAGGCGATCACACCCAGCCAGCTCTTCGATCTGGCTCAGGTTGCGGAAGCTCGCGCCCATCACCACGGTCTTGTAGCCGTTGGCCTTGTAGTAGTTGTAGATGCGCGTCACCGACTGCACGCCCGGGTCTTCAGCACCGGTGTAGTCGTTGCCGTTGGCCTTTTTGTACCAATCGTAGATTCGACCCACGAACGGCGAGATCAGGAACACGCCAGCCTCTGCACAGGCCACGGCCTGGGCGAAGGAGAACAACAGCGTCAGGTTGGTCTGGATGCCTTCTTTTTCCAGCTGCTCGGCGGCGCGGATGCCTTCCCAGGTGGAGGCGATCTTGATCAGACGGTGCGCGCGCTTGAGTACGGCGTCAGTGTCGAACGACAGGCGGGCATCCACTTCAGTGGAAATACGGCCCGGCACCACTTTGAGGATCTCTTGACCTACCGCCACCGCAAAGCGGTCGCTGGCCAGGCCCACATCACCGTTGCAGTCCTTTACGCACTCATCCAGCAGCTTGGCATAGCCTGGGATCGAAGCGGCCTTGAGCAGCAGGGAAGGGTTAGTGGTGGCATCTTGCGGCTTGAGCTTGGCGAGGGTAGAAAAATCGCCGGTATCGGCTACGACGGTGGTGAATTGCTTGAGTTGTTCCAGCTTGGAAGTCATAAATCGGATGGGCGTGCTCTGTCCTGTGGGTCTGATGACATTACCCGAGCGCCGGCAGGCGCTCAAGGGCGCAAATGCGTTCGATCGTTTGCGAGGGCAACAACCTGAAAACAGCCGTTTGAATCACCGGCCGTGGTGCTAGATAGGAGGCCAAAATCACCATCGGGTTCAACCTAACTTCCACCCGATCCACTCGGTCGACCTGTGGAAGCAGGCTTGCCTGCGATAACGGCCCACAGCCACCCCGGTCTTCCTGATGGACACCCGTCCACATGTGGGAGCGGGCTTGCTCGCGAATGCGGCCTGTCAGCCCCCCATTAAGCCAACTGACACCCAGGCCATCACCGCCCCTCCAACAACGCCCCGGCCTGATCCAGCAACGCCAACGGATCACTTGCCTTATGAATATCCACCGACAATAACTGCCTGAACTTGCGCGCCCCCGGGAAACCGGTGCCCAGCCCCAGGATATGCCGAGTGATATGGTGCATCGACCCACCCGAAGCCAAATGCTCCGCAATATAAGGCCGCAACTGCACCAACGCCTCTGCGCGACTGATCACCGGCGCCTCACTACCAAACAACTGCTGATCCACTTCTGCCAGCAAATAGGGATTGTGATAAGCCTCCCGGCCCAGCATCACCCCATCAAACACCTGCAAATGCTCGTGACACTGCTCCAATGTCTTGATCCCACCGTTGAGCACAATCTCCAGCTCTGGAAAGTCCCGCTTCAACTGAGCCGCCACGTCATACCGCAACGGCGGAATGTCGCGGTTCTCCTTCGGCGACAACCCCTCCAGAATCGCAATCCGCGCATGCACGGTGAAACTGGTGCAGCCTGCGTCCTTCACCGTCCCGACGAAATCACACAACTGCGCATAACTGTCCCGCCCATTGATCCCGATGCGATGTTTCACCGTCACCGGAATCGACACCGCATCGCGCATCGCCTTCACACACTCCGCCACCAACGCCGGATGCGCCATCAGGATCGCGCCGATCATGTTGTTCTGCACCCGATCGCTGGGACAGCCGACGTTCAGGTTCACTTCATCGTAGCCAGCGGCCTCGGCCATGCGCGCGCAGGCGGCCAAATCGGCGGGGACACTGCCGCCCAGTTGCAGTGCAAGCGGGTGCTCTGCTTCGTTGTGGCGCAGGAAACGGTCATGGTCGCCATGGAGGATCGCGCCGGTGGTGACCATCTCGGTGTAGAGCAGTGCGTGCTTGGAGAGCAGGCGCAGGAAGAACCGGCAGTGGCGGTCGGTCCAGTCCATCATGGGGGCGACGGAGAAGCGGCGGGAGAGGGCTTTCGGTGGAGCTATGGCTGAAGGCATTGGAGTCTTGGATGGAGAATGCGAAGGGTGGGCAGTTTATCAGGAATGGGGCGGAGTGGGCTGGGTGATGATCGTGCGATGCGAGACCCAAATATTAAATAATCTGTCCCTGTTTTTTGCCCGTCCACAGGCGCGTATGGTGCAGGTGAATGACTGGCATGGTGAGGAGGTTGTGCGGTTCAAACCCTATGATATTCCTGTGGGGGCGTTATCCCTTTTCGCCGTCACCATCTCGCTCAATCCGAGCGCAGAGAATAATTAACTCAATAAAAGATACTTTTTTTGAATGAAGAGAGCGAAGTCATGGATGTTTATGTTCTTGATTCGCTCTACTTCGTAATCGCATGAGTATGTTAGTTAGCGGCTGCGATTTGCATGCGGTTTTAAATGATTTTAACTTGTGAACATGTCATCAGTTGGCTCAAGAGTTTTGTCAAGTTTTTCCTGCAGGGATAAAATTTCTAACTCGTGTTTTGCGATGATATCTCTATGCTCTTTTATTTTGTCGTAAATTATCTGTTTTTCATTTTCACGTGATACCGGGTAGTCTCCGTCGAGTGACGCGAGCTTTTTATCGAGGGATACTTTTTTGTTTGCTTCTAGTAGGGCGTCTTCATCCATCAGCATAACCAGTTTTTTAAGATCTGATGTGTTGGTTATGTTGAAGAACGATTTTTCTGAAGATACGTAAACAACGGACTTCTTCTTTTTCTTAAGTAATTCTATTACGTTGCTCAAAGTTCCGGGGCTCTTGCAATCCCAGATCATAAGTCCAAAATCAGAGTCGTCAGCCATTTTCAAATCTTTGGCCGTAAAATAGGCTCTGGATTTTGTTTTAACAGGTGGTTCAACATTCACGACAGGCCATTGACCGTCGTTGTTTCTTGGGACGCTACCAGTACAGTATACAGTTACCTCAGCAAAATTATGTTGCTTGAAGTATTGCTGAACGGATTTGTCAACACCACCAGCATCGCCGATTAGAACGTCTAGTCCGGACGCAATAACATTGTTTAGCCTTGATTTTACTTTTTCATCAAGGCTTTTGATGTTTATGGAGCCAGAAATAAATACTTTTGACATTTAATGTCTCCGGGTTATGGCGACGACAGATATGTTTCTGATGTTGGTGTTTTGTCTAAGTTTATTGCATGCGGCTTCTAATGATGCGCCAGTATCATATAGGTCATCTATTAGAAGTGCATTCCATGGCCCTCTGCTGATCTTATCACGAATTTCGAAGCATCCATCTAGGGCTGCAGAGCGCTCAGCATATGTTTCCAGGTCCTTCATTGCACCCGTAGGTTTTATTTTTTCTAAAGTGTCTTCGCTACAGTAAATTCCCAGTAATTCGGCCACTTTTTTGGCGATTTCAGTTACTGGTTGTTTTGCGCGAGCCTTGCTTGCTGGCATTGGAATTACAACTTCGATTTTCGGGAATGGTTGACTATTTAATGCTGCTATTATTTGGTTGGCTATATATTCTACTTTTGTAAAGTCGGATCGATATTTTAGTTGAAATACGGCTTCGCCAATGTCTGTTCTTTCGGTGTCAAATTGCATGTGTCCATAATCATTGTAGCCAATTGGTACGGAACGAATAATGTGTTTGTCGAGGCTTACTGCTAAATCCCAAGCGCCGTTGCTGGGTATCGTTCGAATTACCATGCTTTTTTCATCCTTGAATATTTTATTGAGGTTTTTTAGCCCGTTTGTAGAGTTAAAATCCGCCATTGTTTATCAATAATCACCAAACGCTTTGGTGTTCTGAGCGCTCGTCGCTTTGCTTCCTGCGTCGCCATTACTGTCTCGATTCTACTGCGTGAAGCTTATCGGAATCCTGTTTCATGAGATAGGTTTGTTTTCAGGACTTCTCCCGGCTGGCCTCCACTTATCGCGAATGGATCTTGGGGGGCGGAGAGTCAAGTTTTGCGCGCATTACCACTTCGAACGAGGCCGTTGCCGTGTGTGGAATACGCCAAGGATCTGCAGTCGATCACCCCGAGCTCTATACGGGATCAGATTGGACCAGTTGGGAACTGTCCATCGTGGGTGTGTTTCACCCGACCTTCACGTCCCATGGAAGGAAGCTGAGCCAGCCTGTCGACGCTGGCGAAAATGGAATCCGAGAAGTCGTCAGCGGCTTTTGGATTTTTGAGAGCGACATAGTTCACTTCGTCTTCCAGATTTTTGAGTGCTTTTTCAAGCCACTCAACCTGCATTCCGGCTCCAGCGCCTAGCGCGCATGGCCACCACTTGGTCATCGGTGGCGAATTTGCATTCGTTGGCTTCCTTTACTGCCAGCTCGATTTGGGCGGTCAGCGTTTTCTCGTGTTCGATGTAGTCGCGAAGAACGTCCATCGCCAGGTAGCTCGCTGTCTGGCCGTTGGTTTTGGCCAGGTCGGCGAAAGAGTTGGATAGGTCTTCTGGCAGGTTTAGGGATAATCCAGTCATGATGGCCTCGATGGTGAACGCTTGTGCTCATCTTACACCGTGGTGCGTTGGCTCGAATCAGCAGGTCGTCGAGAGGTGTATCCGGACGTGAGATGTGCGCTGTTTCTCTGGTTTAAAAGACGGGATAACGTGATCTGACCTCTACAGCCGCTAGAATTCATGTGCAAAGAAGGTGTTGAGAAGGGCTGAGCTCCCGGGATTCGGTGGCTCAATCGGGCTTGTGATTTTTACTGTTTATGCATACAGTTCTTTGTCTTTTAGGCTATGCTGGATAAGTCAGTTGTCGCGGTACGCAGTGCCAAGTGACACTCGGTTTCGCTGGCTATGCAGAATTTACTAACGCTCGTATGATGAAGTCTTTTTGCTATCACGTGCTTTCAAAATAAAACGTGATTATCTCATTCGCCAGGAGCACGTATGGAAACGAAAGTAAATTTTGCTGTAGTACACGAACTGGTTAAAGAGCAATATAAAGATATTCTTGATTCTAATATTCGGAATGTTGTCTTTGATTTAGCTGTCCCAGCGGTATTAAAGTTAATAGAAGGTGCAGTAGGTATATACGGCAAGAAAAATAACAACGCTCACTATGGTACTTTTGCAAAAAAAACTGCAAGCGAGTATCCGAAAGATTTTCATGCATATTTTTCTCAGCCCGATCTTGCAGAAAAGTCATTCATGGAGCTGACGCAATCTGCAATGGGGGAATTGCACGCGACTGCAAAACCGTTACCAGCTGCTTCTGGTGGATATATCTTGTTTGTAGACTATGAAAATGCTCAAGGTCGGTTTTTTTTGATAGCTATGCTTAAAAAACGAGACGGTCTGCGCCTAAATGAGAATTTAGAGCCGGAGGAATTGATTGAGCTTGATTTGAACAGCCTTTATCAAGCTGCGCGAATAAATTTCGAACGTTACGGTAAGTATGTGGCGGCGGATGAAGGTGAGCGTCTTGAGTTGAACTACCTAAGTTTCTTAAGTCAGACATCGGGTCGTTCGGCAGCGGGTTATTTTGTTAATTCTTTAGGGTGTATGGTCGGTAGCGCTTCCTCCCAAGCGACTAAAAACTTAATTTTAGAAAGTACACAGTTTTTTAGAGAAAGGCCGGATCTTTATCCGCATCGATTGGAGATGAAGGACCAAGTGTTACATTACCTAGAGAAGAAAAGGGAGTCGAGTGATTCTGTCAAGCTAACTGAAGTTGAAGCTATAGCCAGGCAGTTTTTTCCCGCTACTTACGAAGGGCAAGCAGATGATTTGGCTGGTGAGTTTGTAGCACATTTAAATAGCGAGGCTGTAGGGGTTCCAGTTGAGTTTCCGCTCAGCAAAGCAACGTTGCAAAAATATACCCATGTTTCTTTTAAAGCCGAGAATTGGCAGTTAAAGTTTGATCGAGATGCGTTAGGTGAGGATGTCAATTCTGAGATTCTTTTTTTAGAAAAGGATCGTAAATTGATACTTAATAATTTGTCAGAGGAAGCTGTAGCAGTCATACGTGCTGCCATCAATGAAAAGAAAGATGAAGGGGTGAATAAGTAAAATGGCTTCCTCCGTGAGGTTTGCAAAGGCCTATCGTGCTTTGGGTAAACCAAAGCTTCAAACGAAAAGCTCGTTCTGTTTTCTTGCGGAGCAGTTCAATGCGGATGTAGGTCCTGCAGTCTTGGAGCTTGTTGCGTCACAAACCGGTCGGTTTGATGAGGTTTTGATTGATGGAAAAGAAATTGATGCTGCTACAATCGAGATTCCAGACGTTTGGTCAAAATTTGAATTTACTTATAAGCTAAGTAGTGCTGGCGAGGCTGACGTTTATCAAGGCTTCCAGCAGTTGCTGATTGAGTGCAAGGCAATTGCGCGCGGTAAACTTCCAAAAGAAATATATCTAATTGATGAAGATGTTTGTTCTCAAGGCGAAGCATTTTTAGATTCTCGTTTAGGGAATCTTAATTCCATCTGTCAACTAATCATGTGTCTTGCGGATCTTGCTCATTATCATGATGAAAAATTGAGGGGTGAAGAGTATAAGCTAATTTTTGTTGAGGATGATGGGGCTAAAGGCGCAAAAACTGTAGCTTTGCAACCAAATATAGATTTAGAATTGTTGAAGTGTAGCGTAAACTCAAATTTAATTACTGCCCTTTTAGAGTCGAATTTTGATAAGAATCCGCATCTTGTCAAGGAAAGGTCTATTTTCCGAGCTTCGCTTGTGGAGTTTTCTAAAGAGTCAATTGATGCGAGAGAAAGATTTAAGCTTTTAGTTTTAAAGTGGGATGAGTTTTTAAGGCTTTATAATAATAATCTGGATACTTATTTAAGTGGATTTTCTTTTCATAAGGCTAAGCAGGAAGTTGGTTCTGCTGAGTTGAGTATTGCGGATCAATTGTCAAAGCTAATAAGCGATATTAGTGGTAAGGTTTTGAGTATTCCTATTTCGCTGATTGTCTTGATTGTCATTGCGAAAGCTGAAAATGTGTTTGAGAGTACTGTTTTAGTGCTGGGCGTTACACTCACTTCTTTTATAATGGCTGAGACTATTGCGGCACAGAGGCTGCAGTATAAACGGATCTGTCACTCTAGAATGCTATTGTTTTCCTCTCATGAAAAAAAGATCGAAATTTATCCTGAGGATCTTAGGCTGTATTTGCGATCAGCTATTTGGGGACTAAAAAAGAATGAAAGAATGTTGGGGCGATCTCTTTGGGCGCTTAGATTTTTGGCTTGGATTCCTGCTATCGCAGCTGTATCTCTACACTCGTTCATTTATATAAATGAACTTGATGCCTCTTGGCGTAATATAATGGTTGCCGCGCAAGAGCTATTTGAAAAGTCGTTTTGTTTGTGATGTTGGTAATCGTGCGTGAGAGTACTTAGATAGACTCAGTAACTATCGCTCTTAACATAGAGATGTTCAGTATCTAAGGTTAATTCGGTAAAACAAGACGAGTACAGCTCACTGTAATACATAAGAGATTTCCTACGACTTTCTCAGCTTGCCCCTCAGACCACCCCTAGCTAACCTCCTCAAGCCGCTGGCAATCCAGCGGCCGGATGTGGAAGTCCGACCAAGCTGAAGGCGCTCAATCACCCATAAACACCTACCGGCGTTTTTTTACGTCTGTATGATTGCTTATGGCGGCTGTGCGCGGGGCACTTCGGTGCGCCGGGTCCTTTAGCCCTGGTCTTCCACACCTGCGTACAGCTGCCACCCCTCATGTGGAAGTGAGATAGGCAGTTCCTTAAACGCTAAAGGAGCTTCGCCATGTACAAGGTCACACCTAATCCGCCTTATGCTTCAGACGCTGCACCCACCGAACGCCCAAGCAACAACCTATTCCTCGTAAACCCAACCATCGACCCCGAAACGCTCCTGGCCAACGCCGCCGAAAACCTCGCATCCGCCAACGAAATGGCCGCCACCCTGGCGTTCGACCTCGACGACTCCCAGCGCGCCATCGCCCTAGGCATTCAGCAGTTAATCGAGTTGAGCTCGCTGCTGGTTGACCGAGCCCAGGAGCAGGTTGCGCCTGTAACCGCCTCAGTCAAAGCCTGATAACCAACCCTGCCGCCTCACCCAAGGCGGTAACCTGAACTCATGCTGTCCCTCAGCAAAGTTTCATAATTCCCTGCGCCTTTGAGGCCTACGATTGCCTGCAAGAGAGGACCCCAGCGCCTCCAGCCCATAGGGAGTTGAAACCATGATCTCGAACCTCGTCAAAGTTGTGATGATCACCAGCACGTTGCTGTTGAGTGCTTGTTCATCTTCACCAGCCGTGAGCAGTGACCCGTGCTTTTCAGGTGGATGCCAGGCGTTTGGGGACCACAGCCCCGGCAAAGCCGCCAAGATGAATTTTGGTGGCAGTGTGTTGGGGAGTAGTTATGGGGAGTATGGGGCGGGGTTGTTGCATGATGATTGATGGAGTGGTTAGGCAGGCAGTGGTGTGTTGATTGACCCATTGCTATCGGGAGCAAGCCCCCTCCCACAGTTTGATCTTCAGTGGTCAGGCGTTTGGCGACCATAGCCCCGGCAAAGCTGCCAAGATGAATTTTGGTGGCAGTGGGCGGGGAGTATGGTTCGGGGTTGTTGCGTGATGATTGATGCCGCGCTGGGCTGCTGTGCAGCCCGCTTGAGTGATGACGTGTAGGAGCGAGCTTGCTCGCGAAAAACTTGAGGGCGCGGTGGTGAATCAGGATGCCCGCGTTATCGTTGGCGATTTTCGCGAGCAAGCTCGCTCCTACAGAGAGCCTAGTGGCCGCCTTTCATGCGACGGGCTATCAGGTAGATGCCCAGGCCAACCAGCGCTGTCGCGGCGCCGATGTAGCCGGTGCTGGTCCAGCCGTACCCGGCCGTAATCGCCATGCCGCCGAACCATGGCCCCAGCGCGTTCGCCAGGTTGAACGCCGCGTGGTTGGACGCTGCCGCCAGGCTCGGGGCTTCGTGGGCAATATCCATCAGGCGGATTTGCAGCGGTGCGGCCAGGGCCACCATGGTGCCGACCAGACCCATGCTCAGCAGCACGCCCCACAGCGACGATGCCGCGAAGGGGAAGAACAGCAGCACGGCCATCGACCACACCAGGATCAAGCCCACTGCACGGAACTGCATGCGATCGAACAGTTTGCCACCGGCAATGTTGCCGATGATGCCGCCCACGCCAAACGCCGCCAGGCCGAAGGGAATCCACTGCGGCGACACTTTGGTCACTTCCAGCATCGTCGGCGCCAGGTAGCTGAACACGCAGAACATCCCGGCAAACCCAATCGCACCAATCGACAAGGCCATCCACACTTGAGGCTTGGTGAAAGCGCGCATCTCCTTGCGCGGGTCGCTGCGTTGTTCGTCGTGGCGATGGGGCACGTACTGCCAGACGAGCGCGATGGTGCACAGGGCAATCACGCTGACCAGCGCAAATGCCGAGCGCCAGCCAAGGTGCTGGCCAAGGAAGGTGGCGATGGGGTTGCCGAGCAGCATGGCCAGGGTCAAGCCCATCATTACGCGGGCCACGGCGCCGGCGCGTTTGTCGTTGGGTACCATGCTGGACGCGACGACGGCAGCGATGCCGAAGTAGGCGCCGTGGGGCAGGCCGCTGATGAAGCGAAAGGCCACCAGCGAACCGAAGGTCGGGGTGAACGCAGTGGCCAGGTTGCCGAGGGCGTACAGGCCCATCAGCAACAGCAGCATGTGTTTACGCAGCAGCTTGGCACCGAGGATGGCCAGCAGCGGGGCACCAACCATGACGCCCAGGGCGTAGGCGCTGATGGCGTGGCCGACCTGGGGTTCGCTCAAACCCAGGTTTTGGGCGATGTCGGGCATCAACCCCATGATGGCAAATTCGCCAGTACCGATCGCGAAGGCGCCCACGGCCATGGCCGCTTCCATTTTGGCGGCGCTGCGCGCGGGCAGCACGTGCCCGGGTGTTTGCTGGATAGTCATGGGTAACTCTATTGGGATGGATTGCACGAAGGAGAGCCGCCGATGCTACGCAAGCAGCGGCAAAGGTGTCTAGAACAGCCTTTTGCGTGAGAGTTCCGGGCCTGTGACCTCAGGTCGCGCCTGGCACGCTTGACATCGACGGGTTAAAACCCGCGATTTAGAGCTGTCAATTGGCCAAACAGCGCATAACGGCCTTTTGCCGTGATATTCTGCGCGCCGTCTTGGTCTAGTCTTTCTCTGGTACGTACATCCGTATACGTCCCAGCGATTGGCCCTCGCCCAGGTAGCTGAAGCCAATAATGATAAGAAGTCAGCGCAGAAGGGACATAAACAGTGAGGTCGATACGTCGGCCTTGTGTGCCCACCCTGCGGCTCTCTCGTGAATGTGCAAACCCCGCGGTGCGTTGCCTGGCGCAGCGTGATAGAGGGTTGCCCATGATCAGGGGCGGTAGGGCGGATGGCGTTTTATCATAGGTGCTACTGATGTTTAAAAAAGTAAACACTGCCCTGCTGGGGCTGGCTTTGTCGCTGGGGATCAGCTCCGTTCACGCGGAAGAGGCAAAGAAAGTCGATGTGCTGCTGATCGGCGGCGGCATTATGAGTGCGACCCTGGGTGTATGGCTCAATGAGCTGGAGCCGGGTTGGTCGATGGAAATGGTCGAGCGCCTCGACGGCGTCGCCGAAGAAAGCTCCAACGGCTGGAACAACGCCGGTACCGGTCACTCGGCCCTGGCTGAGCTGAACTACACCCCTGAAGACAAGAACGGCAACGTTGAGATCCCGAAAGCGGTCGAGATCAACGAAGCGTTCCAGATCTCCCGTCAGTTCTGGGCCTGGCAGGTCCGTCAGGGCGTGCTGAAGGACCCGCGTTCGTTCATCAACACCACACCGCACATGAGTTTTGTGTGGGGCGATGACAACATCAAGTTCCTGAAAAAACGCTACGAAGCCCTGAAAGCCAGCCCGCTGTTCGCCGGC
>Ga0308165_1005485_pt1 | contig 11737 bp, 12 predicted proteins | sample PhyWR2_FD_201032 | JGI IMG/M metagenome (GOLD analysis project Ga0308165, IMG submission 201032) | Phyllosphere microbial communities from UC Gill Tract Community Farm, Albany, California, United States - DLSLW.R2 | ecosystem: Host-associated > Plants > Phyllosphere > Unclassified | place: USA... | reverse complement strand
GTCAAGGCTGCCCGTGTGCACCTGGCGATTCCGAAAAGCTCGGTGTTCGTGCGTGACGAACGCAAGCCCAGCGCCTCGGTGTTGGTTGAACTGTTTTCTGGCCGGTCCCTGGAGCCTGGCCAGGTACTGGCGATCGTTAACCTGGTAGCCACCAGTGTTCCCGAATTGAGCAAGTCGCAAATCACCGTGGTGGACCAGAAGGGCAACCTGCTGTCCGACATGGCCGAAAACTCTGCGCTGACCCAGGCCGGCAAGCAATTTGACTACAGCCGCCGCATGGAAAGCATGCTCACCCAGCGCGTGCATAACATCCTGCAACCGGTACTGGGCAACGACCGCTACAAGGCTGAAGTGTCGGCCGACGTGGATTTCAGCGCTGTCGAATCCACCTCCGAGCAGTTCAACCCCGACCAACCGGCCCTGCGCAGCGAGCAGTCCACCAGCGAACAACGCACCGCCAGCAATGGCCCCCAAGGTGTGCCGGGCGCCCTGAGCAATCAGCCACCTGCGCCGGCCTCGGCACCGCAGACCACCGGTGGCGCCGCCGCTACCGCTGGCGCGATCCAGCCTGGCCAGCCGCTGCTGGACGCCAACGGCCAGCAGATCATGGACCCGGCCACCGGCCAGCCAATGCTTGCGCCGTACCCTGCGGACAAGCGTAACCAGTCCACCAAGAACTTCGAGCTCGACCGTTCCATCAGCCACACCAAGCAGCAACAGGGCAAGATCAATCGCCTCTCGGTGTCGGTGGTGGTCGATGACCAGGTCAAGGTCAACCCAGCGGACGGCGCGGTGACCCGTGCGCCGTGGACAGCTGACGAACTGGCGCGCTTCACCCGCCTGGTGCAAGACGCCGTTGGCTTCGATGCCAGCCGTGGCGACAGTGTCAGCGTGATCAACATGCCGTTCTCCGCCGAGCGCGGTGAGGTCATCGCTGACCCGGCGTTCTACACCCAGCCGTGGTTCTGGGACATCGTCAAGCAAGTGCTCGGGGTGTTGTTCATCCTGGTGCTGGTGTTCGGCGTATTGCGCCCGGTGCTCAACAACATCACCGGCGGCAGCAAGAAGCAACTGGCGCTGGCCGGTGGCGACGTCGAGTTGGGTGGCATGGGCGGCCTGGACGGCGAACTGGCCAACGACCGCGTGAGCCTCGGTGGTCCGCAGAGCATTCTGTTGCCGAGCCCGAGCGAGGGTTATGACGCGCAGCTGAATGCAATCAAGAGTCTGGTAGCTGAAGACCCGGGTCGCGTGGCTCAGGTCGTAAAAGAGTGGATTAACGCAGATGAGTGATAACCGAGCCGCCGCCGTCAAATTGACCAAGGTCGACAAAGCCGCGATTCTGCTGCTGTCCCTCGGATCGACCGATGCTGCGCAAGTGCTGCGCCACATGGGGCCCAAAGAGGTTCAGCGCGTCGGCGTGGCCATGGCGCAGATGGGCAACGTCCATCGCGAACAGGTCGAGCAGGTGATGAGCGAGTTCGTCGACATCGTCGGCGATCAGACCAGCCTCGGCGTCGGTTCCGACGACTACGTGCGCAAGATGCTCACCCAGGCCCTGGGCGAAGACAAGGCCAACGGCCTGATCGACCGCATCCTGCTCGGTGGCAACACCAGCGGCCTCGACAGCCTGAAATGGATGGAGCCCCGCGCCGTTGCCGACGTGATCCGCTACGAACACCCGCAGATCCAGGCGATCGTGGTGGCGTACCTGGACCCCGACCAGGCCGGTGAAGTCCTCGGCCACTTCGACCATAAGGTGCGCCTGGACATCATCCTGCGCGTGTCGTCGCTGAACACCGTACAGCCGGCAGCGCTGAAAGAGCTCAACACGATTCTGGAGAAGCAGTTCTCCGGCAACTCGAATGCCTCGCGCACCACCTTGGGCGGTATCAAGCGCGCGGCCGATATCATGAACTTCCTCGACAGCTCGGTCGAAGGCCAGTTGATGGACTCGATCCGCGAGATCGACGACACCCTGTCCGGCCAGATCGAAGACCTCATGTTCGTGTTCAACAACCTCTCCGATGTCGACGACCGTGGCATCCAGGCGTTGCTGCGCGAAGTGTCTTCCGACGTGCTGGTGCTGGCCCTCAAGGGCTCGGACGAAAACGTCAAAGAGAAGATCTTCAAGAACATGTCCAAGCGTGCCTCGGAACTGCTGCGCGACGACCTGGAAGCCAAAGGTCCGGTGCGGGTCAGCGACGTGGAAACCGCGCAGAAAGAAATCCTCACCATTGCCCGCCGTATGGCCGAAGCCGGAGAAATCGTTCTCGGCGGGAAGGGCGGCGAAGAAATGATCTAAGGCGCCTTTCATGTCGAACAAAGATGAGGCGCCCAGCGATCTGATTCGCGCGCGGGACGTCGGTGGGTTCGACATCTGGTCGTTGCCCAGCTTCGATCCACATGTGCCCGAGCCTGAGCCTGAACCGGTTGAAGAGCCGCCGGCGGAAATGGAAGAAGTGCCGCTGGATGAAGTCCAGCCACTGACCCTCGAAGAATTGGAAGCTATCCGCCAGGAGGCCTACAACGAGGGCTTCGCGGCGGGTGAAAAAGATGGTTTTCGCAGCACCACTCTCAAGGTCCGTCAGGAAGCCGAGGAGGCGCTGAGCGCCAAATTGGCCAGCCTGGAGCGCTTGATGGCCGGCCTGTTCGACCCCATCGCCGAGCAGGATTCGCAGATCGAAAAAGCCATGGTCGAGCTGGTGCAGCACATCGCCCGCCAGGTGATCCAGCGCGAGTTGGTGCTGGACTCCAGCCATATCGAAAGCGTGATGCGCGAAGCCCTCAAGCTGCTGCCCCTGGGCGTCGGCAATGTACGGTTGTACATCAATCCCCAGGATTTTGAACAGGTCAAAGCCCTGCGCGAGCGCCATGAAGAAACCTGGCGCATCGTCGAGGACGCGTCGTTGCAGCCCGGTGGTTGTCGAGTCGAAACCGAGCACAGCCGCATCGATGCCACGGTGGAAACCCGCATCAGCCAGATCATGGCCAAGCTGCTGGATCAGGCCCATGAGCAGGTGTTGAACCCCGCCGAGCCAGACCTGAGCGTGGACCTGGACGCCCCCGATGCGCCTTGATCGCACCAGTTTCGCCAAGCGCTTGAGCGGCTACGCCGAAGCCGCCGAGTTGCCTGGCCAGCCGATCCTTGAAGGACGCCTGTTGCGCATGGTCGGCCTGACCCTCGAAGCCGAAGGCCTGCGTGCTGCCATGGGTAGCCGTTGCATGGTGATCAACGACGACAGCTACCACCCGGTGCAGGTCGAAGCCGAAGTCATGGGCTTTTCCGGCAGCAAGATTTTCCTGATGCCCGTGGGCAGCCTGGCGGGCATTGCCCCCGGCGCGCGCGTGGTGCCCTTGGCCGATACCGGCCGCCTGCCGATGGGCATGAGCATGCTCGGCCGCGTGCTTGATGGCGCCGGTCGCGCGCTGGATGGCAAAGGCGGCATGAAGGCCGAAGACTGGGTGCCGATGGATGGCCCCACCATCAATCCGCTCAACCGTAACCCCATCAGCGTGCCGCTGGACGTGGGCATCCGCAGCATCAACGGATTATTGACGGTCGGCCGCGGCCAGCGTCTGGGCCTGTTTGCCGGTACGGGCGTGGGTAAGTCGGTACTGCTGGGCATGATGACGCGCTTTACCGAGGCCGACATCATCGTGGTGGGGCTGATCGGTGAGCGGGGCCGCGAGGTGAAGGAATTCATCGAGCACAGCCTTGGTGAAGAAGGCCTCAAGCGTTCGGTCGTCGTCGCTTCCCCGGCGGACGATGCACCACTGATGCGTTTGCGCGCCGCCATGTACTGCACACGCATCGCCGAATACTTTCGTGACAAGGGCAAGAACGTGCTGTTGCTGATGGATTCGCTCACGCGTTTCGCCCAGGCCCAGCGGGAAATCGCCCTGGCCATCGGTGAACCACCGGCCACCAAGGGGTATCCGCCCTCGGTGTTCGCCAAGCTGCCCAAGCTGGTGGAACGTGCCGGTAATGCCGAGGCGGGCGGGGGCTCGATCACGGCGTTCTATACCGTGCTGTCCGAAGGTGATGACCAGCAAGACCCGATTGCTGACTCGGCGCGGGGCGTGCTCGACGGCCACATTGTGCTGTCGCGGCGTTTGGCCGAAGAGGGGCATTACCCGGCCATCGATATCGAAGCGTCCATCAGCCGGGTGATGCCGGCGGTGGTGACGCCGGAGCATATGATTCGCGCGCAACAATTCAAGCAGTTATGGTCGCGCTACCAACAGAGCCGCGATCTGATCAGCGTCGGCGCCTACGTGGCGGGCGGCGATCGCGACACCGACCTGGCCATCGCCCTGCAACCGCAACTGGTGACCTACTTGCGCCAAGGCCTCAACGACAAGATCAGCATGGGTGAAAGCGAAGCGCACCTGCAGTCGATCTTCGCCCCGGCGCCGGGCGGCTAAGCCATGGCCAACAGCCGCGCCGCACGCCTGGCTCCGGTGGTGGACATGGCCGAAAAGGCCGAGAAAACCGCCGTGCAGCGCCTGGGTTACTTCCAAGGGCAGGTGCGCTTGGCCGAGAGCAAGCTGGGCGACCTGGAGCGCTTTCGGGGCGAATACCAGCAGCAGTGGATCGAGCGTGGCGCCAAAGGTGTGTCCGGCCAATGGCTGATGGGCTACCAGGGCTTTCTCAACCAACTGGAAACGGCCGTCGGCCAGCAGCGCCAGAGCCTGGCGTGGCACCAGAACAACCTCGATAAAGCCCGCGAAAGCTGGCAAGCCGCGTTTGCCCGGGTCGAAGGCCTGCGCAAGCTGGTGCAGCGCTATATCGACGAGGCGCGGGCCATCGAAGACAAGCGTGAACAGAAGCTGCTCGACGAACTCTCCCAACGCATGCCGCGCAAAGACGTCTATTGACAGTTGCCCATGGCGCCTTCTCCTGCTAAACCTTGTGTCATTGCCAATGACAAGGAAGCAGTCGCATGTCAGTCGAGTCAGACGTATCCCTGGATGGGAAGAAGTTAACGATCGTGGTCAAGGGCCGGTTCGATTTCGGCAGCCACCAGACGTTTCGTGATGCCTACGAACGGTTTTACAAGGTTCCCGAGTCGTACGTCGTCGACTTGAAGGAAACCACCTACATGGACAGTTCGGCCTTGGGCATGCTCCTGCTCCTGCGTGACCACGCGGGTGGCGACCAGTCGGAGGTCAGGGTGGTCAATAGCAACTCAGACGTGCGCAAGATCCTCGCCATCTCCAACTTCGACAAGCTGTTCGACATCAGTTGAGCGCCCTGGCCCCGGTCCTTGAACCGCTGACGATCCTGATCGCCGAAGACAGCGCCGCCGATTTGCTGTTGCTGTCGACCATCGTGCGGCGCCAAGGTCACCAGGTACTCACGGCCACCAATGGCGCTGAAGCGGTCGACGTGTTTAGCCGTGAGCGCCCGCAACTGGTGTTGATGGATGCCCTGATGCCGGTGATGGACGGCTTTGAGGCGGCACGGCGGATCAAGCAGTTGGCGGGTGAAGAGTTGGTGCCGCTGATTTTCCTCACCTCCCTGCGCGAGAGCGAAGCGCTGGCCCAGTGCCTGGATGCCGGCGGTGATGACTTCCTGCCCAAACCCTACAACCAGCTTATTCTCGCGGCGAAGATCAACGCCATGGACCGCCTGCGTCGGTTGCAGGCGACGGTCTTGCAGCAGCGCGACCTGATCGCCAAGCATCACGACTATCTCCTGCATGAGCAGCGAGTGGCCAAGGCGGTGTTCGATAAGGTCGCGCATTCGGGCTGTATCAATGCCGCGCCGAATATTCGCTACCTGCAATCGCCCTATGCGCTGTTCAACGGTGACCTGTTGTTGGCGGCCTACACGCCGTCCGGTGATATGCACGTGCTGCTCGGCGACTTCACCGGCCATGGCCTGCCGGCAGCGGTGGGGGCCATGCCTCTGGCAGAAGTGTTCTATGGCATGACCGCCAAAGGCTATGGCCTCGCGCAGACCCTGCGGGAGATGAACGCCAAACTCAAACGCATCCTGCCGGTGGACATGTTCTGCTGCGCCACCCTGTTGTGTCTGAGCACGCAGCGACGGGTGGTGGAGGTATGGAACGGCGGCATGCCCGAAGGCTACAGGCATGAAATCGCCACCGGCCGGCGCACGCCGCTGGAATCGCGGCACTTGCCGTTGGGGGTGCTGTCGGCGCAAGCCTTTGATGATCGTACTGAAGTGTGGCCCATGGCCCTGGGTGACCGGGTGTTCCTGCTGTCTGATGGGGTGTTGGATACCGCCGATGCCAACGATCAACTGTTCGGCGCCGAACGCTTGCAACAGGTCTTTGCCGCCAATCGCGAGCCTGATCGTTTATTTGAAGACATCGAGCAGGCCCTGGCGGCGTTTCGCGGTGAAGTGCGCGATGACGTGAGCATGGTGGAAATCACCTTGCAGCCTGACCAGCAACTGCGTGCCACGGGGCCGTTGTATGCGGACAGCGGGCAGTCGTGTCCGCTGGATTGGTCGGTGAGTTTCGAGTTTCGCGCCGAGACCTTGAAGCGTTACAACCCGTTGCCGTATCTGCTGCAACTGTTGTTGGAGATTCATGGGTTGCGTGAGCAAAGTGGGGCGCTCTACAGCGTGATGGCGGAGCTGTATTCCAATGCCCTAGAGCACGGCGTCTTGGGTCTGGACTCTCGGCTCAAGCGTGACGCCCAAGGGTTTGCCGAGTATTACCGTCAGCGTAATGACCGCCTCGCGCAACTCAATAGCGGGTATATACGGGTGCATGTGCAGGTGGTGCCGATCGGGGCGGGTGGGAAGATGACCCTGCGCATTGAAGACAGCGGTTCGGGGTTTGATGTGGAGCAGGTGCTGGCGCGGCCGCTGGATATCGACCGTCTGTCTGGCCGTGGCTTGAGTCTGGTACGGCAGTTGAGCAGCGAGGTAGGCTGGTCGGATGGTGGGCGTAGTGTGTGCGTGGAGTTTTCCTGGGAGGCTCTGGCATAATCCGCCGATTCTTGATCAAGGAGCGAGCAAGTGGTTGATCTACATCTGGACCCGGCGGTGTTGTCGGGTTTGCAGGAAGTCATGGAAGGCGAGTATCCGAAGTTGCTTGATACCTTTCTCGATGATTCCCAGAAGCGCGTCGAGGCGCTGCGCAAGGCGCGGGATGATGCGACGGCGTTGGGGCGGATTGCGCATAGTTTCAAGGGGAGTAGCGGTAACCTTGGGGCGGTGCGGTTGGCGCAGTTGTGTCAGCGGCTGGAGGTTGAGTCGGTTGAATCCACTACGGATTTGGGGGCGCTCGTGGATCAGATTGATCATGAGTTTGCGTTGGTTAAGCCGATGTATGAGTCGGAGCGGCAGCGGTTTGGGGTTTGAGTCGGTGTAAGCGCGAAACCCTAAGCGGCCGTTACCGAAAAAATGGATATTTACTCGGTCGATATACCAACCTGGCCCAACTCTTGCTCTACCTCCAGATACTGCATCCCCGACCCCTATGCAGTGGAGACCTTTACCTATGCCAGTCGCCCCGAATTCGCTCCTTCAGGCTGCCCCCGCGGCCAAGCCTCAAGCGCCCGCCGCCAACCCTCCGGCAGTGGCAGCGGACCCACGGGACAAGGGCCCTGGCTTCGCTCAAGTGTTTGCCAGCCAGGGTTCCAAGCCCACGGCCAAGGCCGACGACAACGCGCCCAAATCCACCGCAGGCAAGCCTTCCGACGCCAGCGCCAAGCCGGCAGCGGGCAACGACAAGCCTGCCGCCAGCACACCAGCCGTTGCCGATAGCGGCAAACCCTTGCCTGCCACCCCTCCGGCCAACACCGACGACAGTGCCAGCAAGGATGACGACGCGCCCGCCGACCCTTCCCTGGTGCAGCAGCCCCCGGTGGACCCGGTCGTCGACCCTGCATTGATTGCCACCGTCACCCCGGTGGCCGTGCCGGTGCCGGTTGAAACCCCAGCGCCTGTCACCAACAAGGATGAAAAAGCCCTGCCGGTGGTGGCGGCGCCGGTCGCTGCGACTGAGGAGGCCAAGCCGGCCTTCGATCCAGAGGCCGATCCCCTGGACGCCATGCCCGCCGTGCGCCTGGCGATGGAGCAGGGCGGTCACGTGTCGGCCAGCAGTCAGGCCCAGGCAAAAACCGCTTCGGCACCGACCCAGGATCAACCCACCGCCGCACAGAACTTTGCCGCAGGCCTGGCCACTATGGTCGACCAGCAAGCCACCAAGGACAGCACTGACCAGGGCGGTGACAAGGCTTTCAGCGGGCTGATCGACGACGGTCTCAAGGACCTGAAGAACGCCAGCAGCGACACCCGTGTCGATGACTTCGCCAACCGTCTGGCCGCGTTGACGCAACCCGCCACGCCGAAGACCGCCAACGCCTTGCCGCCGGTGACCAATGCACCATTGGCCATGCACCAGAGCGGCTGGACCGACGAAATCGTCAACCGCGTGATGTACCTGTCCAGCGCCAACCTCAAGTCGGCGGAGATCCAGTTGCAGCCGGCTGAACTCGGTCGCCTGGACATCAAGGTCAACATGACCGCCGACCAGCAGGCCCAGGTCAACTTCATGAGCGCCCATCCGGTGGTACGTGAGGCGTTGGAAAGCCAGTCCGGCCGTTTGCGGGAGATGTTCGCCCAGCAGGGCATGGGCCAAGTGGATGTGAACGTGTCCGACCAGTCCCGTGGCCAGGAGCAACAGCAGCAACAGGCCCAGACCCGTGGCGTGAGCGGCAGCGGCGGGCGCGGTGGTGATAACAGCGACAGTGGTAGCCACATTGATGTGGCTGAAGCCGTGGCGCCGGTCACCTCAACCGTAATCGGCTCCAGCGCCGTCGATTACTACGCCTGACTCGAGCCCTGCACAGGCCCAAATGTGGGAGCGGGCTTGCTCGCGAAAGCGGTGTATCAGTCGCTGAATCAGTCGACTGACCTATTGCTTTCGCGAGCAAGCCCGCTCCCGCATGGGACCTGTTCCATGGCCAATATCGTAGCCCTCTTCCAAATCCACCAGACAACTCTGGCATAACACTTGCTCTTGCCTTTCCGTAGATCTATGAATTCCCGAATAGTGACGGATTATTGGCATGGCGAAGAGCGACGACGCAGCAAAAGCACCCGCAGGCAAAGGTAAGCTCAAGCTTATCCTGTTGATAGTCGTGGGCCTGCTCCTGGCCATCGGCGCCTCGGTCGGCGGCACTTGGTACATTATGCACAGCAATGCCAGCAAGCCGGCACCCGCTGCCGAAACCGCCAGTAACGTCAAGCAACCGGCAATCTTCGAGCCGATGCTTCCGGCCTTTGTCGCCAACTTCAATCAGAACGGCCGTCAGCGCTACCTGCAGGTGAGCATCACGTTGCTCGCCCGCAACCAGTCGGACCTGGACGCCCTCAAGGTGCACATGCCAGTGATCCGCAACAACCTGGTGATGCTGTTCTCCAGTCAGGCCTTCGACACACTTGCCACCCCGGTGGGCCAGGAAATGCTGCGCCAGAAGGTCACGGCCAGCGTGCAGGAAGTGGCCCAGAAGGAACTCGGCAAAGTCGTGGTCGAGCAGGCGCTCTTCACTAACTTCGTATTGCAGTAGGATCACGACATGGCCGTGCAAGACCTGCTGTCCCAGGATGAAATCGACGCGCTGCTGCATGGCGTCGACGATGGTCTGGTACAGACCGAAATGGCTGCCGAGCCCGGCAGCGTCAAAAGTTATGACCTCACCAGCCAGGATCGTATCGTCCGTGGGCGCATGCCGACCCTGGAGATGATCAACGAACGTTTCGCCCGTTACACCCGCATCAGCATGTTCAACATGCTGCGCCGTTCGGCGGACGTGGCGGTGGGCGGCGTGCAGGTGATGAAGTTCGGCGAGTACGTGCACTCGCTGTACGTGCCCACCAGCCTCAACCTGGTCAAGATCAAGCCGCTGCGCGGCACCGCGCTGTTCATCCTCGATGCCAAACTGGTGTTCAAGCTGGTGGACAACTTCTTCGGTGGCGACGGCCGTCACGCCAAGATCGAAGGGCGTGAGTTCACGCCTACCGAACTGCGTGTGGTGCGCATGGTGCTGGAACAGGCTTTCATCGACTTGAAAGAAGCCTGGCAGGCGATCATGGAAGTCAATTTCGAGTACATCAACTCGGAAGTGAACCCTGCCATGGCCAACATCGTCGGACCCAGCGAAGCCATCGTGGTGTCGACCTTCCACATCGAACTCGATGGCGGTGGCGGCGACCTGCACGTGACCATGCCGTACTCGATGATCGAGCCGGTGCGCGAGATGCTCGACGCCGGTTTCCAGTCCGACCTGGACGACCAGGACGAACGCTGGGTCAAGGCTCTGCGCGAAGACCTGCTGGACGTCGACGTTCCACTGAGCGCCACCGTGGCCCGTCGCCAATTGCGCCTGCGCGATATTTTGCACATGCAGCCGGGGGACATCATCCCCGTCGAATTGCCGGAAGAAATGATCATGCGCGCCAACGGCGTGCCGTCGTTCAAGGTCAAGCTCGGTTCCCACAAGGGCAACCTGGCACTGCAAGTGGTCGAGCCGATCAACCGTCGCTGATTCGCCCTAATTAATTTATGAATGTTTGCTCCGCCGAGGACATGTAATGGCTACCGAACACGAAAACACTTCCGCCGAAGACCAGGCCCTGGCTGACGAATGGGCGGCAGCCTTGGAAGAAACCGGCGATGTCGGCCAGGACGACATTGACGCGCTGCTGGCCGCTGACGCCGCCACCGCGCCGGCCGGCAACCGCCTGCCGATGGAAGAATTCGGCAGCGTGCCGAAAAACAACGAACCGGTGACCCTCGACGGCCCGAACCTGGATGTGATCCTCGACATCCCGGTGTCGATCTCCATGGAAGTCGGCAGCACCGAAATCAACATTCGCAACCTGCTGCAACTCAACCAGGGCTCGGTGATCGAGTTGGACCGCCTGGCCGGCGAACCGCTGGACGTGCTGGTCAACGGCACCCTGATTGCCCACGGAGAAGTGGTGGTGGTCAACGAGAAGTTCGGCATCCGCCTGACCGACGTGATCAGCCCGAGTGAACGCATCAAGAAGTTGCGCTGATATGAAGTATTCGATGGCGGGACTGTTTCTGGCGCTGCCATTGAGCGCCCTGGCGGCTGAACCGGCCGCGCACGCGACCGCCGCGGCTGCGCCGGTGGTAAGCAGCGGTATCGGCGGGCAATTGACCCAGTTGGTGCTGGGCCTGTTGCTGGTGGTGGGTTTGATCTTCGCACTGGCGTGGTTGCTGCGCCGCGTGCAGCGCGTGGGGCCGGGCAACGGCCAGGTGATCGAGATGATCGGTTCCCGCGCCCTCGGCCCGCGTGATCGGCTGGTGCTGGTGCAAGTGGGCGAGGAGCAGATCCTGCTGGGCATCACGCCCGGTCGCATTACCCCGCTGCATGTGCTCAAGACCCCGGTGAGCGTGGATCAGAACCCGCCCGCCACGCCAGAATTCGCCCAGCGCCTGATGGAATTGCTGGGCAAGGATCAGAAGGATAAGAAGTAATGCGCGTTTTATTGACGCTCATGCTGTTGCTGGCGGCGCCATTGGCGTTTGGCGCCGATCCGTTGTCGATCCCGGCGATTACGCTGGGGACCAACGCGACCGGCGCGCAGGAATACTCGGTCAGCCTGCAGATCCTGCTGATCATGACGGCGCTGAGCTTTATCCCGGCGTTCGTCATGCTGATGACCAGCTTCACGCGAATCATCATCGTGTTCTCGATCCTGCGCCAGGCCCTGGGCCTGCAGCAG
>Ga0308165_1005483_pt1 | contig 11738 bp, 12 predicted proteins | sample PhyWR2_FD_201032 | JGI IMG/M metagenome (GOLD analysis project Ga0308165, IMG submission 201032) | Phyllosphere microbial communities from UC Gill Tract Community Farm, Albany, California, United States - DLSLW.R2 | ecosystem: Host-associated > Plants > Phyllosphere > Unclassified | place: USA... | reverse complement strand
CTTCGCCATTCGACGACTGGAAAACAACAACGCCACGCTGCAATACCAACTGAACGACAAGGTTGCCATCGTCAGAACGGCCAGCGCCAATAATGTCGCAGGCACCGTTGCCGGCATGGCCGTCGCAAAAATGGTCGCGACAAACAGTGCGGCTTTGGGATTGGTCATGTTGCCGAGAAACCCTTGGCCATACACGGATAACAACGTACGGCTTGCACCGCCCCTCAGGCCGGTATCACTGACAGCCATCGGCGGTTTGCGCTTGAACTGTTTCAGCCCGAGGTAGATCAAGTAACAACCACCCGCGATCTTGAAGCTCAGGTACAGCATCGGTGCTGCGCTGAACAGCGACTTGATACCCAAACCACCCGCCAACCCCCACAACACGGTGCCAGTCGCCACGCCGAGCGAGGCTACGACACCGTGGCGCTTGGACTGACTGGCCGCCAGTTGCGCGACGTTGAAAAAGTTGGGCCCCGGCGTCACCACCGCGACTGTCCAGAGAAGCGCCAAAGACAGCAACGGCGCTGCGTAGCTCGAGACTTCCATGCTCCGTCATCCCTTTCGTTGTTCAAGAAGAGGCTCAACACAATGCGCCATCTGCTCTCCATTTTCTACTGAATAAAGCGACTGCCCCGCCGGAAGACAATCGACTGATCATTGAGTTAACGTATTACCTGTCTCGTCCAGAAACGGCGTCTTCATGGCCAGCCCTCCCCTTCGCAACGACTGGTTCCACCGCGCCCCCGACGTCGGCGGCATGCAGCGCTTCGAGGCGTTTTTCGCAGGCCATGGTTACGAGATGCATCGCCACGACACCTACGCCATCGGTCATACCCTGTCCGGCGTGCAGCGTTTCCAATACCACGGTGGCTGGCGCCATAGCCTGCCCGGCGGGACGATCGTGTTGCACCCGGATGAAGCCCACGACGGCGAAGCCGGGACCGAGAACGGCTTTCAATACAGGATGATGTACATAGAGCCGGCGTTGATCCAGCAAATGCTCGACGGCAAACCCCTGCCTTTCATCAAGGATGGGATATCGAACGACCCTCGCCTATTTGCCGCCAGCGCCGCATTGCTGCACAGCCTCGATTGCCCAATGGAACCCCTGCAAGCGCAGGACGCGCTGTTTGATCTGGCGCAAGCCTTGAACACTGTCAGCGGCAGCGCTGCCAAACATCACAACTTCGACTACGTGGCGGCAGAGCGTGCCCGGGAATACATGCACAGCGCACTGGATCGCACAGTGACGCTGGAAGAGCTCGCGCACCACAGCGGTCGGGATCGCTGGAGCCTGTCGCGCGATTTTCGCCTGCTGTTCGGCACCAGCCCTTATCGCTACCTGACCATGCGCCGACTGGACCTGGTTCGCTCGCTGCTGATGCAGGGCCAGCCGCTGGTCAATGCGGCGCTGATCGCTGGCTTTACCGACCAGAGCCACATGACCCGTCAGTTCAGCAAAACCTTCGGCATGTCGCCGGCGCGCTGGATAAAGATGCACCGGCGCTGACCCACGCACAATCGTTCAAGAATCAACCCGACGCTCTGACTATCGTGGTTGCACGAATAACCACGAGAGCCGTGTCATGAACGCCTATAAAAGCCTGAACTTCGCTGAAAAAATTTCCCGGATCGGCCCGCACTGGAGCCCGCGGGTCATCGCCGAAATGAACGACTACCAGTTCAAGGTGGTGAAGCTGCTGGGAGACTTCATCTGGCATGACCACCTCGACACCGACGAGACGTTCATTGTCCTGGACGGCCAGTTGCGCATCGACTTTCGCGATGGTCACGTGCTGGTGAATGCCGGTGAAATGTACGTCGTCCCCAAAGGTGTCGAGCACAAACCCTGCGCCGAGCAGGAAGTGAAACTGCTGCTGATCGAACCCCGAGGCGTATTGAATACGGGCAACGAAGGCGGCGAACGGACGGCGCAGAACGACGTCTGGATCTGACGCAAAGGCGTTACGGCGCCAGCGTCTTTCCATCCACCGGATCACCGATGGTCAGGAAGTGTCCGCCGGCCACGTGGTGCAAGGTGCGCAACGCATCGTGTCCCTCGAAATGCCAACGGCCGTCGCTGAACACGCGCTCATCCGCATGGGCGGCGATCACTTCAGCCAGGAACAGATCATAGCGTTCATGGTTGCCGGGCTCGGGCAGTAGCCGGCATTCGAGCCAGGCTACACAGCCTTCGAGCAGCGGCGCGTCGATCAACTCGCCGTTGAACGCCTGCAGGTCATAAGCCTGGAACTTGTCTCGGCCTTGGTCTCGGTTCAGCTCCAGGCCCGAGATCGAGCCGACGGTCTGCACGATGTCGGCCTGCACAGCGCAAGGCACGTTCAGGGCGAACGCGCCCGACGCTTCCAGCAATTGCCGGGTCCAGGTGGATTTATCGAGTACCACGGCAATTTTGGGGGGCTCGAAATCCAGCGGCATGGCCCAGGCCGCCGCCATGATGTTGCGCTGCCCGCCGTGGGCCGCGCTGACCAGCACGGTCGGCCCGTGGTTGAGCAGGCGGTAGGCCTTGGCCAAGGGAACCGGGCGACGATGGGAAGCGCTCATGGACATCTGCTCCAGGGAAAAGAGCCGATTGTAGCGACTTGCGCCCGGTTCGCAGGGATCAAGTCGACAGTTGATTGGCGAACTGCCCGACGGCATTCACCACTTTCTGCGCACCGTCCTGAATCTCGACAATCACCGTACCGGCCTCTGCCGCGAGTGCCAGGCCCTGCTCCGCCTGGAGTTTGCCGTCGGTCATCAGCGACACGGCGTTACGCGCCATGTCCTGGTTCTGACGAACAACGAGGACAATTTCATCCGTGGCCTGGCTGGTACGCGACGCCAGTTGTCGGACCTCGTCCGCCACCACCGCAAAACCGCGCCCCTGCTCACCGGCCCGTGCCGCTTCGATGGCGGCGTTGAGCGCCAGCAGGTTGGTCTGTTCAGCGATGCCGCTGATGGTCTTGACGATGGTGCCAATCACCAGCGATTGCTCGTTCAGTGCTTCGATGCCGTCGCCGGCGGTTTGCATATGCTTGGCCAGATCGCGCATCACATTGACCGCCTGGGTGACCACGGTGGTACCGCGCTGCGCACTTTGATCGGTCAGTTGCGAAGTACCGTAGGCGATGTTGGCGGCTTCGGCGACAGCCAACTCCTGGTTGACCTGATCGGTAATCACAGTGGCGAATTTCACCACTTTGTAGAGTTTGTTATTGGCATCGATCACCGGGTTGTAGGAGGCTTCCAGCCACACATCACGTCCGTGACTGTCGATACGCTTGAAGCGCCCCGCCACGAACTCGCCGGCGTTCAAGCGACGCCAGAACTCCTGGTATTGGGAGCTGTTGTATTCCTGCGCGTCACAGAACGTGCGGTGATGTTTGCCTTTGATCTGCGCCAGGTTGTAGCCCATGGCGTTCAGAAAGCGGTCATTGGCCGTGAGCACATTGCCCTGCAGGTCGAACTCGATCACGGCGGTCGAACGCACCAGCGCACCGATCAGGTTCTCATGCTCACGGGAGGCTTCGATGGTGCGGGTGAGATCGCTGGAGAAAATCGAAAAACTCCTGATCTTTCCGTCCGAAGAGCGCACAGGCTGCAGGATCGACCGCAACCAGGCTTCCTGTCCGTTACCACGGAGCAGGCGCACTGCACCGGCGAAATGTTCCCCACGGCTTAGCGCTTGCTTGAAACGCTGGTGGAACTCATTGGACTTGACGTGAGCCGGGACAAAGTCGTCGAGTTGATGACCAACAAGGTCACTTTCCTTGTAGAGCATCTCGGTGAGGAAGTTCGGATTGACCGACTGAATCCGTGCATCGGCATCGAGAGTGAAGACAAGCATTTCGCTTTCCAGGCTTTCCTTGACTTGCTTGAGGCAGGAAAGCTCCTCGCGAAGGTCCGACAGTTCTTGCTTCAAGCGTTTGTTGAACATGGGAAAGCACCGATGGCAGGATAAATAGCGGCTTACAGCTTAGCCATCGGCCTACACGGTAGTTTCTGAAGCGTCTTTGAGGATTGTCCTACATAAATATTGTCACAGCGCGCAATCAGATGGCCTCAGCCGCTGGGCACGCTTCGGTTTTCGGTATACGCGTCCCAAAATACATCGCGCTGCTGACCCCCACAGCTCCCATTACGGCGCAGAAAATCACGCAGATCCACGGGCTCCACGGCATCAGTCCGATCAACAATAGCGGTGTGATACTCGCCCAGGCGGCGTAGGCAATGTTGTAGGTGAAGGAAATCCCGGAGACACGAATGCGCGCCGGGAACAGGTTCACCATCACTGACGGCACCGCGCCCACCACGCCGCAGCACAGGCCGGCAATCGCGTACGCCAGACCCAGCCAGCTCCCCCCGGTGATCAGGCAGGTGTAAAGCAGGCCGATACCCAGTGGCAGCAGCAGGCTGTAGAGCAACACCGTGCGCCAGGCACCCATGCGGTCGACGAGCAACCCGGCCAGCACGCAACCCATATTGAGGAAAACGATGCCCAAAGCGCTCAACGCAAAGGTGTGGCCGGCGGTCATGCCGAAGGTTTTCTGCATCATGGTCGGGGTAATGACCACGAACACCACCACCGCCGAGGTCAGCACGCAGGTGAGGATCATGGCGGGCAGGATCGCCAGGCGATGCTCTCGCAATACCGTGCGCAGCGGCAATTCGACCGCGGCCTCGCGCTTGGCCTGCATCGCAATGAATACCGGCGTTTCACTGAGCCAGCGGCGCAACCAGACACCTATTACGCCAAATACGCCGCCCAGCAGGAACGGGTAGCGCCAGGCGTAATCGAGGATTTGCTCCGGGGTGAACGCCTGCGCCAGAAAGGTCGCCGTCAGCGCTCCGATCAAATAACCAAAGGTCAGCCCTGCCTGCAAAAAACCCAAGGCGTAACCACGATGGCCGACTGGCGCGTGCTCGGCCACGAACACCCAGGCGCTTGGCACCTCGCCGCCCACCGCAGCCCCTTGCAGAATCCGCAGGGCCAATAGCAGCAGCGGGGCGAAATAGCCGATCTGGGCGTAAGTCGGCATGATCCCGATCAGCAGGCACGGCAGCGCCATCATCAGGATGCTCAGGCTGAACACCTTCTTGCGCCCCAGACGATCGGCGAAATGCGCCATCAGGATCCCGCCCAGCGGCCTGGCCAGATAGCCGGTGACGAAAATCCCGAAACTTTGCAGCAGCCGCAGCCATTCAGGCATTTCCGGCGGGAAGAACAGCTGGCTGAGGGTCAGGGCGAAAAACACGAATATAATGAAATCGTAGATTTCCAGCGCACCGCCCAGAGCCGCAAGGCCAAGGGTCTTGTAGTCCGAGCGGCTGAAGGGGGCCGGGCGCGATTCGTTAGGGGCAATCATCAAAAAGAACTCTGGCGTAGGCAAAAACCAAGGCGCACATGGTCTACGCAAATGCGCCAGCGAACAACCCGTTAGACCATAGTCCTGAAAGGCAGAAACGTTGTCACAAAACGTGACCGATTGTTTTACTGTGGGCATCTGTCCAGACGGGCCTTTGCAGCCCCGAAGACCATAACAAACATAAAATAGAGGTACTCCTGTGGCCGCTGATATCGAAGATACCCGCTCCGCCCGCTTTGCCCTGCGCTGTGCAAACTTTGCCGAACGCTGGTTTCCCGACTCCTGGGTGTTCGCCGCCCTGGCGGTGATCATCGTCGCCGTGGCGACCTTGTTCATGGGGGCCAAGCCCACCGACGCCGCCATGGCCTTCGGTGACGGATTCTGGAGCCTGATCCCATTCACCATGCAGATGGCGTTCGTGGTGATTGGAGGTTATGTGGTGGCCAGTTCGCCACCCGCCGTGAAACTGATCGACCGCCTCGCACGCATCCCAGGCAACGGCCGTTCCGCCGTTGCCTGGGTTGCCCTGATTTCCATGGTCGCATCCCTGTTGAACTGGGGTCTGTCGCTGGTGTTCGGCGGCTTGCTGGTACGCGCACTCGCCCGCCGTACCGACCTGAAAATGGATTATCGCGCAGCCGGCGCGGCCGCCTATCTGGGGCTTGGCGCTGTGTGGGCCCTGGGCCTGTCGTCGTCTGCCGCGCAATTACAGGCCAACCCGGCCAGCCTCCCGCCGTCCATTCTATCGATCACCGGGGTGATTCCTTTCACCGAGACGATCTTTCTCTGGCAGTCCGGCGTGATGCTGCTGGCGCTGATCGTGATCTCGCTGATCATTGCCTACGCCACCGCGCCGGGTCCCAAGTCGGCCCGTGATGCCCAGGCCTGCGGCGTCGACCCGAGCTTCAACCTGCCACCGCTGCAACCGCGCACCCGTCCGGGCGAATGGCTGGAGCACAGCCCACTGCTGACGATCGTGCTGGTGCTGTTGGCCGCCGGTTGGCTGTTCCACGAATTCTCGACCAAACCTGCAATCACAGCGATTTCGGGGCTGAACACTTACAACTTCCTGTTCATCATGGTGGGCGCACTGCTGCACTGGCGTCCGCGCAGCTTCCTTGATGCGGTGGCGCGCGCGGTGCCGACCACCACCGGTGTGCTGATCCAGTTTCCGTTGTATGGCTCGATCGCCGCATTGATGACCACTGTCAAGGGCACCGATGCGCAGACCCTGGCCCACCATATCTCGACCTTTTTCGTACAGATCGCCTCGCACGATACTTACGCGCTGTTGATGGGTGTGTACTCGGCGATCCTCGGTTTCTTCATTCCGTCCGGCGGCGGCAAATGGATCATCGAAGCGCCGTATGTCATGCAGGTGGCGACCGACCTCAACTATCATCTGGGTTGGGCCGTGCAGATCTATAACGCGGCCGAGGCGCTGCCGAACCTGATCAACCCGTTCTATATGCTGCCGTTGCTCGGCGTGTTGGGTTTGAAGGCGCGGGACCTGATCGGTTTCTCCTTCGTGCAACTGCTGGTGCACACACCACTCGTGCTGTTTTTGCTGTGGGCATTGGGGACGACGCTGGCGTACACGCCTCCAGTCATGCCATAAAGAAACAGGGCCGATCGTGCTATCGGCACTGTTTTTCGCGGGTCTGTTTCTGTTCGCCTCTCTATCGGGACCACACGCTGACAAGGATCTGAGCATGTTAAAACTCGCTGGACTCACCCTCGCCGCCCTCACCCTCAGCACCGCTGCCCATGCGGATGTCGGCCTGAAGCTGGGCAGTACCGAGCGCGTCACCCGCCTGTTCGCCTACCCCAACAACTGCAACGTGATCTGCTTTCGCAACTGGACGCTGGAGCAGACCGTGGAACACTACCTGACACAAAGCGTGCAGCGCGATGGCTACAGCGATGCGAAGGTGCAGGTCAAAAACGATAACGGCCAGCTACACGCCGAAATCCTCGGCGTGCCGCCCCGTTATGAAAAGCCGCTGACCGCGCTGCTCGATGCGGGCGATCTGGCCTACACCGGCGCCAGCAAGCTCAATGCCGACGGCAAGTGGGCGTACAACTGGTACTTGTTCCTGCCGCTGGGCATGGCCCTGGAAAACCGCAGAAGCGTCGAACTGCTGCACTTCCCGCCGGATTACTCGCTGACCCAGGCGCAGGATTATCTGAAATCGGCCACAACCGACCGCTGGGCCTCGCTGTTGACGATCAACGGCGTCGCCGCCGAGCAGACACCGGCTTACCAGACCATCATCGACATTGCTCCGATTGCCGCGCCCTCCAACGCCGGCAAGGACCTGGAAGGGGTTTATGACTACTTCAAGGACTACCAGACCACCATGGTCAAGCAACTGAGCCAGACCTCCAGCGGCACGGCATTGCCAATGGTGGCCTTTGGCTCGCCCGTACGGACCTGGATCAAGCAGCAATACGGGCCCACCGTGAATGTACTGGGTCTGGTCAGCATCAACCCGACCGGCGCGCTGAAAGTGCCGGTATTGGGCGCCAACCACCCCAGTTATATCTGGTATGCGGCGGACCCGGACAGCTACACCGGCAAGGATGCACAGGCACAGGCCGATGCGGCGGGCCTCAAAGTCATGGGCCAGGATCTGGCCGCGTCGTGCTGGCAAGCCACCATGGGCCGCGAACCCGACAGCAATCCGGACATCGAGCTACGAACCTGCACCCAGACCTGGCAAGTCGCTCAGGCAGAGAAGACCTGTCAACTGTTCTACACCTCGATTCGCGACTTGACGCCTGCGCAGGCCGCTGCCAAATGCACATCAGCACCGATCAAGGCGCAACTCAAGCAACTCAAGGTTCCGACACCCGCGACCGCGGCACCTGCTGCCGCTCACCTGTAAAAAAACGCGCATCCGCATGTAAGCCCAGGCGGACATGCAAATGCGCGCTTTTCTCCTGTCAGATGTGACAGTAGACCAACCCGCCTATTTGCGAGAGGCTTGCGCCACACCCATGTGCCGCAGAGTTGACAGGATGTCAGCTGCCGGAGGTCGCAGCACCCAGACAACAGGGACCGTTATGACTGCCCAGACAAAACAGCCGGTTACCCAATCATCAACCGACGGCGGCATCTACGCGTCCAGCAGGTTGCCGGTCCACCGTGGTTTCCCCTCCCGTCACGATTTTGAAATCGTCACCAACGCCAAGGGTGTTGCAGTGGCGGTCACGGCCTTGCGTGATTTCCTGCGACTTGGCCGGGTTTGCCGGGTATCCGGCCAACTCTTGCCTTATCGCAGCCTGCACACCCGCCAGCTCGCGCCGGGGATCCACGTCTTCGACCCCCTCTTCTGCAGCCTGCTCAACCACAGCTGCGACCCCAACGTGTTTCTCGATATGAGTGAGTTGTGGTTATGGGCGTTGAAGGACATCAAAAAGGGAGATCGCTTGACGATGGACCTCGCCATGACCGAAGACAAACTGCAGCGGCAGTTTGCCTGCCGCTGTGGTTCACCGGGATGCCGGGGCTGGATTACCGGCTACGACGAAATGCCGAATGCCAATGGCCAGCTGTTCTTTCGCAAACGGCGCAGCCCCGGTCCGGGTTGACGGTTGTTACGGGGCGTCGATCGGGCGCAGTCGGTATTGCGGCGGCAACTGCTCGAAACCACTGATGGTGGCATTGAGGCTTTTCCAGCGACCGTCCTTGATGCCGTAGATGCAACCGTGAATCGACAGTTTCTGTCCGCGATGCCAGGCATTTTGCACAATGCTGGTGTGGCCGACGTTGGCCACCTGCTGGATCACATTGAGTTCGCACAAGCGGTCGACCCGCTCTTCCTCGGTGGCGAAAGTGGCCAGTTCTTCACGCTTTTCGTAGTACAAATCACGAATCGAGCGCAGCCAACCGTCGATCAGGCCGAACTGACGGTCCTGCATCGAGGCCCGCACACCACCACAGCCATAGTGGCCGGTGACGAGGATGTGTTTGACCTTGAGCACGTCAACGGCGTACTGGATTACCGACAGGCAATTGAGGTCGGTGTGCAGCACCACGTTGGCGACGTTACGGTGGACGAACAGGTCGCCAGGCAGCATGCCAACAATCTCGTTCGCCGGCACACGGGCGTCGGAGCAGCCGATCCACAGGTATTCCGGGGTTTGCTGACGGGCCAGTTTGGCGAAGAAATCAGGATCTTCCTGTTTGATCGCGTCAGCCCAACGCGCGTTGTTATCAATCAGATCTTGTAATTCGTTCATGCATGAAGCCTCGATAATGATGCGCTGGTTTGACAGACAACCGTCCGTCGAGGTCACGCATCAGATGCAGATTGCCGTAGATGCATATTACCGGTGTTCCATGCCGGCGGAATTCTGGGCAGCCCAGTGGGTCCACCCAAGTAAGGACCACAGTATGAGGAATTGCCATGACTGATTCACGACGTCCATTTGACGCAGCGCAACCAGAGCCCATTGATGACAACGAAGATCGCATGGGATCGATGCATGAGCTGGATTTCGACGAGCAAGAGCCCAGCGCGAAAATCGGCGATGAACTGCCGGAAAAGGAGCGCAAGCAGCTGATGCCTGAGGAGCGCGTACGAGAAGCCGGAATGACCGGCGCATCGACCGCTGACCACGAAGCCACCGACGATGACCTGAGCCCCGAGACTCTCATCCGCGAGGACGGTGCTCGGGATGCCCGTGAGGCAGGGGATGACGGTCAAGCCGATTGGGATTTGAGCGTGGTCGACGAGAATGAAATCGGCGGCGGTGACGGGCTGGATGAGGCTGAACTGGCGCGCCGCAGGCCTTTGGATGGCAAGCCCTGACAGGATCGTTATCGTCGGAACGCCTCCCGGAGCGAGCTTTCTCCGGGCGGGGTTCCGACGATGCTTTCAGGCGTTCACTCCACCAAGGTGCAGGCCATCACCACCGCATCCTCACGCCCACCCACCGCCGGGTAGTAATCCCGACGTCGGCCAATCTCGTTGAACCCATACCGCTCATAAAGCCTGAACGCCGAAGTATTACTGTCGCGAACCTCGAGGAAACACTCCCGGGCCTCGGCCTTATAGGCAATCGACATCAAATGCTCCAGTAGCGTCAACCCGAGGCCGCGGCCCTGGTTTTCCGGTTTAACCGTGATGTTCAGCAGGTGCGCTTCATCGAGGATGATTTGCACCACCCCGTGGCCCACCTGTTGCGAACCTTCGAACATCAGCCATATCTGGTATTTGCCCAGCCCGTCGAGAAAAATCCCGCGTGTCCATGGGTGGCTATACGCTGCGTATTCAATCTTCAGCACAGCCTCGAGGTCCGCCTCAGTCATCGGGCGGAACGATACAGCGTCAGTCATTCGATTCTTTCCAGCGCGCCATCAGCCGACGCATGGCTTGCCAGACATCAGCCTTACGCTGTGGCTCTTCCATTAACAACTCCAGGCCCGGCAGGGCCCAAACCGAACCCAGGCCGTCGACCTGGAGTTCTCGGTTGAATGATTCAGCATTGCTCTCACCGGCAAAACGCACCGCTGGCAGGCCGATCAGCCACACGCAAACGCACGGCGCGTCCTCCAGCCGGGCCGAGAGAAAACCCTGCACGAAGTCGCGGGCTGCTTCCGGGCCCTGATCCATGGTGCCCCGGGCCAGCAGCGGCCAGCGCACCGGGTCGCCGACAATCTGCGGGCTGTCCGGCAGACCGGCGGCGCGCAGCATGTCCTTGAGCAACAAATACGCCGGATCGCGGCTCTGGAAGCGTTCGCCTGTGGGTAACTCCACCAGCAGCAGGCATCGACCAGCACGCAGCAATTGCAGCGCGAAACGCGGCGGCGGCACGGGCGTCGGCTTGACGACCGCTGGAGCTTCCTCCTCCACCGGGGGTGTGGCAATGCGTGTGCTCGGCGAGGAAGGCCTCGGCACTTCGATCTTCACTCGCTCGACAGGCCTGGCCACCGGCTGGGCAGGCGCGTCCGCCACGACCACGGGCGCCAGGGGGGCGTCGACCAGCGGCGAAGGCATCTCCAGCAACTCGGGCCGCGAGGGGGCGGCGAAGGGCAATTCGGTACGCGGCAGCCAGTTGACCACCTGCATGGCGGTCAAATAAGCGCGGCGACGGGACTCGATAAGCAAAGGTCGGCCACTTGTGGATAACTAAAGTGCGCTGATTCTACCGCCGTTCGCTCAAGATCGCCCGCGCTGTTGATCGATAGACCTCACCGCCAGCCTTTGCACAAGGGAAAAATGGCGACAGCCCGTCCCCGGAGTGAATCGACAGGGCTGCGATGCAGTACAATCGCGGCTTTTAATTGCCAACCAGCCGGCCATTCCGATGATCGAACCCAAGCGCGTCTTGCGCGCCCTCGCTGAACACTGGGCACTT
>Ga0308165_1005482_pt1 | contig 11738 bp, 12 predicted proteins | sample PhyWR2_FD_201032 | JGI IMG/M metagenome (GOLD analysis project Ga0308165, IMG submission 201032) | Phyllosphere microbial communities from UC Gill Tract Community Farm, Albany, California, United States - DLSLW.R2 | ecosystem: Host-associated > Plants > Phyllosphere > Unclassified | place: USA... | reverse complement strand
CTCAATGTTTCAGCACCGATCACCAATACCCTTTTCGCATCACCACTCCTAATAAAGTAATCGGCCTGTATTGCGCCTTGCACCCACCCCGGACAGCCGAAGATGATATCGTAAGCTACGCAATCGGGGTTAAGTATGCCGAGCTGCTGTTTTACTTTGGCGGCAAGCGAAGGCAAAATGTCTATTCGATTGCTCCCTAAAGGAATGTCACCAAAGTTGTGACAAAAAATAATGTAATCTAAGGTTTCTTTATCTATACCGGCATCTTCAATGGCCTTTTCGGCCGCTTTTGCGCCGATGTGGTTACTCAACTGTTCCGGGCAGGCATATCTCCGCTCAACTATTTCGGTAATCTCTGAGAACTTATGAATAATTTCTTCATTTTCTTTTTCTAATCGACTTCCGTTTTCGAAGAATATCGAGTCGAGGAACTTATCTCCGGAAATAATGTTTTCTGGAATATAGCTTCCGGTGCCGGTAATTACCGTATTTATTACTTTGCTCATAATTATAATACCGCATACTAAAACGGTATGTAGTATAAATTTATGGTTAATAAATTAGAAATGGAAATTTTTTTGGTTGAAATAGTCAAATAATTGGCAATGGGCCTTTAAGGGTATTGGCCCTTTGCGCCAGAAGTTAATTTCAATAATTGTAAAAAGGGTAAAGATGCTTTTTTTGTCAAATCAGTAACCTATCTTAAAAGAGAGGCAGCTTCACCATCAACGATTGAGTTGAAACAAAGGTAAATAATCTGTAACTTAGATTAATAAAAAATTCAGGGTTATGGTTATCGAAAGAACAAGTGATGAAATTATAATTAGGCTTCCCTCTTACATCAACACAGACGATCTTCAGGGCTTGATTGACTATCTCATTTATAAAGAGTCGGTCTCAAAGTCTGAGGCTACACAAGCTGATGTCGACGCCTTAGCTTCAGATGTTAAAAGCGGTTGGTGGGAGAAAAACAAAGATCGTTTGATCAAATGAAAATAGTAGTCGATACGAATATTATTTTTAGTGCATTGTTGAATTCGAATTATACAATTGGCAACATCTTGTTTAATTCTGAAGACCATTTTGAATTTTACAGTTGCGGCTACATGCGCCACGAAATACAGAAACATTGGGAAAAGCTTAAGCATGTCTCAAAATTATCTGACCAACAACTTCAGACTTCTTACGATCTGGTTCTTTCAAAATTAACCTTTATAAATGAAGGTCTGATTCCAGTAGAGATTTGGATTTCAGCAGAAAAAATTACGGAGCAAATTGATAAGGATGATATAGATTTCGTGGCACTGACTAAATTTTTAAACGCACACCTTTGGACCGGGGACAAAGTTCTTTATAACGGCTTAAAGAAACGTAACTTTGATAAGTTGCTGAACACCGCAGAATTGCTCAAAATGAGGAACAAGACACCTCGTTAACTGGCCAAACCTACCTAAAATCATCAATTAAAAATACAAACAACTCTTTTGGGCCATGTGCGCCGAGCACCAGAGTTTTCTCTATATCAGCAGTACGGCTAGGTCCGGTAATGTTGCTAATCATCGACGGAATTTGGTTCCCATATTTATTTTTAATCAGCTGAAAAGCGTCTTTAAGATCGAGGACCAACTGACTCGTTTTGGCAATTACAATATGGTGATGAGGAAAAATGCTCAGTCGCCTTCCTGCTGCGCTTTGGTTGGTAACCATTACACTGCCGTTGCGGGCCACTAATGCTTCGCAAAGCGTAATTCCTACCTCGGCCTGTTCAAAATCCTTATCGGTTTGGTAAAAGGGAAACTCGTATTTATTGAAGAAATCTTGTAACTCCGGCTCCCAGCAGTAAATTTTGCGCCATTTAAATTTGTCTGCCAGGTGAAGCATGTTTTCAAAAAAATCGATGCCATCTTCGCAGAAGATGAAGTTTCCGGCCACTGCGGTAAGCTGCTCAGCAAATAACACTTCCAGCTCATCTGTGTTTTTTTTGTACAGCGGGCTTTCCTCTAAGTTCGGATACGGATTTTCACGCTTCTCTAAAAGCGCTTTCCTTATCTTCTTCAGCATTTTTTCCTTGGCCGTCGTGTTGTCTTTCATCATTTAAAAAAAAGCTACCCTAATAACTAAACTAGGGTAGCAAATGTAATTAATTAGAATTGTTTTCTATGCTTCTACTGGAGTAATTTGACCTGTTGAGCCAGCTTCGGTAGAATTCTCGAACAAACGTTTTCCAAATATTTCTTCGAGATCATCTTTAAACAACACTTCTTTCTCGATTAAGATGTCGGCCAGTTGAATCAGCTTATCCTTGTTTTCCTGCAATAAATTAATTGCCCTTTGGTACTGACCTTCAATTAAAATCGAAATTTCCTTGTCGATAGTTAAAGCCGTATCTTCAGAATACGGTTTTGAGAAGTTGTATTCGTTCTGACCTGATGAATCGTAGTAGGTAATGTTTCCAAGCTTTTCATTCAGTCCGTAAATGGTAACCATTGCCCGGGCTTGCTTGTTTACTTTTTCCAAATCGCTCAATGCGCCAGTTGATATGGTATCGAACATTACTTTTTCAGCCGCTCTTCCGCCCATTGTAGCACACATTTCATCTAACATCTGGTGCGGACGAACGATCAACCTTTCCTCTGGCAAATACCAGGCTGCACCTAAGCTTTGTCCGCGGGGAACAATGGTAACCTTTACCAGTGGCGCGGCGTGTTCTAACAACCAGCTCACCGTAGCATGGCCTGCCTCGTGGATGGCAATTGCACGTTTTTCGCTAGGGGTTATAATTTTGTTCTTCTTTTCTAAACCGCCAACAATTCTGTCAACAGCATCCAGGAAATCTTGTTTATCAACAGCAGATTTGTTTTTTCTGGCAGCTATCAGCGCAGCTTCGTTACATACGTTGGCAATATCTGCTCCCGAGAAACCCGGGGTCTGTTTTGCTAAGAATTCAGTATCTAATTCTTCTGATTTTTTAAGCGGCGTAATGTGAACCTCGAAAATTTGTTTACGTTCAACAACATCCGGTAGGTCAACATAAATCTGTCTGTCAAAACGGCCGGCTCTCAACAACGCTTTATCTAAAACATCAGCACGGTTGGTAGCAGCTAAGATAATAACATGTGTGTTGGTGCCGAAACCATCCATTTCTACCAACAACTGGTTTAATGTATTTTCACGCTCATCGTTACCGCCCATTACACCGTTTTTACCACGTGCACGGCCAATGGCATCTATCTCATCAATAAAGATAATACAAGGCGATTTATCTTTCGCTTGCTTAAACAAATCTCTTACACGTGAAGCACCCACGCCCACAAACATCTCAACAAAATCGGAGCCCGAAAGTGAGAAGAATGGAACCTGCGCTTCGCCTGCAACGGCTTTTGCCAATAGCGTTTTACCTGTTCCCGGCGAACCCACTAATAAGGCGCCTTTCGGAATTTTACCACCGAGATCGGTATATTTTTTCGGGTTCTTAAGGAAATCTACAATTTCCATTACCTCTGTTTTTGCTTCTTCTAAACCTGCAACATCGTTGAAGGTAATATTTACCTGGCTCTCCTTATCAAAAAGTGTGGCTTTCGATTTGCCTATGCTGAAGATCTGGCCTCCGCCACCTGCTCCACCACCCATTCTGCGCATCATAAAAATCCAGAAACCGATTAAAAGCAATACCGGTAAGATGATGCTTAAAAACCAACTTGCCAACGGATTGCTTCGGTTTTCTGATTGGAAAGATACTGGTTTGCGGCCTGCGGGCAATGCTTTTTGCGATTCGGCCAATGCTGCCCTTAAATCAGCGAACTTTCCACCGAGCTCGAAATATACGGTTGGTGTAGTAGTGTTTGATAGATTTATGGAGCTCGAGCCCTTAAAGTTTTTGTATGCAGGTTTTGTTAAACTGTCTTTTTTGATATAGACTTCTGCCCGAACCAAATCTTCGGTTTGGTAGGCAACAATTCTGTCCACATCGCCGGGCAAAAGCATTTGGCTTTCGAAAGTTTCGTAAGTTACTTTCTTGCCGCTATCGCTGGTGAAGAAGAACTGAGCAGCAACAATAGCTAGTATGATGGCTGCATAGACCCAAAAGATGTTAAATTTCGACCCTTTTTGGGGCTTCTTAGGAATGTTTGGAAGCTTTTTCCCCTGCTTATCGTTATTATTTTGATTCTCGTTCATTTGTCTTTGTCAAAATGTATTCAATTGGGCTACGCACTTTGATAATTCGTGCTTTCGGCGTCGCCCCAAAGTTCTTCTATGCCATAAAAATGGCGCTTTTCTGTTTTAAAAATGTGCACAACCACGTCGAAATAATCGAGTATAACCCAATCTGCCGTTTCAAATCCTTCCTTATGTCTGGGGTCGGTTTGCGTAGCCTTATAAATTTCTTTCTCTACGCTATCGGCAATGGCTTTAACCTGCATGCCCGAATTTGCGCTCGCAATAATAAAATAATCTGCTACCGATGTATGGATGTTTGTTAGATCTAACCGCACTATATCTTCTCCTTTTTTTTCCTGAATGCCGTGAACAGCTAATTCCGAAAGGTATGTAGAAAGGGCTACTATTTTCTTTTTTACCATTAAAATGCTTTAATTTTGGAATTTTAAATATATAAATTCAACCCTTGCAAAATAACACTTTTTCGACACTATTTGTTGGTCAAAATTTAATCAAATTAAAAGAAGTTGATTCTACAAATAACTTTTTGAAAAAAATGATGTCAAATTCCGAGCCATTAGCCGAAGGAACTGTAATTATGGCAGACAACCAGTTTGCCGGACGAGGGCAACAAAACAGCATTTGGCAAGCACAGCCGGGAAAAAACATCAGTGCCAGCATCTATTTAAAGCCGTCGTTTCTTCCCTTAGAGAAACAGTTTTTTCTTAATATGGCGGTTAGTTTAGCGGTTAGCGAAGCGTTAGCGCAGTTTTTGCCAGATGGAATCAGTGTAAAGTGGCCTAATGATATTTACTTCGGCAGCAAGAAATTAGGCGGTATTCTGATCGAAAATACACTGACAGGCTCGTCAATTAAGTCATCAGTTGTTGGCATTGGTTTAAATATAAATCAGGAAGAATTTGCAGAAGACATTAAAGAACGTGCCACATCTGTCATTCAAATTTTACAAAAGAATACCCCAATAATAGAGATTCTAGAGCAAATAGTTATATTTATAGAGAAATACTACTTAGTTTTGAGAGCAGGAAGATACGATGCGCTGCACGATGAATATTTGCAACGCCTTTACAATTACGATATTGCGACTACCTATAAGCAAAGCGGAACAGTTTTTGAAGGAACCATCAAGGGAGTTACCGATAGTGGTAAGTTGCTCGTTCAAACCGATAAGGAGCTAGTTTCCTTCAACTTTAAGGAAATAGAATTCACACACACAAAATAAACACACAATGAAAAAAATCACCTTGGCGCTTTCGCTGGTATTATTTACCGTTATGGGAGCGTTCGCACAAATTGAAAAACCTGTAACCTGGTCGTACGCCGCTAAAAAAGTAAGTAGCACTGAAGCGGTGCTATATATTAAGGCGACAATTGATGATAAATGGCACATTTATTCGCAAAACATGCAAGATGGCGGGCCCATTAAAACCAGTTTCACGTTTTCACCCTCTAAAGATTTTTCTTTAATCGGAAAAACCATTGAACCGAAGGCAATTAAAAAATACGAGAGTACTTTCAAAATGAACGTAAGCTACTTCGAAAATGCGGTAGTATTTCAACAAAAGATCAAGCTCAACAAATCCGCTACAAGCGTTAAAGGCAAAGTAGAGTTTATGGTATGTAACGATAAACAATGTTTGCCACCGGATGAAGTTGAATTTAGTATTCCCGTTAAGTAATTGACAACAAAATAATTACAAACAGTCTCGACGAACTCGGGACTGTTTCTTTTTAAAGTAAAATCTGCTGCCAATTGTGTGTTTGCGGGGCGGCGTTTATAAAATTATTACTAATTTCACGCCCTTACAAAAAAACACACACACAAATGAAGAAGCTTTTATTATTGTTGTTAACAGCTGCGATCTTTTTTGCATTGCCCGCTGCTAAAACTTACGCGGCTTTGGCGCAAGATACTTCATCAGCTACGCTGCCCGACGATGTAGTTTTTACAGAAGTAGGATCGTCGCAGGATAGTGCGGCTAACGGCATTGTAAAAGATACTGTTAAAGAAAACAAGGTAAAAGCAGATACGCTTACTCAACCCGTTAAGGCGCCTCAAACATCGGGCGCTGAAGAATTAACCCTTTGGCAAACATTTATTACCGGTTTACTCGGTGGTTTCCTGGCATTTTTAATGCCCTGCATTTTTCCGATGGTTCCGTTAACCATAAGTTATTTTACAAAAAGGGCCGGAAGCAAACAAAAGGGAATTGGACAGGCCATAATTTACGGCTTATCAATTATCGTAATTTATGTTGTTTTTGGGTTGTTAATCACTTTTCTGTTCGGCTCGAGCAAGCTAAACGAGTTAAGCAGCAGCGGCATATTTAATTTTACATTCTTTATTTTACTTGTTGTTTTTGCGATTTCTTTTTTTGGCGCTTTCGAAATCACGCTGCCAAGCAGTTTTGTTAATAAGATCGATCAGAAAGCCGATAACAGCAAGGGTTTGGGCGGAATTTTCTTCATGGCCGCATCGCTTGCGCTCGTTTCTTTTTCGTGTACCGGACCAATTATCGGAACTTTACTTGTTGATGCGAGTTCTAAAGGTGCGGTATTGGGCCCAGCCGTGGGCATGTTTGGGTTTGCATTGGCCCTGGCATTACCATTTACCTTATCGGCAATTTTCCCCGGCTTTTTAAACAGCATGCCGAAATCTGGCGGATGGCTAAATAGTGTTAAAGTTTGTTTGGGGTTTTTAGAACTCGCCCTGGCCTTAAAATTTTTATCGGCCGCCGATTTGGTTTGGCATTGGGAGTGGTTCGATCGCGAGATCTTCCTTTCGTTGTGGATTGTGATTTTTACGTTGATGGGAATTTACATCCTGGGTAAGATCAAGTTTTCTCACGATAGTGATGTTGCTTTTGTTTCTGTACCGAGGCTTTTCTTTGCCATTCTGTCGTTCTCATTTGCCGTATATATTTTGCCAGGTCTCTGGGGCGCTCCAGTGAGCGTACTAAGTGGTTTGGCGCCGCCTTTTAATACGCAGGATTTTGTGCTTGGCAGCGGTACTGAAACGGCTTCGACCCCCACCGGTTTTCCATCAACAATAAAATATAGCGAAAAGCTGCATCCGCCACGCGGCTTTAATGCATTTTTTGATTTAGATGAAGGCCTGGCCTACGCAAAAGAGGTAGATAAGCCGGTTATGATCGATTTTACCGGACACGCCTGTGTAAATTGCAGAAGAATGGAAGATGAAATTTGGATAGATGCAGAAGTAAAACGTTTAATTAAAGAAGAGTATGTTTTGATACAGCTTTACGTTGATGAGCGAGCAGTTAAAATGCCTGCAAATAAAGTGCATTACTCAGAAATTCTGCGAAAAAACACCGAGGATCTGGGCGCATGGAACGCCGATTTTCAGGCAACAAAATACAATACCAATTCGCAGCCCTTTTATGTACTGGCAGGGCACGACCTAAATCCCTTGGTAACACCGCAGGGAGCAATATTTGATGCTAAACAATATGCGCTATATTTGCAAAGCGCTTTAGACATCTACAAAGCAAGAAATAAATAAATGAATAAGATTAAGAACATTGGCGTTTTAACCTCTGGTGGAGATTCGCCAGGCATGAACGCCGCAATTAGAGCGGTTGTTAGGGCCTCTATTTATTATGATATAGAAGTAACCGGAGTTGTTCGCGGTTATGAGGGGCTAATTAACAAAGATTTTATTGCTATGGACCGCAAGTCTGTGGCTAATATTATCCAGCGTGGGGGTACAATCCTCAAAACCGCCCGTAGTGAAGCTTTCCGCACTGTTGAAGGGAGAAAGAAAGCATACGATAATATGAAAGAAGAAGGCATTGATGCCTTAGTTGTTATAGGTGGCGACGGAACGTTTACCGGAGCTAATGTTTTCTCCTCAGAATTTGATTTCCCGATCGTAGGGCTGCCGGGCACAATAGACAACGATTTGGCCGGAACCGATTTTACTATCGGGTACGATTCGGCCCTAAACACGGTTGTTGATGCGGTAGACAGGATCAGAGATACTGCCGAATCTCACGACCGGCTCTTTATAGTTGAGGTAATGGGACGCGATTCGGGCCTTATTGCCTTGAGAAGCGGTATTGGCGTTGGTGCAGAAGCGATAATGATTCCAGAAGCCAACATGAACGCCAACGATATATTACATAAGCTGGAGCATAGCCGAAAAGATAAAGCCTCGAAAATAATTATTGTTGCCGAAGGCGATGATACAGGTGGCGCATTTAAGGTTGGAGAGATTTTGCAAGAGAAATATCCGCATTACGACACGAAAGTATCTATTTTGGGGCACATTCAACGAGGTGGAAAGCCAACTTGTATGGATCGCGTTTTGGCGAGCAGACTCGGCGTTGCCGCGGTAGAAGGGTTAATTAAAGGCGAAAGAGGCGCAATGGCCGGGCTGGTAAATAAAGAGATTATATTTACACCGTTTAACCATGCCATTAAGCATATCAACGCCGAACAGGTTAGCTCAACGTGGGTAAAACTGATTGATATATTGTCGTTTTAAAAGCCTCACCCAGTGAGCGTTTTGGATTAAACGCAGTTCCTGTTCTGCCCTCTCCAGAAGAGAGGGTTTTAAGGGACAGTGCTTTTAATCCAATGCCGTTTGTTAGGTTGCACCTGCTGCCCGCTAAGTCCCTCCCCTCGGGGGAGGGATAACGAGGAACAAGCCAAAATGCTAACTTTAACAGGGCGGGGATTTTAGAAGGGTGGGCTTGAAGCTTCTTAGTCTTCCAAAATTACTGCAGTTCCATTGGCGCTTACCATAAGCATGCTGCCACCGTTTCCTACAGTTTCGTAGTCTAAATCGATGCCAACAATTGCGTTTGCGCCCAAGGCTGCCGCATATTGTTGCATTTCGTTCAAGGCGGTATCTTTTCCCTCTCTCAACACACGCTCGTAAGAGCTCGATCGGCCACCAACAATATCGGTTATGCCCGCAAATAAATCTTTAAAAATGTTTGCACCAATAATGGTTTCTCCGGTAACAAGACCAACGTATTTTACAATTTTTTTGCCCTCAACCGTGGGCGTAGTAGTTAGTAGCATAGTTTTCAGTTTTGTTATTAGAGCGTTTTCTTGGTTGAATGTTACATTTTTGAACTGGAATGGCGCTCTAAATCGGCCAGCCAATAAATCAAAAAATAAGGTTCGATGTGTAACTAGGCGAGATTTAATTACCTTTTGCCGGAATTAAAAAGCAATCAATGCCTTTAGTAGAACATAAACAAAAAAATTATTCGAAAATGAACGTTCAGCATTGCTTGGCGGGCTGCGGTCCTGCTTTACATTGCAATCTTTTTGCGAGGGCCAGTTTGAGGCCGACGGATGCTGCAACAAAAAGGATTTCCATTTCAATCAGGTTTAAGCACAAAGGCTGTGCAACGTAACCCGGCCTACGGAGTTACAATTGGCCACTTAGCCCCGGGTGCAGCGTTACCCTGCAGGGCCGAGGCACGAGGCCCGAAGCGTAGAAGCGCAACACGGGAACAAATTAAGTTGCTTACACAGGCATTGCGCTACAAAAGAAAGACAGTTATCAACTCGTTTGGCCAACTGTATATTAATCTGCAGAAAATTGGTGGGACAAAGGGCTGCGGTCCTGCTTTACATTGCAATCTTTTTGCGAGGGCCTGTTTGAGGCCGATGGATGCTGCAACAAAAAGGATTTCCATTTCAATCAGGTTTAAGCACAAAGGCTGTGCAAAGTAACCCGGCCTACGGAGTTACAATTGGCCACTTAGCCCCGGGTGCAGCGTTACCCTGCAGGGCCGAGGCACGAGCCCCGAAGCGTAGAAGCGCAACACGGGAACAAACTGAGTTGCGTACACAGGCATTGCGCTACAAAAAATACGCAACCTTATCGAACTCGACTCAGGTAACCTTTATTGCCTGCAAATACTGGCACAAAAGATCTACAACAGCAGTCCGGCAACCTCTTCCCAGGTGGTTACGCGTTCGTAATCGGTAACGAGCAAATTGTGCGGCGATGTAAACAGCAACGGCCTTCCGGGATAATTAACGAAATTCTTAATGCGGTCGTCGATCATAATATCGGTGTTTACAATCTTATTGCCGCAAAAGATGATGTGCTGCCAATCGATAAACGGAAAATGATCGGCAAGCCAATCGTGTTTATCCTTTAAGCAATTCGGAAACTCCATGGCGGCCGAAACGATATAAACATCGTATTTCTGTTGCAGTGCTTTAATTACGCGTTGGCTATCGGGAATAATTTCCAGATCACGAAAAAAGCCGGGCTCGTTAATATACTCGAACCATTTTTGCTCAACATCTTTAGGAACATGGTGATAGATTTCATTCCCCGCATCGATTTTTAGGTCTAAAGGAACGTTGTAATCACGGTTGTAAAGCTGAATAAATTTCTTAATTGGATCGGCAATTACCTCATCCATATCTATGGCGATTCTTTTCATGTTTCTTTGCAAATATTTTGGCCAAATCTGCTGAAAATAAAGAAATTAAACTATGTTTTTAATTTACAGTATTTTAGTTATCTTTGCAGCCCCGCAGCATGTAGCTCCGGGAACTATGTTGAATACATAAATACGAAAAGAAATGGCAACTAAAATCAGATTGCAAAGATTCGGTAAAAAAGGAAAGCCTTTTTTCCACGTTGTGGTAGCAGATTCTCGCTCTCCACGTGATGGTAAATTTATTGAGCGTTTAGGTTCTTATAACCCAAACACCAATCCTGCTACTATCGAAATCAACTTCGAGAAAACTTTGGCTTGGGTTAACAGTGGTGCACAACCAACTGATACAGCTCGTGCTATACTATCTTACAAAGGCGTTTTATACAAAAAACACTTAGAAGGTGGTGTTAAAAAAGGTGCTTTAACGCAAGAACAAGCTGACGAGAAATTCACTGCTTGGTTAGACGCTAAAGCGGGCAAAATCTCTGGTAAAACTGAAGGTTTGGCTACTTCTAAAGCAGATGCACGTACTGCGGCATTGGCAGCAGAAGCTAAGAAAAAAGAAGAAAGAGCAGCAGCAATCGCAGCTAAAAATGCACCAGTTGCAGAAGAGGTTGTTGAAGAAGAAGCTCCAGCTGCTGAAGCTGAGGCAACTGAAGAGGCTCCTGCAGCAGAAGCTACTAAAGAAGAAGGAGCAGAATAATCATAATTATTTTTGTTCACGAAATAGCGTTCCGAATTTCGGAACGCTATTTTTATTTGAAATCGTCATTGCGAGGCACGAAGCAATCTACTTCGTACGATTTCTCAAAAAGAGATTGCTTCATCTGATGGAAAAATCAGATTCGCAATGACGGAATACAACGGAAAGTATGAAACACGAAGAAGCATTTTACATAGGTTACGTTACAAAAACGAGGGGCTTAAAAGGCGAGGTTCAGATATTTTTTGAATTTGACGACTATGAGAAACTTGAGTTTGATGTTGTTTTTGCAGATATGAATGGTAAGCTTGTACCCTATTTTGTGGCGTCGGCAAAGTTGCAGGCCAACAAAACGGGCTATTTTAACTTCGATGATGTTGACCACATTGATAAGGCACAGCCACTGCTAAAAAAGAAAC
>Ga0308165_1005479_pt1 | contig 11742 bp, 11 predicted proteins | sample PhyWR2_FD_201032 | JGI IMG/M metagenome (GOLD analysis project Ga0308165, IMG submission 201032) | Phyllosphere microbial communities from UC Gill Tract Community Farm, Albany, California, United States - DLSLW.R2 | ecosystem: Host-associated > Plants > Phyllosphere > Unclassified | place: USA... | reverse complement strand
TGATTTTCCAAACCCAAATTTTTCTAAATAGCTTTTCCAAACTTCACCAGTTGGATCCATCGCCTGTTCCAATGTCAGCATTCCGACATTACTAGACCAAGAAATCGCTTGACGGAATGTTAATGGTCCAACCGCACCATAATCATGATCGTTCACTATACGGTCATCTAACTTGTACCCACCGGCTGGATAAGTAAACGTTGTGTTAGGGCTGAATTTCCCTTCTTGCATCGCTGCTGCTGCCGTAAATAATTTCATAGTTGAACCAGGTTCAAATTTATCTTCTACGAGAATATTACGCCAAACTGTGTCTTTGTCTAATCCTTCTTTTGTTTCCGGATTAAACGATGGGCGTTGTGACATCGCGAGAATTTCTCCTGTTTTAGCTTTCATTAACATTGCCGTCATATCTTCCGGCTTGAATTCTTCTACCACTGGATCGAGCAATGATTCTAAGCGGCTTTGAATACGAGTATCCAGCGTTGTATAGATGTCTTTTCCATCAACAGCTTTCTTCTCACTAGCAACTGTCCCAGGTAAAGGATTTCCGTATACATCCTTTTCGTAATCGATTTTGCCATCTTGTCCACTTAAGATGTCATTATACGATTTTTCAATTCCCATTTTTCCGATTAACCCTTTTGAATCGTCATCTGCGTCGGCAGAGTCAGTATATCCAATAAAATGAGAAGCAAAGACGCCATTTGGATAGATTCTTGCTGGATGGCCTTCAAAATAGAGACCCGCAAGTTTATTTTGTTTTAGTTCATCTTCAATTTTTTGTCTTGTTTCTAATGTGATATCTTTTCCTTTAGAACCAAATTCTACTTGGAATTTTACAGTTCCATCTTCATTTACTCCACTATTAAGAAAACCTAATGCTTCATCTTTGGTCAGCTCAGTATTTCTATCTAAGATTTCTGCTAGTGTTTGAAAATCTTTTTTCTGTGCATAAAGTTTTTTATTTTCTTCACCTAAATAAGTCTCAGACAAGATTGCATAAACGGAATAAGAGGTAGCATCTTCTGCAATAACTTCCCCGTTACGGTCTAAAATAGCTCCTCTTTTCGCTTTGACCACACTGCTGCCTTGATAAAGATTCGCTGTCTTTTCAGGAAGAGAAACACCTGCGACCTTTCCTACAGCTACAATGTACGTTAATCTAAAGGCAAATAAAAAGAACAATCCAATACTCGTAGCAAATAAAATAATGCCTACTTTTTTACGATTGTTCATTGGATTTAAGTTCTTCTTTTTGACAAAATTCTTTATTTTATTTTTTATGCTCATTTATTTCACTTTCCTTATATTATCAAGGTTATCTGAAAGACCTCTGTTTTTAGCAACTTCTTTGATACGATCTGCTTTTGATAATTCATTTTTTTGTTGTTCTAGCTTCAATGCAGACTCTTCTTTTTCTTGGATTATTGCTTGTGTTTCAGTGATTTCATTGGTCATTTGTGTAATGGAGGTACGTACTTGAATGGTGAGAATTGCTATACCAATAATCGCTACGAGTAATAAAAAGCCGATTGTCTTTTCTAAAAGTGAGATATTTCTCAACTTCCTTTTAGGAGATTGGGGTAGGTCTACATTTCTTTGAACCTTAGGCTCATGTTCAGGACCAATGACTGGTTCATCAATTACTGGAATATCATATTGAAAATCTTCCATTTTTTTTAGCTCAGCCATGTCGTTACCCCTTTCTTTATAAGATTAATTTAACTTTTTCGGCAATTCTTAATTTAGCACTTCGTGAGCGATTATTCTCAGCCAATTCAGTCTCACCTGGTAAAATCGGCTTTCTAGTAATAACTTTTAATTCTGGTTGGAATTCTTCTGGAACCACTGGAAGACCTGGTGGTAAATCTTGCATCGTACTATATTCTTTAAACATGTTTTTTACAATTCGATCTTCTAAAGAGTGGAATGTAATCACACTGATTCGACCATTTTTATTCAGTAAAGCAATTGCTTGCTCTAACGACTCTTCTACAACACCTAGCTCATCATTCACAGCAATTCGAATGGCTTGAAAGATTCGTTTGGCTGGATGTCCGCCTTTACGTCTAGCAGGTGCAGGGATTGCAGATTTAATGATTTCTACTAATTCACTAGTTGTTTCGATCGGTGCTTTTTCCCGTACTCGTTCGATTTCTCTAGCAACCTGCTTAGAAAATTTTTCCTCACCATAGCGGAAGAAAATCTTCACTAATTCGTGATAGCTGTAATCATTAACGACGTCATAAGCAGATAAGGGTGCATCTTGATCCATCCGCATGTCAAGCGGCGCATCTTGATGATAGCTAAATCCACGCTCAGCTTCATCCAATTGCGGAGAAGACACTCCTAAATCGTATAAAATACCATCGACATGATCGATTCCATCATTCGCTAATTGTTGTTTTAAATGTCGAAAATTCGACTTGATAAAAGTCACCATGCCTTGATCAACATATTTTTTTAATCGTTGTGCTGCAAAGTCCAAAGCTTTTTGGTCTTGATCGAATGCGTATAAGTGCCCATGCTCCCCTAATTGCGAGAGTAGGTACTCACTATGACCTGCACCGCCCAATGTGCAATCGACATAAATGCCATCTTCTTTCACATGTAAGCCGTCAACTGTTTCTTTTAATAAAACAGTATAGTGCTGAAACTCTTCCGTCATAATGCTCCTCTTTCTAAAAACCAAAATCAATCATTGTTTCTGCAATTTCATCAAAATTTTCTTCAGCTTCAGTTGAAAATTCTTGCCAACGGGCTTCATCCCAAATCTCAATTCGATTTGAAACACCGATGATTACACAAGCTTTTTCCAAACTACCGTGTGTTCTCAAAGCGGCAGGGATATTGATCCTACCTTGCTTATCGATCTCACATTCCGTAGCAGCCGAGTAAAAAAAGCGGACAAATGTGCGGGCATCTTTCTTAGCTAGAGGCATTTCTTTTAACTTTTCCTCTAATTGCTCCCATTCGGACATTGGATAACCAAATAAACAGCCATCCATTCCCCTAGTTACCACAAATTTCTCACCCAATTGGTCGCGAAATTTAGCTGGTACAATGAGTCGGCCTTTGGCATCTATATTATGTTGAAATTCACCCATAAACATAGCCAATTCCTCCCACTTTTCCACTTGATAGAAACAGTCTACCACATCCCACCACTTTCTACCACCAAAAACAATAAATCTTCTTTCTTTTAATAGTTATTTAAAAAGTTTGTAATATTTCAATTGGTGGTTTAATTTCGAAGAAAAGCGTTCTCATCATCTATGTAATTGATTTTTAAAAGAAATCACCTGTTTATTTCTCCGTCAACTCTCTCATAAAAATATTACAAACAGGATGCGTGGGGAGAAGTGGCAGATAGCTGCCCAACCTATTCTATTTTATGAAAAATAATGGAGGATATTTAATAAAACGAGTACTGCATATAAGACTAAGCTAAGAAGAAAGACTAAGCGCCAAAACATTTTAAAATATCTGCCATACAGAATTTCCCCATAATAATAGGCTTGAAAAACTGCCACACAAATACCGAGTAATAAAACAGAGATGATCATATAAGGCACAATTGATTGTCCATAACTGTCTTTGGATAGTTCATTTAATCCTATAAATAAAAATGGAATCGAGATATCTGGTGCTTTGACTTTAAAACGTTCCGTTAAGGAAAACGTTGAAATAATAAAATTACACGCAAATAACACAATTACTGGAAAAACATACCAAAAAAGCATAATGACTGAAAACGACACCATTTACTAACAATTCCTTTCGTAACACGCTTTATTAACTATACTTTATTTTCTTTACACCTATGTTTCATTTCGTTTAAATGTTCATGCCTAAATAATACTAATTTCTAGGGCCTTTATTCGCCAAAAACAGGTCAAGTCTATTATAATGGAGGAAAATAGATTTGAAAAAATGAGGTGGCACTTTGATCAATTATTTGAAAATAGAAAATAGACGTTTCACTCCATCGAGAACCGATACAGAGGATACAGTTTGGCTTGCTGTTGAAAAGCCTACTGAAGAAGAAATCGATCACTTAGTCACGACTTACAAGCTCCCTAAAGATTATATCACAGGTGTACTAGATGATGACGAAAATTCTCGTTTTGAAGGTCTTCATCAAAATGTACTGGAAGAACCTGCCCTGATGTTGATTCAGTATCCCCATGCAACAATTAGCCCCAGCGGGTATACTCAGTTAAATACCTTTCCGTTTGCAGTCATTTTAACGACTGATGGAAAAGTAATTACAGTGATCAACAATTCTGCTGATTTTATAAAAAAGGCTCTTTCTACAGAAGTTCCAACAATTGAATTACCAATTCAAGAGACACTTATTTTATATTTATCTTGGCAGATTTCAACTTGCTATAATCGTTTTTTAAAAGAGTTGATTAAAGAAACGAATAAATTAGAAGGCGAACTAAAAGTCTCTACAGAAAATAGCCAGCTTTATCAAATCATGGATATCCAAAAAAGTTTAGTCTATTTCGAATCGGCGATCAATTCCAATCTTGACGTGTTAAATATGCTTTATAGTGCCAGTCTTTTCAAAGATCCCAGAGCACATTTACCACGCCTCCATGATATTCTTGTCGAAACGAAACAAGCGGCCACAACAACGAAGATCCAATTAAAACTTGTAGATAAAATCAGTGACACTTTTTCAGCTATCGTTTCCAACAATCTAAATAATGTCATGAAGATTTTGACTTCTTTGACAATTGTCTTAACGATCCCAACGATCATCGGGGGAATTTTTGGAATGAATGTTAAACTCCCTTTTGCAAATCGTGAAGATGCCTTTTTTTGGATTTTTATCATAACCACAGCGACTTGCGTTTTCGTTATCCACAGGCTAAAGAAACGAAACCTTTTGTAAAATTTCTAGTTGCTGATTTTAACAAAAGGATGTAAACTGTAGGAAGTAAAGAATAAGGATGTGTATGATCAATGAACGATAAAAAGACAAGTACATTTTCTAAAGTCACAAAAATCGTTGTTTGGTTGATGCTGATTGCCATTGCTGGCTCAACAATTTTGACTGCTGTAATGAGTTTAGGATAATCAACTAAATAAACAATTAGGAGAAGAACATGATGTAAAGCATCGTCTGTTCTTCTCCATTTTTTACTGTATTCAAAAAGTTTTTTAACGACTTTTCCGCTCATTTCCAGCCATATTCAGTAATTCTTTAGCATGTTCTGTGGTTAGTTTAGTGATTTCACTGCCAGAAAGCATGCGGGCTATCTCTGCCACACGTTCATCTTGATTTAATCTACGGACTTTCGTTTCAGTCCGCTCACCAATAATTTCCTTTTCAATAAAATACTGGTAGTCCGCAACAGCTGCAACCTGCGGAAGATGGGTGATACATAAAACTTGTGAATTTTCAGAGATTTGATAGATTTTATCGGCAATTGCTTGGGCAACGCGTCCGCTCACACCTGTATCTACCTCGTCAAAAACGATGCTAGTGATTCCTTGAGATTTAGAAAAAATAGTTTTTAATGCCAACATCACACGAGAAAGCTCTCCACCTGAAGCTACTCTAACTAGAGGTTTTAATGGTTCACCTGGATTCGTCGTAATATAAAATTCAACTTGGTCCAACCCTTCTTCTGTGATTTGTTCTTCGGCCAATTCTGTAAAGCGAATATCAAAGACCGTTCTTTCCATATATAATTCTTTTAATTCTCGCAAAATATTTTTTTCTAATTTTTTGGCAATTTTTTTTCTGATCGTTCTCAACTTCAAGCCATTTTCAATCACCTGATTTCTCTTTTCAACCAGTAATGATTCCAATTCACCCGTACGACCTTCTAGAAAATCAGCATCCGCCAACTCACGCGTGATTTCTTGATAGTAATCAAGAATCGACTCGATCGATTCACCGTATTTTCTTTTCATCTGCCGAATCAGTTCTAATCTGGTTTCAACTTCATTCAAGCGGTTTTCATCCAGTTCTAAACTATCGATATGCCGCGACAAGTCGCCGCTTGCTTCTTGCAGCAGATAATAACTATTTTGAAATGCTTCTGAGATTGCTTTGTATTCTGGATCAAGTGTTTCAATCGACGATAGTTCATTCATTGCATAGCCAATTTTATCCAGACTACTTTCAGACTCTCCATTAACGGCTTCATAGCTTGTTGCTAATGCATCTGCGATTTTTTGGAAATTCCCTAACTTATTTCGTTCTTCGATCAATTGTTCTTCTTCACCTAAGACAAGTTCTGCGCTAGCAATCTCATCGCTTTGAAACTGTAGCATATCCATCCGCTGTGCAAATTCTTTTTCGTTTTTTTGACGATTTCTAACTTTTTTTTCGATCATACGGTATTCAGAATACAACTCTTCATATCGTTCTTTTATTTTAAGCAACTCTTTACCGCCAAAATCATCCAACATACCCAAATGTTTCTCACTTTGCATCAATTCTTGATGCTCATTTTGACCATGGATATCAACTAAAAATTCACCGACCTTACGTAAATTGGCGATATTGATGATCCGACCATTGACGCGGCAAACATTTTTACCAGAAGTTGAAATATCGCGTTGGATCACGATCGATTCTTCATCCATTTCGATGCCTAGCTCATGTAAAAGGTTATACAATTCTTGATTTTTAGGCATTGTAAACAAACCTTCTAATGTACATTTTGAAGCACCCTGACGGATATAATCGCTTGATCCTCTTCCCCCAGTCAACAAGCTCATGGCATCGATAATAATTGATTTACCTGCACCCGTTTCACCTGTTAAGACAGTCATTCCCATCTGGAATTCTAATTGTAAAGAGGATATGATCGCAAAATTCTTTACAGAAAGTTCTTGCAGCATTTCTATTCACCTCGATTTTATAGATATCGGAAAAATTCATTTTTTAAAAATTCAGCATCTTTTTCAGTGCGTGCAATGATCAAAACACCATCATCGTCATTGAGTGTGGCAAAAACAATCTCTTTATAATGCTTTTCTATTAAATTGGAAGCAGCCGCAGCATTCCCTGGTATAGTACGCAAAATAACCTGCTTTTCCATCTGGTCAACTGAAACAAATGCATCTTTTAATAATTTTTCTAATTTTACCGACGTATCTTCTTTTGTTTCAGCGGGAATACTGTAACGATAACCACCATCGATTGAAGGAACTTTGATCAACTTCATTTCTTTAATATCACGAGAAATTGTTGCCTGAGTGACCTCTATTCCTTTTTCTTCTAGATATATAACAAAATCTTCTTGTTTCTGAATATTTTTATCAGCTAATAAACGAGTAATCAAACGATGCCGATCCTTTTTCCTCATAAATAATTGACCCCTTTTTCGTTTCATTTCCATTTTATCATAGCGTATTTTTATTCATTTTGAAAGTGTAAAAGCTAAGAATCCATGGGAATATGCAAGTCTTTAGCTACGATCTAGTTCATGTTATCTATTGAATACTTGTTTTTTCATCTAAAGAAATACTTAATCCTATTCAAAAAAAGTCATCTACTATTGACAAATCGAACAAGAAAGCGCTAACATTACAACTACATCAAAGAAAGGAAGAGAGTTTATATGAATAAAAAAAGAGTGTTTGTTACTGGTACAACAGGTACGATGGGCGGCGAAACAATGAAGCAGCTCTTAAATCGATCTGATCGATTTCAAGTGGTTACTTTAGCAAGAGATTCAGAAAAAAATCGAACATTTATGGAACAGTACAAGAATAATTCTAGCCTAGAAATCTACTGGGGGGATCTTGTAAATTATGACGATGTCCTTCAATGTGTCACTGGCTGTGACTTTGTGATTCATTGTGCTGCATTTGTCTCTCCTGCAGCTGATCGTTATCCTGCCGATGCAATGAAAATCAATTATGGCGGTACTCTAAATTTAATCAAAGCGATTTTAGCTCAACCCAACAAAGAGGAGATTAAGTTGGTCAATATCGGGACCGTAGCAGAAACTGGTGATCGAACAGCACCTATTCATTGGGGACGCATCGGGGACCCTCTAAAACCCAGTGTTCATGATTATTATGCTGTATCAAAAATCGCAGCTGAACGTGCAGTTATTGAATCTGGCATCAAACATTGGGTGTCTTTACGTCAGACTGGCATCATGTCGATCAAAGAATTCAGCTTAAATGAAGGGATCGCTTTTCATCAACCGTTAAATAATGTTCTTGAATGGGTGACCGATCAGGATTCTGGTGTGCTGTGCGCCAATGCTTGCGAGGAGTGGGTCGATAGTGATTTCTGGGGACATGTGTACAATATCGGCGGAGGTGAAGACTGTCGAAACACAAATTATGAATTAATGGCTGCTATGATGAAGGAAATCGGTGTTGAACAGTTTAAAGACGTGTGCGAGCCAAATTGGTACGCTACACATAATTTCCACGGTCAATGGTATTTAGATTCAGATAAATTAAATGATTTTCTTCATTTCCGTTCGCAAACAACAGAAGATTTTGTTCGTTATTATGGGCAAGTGATGCGTGAACAAGCGCCGGAAAATGCACCTGTTATGACGAGTCAACAGATTGCGGCTATGATCAAGCAAGGGAATGAGCAAGTTGCTTTAACTGATACTGGTACCTTACATTGGCTTATTCACAATCAAGATGAACAACTAAATCCTTTCTTCATTTCAAAAGAACAGTGGGCTAAGATTCCTGGCTGGGATCGCTTTATTCTTTATCGCCCAGATGGCGATGCGATTGTATTGGATCACGGCTATGACGAAGCAAAACCAGAAGCAGAATTAACCATCAACGACTTGCAACAAGCGGCTCACTTTAGAGGTGGCACTTGTCTTTCAGAAACAATGACCACAGGCGATTGGACGACTCAATTGGCTTTCGTCTGTCATAAGGGGCATACATTTTCTGCCAGCCCTCGTCTGATTTTAGAAGGTGGACATTGGTGTGATGAATGTGAGCGAACAAGCTGGAATTATCATGAATTAGCTAAACATAGTCCATTTTTTGCTCAAGTCTGGAATCCTCTTCATGACAAATCAGAACAAGCACATGAGTATAAAAAACATGTCAAAGATACGGATATAACAGCAACTGTTTAAGCACAAACAAAACAAGCACTAGCGTACACGACGATTATTCAGTGTATACTGGTACTTGTTTTTTTCTATTTTTTTAATTGTTGGTGTGCAGTTGCTACAGTTTCATCTATGTCTACTGTAGCTTCAAGACTACCTTGACCTTCTACAGACGTCAAGTAAGCCAAAAATTCTATATTTCCTTCTCCGCCTGTAATAGGAGAAAAATCTAAGCCGCCAATTGAATAACCATGCTCTTGTGCAAATGTAAGAATCTCATTCAACACAAATTTATGGGTTTCTGGTTCTCGAACGATTCCTTTTTTACCAACCAATTCTTTTCCGGCTTCAAATTGCGGCTTGATCAAGGCGACAACTTTCCCACCAGGTTTTAAAATGTTGTGCAGTGGAGGTAAGATTAGTTTTAGTGAAATAAATGATACATCAATCGTAGCGATATCTGGAACACCTTCTTGAAAATCTTCTGGTGTACTGTAACGAAAATTCGTTCGTTCCATGACTACTACACGTTCATCCTGACGAATCTTCCAAGCTAACTGATTGTAACCCACATCTAACGCATAACTTAAACGCGCACCATTTTGCAAAGCGACATCCGTAAATCCGCCAGTTGAAGAACCGATGTCTAACATGGTTTTCCCAGCAACATCTAGACCAAATACGTCTAAAGCTTTTTTCAATTTCAAACCGCCACGCGACACATAAGGTAATGTTTGTCCTTTTACCTGAAGTGACGTTTCAATCAAGATTTTCTCACCTGGTTTATCCAACCGTTCATTCTTGTCATTATAAACTAATCCAGCCATCACTGCTCGTTTGGCTTTTTCTCTTGTCTCAAATAATCCTTGAGTAAACGCTAAAATATCTACGCGCTCTTTTTTCATAAGGGCCTTCTTTCTATCATAATCGCAATTGTTCGACTAATTCTTGTAATAATTCCGAATGAAACTCACAGCTAGTTTGCTTTATTGTCTCTAGAACCGTACTGGCAAAAACCAATTGTTCCTCTAGCGCTTCTTTAGCACCCGTTAAACCCAGTAGGCTTGGATAGGTACTTTTGTGTAACGCTTCGTCACGTCCAACCTGTTTTCCTAACGCTTCTTCTGAACTAGTCGCATCCAATAAATCATCTTTGATCTGAAACGCTAACCCTAAATGTTGGGCAAATGTGCCTAATAAAAGAACGATCTCTTCTGGTTGCTCAGCTAAAATACCGCCTGCCAAAAGTGCAAATTCAATCAAAGCCCCTGTTTTCTTTTCATGGATATCTACTAATTCACTCAAAGAGAGCGATTGATTTTCACCTTGTAAATCTCCTGCTTGGCCTGCGACCATTCCCTGGGTACCAGCCGCCTTACTTAATAATTGAATCAGCAAGATCTTTTGATCTGACTCAATTTGGCTGATAGCTATTAATTGAAATGCTGCGGTCAGTAAACCATCGCCAGCTAGTATTGCCTGCGCTTCTCCAAATACTTTATGATTTGTTGGCTTACCGCGTCTTAAATCATCATCATCCATTGCAGGTAGATCATCATGAATCAAGGAATATGTGTGAATCATTTCTAAGGCTGCCGCTACTTGATAGTCATGTGTTTGCACTTCTTTGTTAAAAGCCTGAAGCACAGCTAATACTAGAAGTGGACGAAATCGCTTGCCTCCTGCACGAATCGAATACAACATTGCTTCTTTTAGTTGGTTATTTGTCGTGTAGTCATTGATAAAATTTTCCATTTCTTTTTCTATAAGCGGTAGACTCTGCTCACGAAAATCATTGAAATCTTCCATCAATTTTCCTCACTTTCTTCAAAAGCGACTTCTTCATCGTTTGCCGTCATAACTTTCGTCAATGTCTTTTCTGCTTTTTCCAAGGTATCTTGGCATTGTTTGCTTAAAACCATCCCTTCTTGAAAGGCTGATAGGGCTTCTTCTAGAGGAACATCACCACGTTCTAAACGCTGAACGATTTCTTCTAATTCAGCTAATGATTCTTCAAATGTTTTTTCGACTGCTTTTTCTTTGGCCATCTTTCTACTCCTCTTCAACTGGTGTTATTTTCTCAATCACCGTATCTACTAATCCATCGACATAATGGATTTGGATTTTTTCTTTTACTTGTAATTCATTGACCGACTTGATCACTTGTTGATCTTTGGTCGTATAACTGTAACCGCGGCCCATGATTTTTAACGGGCTTAACAAATCAAGTTGCTGAACAGCAGAAGTAAATTGTTTTTGTCTGTCTTTCATGTATTGATCCATTCGGTCATGAAGTGATTTAGCCAAAAAACTTAGTTGCTGCTGTCCTTCTCTAATTTGTCCAAGCGGTGTTTGTTGTCTAAATTGTGCAATGATTTCCTGTGCTGTTCGTTGCTTTTGATGGTAAATCGTTTCCATCGATTGAAACAGTCTTTGATTGATTCGATCTAATTTAATCGTTTGACCTTCATATAAACGCTCAGGCTGTTTAAATACATAGGAGTTTTTCAATCGTTGGTAACGCTCGTTTTTTTGTTGTAATTGATAAAGGAAGCTTTGCTCTAAACGCGTTTGTCGTTCCTTGATCCTTAGCAATTCTTCATTTAAAACAGGGACAGCCAACTCAGCTGCAGCCGTTGGCGTTGCGGCTCTGACGTCTGCTACCATA
>Ga0308165_1005476_pt1 | contig 11747 bp, 12 predicted proteins | sample PhyWR2_FD_201032 | JGI IMG/M metagenome (GOLD analysis project Ga0308165, IMG submission 201032) | Phyllosphere microbial communities from UC Gill Tract Community Farm, Albany, California, United States - DLSLW.R2 | ecosystem: Host-associated > Plants > Phyllosphere > Unclassified | place: USA... | reverse complement strand
ATCGAGCGCACCCGGCGGGGGGTCAGGGCGATGATCGCGATGAAGACGACGGCCAACGCGGCGACGACGAACCAGAGCCAGACGATGGAGACGAAGTAGGCCACGGCGGCGGCGGCCCCGACCATGATGACGCCGAAGACGATATAGCCGACGACATCGACGACGATGTATCTCGGCGAGACCCGGCGCCAGGTCACTTCTGGCAGGTCGAGGCGATCGGTCACACGTGGTCCTGACTGGCGGGGTTGGGGCTGGAGTCGTCGTCGCTCGGAGGCAGCGTGCACATCTTCTCGGCGATGAGCCCGCCGGCCAACAGGACGACCCCGGCGACCACGGTCGCGATCGCCAGTGCGAGCGAGTTTACCGGCGGGATGACCGACCGGGTGAGCAGAAAGACCAGAACCGCCACGGCGCCGCCGCCGAGCAGCGCGCCGGTGAGGCTCGAGGCCTTCGCCAGCAGAACGGCGCGGGTGGCGTAGAACGGATCGACCCTGCTCTTGGCCGTGCCGCGCACCACGCGGTGCACCGGCAGCGCGATCACGACGACGATTATGCCGATGAGGGCGAGGGCGGCGGCGAGAGTGACGGGAGGGATGAACGCGGCCCGACCGCCCGCGACGAGGGCGGTCTCGAGAAACCATCCGGCGACTCCCCCCAGAAGCGCCATGAGCAGCAGAACGGAGGGTCGGGTGCGGGTCACAGCAGCGGCTCCGCGGGGTAGACGCGCACGTCGTCGGCGCGCGCAGCCGGCAGGTCGACGATGCGGCCGACGCCGGGCAGGGCGGCGGCCGGGGCGAGTTCGAGCCACGGCACGACGACGAACGAGCGCTCGGCCGCGCGCGGGTGCGGAAGGGTGAGGCGCTCGGAATCCACCGTCAGCCCTCCGAAGTCGACGATGTCGATGTCGAGCGTGCGGTCGCCCCAGCGCTCCTCGCGCACTCGGCCGTGCCGGTGCTCGATCGCGTTGAGCGCATCGAGCAGTTCGTCGGGCGCGAGCGCCGAACGCACGGTGACGACGGCGTTCAAGTAGGCGGGCGCCGAGTCGTCGACACCGTCGAGCTTGACGGCCGCGCTCTCGACCAGCGACGACGCCGCGTGCACCTTCACGCCGTCGATGCGACCGATATCGGCGATTGCCGCCCTGATGGTGGCCTCGCGGTCGCCGAGGTTGCTTCCGATCGACAGCACGGCCGGCAGTTCGACGCGCAGGCGCTGCATGCGCGGCGGCGTCACGCGCGCGACCTCGTGATGGTGACGGCCACGTCGTCGAAGGGCACGGCCACGGGAGCGCTCGGCTTGTGCACGGTGACGGTGACCGACTGCGCCGCCTTGTGCGCGAGCACCACGCGGGCGATGCGCTCGGCGACCGTCTCGATGAGGTCGACGGGGTCGCGTTCGACCGCGCCGACGACCTCTTCGGCCAGTTCGCCGTAGTGGATCGTGAGTTCGAGGTCGTCGCTCGCCGCGGCGGCCGCGAAGTCGAGCGACACCGTGACGTCGAGCACGAACACCTGGCCGTCGCGGCGTTCGTGGTCGAAGACTCCGTGAAAAGCGGTGGCCCGCAACCCGGTCAGGATGATCTGATCGAGGGGCGCGGTCACTCGGTGGCTCCCTTTTCCCATTCGCTCCAGACCGCAAGGGCCGCCTTGGTGGTCGCGATGTCGTGCACGCGCACTCCCCAGACTCCCGCCTGGGCGGCGAGCGCGCTGATGACCGCCGTGGCCGGGTCGCGGTCGTCGATCTCCGCATCTCCCGGCAGCAGGTCGGCGAGGAACCGCTTGCGCGACGCACCGATCAGCACGGGATAGCCGAGGCTCTGCAGCCGGTCGAGGTTGCCGAGCAGCTTCCAGTTGTGCGCGGCGGTCTTCGCGAACCCGAGGCCCGGGTCGACGATGATGCGCCGCTCGTCGACGCCCCAGACGATCAGTTCGGCGACCCGGCGTTGGATCTCGGTGCGCACGTCGCCCACGACCTCGTGGTAGCTCGCGAGGTCGTTCATGCCCGCGCTGTGCCCGCGCCAGTGCGACACGATGTAGTCGGTGTCGAGCGAGGCGATGGTGCGAAACATCTCTTCGTCGGCCAGGCCGCCGGAGACGTCGTTGACGATCGCGGCGCCGGCCTCGGCCGCCGCGCGCGCCGTCGACGAGTTGAGGGTGTCGATAGAGACGCGGATGCCACGGCTGCTGAGTTCTCGCACGACGGGCAGCACGCGCTGCTGCTCTTCGTCGGGGGAGACCCGTTCGGCGCCCGGCCGCGTGGACTCGCCGCCCACGTCGATCAGGTCGGCGCCCTCCTCGTGCAGTCGCGCCCCGTGTTCGATCGCGTCGTCGACGGAGTTCCACCGTCCGCCGTCGCTGAACGAATCGGGGGTCACATTGAGGATCCCCATGATCCGCGGGCGCGCCCGCGCCGTCTTCCGAACCAAAACCATGTCATTACCCACGCGTGCCGCCTCCGATCAGCGAAATGATCTCCGCTCGAGAACTAGTTTCGCTCAGCATTCCACGGCTCGCCAGAGTGACCGTCGAACTCGCGGTCTGTCGGGGGCCGCGAGTCGTCACGCACTGGTGCACGGCGTCGAGCATCACGAGCACCCCGCGCGGTGCGAGCCCGGTCTCGATCGCGTCGGCGATCTCTTCGCCGAGGCGCTCTTGCAGCTGGGGCCGGTCGGCGAGGGTCTCGACGACCCTGGCGAGACTGCCGAGCCCCACGACCTTCTCGCCGGGAACGTAAGCCACGTGGGCGCGCCCGATGAACGGCAGCAGGTGGTGCTCGCAGATCGAACGGAACTCGATGTCACGCACGATGACCACCTCGCCGAGCTGGTCGGGGTCGAGGTCGACCGCCTCGGCGAGATGGGTCAGCGGGTCGGCCGCGAGCCCCGAGAAGAACTCGGCGTAGGCGGCCGCGACGCGTTTCGGCGTCGCCCGCAGCCCCGGCCTCGTCACGTCTTCGCCGATGGCGGCGAGGATCTCGGCGACCGCCGCCTCGATGCGTCGGGTGTCGATGGCCACGGGGATCAGGCGGTCGCGATGCCGGGGGTCTTGCGCGGGCGCGGCGTGCGCTTCGGCGGCACCGGCGGCTCGGAGTCGACTCCGCCGTCGACGACCTCTGGGTCGATCGGGAGCTTCGAGGGCACCTTCACGGGAGGACGGTCGGAGAGCGGGCGGTTCGTGCTCGAGAGCCACTGCGGACGCTCGGGGAGCTTCTCGAGGCCCTCGAAGATCTCGGCCAGCTGGTTGTGGTCGAGGGTCTCCTTCTCGAGCAGCTCGGTCGCGAGACGGTCGAGCACGTCGCGGTTGGTGTTGAGCACCTGCCACGCTTCGTCGTGCGCCTGCTCGATCAGAACGCGCACCTCGGCGTCGATGACGCGCGCGACGTCGTCGGAGTAGTCGCGGCTGGCACCCATGTCGCGACCGAGGAACGGTTCGCCCGCGGTGAGCCCGAGCTTGACCGAGCCGACGACCGAGCTCATGCCGTACTCGGTGACCATGCGTCGGGCGATCGAGGTCGCCTTCTCGATGTCGTTCGAGGCGCCGGTGGTCGGGTCGTGGAAGACGATCTCTTCGGCGACGCGGCCGCCCATGGCGTAGGTGAGCTGGTCGAGCAGTTCGTTGCGCGTGACCGAGTACTTGTCTTCGAGCGGCAGCACCATCGTGTAACCGAGCGCGCGGCCGCGGGGAAGGATCGTGACCTTCGTGACCGGGTCGGTGTTGCGCATGCTCGCTGCCGCGAGGGCGTGGCCGCCCTCGTGGTAGGCGGTGATGAGCTTCTCTTTGTCGTTCATCAGGCGGGTGCGGCGCTGCGGGCCTGCCATCACGCGGTCGACCGCCTCGTCGAGGGCGCGGTTGTCGATGAGCTGCGCGTTGCTGCGCGCGGTGAGCAGGGCGGCCTCGTTCAGCACGTTCGCGAGGTCTGCGCCGGTGAAGCCGGGGGTCTTGCGCGCGAGCACCTCGAGGTCGACGCCCTTGGCGAGCGGCTTGCCCTTTCCGTGCACCTCGAGGATGCGCTTGCGACCCTGCAGGTCGGGCGCGTCGACGCCGATCTGGCGGTCGAAGCGGCCGGGGCGAAGCAGAGCGGGGTCGAGCACGTCGGGACGGTTGGTCGCGGCGATCAGGATCACGTTGGTCTTGACGTCGAAGCCGTCCATTTCGACGAGCAACTGGTTGAGCGTCTGCTCACGCTCGTCGTTGCCGCCGCCGACTCCGGCGCCGCGGTGACGGCCGACGGCGTCGATCTCGTCGATGAAGATGATGGCGGGCGAGTTGTCTTTCGCCTGCTGGAACAGGTCGCGAACGCGGCTCGCGCCGACGCCGACGAACATCTCGACGAAGTCGGAACCCGAGATCGTGTAGAACGGCACCCCGGCCTCCCCCGCGACGGCGCGGGCGAGCAGGGTCTTACCGGTTCCGGGAGGGCCGTACAGCAGCACGCCCTTCGGGATGCGGGCGCCGAGGGCGAGGAACTTCGCCGGGTCTTTCAGGAAGTCTTTGATCTCTTCGAGTTCTTCGATGGCCTCGTCGGACCCAGCGACATCCGCGAAGGTCACCTTCGGGCTCTCTTTGCCGACCAGCTTGGCCTTCGACTTGCCGAACTGCATGACCTTCGAGCCGCCACCCTGCATGCGCCCGATGAGGAAGTAGAAGATGATGCCGATGATGAGGAACGGCAGCAGGATGCTCAGCAGCGAGGCGAAGAAGTTGGTCTGCGGCACCTCGTCGGTGTAGTCCTTGATGTTCGCGGCGGTCACGGCCTCGACGACCTCGGTGCCTCGCGGCGCGACGTAGTAGAACTGCACCTGCTTGCCCTTGTCGCCGTCGGCCTTGGTGAGCGTGAGGTCGACCCGCTGCTCGCCGTCGACGATCTTCGCCGACTCCACGGTTCCGCCCTTGAGCAGTTCGAGGCCGTCTTTGACGGAGATCTCTTTGAAACCGGATCCGGTCAGCAGGCTCGAGCCCACGATGACCGCGATGATGGCGACGACGATGTAGACGATCGGGCCGCGAAAAATGCGCTTGAAGTCCATGATGTTCCGGGCAGAGACGCCCAGCACCTTCCTGCTGAAGAAACGTACCGTCAGGCTACTGCCTCGGCACTGGGCGAGCGCTGGATGTTCGCCGTGGGCGCACGCGGCGCGGGTCGGCGTCAGGCGTAGACGTGCGGGGCGAGCACGGCGATGCCGCGCAGGTTGCGGTACTGCTCGGCGAAGTCGAGGCCATACCCGACGACGAACGCGTTCGGGATCTGGAATCCCTCGTACTTCACGTCGACGTCGACCTTGGCCGCCTCAGGCTTGCGCAAAAGCGCGCAGATCTCGACGGATGCCGCGCCGCGGGTCTCGAGGTTGGCGCGCAGCCAAGAGAGGGTGAGGCCGGAGTCGATGATGTCTTCGACGATCAGCACGTGGCGGCCGTGCAGGTCGGTGTCGAGGTCTTTCAGGATGCGCACGACGCCCGACGACTGGGTGCCGGAGCCGTAGGACGAGACGGCCATCCAGTCCATCTCGATCGGGATGGTCAGTTCGCGCGCGAGGTCGGCCATGACCATCACGGCTCCGCGCAGCACGCCGACGAGCAGCACCTTCTCGCCCGCGTAGTCGACCTCGATGCGACGCGAGAGTTCGGCGATCTTCTCGTGGATCTGCCGCTCGGTGTAGAGAACCTCCGCGATATCGTTCTCGACGTCACTGAATTCCATTGTGGTTCCGTTCTGCGATTAGGCCCGGGCCGCACCGAAAATCAGCAGCCCGTCGCGCCGTTCAACCCTAACGCCCGGCAGGTCGACGGCCGTCTGGCCGTGCCAGTGCGTCACCAGTCGCGCGACCTCGAGGGTCTGCGCGCGGCTGAGCGAAACGTGGAACTCGCTTTCCACGGCGAGCCGGATGAGCCGCTGCCGAAGCGCCGGCGGATTGGCTTCGAGCGCGCGCACCGGCAGCGAGATGCCGGCCTCGGCGATGTCGGCGAGTTCTTCGGCGATCTCCTCGGCGAAGTGGTCGAGCGCTTCGGCGTCTTCGCGCAGCTGCTCGGCCGTGCGCGCGAGCGCCTCGGCGATGCCGGGACCGAGCTCGCTCTCGAGCAGCGGCAGCACGGTGCTGCGCACCCGCACGCGCGAGAACGCCGGGTCGTCGTTCTGCGGGTCGGCCCAGGGGTCGAGGCCCGAGTCGGCGCAGAACTGTTCGGTCTGCGACCGGCGGATGGCCAGGAGGGGCCGCGAGTAGAGGCCCGAGCGGGGGGCCATGCCCTGCAGGCTGGTCGCTCCGCTCCCGCGCGCGAGGCCGAGCAGCACCGTCTCGGCCTGATCGTCGAGCGTGTGGCCGAGCAGCACGGCGACCGCGCCGGTCTCGTCGGCCGCGCGGGAGAGCGCCGCGTAGCGGGCGGTGCGCGCGGCCGCCTCCGGTCCGCCGTCGCTGCCGATGGAGACGGTGCGCACGAGCACGGGGTCGAGCCCGAGGTCGGCCGCCTGGCGGGCCGCGGTGGCCGCGACATCCGCCGATCCCGCCTGCAGCCCGTGGTCGACGATCACCGCGCCGGCCCGCAGCGACGCTCGTGGCGCTTCGAAAGCGACGGCCGCCGCCAGGGCGAGCGAATCGGGGCCGCCCGAGAGGGCGACCAGCACGAGGTCTCCGGCCTGGTCGGGCTGCGTCAACGACGTGCGCACCGCGCGCCGGATATCGGCGATGGACGGGGTGAGTCTCGGGCGCGTTGGCTGCATCCAGTAACGTTATTGCAGCAATCAACAAACCAAGGAGCGCTAACCATGGCCGCCTACGATGCGATCATCGAAATTCCCAAGGGAAGCCGCAACAAATACGAGGTCGACCACAAGACGGGCCGGGTCTACCTGGACCGCGTGCTCTTCACCGGTTTCGTCTACCCCACCGACTACGGATTCTTCGAGAACACGCTGGGCCTCGACGGTGACCCGGTCGACGTTCTCGTGCTGCTCGACTACCCGCTCTTCCCGGGCGTCGGAGTCTCGGTGCGACCCGTCGCCGTGTTCAACATGACCGACGACGGCGGCTCGGACGCGAAGGTCATCGCGGTTCCCGCGACCGACCCGCGCTGGACCCACATCCAGGACCTGAACGACATCCCCGAGTACACGCGCAAGGAGATCGAGCACTTCTTCGAGCACTACAAAGATCTCGAGCCCGGCAAGTGGGTGCGCACCGAGGGTTGGGGCGACGCCGCCGAGGCAGAGCAGATCATCAAGGACGGCATCACGAAGCTGGCCGCCGAGGGCCACTGACCCACCGCTGATCGGCTGACGCCGGTCGGGCCCGACCGCTCGCGCGGTCGTGTTCGACCGGCGTTTTTTCGTTAACCCGTGGGGCGCCCGGCGAGCGAGACGAGGTCGCTCGTGCGGTAGCCGGTGACGCGCACCGGAACGCCGGCGCGCGGCGCCTCGATCATCTGGCCGCCGCCCAGGTAGATCGCCACGTGGTACAGACCGCCCGAGGTGCGGCCGCCGTTGGCGTAGAACAGCAGGTCGCCCGCCGCCCGCTGGGCAACCGGCACGAGCCGTCCCGCCGCGGACATGGTGTTGTACTGGTTGGTCACGCTGTGGGTGCCGATGTACACCCCCGCCGCCGAGTAGCTCACCTTGGTCAGTCCCGAGCAGTCCCAGGCGTCGGGGCCGGCGCCGCCGAACTCGTACCGGTCGCCGAGCTGGCTTCTGGCGTAGGCGATGGCCGCGGCAGCGGCGCTCGCGTTGGGTGCCGCCGGCCCGGTGGGCGGCGGGGTGACGACGGGAGGCGCGGTCACCGGGGGCGTCACGACGGGAGCGGTCGGCGTCGTGGGGGTCGGTGCCGTGGGGGTCGCCGGCGCGGGGTTCGCGGGTGTCGGATTCGCCGGCGACGGGTTCGCTGCCGGCTGCTGGGCGCTCTGTGCCGCCACTCCGTCGAGGTAGGCCCGGTTGGCGGCGTCGGCGTTGCCGGTGAGCACGACGAGCTGAGCCGTGAGCTGGGCGGCTGCCGCCGACTGGGTGGCAATCTTGGCCTCCGCGGCGGCGCTGGCCGCCTGCGCGGCGGCGAGGGCGGTCTCGGCTCCGGCGGCGAGAGATGTCAGTCGCTTCTGCGCCTTCGACGCCTGGGCGCTGAGCGAGCGCGCGGTGTTCTCGTCTGCCTTGGCGCGCTCGATGAGCTCGGCGGACTGGCTCGCGAGACGGCTCATGCTGCCGAGCTGTGCGAGCAGATCGTCGGCACCAGCGCTGTTGACGAGCAACTGGGTGGTCACGTCGCCGCCCCCGGCGCGCGCGAGCTGCGAAACGACCTGTCCGGCTCGGGTCGCGGAGGTCTTGGCCGATTCGGCCGCGGCATCGGCCTGCTTGCCGAGCGCGGCGACCCGGGCCGTCGCTGCATCCACGGCGTCCCTGGCCTGGTTGTAGGCCTCGCCCTTTTCGAGCGAATCGACCGACAGCGCCGTCGCGCGCTGCTCGAGGTCGTCGAGGTAGCCCTGGATGCTCGCTATCTGCGCCGCCTTCGCCGCGGCGTCGCCCTGCGCGGCCTGCACCTGCTCCCAGCTCGGATAGACCGGGTCGGCGTGCGCCGCGGTCGCCCCAAGGCTGGCGAGCATGGCAGCGGCCACGACGAGAATCAGCGCCCGCGCGGGGCGATCAGGCCGAGCCATCAGCGGGCGGGGCTGTCGAGCGGGTCAGCCAAGGGTGATCCCCTGGTTGCGCATGAAGGGCACGGCGTCGGTCGCCACGCCGTTGACGCGCACCTCGTAGTGCAGGTGGCAGCCGGTCGAACCGCCGGTGCTGCCGACGTAGGCGATGAGCTGCCCGGCGGACACCTGCTGGCCCTTGCCGACCAGCGTGCCGCCGTTGACGATGTGGCCGTAGGCGGTCGAGATGTCGTCGCCGTTGTTGATCAGGATGAAGTTGCCGTAGCTGCCGTTGGGAGCCGCGTAGCCGACGGTGCCCGAGTGTGCGGCGTAGATGGGCTTGCCGCAGCCCGAGCTCAGGTCGGTTCCGGCGTGTAGTCGCCAGTCGTGGCTGACCGGGTTGAGGCGCATGCCGTAGCCGCTCGTGATCACGCCGTAGGTGGGCTTGGCCCATCCGCTCTGGCCGACGATGCCGGCACCCGCCGCGGCCGCGGCCGCGTCGGCGATGGCCTTGAGGCGAGCCGCCTCGATGCGGCGTGCCTCCACGCCGGCGTTGTAGTCGGCTTCCGTCGCCACGCGGCGTTCGGTGAGCACGGTCAACTGCGCGTTGAGCGTCGCCTCGTTCTGCTCCTGCTCGGCGACCGCGGCGGTTGCGGCCTCCGCGGCGGCCTGGGCGGCGGCCGACGCGGCCTCGGCCTGCACCTTGAGTTCTTCGAGCACGTCTTGCGCGACGACCGCCGTCTTGGTCAGCGCCGTGGCGGAGTTCTCGTCTTGCACGGCCTTCTCGTAGATGCCGGCCGTCTGTTCGGTGAACTTGTCGGCCATGCCGTACGAGTAGAGCATGTCGTCGGCCTTGGCCGCGTTGACCAGCAGCCCGGTGGTGACGTCGCCGTTGCCGGAGCGATACTGCTGGGCCACGATCTCGCCGGCGCGCTGCTTCGACTGCGTCGCGAGGAGAGCCGCGGCATCCGCCTGGTCCTTCAGCTTCGCCGCTTTGAGGGCCTGCTCTTGGAAGGCCTGATCGGCGAGCTGGAAGGCCTCGCCCTTGGCGATGGCATCGGCCTGGGTGCGCTCCACCTCGGCGCGGAGCGAATCGAGGAGGCCCTGGATGCGCTTGATCTCGTTGATCGTGTTGGCCTCGCTCGAGCGGGCGGCCTGCACGTCTTGCCAACTCGGGTAGTCGACGGCCTGGGCCGATCGCGTGTCGGTCGCGACGATGGTGCCGACCGTCAGCACGACGAGAGCGAGCGCCATGGCGACCAGCCGGCCCGCGCGACGGCGCGACGGCATGCGTGAATCGGCTCGATCTGGCCAGGTGCTCATTGTTTCCCCGAATCGTGTTTCGGCGCCATTTATAACGCCCGTCACACTGTCAACTTCAACAACAGTAACAAGAGCGCGCTGTTGGGCGCATAGGCAAATGTCAGCGTTTGCCCAGAACGTTCAATTACGAGTTGAACCTACAGCCCAGTTGTTTGCTCGCATGTGTGCCCCGCCGCACCGTGTCGAATGCCCCGGTTTGGCATTTCGGCGAGAGACACGTATGCTTTTCCCTCGGTAGCTATGACGTTTTGTTTGCGCATGGCCCCATCGTTTAGTGGCCTAGGACGGCGCCCTTTCACGGCGTTAACACGGGTTCGAATCCCGTTGGGGTCACAAACACAAAATTAAATAGCATGGCCCTGTAGCGCAGTTGGTTAGCGCGCCGCCCTGTCACGGCGGAGGTCGCCGGTTCAAGTCCGGTCAGGGTCGCAAAAGCACGGATAGCCTCTTCGAAAGGAGGGGCTATCTCGCTTTATGAGCGGATTCGTTCGCTCATGGCCCTGTAGCTCAGTTGGTAGAGCGCACGACTGAAAATCGTGAGGTCACCGGATCGACGCCGGTCGGGGCCACCATCAAAACCCTCGGGATTCCGGGGGTTTTTTCGTTTCGGGCTCAGCTCAGCGCAACGCTCGCGACAGCGCCCATCCGGCCGCCCAGACAAGCGGCACGGCCACGGCCATGACGGCGATCGGGTTGGCCCTGAAGCGGATGCCCTCGGCGTCGGCGACATAGGCACCGACGGGGATCGCGTAGCCCCCGCCCCCGCCGCCCTGGCCCTCGCCCGATCCGGCCGGGCCCGACTCGTCGGCGGGCTTGTCGCCCGAGCCCTCCCCCGCCCCGAATCCGAAGACGACGAGCGCGACCGGCAGAAGGTCGCGCCCATCGAGAGTGGTCTTCTCGCCGTAGGCGAGCTTGGCGCCCCAGCCGGGCACGCGGTCGGCGATGTTCTCGATGAGGTTGGTCATGCCGACGAAACTACGCCCGCGCGTCGCTGTGGGCTAGGGGGTTCGGTGACGCCCGGTTTGGAACAATGTCAAGAGTGACCAACGCGACCATCGAACTGCTCGGCAAGGAATTCTGGATGTGGCGCGATGCCACCGCTTTTCGCAGCGCCGACGACATCCCGCGTATCGCGCATGCGCCGCTCTGGCTCCCCCGCTTCGACGCCGAGTCGGTGCGAGAACGCCGGGCCGCACTCGGCGGGTTCGTCGAACGCTGGCGGGCGATCGACGCGTCGGGCGAGCCGGTCGAGTCGCAGGTCGACTACCGCCTGATCGGCTCGGCGATCGCGCGCGCCCACTGGGAGCTCGACGTGATGCAACCGTGGCGCCGCGACGCCGTCTTCGCGGCGAGCCAGATTCTCGGCCCGTACTACGACCTTCTGCTGCCTCCCGCCCCGTTCGACGACGCGCGCCAGGCCGGCCTCGTCGCGGCCATGCTCGCGATGCCCGGCCAGGTTCGTGTCGCCCAAACCAATCTCGCCGAGGGCGGGGTCGCCGAACTTTCCGCCGTCGCGGCCGAACTGCTCGGCACGATCGGCACCGACCTCACCGACTCGGTCGCCGCACTGTCGCGGTTCGTCAGCGCGGAGACGGCCGTCGCCCTCGCCGCCGCCGTTGGCCCGGCGGTCACCGCCCTCACCGGTTTCGCCGCCTGGCTCGCCGCTCGGGGGCCGCTCATGCCCGCCATGACCCCGGTGGGCCGCGAGAAATTCGAGTGGTACCTGCGCCACGTCGCGCTCATCGCCACCGCGCCCGAGGCGCTCGTGACGGCCGCCGAACAGGAGTACAGTCGCGCGGTCGCGTGGGAGATCGCCAGCCG
>Ga0308165_1005475_pt1 | contig 11747 bp, 8 predicted proteins | sample PhyWR2_FD_201032 | JGI IMG/M metagenome (GOLD analysis project Ga0308165, IMG submission 201032) | Phyllosphere microbial communities from UC Gill Tract Community Farm, Albany, California, United States - DLSLW.R2 | ecosystem: Host-associated > Plants > Phyllosphere > Unclassified | place: USA... | reverse complement strand
CGGCTTTCGGCGGACGGCCGTTAACCGTCACCCTGCTCTATGGAGTCCGGACCTTCCTCCCGCCATCGCATGACACGATGACCAGCGGCTGTCTGGCTTGCTTCGGGCGTCATTGTACCTCAGGCGCACGCCCGGCTGCCGCAGGGCCGACAATGCCGATTCGGCATACGACAGAAAAACCGAAATTGCGTATAGTTGCCGCTGACAATGACCAATATTCCAGCAACGATTGCAGGGCGTTGCACTGCAATCCTGCATCGGAGCACTCGCGCATCACAGGAAGAAGCAATGCATATCTGCGTACTCGGCGCCGGCGTCATCGGCGTCACCTCGGCGTATCGCCTGCTTGAAGACGGCCATCAGGTCACCCTGCTGGAGGCGCGCGCGCAAGCCGGCGCCGGCACCAGCCTCGGCAACGGCGCCCAGCTGAGTTATTCCTATGTCGCGCCGCTGGCCGATCCGTCGGTGTGGACGCATTGGCCGCACTACCTGTTCAGCGCGGATTCGCCGCTGACGCTGAAACCCAAACTCGATCCGGCGCAATGGCGCTGGCTGATCAAATTCCTCGCCGCCAGCAATGCTGCGCGCGTGCAGCGCACCACCATCGAATTGCTGCAACTGGCGTTCTACAGCCGCGACGAGATGACGCACATCCTGCAGGCCGCGCCTGTCGACTTCAGCCATCGCACCGCCGGCAAACTGGTGATGTACACCGATCCGGCCGGACTGGCGTCGGCGCGCAAGCAGATCGCCTTCCAGGCGCAGCACGGCTGCCAACAGGAAGTGATCGACGCCGCGCGCTGCCTGGAAATCGAACCGGCGCTGGGCAAGGCGCGTCGCAACTGGGCCGGCGGCGTCTATACGCCGAGCGAAGAAGCCGGCGACTGCGCACAGTTTTGCCAGGCGCTGGTCGAGCGCATGCAGGCCCATCCCAACTTCCGCTTCCTGCCGTCCACCACGGTCACGGGCGTGACGATGCGCGACGGCGCCGTTGCGTCGGTCCAGACGGGCTCGCATGCCATCGAAGCCGACACCTTTGTGCTGGCGCTGGGCGCCGACAGTGCGGACTTCGCGCGCCGAGCCGGCTTCAGCTTGCCGCTGTATCCGCTCAAAGGCTACAGCATCACCGTGCCGCTCGACGATGCGCCGTCGCAAGCCGCCGCGCCGCAGGTGTCGATCACCGACATCTCGCGCAAGATCGTCTATGCGCGGCTGGGCAACCGCTTGCGCGTGGCCGGCCGTGTCGAATTGGTGGGCATGGACACGAGTGTTCCGCAACGCGCCGTCGACGAACTGAGCAGCGGCGCCGACGAGCTGTTCCCGGGCAGCATTCATGCCGGCAATGCAGCACGGCTGTCGCCGTGGGCCGGCTTCCGTCCGGCCACGCCGAGCGGCGTGCCGGTCATCGGCGCATCGCCGGTGAAGAATCTCTACCTGAATATCGGCCAGGGCGCGCTCGGCTGGACCTTGGCTTGCGGCAGCGCGGCCTTGCTGGCGGCGCAGATCGGCGGACGCAAGACGGCGATCGACGACGCGCCGTTCCGTTACACGCGGTGATTTTTAACGCCGTTCCCCCGCGGTTTCTCCGGCACCCTGCGTCATCGCCGGAATCCGCATACCATATCCGGACTACCTTATAAGATATGGAGACCGGAATGCGGCAAAACCCCCTGCGCACCTTGTTCGCGCAAAAGAAACTGGCCCTCAACGGCTGGGCGTCCATCGGCAATTCTTTCCTCGCCGAAGTGGTCGCCGATTGCGGTTATGACGCCGTCACCGTCGACTTGCAACACGGCCTGTTCTCGATCGAATCGGCGGTACCGATGCTGCAGGCGATCTCCACCACCAACGCTGCGCCGCTGGTGCGTTGCTCCGAGAACGGCCTGGGCGAAATCAACAAGCTGCTCGACGCCGGCGCCTATGGCGTGATTTGCCCGCTGATCAATTCCAAGGAAGACGCCGAGCGTTTCGTGCGCGCCTGCCATTACTCACCACGCGGCGGCCGCAGCTATGGACCGGCGCGCGGCGTCCTGTATGGCGGCAAGGATTATTTCGAACACGCCAACCGCACCGTGCTGACGCTGGCCATGATCGAAACACGCCAGGGCCTGGCGGCGGTGGAAGACATCCTCTCGGTGCCGGATCTTGACGGCATCTTCATCGGCCCCAGCGACCTCGCCATCGAACTCGGCCTGACGCCGGATTCGTGGAGCGACGCCAAGGTCGACCAGGCCATCAGGCATCTGATCGAGGTCTCGCATGCACGCGGCAAATATGTCGGCATCTTCTGCGGCTCGGTGGAGATGGCGGAACGCATGAAAACTTATGGTGTCGACATGCTGACGCCGGGCACCGATGTGCAACTGCTGCGTGCCGAAACCAGCCGCCGCATCAACATTCTGCGCGGCTGACCCGGCTTCTCCACGGCCGCCGTCACCTCAAGACGGCGGCCGTCGTGGTTCCCTCAAGAACCCGGAAACCACATCCGCCTCCTCCCGATTCGATACATTCGTCGTAAGACGAAGATCCTTCGATGGAAGTAATTTTGTTTTTCAGACGAAAAACAGGTTTTTGAGAATTGTCCTATTTAAGCGTTTTGAACTAACTCGCATAATCGCTTCCGCTACATCGATGAACGGCTCGTCCATCTCGGGCAAGGACCGCGTCATTACAAGGGAAACGAAGGGGTAACATCATGACGCTATCAAGGAACAAAGTCATTCTCACGGTCGCCGTGCTGTCGGCGACCATATTGCTGGCCACCTGCCGCGACCAAGAGAGCGACAGCCGGCTCGCCCAGGCAATCCCGACCGTGCCGGAGGAACAACACACCGACTGGGAACGGATCAGCGACAGCAAGGCCCAGCGCGAAGCCGAACGGGCCTATCGCGCCTGCGCACGCGAAGCGGCGCTGCGCCGCATGCCGGTCAGGGAGTTTCCCGAGACCAGCGAACGCGTAACCTACCTCAATGAACATGGCAAGCGCATCAAGCGCTCGGAACACGTCGGCGTCGCCATCGACAATATGCAGGTCGACAACGGCTGCGCCACGCAGATCGTACGCAGCGTCAGCATTGACGTGCTGTCGGATCATGAATACGGCGGCCTGACGCCGGACGAGACCGGCCGCACGGTGGCTGACGATTCCAGCCGGCGTGCGCTGCCGGCCGGCGAGGCGCGGATACAACGGGCCATCAGCCGCAAGACACTGCCGCCCGCGAGCTGCACGTTCACGCGCGATGTCGGCATGCAGAGCCACTTCATGATGCTGAATTTGTGCTGGCACGAAGAAAGGCGCGCCGAAACGACGCGCCAGGAAGAACTGCCGCTGCAGCCAAGAAAAGCGGCACGGCCGGCGCCAGCCAGCTGACGCCGGACGAGCGGATTTACCTGATCGCGACGCGCCCGAAGAACGGGTAGTTCGGATCGTTGTAACCCGGGGTCGATGAATGGCCCGGCGTCACCAGGCTGTCGATCAGCGCTTCTTCTTCCGCGCTAATCTTCAACTCCACCGCATCGTAATAATCTTCCATCTGCACCAGGGTACGCGGCCCGGCGATCACGCTGCTGATCGCCGAATTGGCCAGCACCCACGCCGTCGCAAACTGGCCCAGCTTGACGCCACGCGCAGCGCAATGCTGCTGCAATTTCTCGGCGATGACCAGCGACTCTTCACGGAATTCGGTTTCCATCATGCGCTTGTCGCCGCGACCGGCGCGCGTGTCTTCGGGCGGCTTCTGGCCCGGCTTGTATTTACCGGTCAGCACGCCGCGTGCAATCGGGCTGTACGGCACCACACCGAGGCCGTAGTTGGTGCAGGCCGGCAGGATCTCCACTTCGGGCATGCGGTTCAACAGGTTGTAATACGGCTGGCAGACCAGCGGCAGCGGCACATTGTTCTTTTCGCACAGGCGCGCGATCTCGGCGATGCGCCAGCCGCGGAAATTCGACACGCCGAAGCCGCGGATCTTGCCGGCGCGGATCAGGTCGCCCAGCGCCTGGATCGCTTCTTCCAGGTTTTCTTCGTGGTAATCGCGGTGCATGTACAGCACGTCGAGGTAATCGGTGTCGAGGCGGCGCAGGATGTTGTCGGTCTCGGTCACGATCCAGTGGCGCGAATAATGCGACTGGTTCGGCGCGCCGCTCATGGCGTTGCCGAGCTTGCTTGCCAGCACCCAGTCGCTGCGCTGGCCTTGCAGCAGCTTGCCAACCATCTCCTCCGACTTGCCCTTGCTGTAGACGTCGGCGGTGTCGATGAAATTGACGCCATGCTCGCGCGCCGAGGCAACGATGCTGCGCGCTTCGTCGATTGGCGTCTGGTCGCCAAACATCATGGTGCCCAGGCACAAGGCCGAGACTTTCAGGTTGCTTTTGCCGAGGCGTCGATATTGCATGAGTGTCTCCGTTGGGAAGATGCGTTCTGTAAAGGAAGATGATTCTAGCCCCTTGCCGGGAATCGCGTCGGCGACGCCCTACAATGCAGGCGCCTCTTCTTCCAGCCAGCGCCGTTTGTCGCGCAGCGGCGGCGCACCGAACATGCGGCTGTACTCGCGGCTGAATTGCGACGGGCTTTCGTAACCGACCGTCTGCGACGCCGTCGCCACGCTCAGATCGTCGGCCAGTATCAGGCGGCGCGCTTCCTGCAGGCGCAGGTTCTTTTGATATTGCAGCGGGCTCATCGCCGTCACTACCTTGAAATGATGATGCAGCGACGACACGCTCATGTGCACGTCGCGCGCGATGTCGTCCACGCGCAGCGGCTGCGCGAAACTTTCCTTCATCATGCGGATGGCCTTGGCGATGCGATTCATCTGGCTGTCCTGCAACACGGTCTGGCGCAGCAAGGCGCCTTGGCCGTTCATCAGCAAGCGATACAGGATCTCGCGTTTGACCATCGGCGCCAGGATCGGGATGTCGCGCGGCGTGTCCAGCAGGCGCAACAGCCGCAGCACCGCATCCAGCAGCGTGATGTCGAGACGATTGACGAACAGGCCACGCGACGCGTCGGAGGGAATACCCTGCGGCAAATGCTCGTCGCCGATCAGCGAACCGATTTCGCGCGTGTCGAGATCGATGCGCAAACCCAGGTAAGGCGTTTCCGGACTGCTCATCGTCACCTTGCCGACCATCGGCAAATCCACCGACGACACCAGGTAGTGCATCGGATCGTAATCATAGACGTCATCGCCGACGAACAGGCGCTTGGCGCCCTGCGCAATCACCGAGAACACCGGTTTTTGCACCGCGTGCTTGGGCCCCTGCGGGTTGGTGATGCGATGCAGGAAGAAGCCGTCGATGCCGGTTTCCAGTGAGCCCTCGCCGCCTTCGGTCAGGCGTGCAATCAAACTGACAAGTTCGTGCTGTGCCGTTCGCAGGCGTTCATCGACTTCAATCTCCTGGCAGGCAGGCGTAGAAGACCCTGGCGCAGGCGAACCGGGGTGATCATCGATATCGTTGGGAGCGTCGTTCAGATCCATGGCGGTTCCGGTGGAAAGCGTCGAAGCAGCCAGCTTACTCCAGATTGTCGACTTGCCTGAATCTCCATCACTTTCAATTGGAGAAATAGGCAAATAATCAGGAGGATTGGGTATCCGAGCCGGATACGCGATGGAATTTGCAGAAGGCCGAAGGCCGGATTATCGCAGCACAGGGTATGCCATTGCATTTTCACCCACCTGCGCCTCACCGGCCGCAAGCCGCACCCAGGCTGATGTAGCGCGACGACCTTCCGCCCTGCTCGTGTTTGTATAAACACTCGATTTTTGCCGACCGTGCCGACCGCAGGACTGTCCAACGCGAGCGAACGCAGATCCGAAAATCGCAAAAACTGCCTGATTCACCATCACACTGGAGAATCAGGCAAATATTCGACAGCTTTCAGCATAGGGAAATTGCTGCGCTGCGCGCATAATCGCTTCACACCCAAATAGACGATTCCACACGATACAAACTGTCCGTCGCTCCGCTTCCGGTCCGACCATGCAAGACAGCGCTTCACCGGACCGCCGATCACCGGCGCGCACATTCGCGCTGCCGCCTCGGCTCTTCATCAACTTCCAGACACCATCGACCCGACACTTTTCGCCCTTTCAGGCGGAAGGATGCGCTGCTTTCTGCATCAGGAAGCACGCGGTCTCGTCGATGGCCTGACCTGACGAGGATCATCGACATGACAGCAGCGATCGCCCACGTAAAAACAGCGACGCGCCTGGTAACGACATCAGGCGGGCCGCTGCATGGAAAACTGAATGAACTGAACTGTGTTCTAGAACACACTTTCAGCAATATTGTGCTGTTCGATAACGGCGCGAATGGTGTTGCTCTCCGGCTTGCTGGTGAAATGCGATTCCTTGGCGTCCGGCGCAATGCCCATCTGGCAGCCCTTCTGCAGCGGGCAGGTGGCGAACAGTTCGGCGACCCAGTCGACAAAGGCGCGCACCTTGGGCGACAAGTGGCGGTTGTGCAGGTAGACCACCGAGATGGCCATCGGCACCGGCTTCCACTGCGACAGGATCTCGACCAGGCGACCGTCCTCGAGGAAGGGCTGGATCATGTACAGCGGCGCCTGGACCAGGCCGAAACCCTGCAGCGCGCACGCGACGTAAGCATCGCCGTCGTTGACCGACAACTTGCCGGCCATTTTCACTTCCCGGGCGACGCCGTCGACCATGAAATCCCAGTCGATGGTGCGACCGGTGCGGCTGGAAAAGTAGTGCACCGACTTGTGGTTTTGCAAGTCCTCGATGGTGTGCGGCATGCCGTGGCGCTCAAAATACGTGGGCGAACCGCAGGTCACCGCCTGGAAGGTGCCGATGCGGCGCGCCACCATGCTCGAATCCTGCAGGTCGCCGACGCGGATCACGCAGTCGACCGCCTCCTGCACCATGTCCACCGGACGGTCGCTCATGCCCATGACCAGTTCGATGTCCGGGTACTTGGTATAGAAGTCGCACAGGTTCGGCAGCAGCAGCAGGCGGCCGATCGAGGCCGGCACGTCAATGCGCAGGCGCCCTTGCGGACCGCGCGTGACGTTGCGGAACGAGGCCTCGGTCTCGTCCACTTCCGCCAGGATGCGCACGCAGCGCTCGTAATATGCCGCGCCGTCGGGCGTCAGGCTGATGCGACGCGTGGTGCGGTTGAGCAGGCGCACCTGCAACAAACTCTCCAGGCCCTGAACAATCGTCGTCACCGTCGTGCGCGGCAAATTGAGATTGTCGGCAGCGCGCGTGAAGCTGTTGGCGTCGACCACGGCGCTGAAGACCTGCATTGCTTGAAATCTGTCCATTCGATTCTCCCGGGCAACGATTTTGTCGTCGCATTTGTACAAATCACGTTCCGCGATTGTTTTGCAACAGCGGTAAAACCGCGTTTTTCACTACCAATTTGCCATCTTTTGCTGCCATTGGCGGGCTTTCTGAAGCTGATTGCCGATCATCCGAAAACATTGGAAAACCGCATCGGCATTGGCCGCGCGCTGATTCCCCTCAAACTAATTCGCGTATTTTACGCCGATTGTTCGAACTCGGCGAACAGTGTTGTTGGATTTGCCTGCTTTATCCGCCCGCATGCTGTGGCGCACAATCCGCTTCAACTTAGCGAATCCGGCGTTAACCGCCGCCCAAATATCATGGAAGTCGAACAAGCATCAACCGTCACCAACTTCACCGTCCCCGGTCCGATCGGCGCGATTCCCGTGCGCCTGTATCAACCGCAAGGCCGCGTGAAAAGCGGCGACCTGCAAGCGCTGGTGCTGTATTTCCACGGCGGCGGTTTCGTCTCCGGCGGTTTGGACGACGCCGACCTGCAAGCCCGCTACATCGCAGAGCACAGCCGTGCCGTGGTGCTGTCGGTGGCGTATGCGCTGGCGCCGGCCAAGCCGTTCCCGGCAGCGCCGGAAGATGCTTATGCCGCCGCTTGCTGGGCCGTCAAGAACGCCGGCATGCTGCACATCGATCCACACCGGATCGCCGTTGCGGGCGACGATGCCGGCGGCAACCTGGCAGCCAGCCTGACCATGATCACGCGCGACCGCTGCTCGGCGCCGTTCGTGGCGCAAGTGCTGATCAGCCCGATGCTGGACCCCAGCATGACCTTGCTGGGCGACGCCAAACGCCTGAATTCGGACATGACAGCCGAAGCCTGCGCACTGCGCTATCGCCAATACCTGCCGCAGACCATGCAACGCCTGCACCCGTATGCCGCGCCGCTGGAAGCCAGCCGCCTGGCCGGATTGCCGCCGGCGTACATCGCCACGGCCGGCTGCGACGTGTTGCACACCGAAGCAGAAAAATACGCCGCCTCGCTGATCCACGCCGGCGTGCATACGCAAGTCGCGCGCTTCGCCGGCATCACGCACGACGCGCTGCGCAGCCATATTCCCTTGCTTAAAGAAATCGTCGAATTCCTGCGTCGTCGCTTCAGTGCGATCGCAGGCCCAACAAACCCTGCTTTCCAATTCCAACCGTCTTAATGAGGTCCATCATGTCCAGCAAAATCACATTGCGTCATCGCTACACCGTCACGGCCGCCGTGTTCGCCGTCATCGCCATCGCCGTCGCCGGCACCTTGTCCGCCATCGGCGTCGACTCCACCGCCAACGCGCAGCAAGCGCCGCAAGCGGCCGGCGTCGATGTCGCCGAAGTCGTCAGCAAGCAAATCACCGACTGGCAGCAATATTCCGGTCGCCTCGAAGCGGTCGATCGCGTCGAGATCCGTCCGCTGGTGTCTGGCACCCTGACCGCCGTGCACTTCAAGGACGGCGCGATGGTCAAGAAAGGCGACGTGCTGTTTACCATCGACCCGCGTCCTTATGCCGCCGAAGTCGCTCGCGCACAAGCGCAACTGGCCGGCGCCGAAGCTCGTGCCGCCTACACCGCGTCGGACGTAGCGCGCGGTCAACGCCTGCTGGGCGACAACGCCATCGCCAAGCGCGACTATGAAGAAAAGCAAAACGCTTCCCGCGAAGCCGCCGCCAACGTGCAAGCTGCGCAAGCCGCCCTGCGTTCGGCCAAGCTGAACCTGGAATACACGCAAATCACCGCACCGGTTTCCGGTCGCATGTCGCGCGCCGAAATCACCGTCGGCAACATCGTCTCAGTCGGCTCCGCGACCCCGGCGCTGTCGACACTGGTATCGATGTCGAAAATCTACGCCTCCTTCGACGTCGACGAGCAAAGCTTCCTGAAATACGTCAACCCGGCGCGCGCCAAGGGTACGCAAGTACCGGTGTTCCTGGGCCTGGCCAATGAAGATGCCTACTCGCGCGAAGGCAAGGTCGGTTCGATCGACAACCGCGTCGATACTGCCTCCGGCACCGTCCGCGTGCGCGCCGTGTTCGACAACGCCGACGGCCAGTTGCTGCCGGGCCTGTACGCTCGTATACGCCTCGGCGGCGGTGCTCCGCGCGAGGCCTTGCTGATCGATGAAAAAGCGCTCGGCACCGATCAGGACAAGCGTTTCGTGCTGGTGCTCGACAAGGACAACCATGCCACTTACCGCGAAGTCCGCGTCGGCGCCAACCAGGACGGCCTGCGTGTCATCGAAAGCGGCCTGAAGTCGGGCGAACGCATCGTCGTCAACGGCCTGCAACGCGTCCGTCCGGGCGACACCGTGGCGCCGAACCTGGTGCCGATGGTCAAGGTTGCCGGCGCTGGCGGTACTGCGCCGGCGGCCAAGGCCGACAAAAAAGCTTAACAAGATCGATCCAGAAGATCCGCATCAAATTATTAACGGGGAACTCCCATGAATATTTCAAAATTCTTTATCGACCGCCCGATTTTCGCGGGCGTGCTATCGATACTGCTGTTGCTGGCCGGGGTGTTGGCCATGTTCCAGCTGCCCATTTCCGAATATCCGGAAGTGGTGCCGCCATCGGTGGTGGTGCGCGCGCAGTATCCCGGCGCCAACCCGAAAGTGATCGCCGAAACCGTGGCTTCGCCGCTGGAAGAGCAGATCAACGGCGTGGAAAACATGCTGTACATGCAGTCGCAGGCCAACAGCGACGGCAACCTGACCATCACGGTCAACTTCCGTCTCGGCGTCGACCCGGACAAGGCCCAGCAACTGGTGCAGAACCGTGTTGCACAAGCCTTGCCGCGTCTGCCTGAAGACGTGCAACGTCTGGGCGTGACAACAATCAAGAGCTCGCCGACGCTGACCATGGTGGTCCACCTGATCTCGCCGGACAACCGTTACGACACGACCTACCTGCGCAACTACGCGGTGCTGAACGTGAAAGACCGTCTGGCGCGCATCCAGGGCGTCGGTGAAGTCGGCCTGTTCGGTTCAGGCAACTACTCCATGCGCGTCTGGCTGGATCCGAACAAGGTCTCGCAACGCGGCCTGACCGCCAGCGACGTCATCAAGTCGATCCGTGAACAGAACGTGCAGGTTGCCGCCGGCGTGATCGGCGCCTCGCCAAGCTCGCCCGACGTGCCGGTGCAATTGTCCGTCAATGCGCAAGGCCGTCTGAAGAGTGAAGAAGAGTTCCGCGAAATCATCCTCAAGAGCGATGCCGGCGGCGCCATCACCAAGCTGGGCGATGTCGCCCGCGTCGAGCTGGCCGCGTCGGAATACGGCCTGCGCGCGCTGCTGGACAACAAGCCTGCGGTGGCGATCCCGATCTTCCAGGCGCCGGGCGCCAATGCGCTGGACGTGTCGACGCAAGTGCGCGCCGCGATGAAGGACCTGTCGAAAGACTTCCCCTCGTCGGTCGAGTACAAGATCGTGTATGACCCGACCCAGTTCGTGCGTGCCAGTATCGAAGCCGTGGTGCATACCCTGCTCGAAGCGATTGCGCTGGTCGTGATCGTGGTGATCATCTTCCTGCAAACCTGGCGTGCCTCGATCATCCCGCTGCTGGCCGTGCCGGTGTCGATTGTCGGTACCTTCTCGCTGATGCTGGGCTTCGGCTATTCCATCAACGCACTGTCGCTGTTCGGCATGGTGCTCGCCATCGGGATTGTGGTCGACGATGCCATTGTGGTGGTGGAGAACGTCGAGCGGAACATCAGCGCCGGCCTGACGCCGCGTGAAGCGACTTACCGCGCCATGCAGGAAGTGTCCGGTCCGATCATTGCGATTGCGCTGACACTGGTGGCGGTGTTCGTTCCGCTGGCCTTCATGACGGGTCTGACCGGTCAGTTCTACAAACAGTTTGCGATGACGATTGCGATTTCGACCGTGATCTCGGCATTCAATTCGCTGACACTGTCGCCTGCGCTGGCTGCCATGTTGCTCAAGGGCCACGGCGCCAAGCCGGACTGGCTGACGCGTCAGATGGACCGCTTCCTCGGTGGTTTCTTCGTCCGCTTCAACCGTTTCTTCAACCGCGCTTCCGAAGGTTACAGCAAGGGCGTGACCGGCGTGATCTCGCGCAAGGCTTCTGCGATGGGCGTCTACGCCCTGCTGCTGGCGGCCACCGTGGGCATCGCCTACATCGTGCCGGGCGGCTTCGTGCCGGGCCAGGACAAGCAATACCTGGTGGCCTTCGCGCAATTGCCTAACGGCGCTTCGATCGATCGCAGTGAAGACGTGATGCGCAAGATGAGCGACATCATGCTGAAGGAACCGGGCGTGGACAGCGCGATCGCATTCCCTGGCTTGTCGATCAACGGCTTCACCAACAGTTCGTCCGCCGGTATCGTCTTCGTCGGCCTGAAGCCATTCGAAGAACGCAAGAGCAAGGAACTGTCGGGCACCGCCATCGCCATGTCGCTGAACAAGAAATTCGGCGGCATCAAGGAAGC
>Ga0308165_1005474_pt1 | contig 11753 bp, 10 predicted proteins | sample PhyWR2_FD_201032 | JGI IMG/M metagenome (GOLD analysis project Ga0308165, IMG submission 201032) | Phyllosphere microbial communities from UC Gill Tract Community Farm, Albany, California, United States - DLSLW.R2 | ecosystem: Host-associated > Plants > Phyllosphere > Unclassified | place: USA... | reverse complement strand
GGCATCCTTGTTGATCGCCACGATCACCTTGGAGTCCTTCATGCCGGCCAGATGCTGGATCGCACCCGAGATGCCGACCGCGACGTACAACTGGGGGGCGACGATCTTGCCGGTCTGGCCCACTTGCCAGTCGTTCGGCGCGTAGCCGGCGTCGACCGCAGCGCGCGAGGCACCGACGGCTGCGCCAAGCTTGTCGGCCAGCGGATCGAGAATCTTGAAGTTCTCGAGGCTGCCCAGGCCACGGCCGCCAGACACAACCGCCTTGGCGGCGGTCAGTTCGGGGCGGTCGCTGGTGGCGACTTCACGGCCGACGAAGCGGGACTTGCCCGAATCGGCGACGGCATCGACGTTTTCCACAGCGGCCGAGCCACCGGTGGCGGCAACGGCGTCGAAGGCGGTCGTGCGGACCGTGATCACCTTGACGGCGTCGGACGACTGCACAGTGGCGATCGCGTTGCCGGCATAGATCGGGCGCTGGAAGGTATCGGCCGATTCAACCGAGATGATTTCCGAGATCTGCGCCACGTCGAGCTTGGCAGCCACGCGCGGGGCGACGTTCTTGCCCGATGCGGTCGCGGCGAAGACGATGTGGCTGTAGCCGGCGGCCTGCTTGAGCACTTGCTCGGCCACGTTTTCGGCCAGGCCGTCGCCCAGCTGGGCGGCGTCGGCCAGCAATACCTTGGATACGCCGGCGATCTGTGCGGCAGCCTGGGCAGCGGCGCTGGCGCCGACGCCGACCACCAGCACATGCACATCGCCGCCGAGCTTGGCGGCAGCGGCCACGGTGTTCAGCGTAGCGGGCTTGATCGACGCGTTGTCGTGTTCTGCGATGACGAGAATGCTCATGTCTTTACACCACCTTCGCTTCGTTCTTGAGCTTGTCGACCAGGGCGGCGACGTCGGCAACCTTGATACCTGCCTGGCGTGCCGGCGGCTCGGTCACTTTCAGTGTCTTCAGTCGCGGGGCGACATCCACGCCGAGGTCTTCCGGCTTGATCGTTTCCAAAGGCTTTTTCTTGGCCTTCATGATGTTCGGCAGCGTGACGTAACGCGGCTCGTTCAGGCGCAGGTCGGTGGTGACCACGGCCGGCAGCGTCAGCGCCACGGTTTCCAGGCCGCCGTCGACTTCACGGGTGACGGTGGCGACACCGTCGGCGACCTCAACCTTGCTGGCGAAGGTTGCCTGCGGCCAGCCTAGCAGTGCAGCCAGGGCCTGGCCGGTCTGGTTGGCGTCATCGTCGATGGCCTGCTTGCCCAGCACGATCAGGTCGGGCTGTTCCTTGTCGGCCAACGCCTTCAGCAGCTTGGCCACGGCCAGCGGCTGCAGTTCGACGCTGGTCTCGACCAGAATGGCGCGGTCTGCACCGATGGCCATGGCCGTGCGCAGGGTTTCCTGACACTGCGCCACGCCGCAAGACACGGCGATGACCTCAGTCACCACGCCTTTTTCTTTCAGACGAGTCGCCTCTTCCACGGCGATTTCATCGAACGGATTCATCGACATTTTGACGTTGGCGATGTCCACACCAGTTTGATCCGACTTCACGCGAACCTTGACGTTGTAGTCAACCACACGCTTGACGGGCACCAACACTTTCATGAAGCGGCCTCTTGTTTGGACCCCGGCTTGACCGAGGTGAATTGAAAACAGGTCATGTATGACGACAGTGCGGACGACCATGCGCGCAAACCATCAAAGTCGGCGCAGAAGCGATCCGTCGAAAAAAGACCAATCTTTCGATTATAGGCATCTCGCTCCCGATCGCATCGGGATTGGCCCCGCACCTGCCACGCCTCGGCCCTGGCTCGGCCAGATGATGGCACCCGCAGGCCGCTCACAGACCCGCCAGTGCGCGCAGATGTGCGGTCACGCTGCGGCCCAGTGCGGACAGGTTGTAGCCCCCTTCCAGACAGCTGACGATGCGCCCCTTGGCGTGCCTGGCGGCCACGTTGACGATCTGTTCGGTCATCCACGCATAGTCGGCCTCGACCAGCTTCATCTGGCCCAGATCATCTTCGCGGTGCGCGTCGAACCCGGCGGATATCAGGATCAGCTCGGGCCGGAACGAATCCAGTCGCGGCACCCAGTCCTGGGCCACCAACTGGCGCACGGCAGCGCCGTCGGTATAGGCCGCGAACGGGGTGTTGTCCATGTTGTCGGCGGGATGTTCCACCGCACGGAATGGGAAGAACGGATGCTGGTAGAAGCTGCACATCAACACGTTCGGGTCGCCCGCCAACGCAGCTTCGGTGCCGTTGCCGTGGTGGACATCGAAGTCGATGATGGCGATGCGTGACAGCCCGTGATGCGCCACCGCGTGACGCGCGGCGATCGCCACATTGCCCAGCAGGCAAAAGCCCATGGCCTTGTCCGGGCAGGCATGATGGCCGGGCGGACGCACGGCGCAAAAAGCGTTCTCGGCCTCCCCCGCCATCACCGCATCGACGGCTGCCACGACCGCGCCGGCGGCACGCTCGGCAGCCTCCAGGCTGTGCGGATTGACCATGGTGTCGGGGTCGATGGAGGCGTATCCCTCGCGTGGTATTCTGCCCGCGAGCTCGTCGAGGTAGGCCGCCGTATGCACGCGCAGCGCCGCTTCCCGGGTCACGCGCGGCATGTCATCGCGCGTGTCCAGGTGGGGCATGATGCCCGACGCCAGCAACTGATCTGAAATGGCATCCAGCCGTTGTGGTGACTCGGGGTGCCAGCTCCCCATTTCATGCAATCGGCACGCTGGATGTGTGATGTAAAGGGTGGTCATGCCACAGATTATGCCGCCTGCGTTGCGGGCGCCAGTCAGCCGTCTTGCGTTCCTGCTACGCATTTTCCCCAAGCTGCCGGCAGTCCCAGGGTTATCCCCCGGACGATCCGGCCAATCTCTTCCCCAGATGCCTCATCAAATTTTCGCCAAGCATGCCTGCGCGACCGTGCTCGGCCTGACGATCGCTGCTTGCATGGCACCGATCGCCCCCGTTGCGGCGCAAGCTCAGACCCAGACCCAAGCTCAGCCTGCCGCCCAGCAAGGCCAGGCCAGGCCGCAAAGGCCGGTGCCGGCTGCCAAACCGGTGGCAAAACCTGCCGCACCGGCGGCCGCTTCCCACGCAACCAAACCCGCTGCGCCAGCTACCCCTTCGCGCGCAGCCGTGCCGGCCGCCCCCAAGCCCGAGGCGCTGAGCTATGCCACGCGTCCGGCTGGTATCGCCTTCATCGACAAGATGGTCGCGCAAGGCCTGGACCGGCAGTACGTGCAGGCGGCATTGGCCAGCGCACGCTTCGCCTCGGTCGCTGCTCGCGCCATCCTGCCGCCAGCCTCGCCGTCGGTGCGCAGCTGGAGCCGTTACCGCGCCCGCTTCGTGGAACAGCAGCGCATCCAGGCAGGCCTGGCGTTCTGGGATCAGAACCGTGCCGTGCTGGCGCGTGCGCAGGCGCAGTACGGCGTACCGGCCTCGGTGATCGTGTCGATCATCGGCGTGGAAACTTTCTACGGCCGCGTGATGGGCGACTTCCGCATCCTGGATGCGCTAGCCACCCTGGGCTTCGATTTCCCCAGCGATGCGCCGCGTGACCGCAGCGATTTCTTCCAGGAGCAACTGGCGGAATACCTGATGTTCTGCAAGGAACGTGGGCTGGACCCACGCACGCTGCGCGGCTCGTTTGCCGGTGCGATCGGCCTGCCGCAATTCATGCCTGGCAGCATCCGCCGCTTTGCGGTGGCTGCCGACGGCGGCACGCCGGACCTGGTGAACCACCGCGACGACGCCGTGATGTCGGTGGCGAACTTCCTGGTACAGCACGGCTGGCAGCGCGACCTGCCGGTGTTCTCGCCACGTGGCCTGCCTGCCAATCCGGCGCCGCTGGTCGATGGGGGCCTTGCGCCCACGCTGGACTGGACCGCCTTGCAGCAGGCCGGCGCCGTCTTGCCGCCTGAAGCAAGCGGTACCTGGTCGGCGTTGAAGCTGGGCATCATCGACTTGGTCGATGGAGACACCGGCTCTGCCGAATACCGCTTGGCCCTGCCGAACTTCTTCGTGATCACGCAGTACAACCGCAGCTACTTCTATGCAGCCTCGGTAGCCGACCTGGCGCAGGCGCTGGAAGCCGGCCAGGGCAGCTACGCAGCACCGGCCCCTGCTTCCGTTCGTGCGGCCATGCCTGCGGCGGCAAGGCCTGCGGCACAGGGACCGGCCCCCTACGCCAGCCAGCGCAGCCGTGACGTGAATCCCGACCTGACTGCACCCGAAGCCATGCCGGATACGGTGCCCGCCGGCCAGGAACCCTAAAAGCAGGCGGCTGACCTACTTGAACACACCCGTGGACAAGTAACGATCACCGCGGTCGCAGACCACGAACACGATCGTGGCGTTGCGTACTTCCTGCGCCACGCGCAAGGCCACCACCAAGGCGCCGGCCGCCGAGATCCCGGCGAAGATGCCTTCTTCGATCGCCAGGCGGCGCGCCATGTTTTCGGCGTCGGCCTGCGTCACCGATTCGACACGATCCACCCGGTCTGCCTGATAGATGCTGGGGAGATAGGCCTCCGGCCATTTTCGGATGCCGGGAATCTGCGAGCCCTCGGTGGGCTGTGCACCAATGATCTGGATCGCCGGATTCTGCGCCTTCAGATAAGTCGACATGCCGATGATGGTGCCGGTGGTGCCCATGGCGCTGACGAAGTGGGTGATGGCACCGTCGGTGTCGCGCCAGACTTCCGGACCCGTGGTGTCGATATGGGCTTGCGGATTGTCCGGGTTGGCAAACTGATCCAGCACCTTGCCCTTGCCCTCGGCCTGCATTTTCAAGGCCAGGTCGCGGGCGTATTCCATGCCGCCTTGCGAAGCAGGGGTCAGGATCAGCTCGGCACCATAGGCGGTCATCGACACCCGGCGCTCGACCGACAGGTTGTCCGGCATGATCAGGATCATCTTGTAGCCGCGGATGGCAGCGACCATGGCCAGCGCGATGCCGGTATTGCCGCTGGTGGCTTCGATCAGCGTATCGCCCGGCTTGATCTCGCCGCGCGCTTCGGCGCGGCGGATCATCGAGCGCGCGGCACGGTCCTTGACCGAGCCCGCCGGGTTGTTGCCTTCGAGCTTGCCGAGGATGACGTTGCCACGCGCATCGCAGTCCGCACCGGGAATGCGCTGGAGGCGGACCAGGGGCGTATTGCCGATCGTGTCTTCGATGGTGGTGTAGGTTTTCATGCGCAGAATAATACCGCGCAGCCCCGCTTCAGTTGGTCTTACCCCCAGCCGTCCTGGGCGTATTTCGCGGGTTGGCGGCGGCGGTATGCGACAGCGGCTTTGCTGCGGCCGTGGTCGCCGCCGCCGCCGCGGTGGTCACGGTGGCTGGCCCGACAGTAAGCCCTGCATCGCGCAGCTTCTGCGCGCGCTTGGTACCGATGCCGCGCACTCGTCCCGAGAAGTCATCGAAAGACTTGAAGGCGCCGCCCTTCTGGCGTTCCTGCAGGATCAGTTCGGCGGTCTTGGGGCCGACGCCGCGCACGCTCTCCAGTTCCGACAGGCTGGCGGCGTTGACGTCCACGGCCAGCGCCGGGCCGGCTGCGCCGAACACCATGCCGGCAGCCAGCGCAAACTGGCTGGCCAGGCGGGCAAACCGTCCGGCACCGGACGCGCGCGAAGTATTGGGAACCGACGTCGGCGTCGAAGTCGGGTTGGCTACGGTGTGATGCAGAAAGGGGTTCATCGCGGGCTCCGGGTAGGCCCGCCGTCACGATGACGGCAGGCCCAGCCAGCTTGCCGCCAAGCGACCTTGTCGGGCGGTGCGCGGACGAGCGATGTCCGTGAGGATTACTGCGTATCCACCCAGGGGCGGATAGCCATATTGCTGACCGATCACCTTGTCGGCGACCGACATGCCGCACCCGGAACACAGGCGCCAGATCAGACCCGCACCAACTTCCTCAGCGCGTGCCGCGCAGCGTCCGGATGTACTCGGCCACGCCGGTCTGCACATCACGCATTTCGGCGGTGAAACCGGCAGCACGCAGTTGGGTCGTGTCGGCCTGGGTGAAGCTCTGGTAACGGCCTTTCAGGTCGTCGGGAAACGGCACGTAGCGCAGCAGGCCCTGCTCCACCAGTTCGGCCAGCGACAGCGGTGCCTCGCCCTTTTCTTCACGCAAGGTGTTGACCACCGCAGCGGCCAGGTCGTTGAAGGGCTGCGCACGACCGGTGCCGCAATTGAAGATGCCGGACTTGTCGGGATGGTCGAGGAAATGCAGGTTCACTGCCACCACGTCTTCCACCGAGATGAAGTCACGACGTTGGCCGCCGTCTTCATAACCGTCCCAGCCACCGAACAGGCGCACGTGGCCTTCGGCCAGGAACTGGTTCATGTTGTGGAAAGCCACCGAGGCCATGCGGCCCTTGTGCTGTTCGCGCGGACCGTAGACGTTGAAGTAACGCAGCCCCACCACCTGCGAGCGCAGCGTGTCCTTGCGGCGTCGCAGGATCTGGTCGAACAGGAACTTCGAGTAGCCGTAGACATTCAGCGGACGCTCGTTGGCGGGGTCTTCCACGTAGACCGGGCCCGCGCCGTAGACGGCAGCCGACGAGGCATACAAAAAGGGCACGCGATGCGCCTGGCAGTACTCGAACAACTCCAGCGTCACGCGGTAGTTGTTGTCCATCATGTAATGGCCGTCGCGCTCGGTGGTGTCGGAACACGCACCCTGGTGCAGCACCGCGCGGATGGGCGGCAGCGATCCGCTGGCCACGCGTGCGCGGAACTCGTCCTTGTGCAGGTAGTCGGCGATGTCCGCATCGACCAGGTTGACGAACTTGTCGCCTTGCAGCAAATCGTCCACCGCGATGATGTCGCGAATGCCGCGGGCATTCAGTCCACGGACGAGGTTGCTGCCGATGAAGCCGGCGGCGCCGGTGACAATGATCATGGGAATTCCTTGTAAGACGGATGCGCTAAGGCCACGAGCCTTAACCGCCGAGTTCTGCTGGCGTCACTGTTGAGGTGCCGAGCTTGCCGACCACCACGCCGCCAGCCAGATTGGCCCAGCGCATGGCAGCGTGCAGGTCGAGCCCGACCGCCTGCATCAGGGCCAGTGTCGCAATCACGGTATCGCCCGCGCCAGACACGTCGAACACCTCACGCGCCTGCGCCTCGACATGGTCGCGGCCCTCGGCGGTGTACAGCGTCATGCCTTGTTCAGAACGGGTCACCAGCAAGGCCTGCAGACCAAGTGCTTCGCGCAGGCGTTGTGCGCGTGCCGTCAGGTCATCTTCGTCGCGCCACGCGCCGACCGCTTCGCGCATTTCGGCGCGATTCGGCGTGACCAGCGCTGCGCCACGATAACGGCCGTAATCGTCGCCCTTGGGGTCGACCAGCACGATCCGACCCAGGGCCTGTGCACGCGCAATGATCGGCTCGACCTGGCCCAGCACACCCTTGGCGTAATCCGACAGCACCAACACGTCATAGTCGGGCAACGCCTCGATCACGCGGGCGGCGATATCGGCCTGCGCGGCGGCAGTCGGATATTTCTCGAAATCGACACGCAGCAACTGCTGCTTGCGACCCAGCACCCGCATCTTCATGATGGTGGGCACCGTGTCGTCGGTGACAAAACTGGTCTTGATGCCGGCTTCTGCAGACAAGTCGAGCAAGGTCTGCGCAACCTCGTCGCGACCGACGATACCGATCAAGGTGACCTGGCCGCCCAGCGCGGCCACGTTGCGCGCCACGTTGGCAGCACCGCCCAGGCGGTCTTCGCTGACCGATACCCGCACCACCGGCACCGGTGCCTCGGGTGAAATACGGTCGACTTCGCCGAACCAATAACGGTCGAGCATCAGGTCGCCCACGACCAATACGCGGGCGGCAGCACGCGCCTCGGCGCCAGGAAATGCCGGCATCGGCACATGATTCGATTCAGACATCCAACTCTTCCAGGCGTTTGGGTGCGTAGGTCTCCCAGGCGTTGCAGCCCGGGCATTGCCAATGGAAACGGCGCGCCTTGAATCCACACGAGCGGCAGATGTAGCGGTCCATGCGCTGCGTGTGCTTGTGGATCAGGCTGCGCATCAAGGCCACATCATCGACCACCGCCACTGCGCTGGGCGCAGGGGTTCCGTCGGTGCGGGGCGGTGCAGCCAGCTGCGCTTCCAGCAGTCGGTCAAGCCCAAGGAGCGACGGGTTGCGCTGCATCGCGGCGCGGGCGAATACCCAGGCATCGGCAATGCCGTAAACCGTGCGGCGCGCCTGAAAAATCGCGTTGAAGACATCGAGCGAGGGATAGCGCGCGTAATGCGCTTCCAGCATGGCAATGCCGTCTGCCTCGGTGCCGTCTACGCGGTGGTTGTCCAGCAGCTTGGTGGCGACCAGCCCGGCGTATTCGGGCGCGTGCGCCAACACGGCTTCCAGGTGCACACGGCAGGCGGCCGGATTGTTTTCCAGCATGGCCAGTTCAGCACGCATGATCGACACCCGCACGTGCGGCACGGCAGGCGCATCCGGCGCGGCATTGCGCAGGCGGGATGCGTGGCTGGCGGCATCGAGCGCAGCGTGGGCGGCGTCGAGTTCCGGCGGCGTGGCGATCATCGCGGCAGCGGCCTGCTCGCAATGGAAATGCACGGCCTGCGGCACCGGTTCGTCGACCAGGCCTTGCAAGGCCTGCGCAGCCAGAATGGCTTGCGGCCAATCGCGTTCGGTTTCGTGCACGCGAATCAGCGCACGCAAGGCCTCAGGCGCAAAGCGCGTGGCCTTCAACTGCTCGAACGCGGCTTCCGCGCGATCCAGCAGACCGGCGCGCAGATAATCCTGCGCCAGTTCGTGCAAGGCCTGTTCACGCTGCAAGGACGGCAGATCGGTACGCTGCAACAGGTTCTGGTGCACCCGGATGGCGCGCTCGATCTCGCCGCGACGGCGGAACAGGCTGCCCAGCGCAAAGTGCAGATCGATGGTTTCCGGGTTGAGCTTGGCCACCTCGATGAACGCGTCGATCGCCTGGTCGGGCTTTTCGTTCAGCAGGAAGTTCAGGCCGCGGAAATAGGAATCGGGCAAATTGCGGGTTTCCGACAGCATCTGCCGGATGTCCACGCGCGCTGCAATCCATCCAAGCCCGAACAGCAGCGGGATGGCAATCAACCACCAAGGTTCGAAATCCACGCGATCCCGTCCTTACAAGGGATGCATGGGCAGCACGACGTCGGGCGACGGCGGTGCGGTGGTGGGTGCGACCGGCACCAGGGCGGCAGCCTCGGTGCGCGCGCGTTCCAGGTCGCGACGCATCGCAGCCAGTTCACGACGGCGACGCAGCGACGCGGGAACGGTCAGCAACAGGCCGAACAAGGTGCCTGCGACGAAGCAGGCCAGCATCACCACGATCAGCGGGATGTCGGTGGTCAGGGTGTCGACGAAAAAGCGGACGGTGACGCGGTCGGTATTCTTGAGCGCGAACAGCAGCACGACCACAAAAACGGCGAGGCGAAGAATCCAGATGAAGTAACGCATCGTGTAGATGCTCCGGCGTGAGGGTTATCTCGATGACGCGATTGTATGCCGCGCGCCATCGATGCCTGCAACTCGCCGTCCCGGCGGCCGGAATCTGGGCCGTTCAGGTCACCGGGGCCGGGTTGAACAGCGTCAGTGCGTTGTGCAGCTTGAGCCGCTCGGCGCAGGTCTGCTGGCGGCCGCTTGCCACCTCGATCATCAAGTTGAACAAGGACCAGCCGACCTCTTCGATGCTGGCCTCGCCGGTGGCGATGCGCCCGGCGTCGACATCCATCAGGTCGAACCAGCGGCGCGCCAGGTCGCTGCGCGTGGCCACCTTGATGACCGGTACTTCGGCCAGGCCGTAGGGCGTGCCGCGTCCGGTGGTGAACACATGCAGGTTGATGCCGGCCGCCAGTTGCAATGTGCCGCAGATGAAGTCGCTGGCTGGCGTGGCGGCGTAGATCAAGCCCTTTTGCTTCAGCTTTTCGCCCGGCGACAAGACGCCGGAAATGGCGCTGCTGCCCGACTTCACGATCGAACCCATGGCTTTTTCAACGATGTTCGACAGGCCGCCCGCCTTGTTGCCCGGCGTGGTGTTGGCGCTGCGATCGACGCGACCGCGATCCAGATACTGGTCGTACCAGTCCATTTCGCGGATCAGGGCGGCCGCAACTTCGGGTGTGGCCGCCCGGGCGGTCAGTTGGTCGATGCCGTCACGCACCTCGGTGGTTTCCGAGAACAACACCGAAGCGCCTGCGCGCACCAGCAAGTCAGTGGCAAAGCCCACCGCCGGGTTGGCGGTCACGCCGGAAAACGCGTCGCTGCCGCCACATTGCACGCCCACCACCAGCTCCGACACGGGACAGGGCTCGCGCCGCCGCTTGTCCAGCTTGGCCAGATGGCGTTCGGCCGTCTGCATGATGGAGGTGATCATGGATTCGAAGCCGACGTGCGCCTCGTCCTGCAGGCGTACCGTGTCGACCCCCTCGCCCAGGCCCACGCTGATGCCGTCGCGGATCGGGATGGTGCCGGCGGGAAGCAGGCGTTCCGGTTGCAGCTTTTCGCAGCCCAGGCTGACCATCATTGCCGTGCCGCCGAAGTTCGGATTCAGGCTGATGTTGCGCAGGGTGCGGATGGGAATCACCGCATCGGGGGCGTCGATCGCCACGCCGCATCCGTAGGTGTGTTCCAGGCCCACGACGTCGTCGACATTCGGGTAACGCGGCAGCAATTCGGCCTTGATGCGGCGCACTGCATGCTCGACCACGCCGGACACGCACTGGACGGTCGTGGTGATGGCCAGGATGTTGCGCGTGCCCACCGAGCCGTCGGGGTTGCGATAACCGTCGAAAAAGAAACCTTCCAATGCAGGCATGTCGGGCGCGGCACGGGTAGCGATCGGCAGATTGTCCAGGGTCGGCGCAGCCGGCATTTCCATCACGCGTTCCGACACCCAGCTGCCCTGCGGCAGATCGCGAGCGGCATAGCCGATCACCACGTTGTAGCGCAGCACCGGATCACCTGCAGCCAGGTCGACCAGGGCCAGCTTGTGGCCTTGCGGCACGGCATCGCGCAACACCAGGCCGTCGGCAAACACGGTGCCGGCCGGCAGTCCACCGTCATTGGCGACGATGGCGACATTGTCTGCCGGGTGGATCTGAATGCGGAGCGGCGCACGTGAAGCAGAGACGGGGGCGAGGGACATGCGGCAATCCTGCAAGAAATCGATCGGTCATCGTACAACCCGATTATAGGGATAGCGATATCCCGACTCCATCACACGCTTTCCCTGATCCCACCGTCGCTTCATGTCGGCGACAGAGGGAAAACACGCTACTGACACCGAGCTGATGATCAGTCGTCATATCTCTGCGGCATCGATATAATGAGGCCTTCTTTGCAACGCGCAGCGCCCAGGTCCATGGATACTTCTCCGCTCGTTGTTCCCCCTGCCCGCCCTCGCCGGAAAGCGCGCAGCTTGACCGAAGAAGTGGTCAACGCCCTGTCCGAGCAGATCCGCAATGGCGAGTTCCGGCCGGGTGAAAAATTGCCCACGGAATCGGCGATCATGGACGCCCAGGGTGTCAGCCGGACCGTCGTGCGCGAAGCGATCTCGCGGCTGCAGGCCGCTCGCCTGGTCGAGACCCGGCATGGTATCGGCACCTTCGTGCTGGAAGCCGCGCAGGACAGCAGCTTCCAGATAGATACCGCCAGCATTCTGACCATGCTCGACGTGATGGCCATCCTGGAACTGCGGATCAGCCTGGAAGCGGAAGCTGCGGGGCTT
>Ga0308165_1005471_pt1 | contig 11759 bp, 11 predicted proteins | sample PhyWR2_FD_201032 | JGI IMG/M metagenome (GOLD analysis project Ga0308165, IMG submission 201032) | Phyllosphere microbial communities from UC Gill Tract Community Farm, Albany, California, United States - DLSLW.R2 | ecosystem: Host-associated > Plants > Phyllosphere > Unclassified | place: USA... | reverse complement strand
AAACACATCGGTCACGTTCGTCGGAATCAGCGGTCAGGTTGCCGCAATCCTCCCGGTCACGTTCACCGGAACGTCGGTCACGATCCCGGAATCACCGGTCACGTTGAACCGGAATACTCATTCGGGGACAACTGGCGCCTAGAGGATGTCCAGAGAAGATTGGACACACGCAATGTGCTTCGAGATGCACGTCGCGGCTGCCTGTTGGTCGTCCCGGGACATCCGACTGTCAATTGAAGATGTGGTGATCGCGCCCATGACGGAGCCGTTTGCGTTGCGCATCGCCATTCCGATCCCTATGACACCCGGCACGTTGTAGTGCCCGATGATGGCATGACCGCGGCGTTGGGTTGCATTAATGAGCGCGCGCAGCATCGACTCGGTCATCGAGCCGTAACTGCCCAGCCGCTTGGCGTTCGCGCGGATGCATTCGTTTTGCTCGGCCAGGGGAAACGTCGACAGGATGGCGAGACCTCCTGCGCCTACGCCCAAAGGGTTCCTGCTACCCACGTTGACCGTCAACACCTGCACCGGGTACGAGCCAACTACACGGGCGAGGCAGATCGTTTCGTACCCCACGCGACCAATGAGGAACGCGCTGTTTCCCGTCTCCTCCGAAACAGCTCTCAGGACTGGTTCGCACACAGTCCTCAGGTCGGCCCGGTCAGCGAAGGCGGCTGCCATCTCGCGGCAGTAGTCTCCCAGCACATAACGCTTTGAGCCAGCAGGTCGCTTCAACAACCCCTGCCTCTCCAGGGCCTGGACGATGCGATGCATGGTGGGGCGCTCGAGTCCGCTGATCGCCACAAGCTCGGCCACTGTCAACCCATGCGAACCATGGGCAACCACGTGCTTCAACACGCCGACCGTGCGATCGATGCTCTGCGTCCCGCGTACTTCCGTGCTGTTCATAGACCTAATCATAGTATGGACAACGAACCTCCGCGAATTGATCCAGCCTGTCGAAGTTTTAACCGTTTGTCCTCCGCCTGTCAACGGGTTTCGACAAGCTCGGGCGGGACTTACGCAATACGGAATTTCTCAAAACATCCATATGGTGGACATCGAATCACGTCGCTGCACAAGCTGGTACTACGATTGCCTCCACAAGTTCGGGACCGATCTCGATTGCCTTCACCCCCTTCCGCATGGAGCAATGAATGACCAACACGGCTGACCGCAAATACTGGCGCACCGCTATCGCTGACCCTTCTCCTCACGAAGGTACTTTGGTCAGGGGCTACGACGTCCTCACGGACCTCGTCGGAAAGATCGACTTCGGAGCCATGGTGTACCTGCTCTACAAGGGCGAGCTTCCCAAGGGCAACGAGGCGAAGATCATCAATGCGATGTTCATCTCGGTAGCCGACCACGGCATCTCGCCGTCGTCGACAGTCACCCGTTTTGTGCAGGCAGCCGGCGTGCCGATTCAATGCTCGGTGGCAGCTGGCGCCATGATGTTTGGCGACGTGCATGGCGGCGCGGGCGAGGAGTTCGCACGCTACATCCAGGAGCTGGTGTCCGAGGCAGCCTCCAGCGGACGCAGCTACGAAGACGTGGCGACAGAGTACGTCAGCAACCACAAGCGCCTCGACGGTTTCGGGCATCCGCAGCATCCCGAAGGCGATCCGCGCGGGAAAGTGCTGTTCGCCCTCGCCGAGAAGTACGGGTTGGCAGGCGACCACATCCGGATGACTCGCGAGCTCGAGAAGGCGCTCATCAAGAAGAAGAACCGCCCGCTGCTGGCAAACATCGATGCGGCGGTCGGCGCAATCATCTCGGATATGGGAATCGACTGGCGGCTGGCTCGCGCCTTCATTGTCGTGCCGCGCACGGCGGGCCTGTTCGCCCACGCCTTCGAGGAGTCGGTGCGCGAGCCCGGCTGGCGCCAGATCACGCTGGACCAGGTCGAGTACGACGGCCCCGCCCGCCGGACCAATGATGGCCCCGCCATCTGACGGATCAATCGATCCAAAGCCGCCGCGATTTGGCTGTGGCTTCCTTCTTTAAATGTTCACGAATTGGAGAGACTTATGACCGCTCGCGTCGCAATCGCTGGAATTGGAATGACATCTTTTGGAAAGTTTCTCGACCGCTCGGTCAGAAGTCTTTCAGAAGAGGCTGTACGGATCGCCTTTGAAGATGCCGGCATCACTGCCGATCGCGTCGACCGCGTCTACTTCGGTAACGCTGCTGCCGGTCTCGTCACCGGGCAGGAAATGGTCCGCGCCCAGGCTGCGTTGAGATTCACCGGGCTGATGGGCAAGCCGATGATCAATACCGAGAACGCATGTGCCACGGGAAGTACCGCGTTCCATCTGGCGTGGCAGTGCGTGGCAGCCGGGCAAGCGGATGTCGTCCTGGTGGTCGGCGCTGAAAAGTTGACCCACGTCGACAAGGCGGTGTCCTTCGGTGCATTCGGCGCTGCGGTGGACATGGAAGAGAAGCTGCCCGACCACGTTGGATCGGGCAGCGGCTCCATCTTCATGGACATCTATGCCGAAAGAACCCGCCGCTACATGGAAGCAACGGGCGTGACGTCGGCTGACATTGCTCAGATCGTGGTCAAGAGCCGGCATGCAGCATCCCTCAATCCCTTTGCCCAGTTCCGCAAGCCGACGACCGTTGAAGAAGTGCTGGCGGCCCGCATGATCAGCAACCCGCTGACGCTTCCGATGTGCTCTTCGATCGGCGACGGAGCAGCCGCGATCGTTCTCGTCTCGAGCCGTGTCGCGGCACAGCTAACGGGATGCAGGCCGGTATGGGTGGCCACGTCTACATTGGTTTCCGGCTCGGGAGATACGACAGGCCCCAACGCTTCGGCACGGGCATCCAAGGCGGCCTATGAAGAGGCGTCCATCGATCCACGCGACGTTCACGTCGTCGAGGTGCACGATGGGGCCGCGCCCAGCGAGCTGATTAACGCAGAGATCCTGCAGCTTTGCGCGCCGGGAGAAGCCGTCCACCTGCTGCGAAGCGGTGCTACCGACCTTGGCGGAAAGGTCTCCATCAATCCAAGCGGCGGATTGATCAGCCGAGGCCACCCCATCGGAGCCACCGGCACTGCGCAGATTTTCGAGCTGGCTCAACAGCTGCGCGGTGAGGCCGGTGAACGGCAACGCCCGGCTGCCAAGGTTGGATTGGCGCAGAACTCTGGTGGGCAGGTTGGCGGTGACTCGGCCGCAGCTGTGGTGACCATCCTCACCGCATAAGTCAGTGCGTGACCCTCGACTGGCATCTTGACACGATTTATTGATACATCTGGAGACTGATATGACACAGCGACTGCTGGGCAAAGTGATTGTGGTGACCGGCGCGGGCGCCGGCGTGGGCAAGGAGATCGCGCTGGAAGCGGCGCGCCAGGGCGCACGCGTAGTGGTCAATGACCTGGGCGTGAGCATGGACGGCGCAGGGGGCAGTGCAGGGCCTGCCCAGCAGACGGTCGACCAGATTCGCGAAGCAGGTGGCGAGGCCACCGTCAACACCGACAGCGTGGCCGAATGGAATTCTGCACAGCGGATCGTCCAGCATGCGCTTGACGTGTACGGGCGCGTCGACGGGCTGGTCAACAACGCAGGCAACCTGCGCGACGGTATCTTCCACAAGATGACGGAAGAGGACTTCGACGCGGTGGTGAAGGTGCACCTGAAGGGCTGCTTCAACATGGCCCGGGCCGTCGCGCCGCATTTCAAGAGCCAGGAGTCCGGTGTCATCGTGCACATGACGTCGACCTCGGGGTTGATCGGCAACGTGGCGCAGGCCAACTACGCCGCTGCAAAGATGGGCGTCGTCGGCCTGTCGAAATCGATCGCGCTCGACATGGAGCGCTTCAAGGTGCGGTCCAACTGCATTGCGCCATTTGCATTCACCCGCATGGTGAGTTCGATCCCGACCGACACCCCCGAGGGGCTGGCCCGCACACTGGTCAACCAGCGCATGGAGGTTGCCAAGATTGCGCCGTTCACCTGCGCACTGCTCACTGACGAAGCCAGCAGCGTGTCCGGCCAGATCTTCGGCGTTCGCAGCAACGAGATCTACCTGTTCTCTCAGCCGCGTCCGATCCGCACCGCACACCGCAGCGAAGGCTGGACCGTCGATACCTGCCTTGAAGTGGCGCTGCCCATGATGAAGCCCTCGTTCTTCCCACTGGACAAGTCGCGCGACGTCTTCACTTGGGATCCCGTCTAAGGCGACAGAGCCAACCACCAGGAGACAAGCGATGAGTCAAGAGACACGTGACATGCTGCATGAAGCGGCCCTGCGGATATTCGCGGACAAGCCCCAGGATTTGTGGGTAGTTCTGCAAGAGTCCGGATTCGACAAGGCTTTGCTGCCCGAGAACAAAGGTGGCGCTGGCGTGAGCTGGGCCGATGCCTGTGGGCTGCTTTCGCTCGCGGGTGAGCATGCCGCGGCCGTTCCGCTGGCGGAAGCGTTGTTTGGGCACTGGCTGTTGGGCCACGCCGGTGTCGAAGGCGCGAGCATGCCGACCATCGCGTCCTCGATGCACTCTGAGCAGATCCGGGTGGGCATCTCGCGCGATGGAAAGCGTGTCGATGGAACGCTCCGCCGTGTGCCGTGGGGCGGGACATGCACGCATGTCGCGTTCATCGTGGGCTCCGGCACAGCCGCCCAACTGATCGTCCTGGCCCGGGATGCGGCAGGCATCTCCATCACTTCAGGCCGCAATCTCGCTGGCGAGCCGCGTGATACGCTGGTGCTCGAAGGCGTTGTGCCGCAGGCGGTGGTCCCCGCGCCTTTCGACGCGCGTGAGCTGCTCTGCCTGTCAGCCATCCTGCGCAGTGCGCTTATGGCCGGAGCGATTGAACGGTCCCTTGCTCTTGCCGTTGAGTACGCCAACCTTCGCGTGCAGTTCGGCCGACCGATCGGCAAATTCCAGGCGGTGCAGCAAAACATCGCCTTTCTCGCGACGCAGGCTGCTGCCGCGCGTGCGGCTGCCGAGGCTGGCAGCGAAGCGATCGATGAATGGTTGGATGGGGTGGGCGAGCCCCTCTCGCAAAGCATTGCCGCCGCCAGCGCGAAGATCCGAACCGGCGAAGCGGCGGGGCAGGCCTGTGCAATCGCGCACCAGGTGTTCGGCGCCATCGGCTTCACAGAGGAGCACGAACTACACCACTTCACCAAGCGCCTTTGGTCCTGGCGAGACGAGTGCGGCAACGAGGCTTTCTGGTCGCGTGAGCTTGGCGAACGGATCCTGGCCGATGCCTCCGGACAGTCACTCTGGCGCACAGTGGTGCCAGTGGCAACGTCCGCACGTGACGCAGAAGCAGGAGCAGCACAATGAACCATCTTTCCTTTCCGCGCCCGCAGCCGTCCGAGATCGGCGAGCGGCTGCGAGCCGAAGTGCGCGAGTTCATCGACGGCTGGCAGGGCAATCGGCACGGCGCCGCTGCATTCAGCGGTTTTGATCCTGAATTCAGCAAAGCCCTTGGCGAGCGCGGCTGGATCGGCATGGGCTTTCCCAAGTGCTATGGCGGCGGCGGGTACGGACTGGCGGAACGTCTCGTCGTTCTGGAAGAACTGCTAGCCGTTCGCGCACCGGTTTTTGCGCATGCGGTGGCCGAGCGCCAGAGTGGGCCGCTGCTGCTGCGGTTCGGCAACGAGCAGCAGCGCGAGAAGACCCTCCCCCGAATTGCCGCCGGCACGTGCTATTTCTGCATTGGTCTGAGCGAACCGGACTCGGGGTCGGACCTCGCATCGGTGCGCACGCGCGCCACCAAGGTGGACGGTGGCTGGCGTGTGAATGGCGCCAAGATCTGGACGTCGAGCGCGCACCGCACGCACTACATGATCCTTTTGTGCCGCACTGCGCCCGCCAGTGAAGTGCGGCAGGCCGGCCTGAGCCAGTTTCTGGTCGACATGAAGACCCCTGGCGTCACATGCCGGCCCATTGTCAACATTGCCGGAGACGACGACTTCAACGAAGTCCACTTCCAGGACGTGTTCCTTTCTGATGATGCCCTCATCGGCGTCGAAGGCCAAGGCTGGCAGCAGGTCACGAGCGAGCTGACTTTCGAGCGAAGCGGGCCTGACCGGTTCATGTCCCACATGGGCGCGGTCGAGGAATTCGTCACCGCGCTCAAGCAACAGCCATCGGCGGACGGTGCTCGCACGGTGGGCCGCATGGTCGCTCATCTCTCGACGTTGCGGCGGATGTCGCGCTCGATCGCCGACATGATCACCGAAGAGCAGGACGCCGCTTTGCATGCGGCGCTGCTCAAGGACCTCGGTACCTGCTTCGAGCAGGAAATTCCCGAGACCCTTCGATTGGTTCTGCCGACCGAGCCCGAGCCGGGCGCCTCCGACGGGTACAGCGCGGCACTGGCCAACGTCATCCTGCACGCACCGTCTTGCACGATTCGCGGCGGCACGAAAGAGGTGCTGCGCGGCATGGTCGCAAAGTCCCTCGGTCTGCGGTAGCAATCCATCTCATTCAAAACATAAAACGCAAACCAATAGGAGTCATAAATGGAAACAGCCAAGAACACTGAAGAACTTCATCGACAACAGGGCGACGCCGTGCTGTGGTTGAAACTCAATCGCCCACAGGCGTTGAACTCGCTGACACTGTCGCTCGTCAACGCCTTAACGCGGGCGATCGAAGATGCCCAGGGCGACCCGAAAGTCCGCGTCATCGTTCTGACAGGCGAGGGCCGAGCCTTCTGTGCCGGCGCTGACTTGAAGGATCCCGCCAGAAGCCGTCTTGAGAGTGGCGCCGAGTTTGTAAAGGCCATCGGCGCCTTGACCGAACTGATCGAAGCCTCTACCAAACCCGTCATCGCCGCGCTCAACGGCATCACAGTCGCCGGTGGACTGGAGCTCGTGCTCGCCTGTGACCTCGTGATTGCCACCGAGTCGGCTCGGATTGGCGATGCCCATTCGAACTACGCCCTGTTTCCTGGCGCAGGCGCCACCGTGCGCCTGCCGAGGAAGGTGGGACTGAACAACGCGAAGCTCCTGATGTTCACGGGCGACATGCATCCAGCCAGTGAGTGGAAGGCGCTTGGCCTCGTCAACATGGTGGTCGCTGATGATGGCTTCATCGACGCCGTGACCGCTCTGGCCAAGAAACTCGCGGCAAAGAGCCCGCTGGTGCTGGGCCGCATGAAGCAAGCGCTCAACGACGCGTTGGATCAGCCGGTGTCCGTCGGGCTGCGCTATGAGCGCGCCCTGAGCAACTTGCACCACTTCTCGGCCGATCGTGTCGAAGGGTTGGCAGCCTTCAAGGAAAAGCGCCCGCCGCAGTTCAAGGGCAACTAGTCTTGCCCACCACACGAAATAAATATTAAGGAGACAACCATGAAAATTCATCTGAACCACACCCGGCGCGAGATGATGAGCTTGATAGTGCTGGCTTTGAGCGCGACGTCTTTCATTCCGACGGTGGCGAGCGCTCAGGGCAAGGATGCCTACCCGTCTAAGCCTATTACGCTTGTAGTTCCGTCGGAGGCCGGTGCCGCGACGGACATCACCGGGCGTGGGCTTGCGCAACATCTCTCAAAGTCGCTCGGTAAACAAGTAATAGTCGACAACAAGCCGGGTGCCAGCGGCGCAATCGGCGCGACCTCCGTTGCCAGGTCGGCACCCGACGGCTACACGCTGCTCGTGGGGCCAGGTACGGTCATGGTGGTGAACCCCATGGTCTCTAAAACGCAGTACGACGCGACGCGTGATTTCCGCGCGATTGGAACTTTGGTCGGAGCAGAGTTGGTATTCGTCACCAGCCCGGCGACGGGTTTCAAAACCCTGGGCGATGTGATCCATTACGCAAAGAAGAATCCCGGCAAGCTCAACTATGCGTCGACAGGGTCTGGCAGTTCTTTCCATCTTGCTACAGAGCTTTTGCAAGACGCCGCGGGAATCGACATGTTGCATGTCCCGTACAAGGGAGGTGCGTCGACGGAAACGGCGCTGATATCAGGCGACATTGGTTTCATGCTGGCCAACACCGCATACGCTCTTCCTCATATCCGTTCAGGGCGCATGGTTCCCCTGGCGATTGCAAGCCCCGGGAAGTCCAGCGAGCTACCCAATGTTCCCTCAGCGTCAGAGACGGTGCCCGGCTATGACGCGAACACATGGGTCGGCCTCTATGCACCGGCAGGGACCAGCGATGAAGTCATCGCCAAACTCAATGCGGCAACAAACGCTTACCTTCGCGATCCGAAGGAGGTGGCCAGTATGCGCGCCAAAGGACTCGAGCCACTTCCCGGGTCCCCCGCTGACGCGGCCCGCTTTCAGAGCCAGGAGCAGGCGAAGTGGGGTCGCGTTGTCTCTCTTGTCCGCGCCAAGGGGCGACTGAACTAGCGCAGCGTCCTTCGTTAGCCCTGAACCAACACGGTATCGACCGATACCAACGACTGAAGGATTTGAAAATGGAACCGAAAGACAAAGGCCCGCTGGCCGGCATGCGTGTGATCGACATCGGCACGATGGTGGCAGGTCCTGTCGCCGCGACGCTGCTCGCTGACTTGGGAGCGGACGTGATCAAGATCGAGCAGCCAGGCCGCGGAGATTCGCTGCGCCATATCGGGCCGATGGTGGAAGGTGAAAGCCTTTGGTGGAATGTCGAAGGGCGCAACAAGAAGTCCGTGACGCTCGATCTGCACCATCCTGAAGGCCAGCGGATTTTGAGGGAGATGGTGAAGCACGCCGATGTGTTCGTGGAGAACTTCCGCCCCGGCATTCTGGCTAAATGGAACCTGTCGTGGGAGCATCTGAAGCAGGTCAACCCAAAACTTGTGATGCTCAGTGTTTCCGGCTACGGCCAGACCGGTCCGTACGCAAACCGCGCAGGATACGACCGTATTGCGCTTGCGATGGGCGGCACCCTGAACGCCACGGGCTACCCAGACCGCGCACCGGTGAAGCTCGGCACAGCGATGGCCGACTACTCGACCGCGGTCCTTGGCGCTTTCGGAACCATGGTGGCGCTCTACCACCGTGACACGCGCGGCGGTGAAGGTCAGCAGATCGACCTCTCGTTGTACGAGACGGTGTTCCGCTTCACTGACGTGATGGTCACGGCATACGAGAAGATGGGACTGCCGCGCGAGCGCACCGGCAACCTTCACTTCGCCGCTGCCCCAGGTGACCATTTCGAAACCTGCGATGGACGCTACATCGTGCTGACCGTCTCCAACGACCGCATGTTCGGCCGCCTGTGCGAAGCCATTCCCGCCCTGGGCAGTGAAGAGCGCTATTCAACCCACGCGAAACGCACTACGTGCGTCGAGGAGCTCAACGTCATTGTTGCCGCATGGATCAAGTCGCTGCCGGTTCTGGAGGTGTGCCGGATCCTCGAAGAAAAGGGACTCGCTTACTCCTTGATCTACTCGATAAAGGACATCGTCGCAGACCCGCACTACGAGGCCCGAGGCAGCATCGCCACCGTCGAGCATCCGCAGATCGGCGAACTGAAGATGCCGGCTGTGCAGCCACGGTTCAGCGGGACACCGTCCCCGCAGATCAAGCCAGCGCCTGCACTGGGCGCGGACACCGACGAGATCTTGCGCCAACTGGCGGGGCTCTCGGCCGAGCAGATTGCCGAGTTGCGCCAGGCGGGCACGGTCTGAGGTGCCGAACGCTATGGAAACACCCATGACCATGTCCCAAGTTGACGCAGTCGTGCAGGATCCGGCTAGCGTGGTCTCGGCCATCGAGAGCCGCTTCTCGTGCCGTGCGTTCTTGCCCGACAAGCCGATCGCGCGCCAGCAGATCGACGAGGTTCTGCGGATTGCAAGTTGCGCGGCGTCCAGCACGAACACCCAGCCGTGGAAGGTGTATGTGCTGCAAGGCAATCGCCGTGATGCACTTGTCGAGCAGGTATGTGCTGCGCACGATGCGACCCGCGCCGATTCCTCCCTGACCGCCGAGTACGGGGAGGTGGACGGCTACTACCCTGCGCAGTGGGTCTCGCCTTACATCGATCGAAGGCGTCACAACGGCTGGGGCTTGTATGGTGCTCTAGGAATCGGCAAAGGCGAGAAGGACAAGATGCACGCGCAGGCGCAGCGGAACTACCGGTTCTTCGACGCACCGGTGGGCCTGATGTTCACCATGGACCGCGTCATGGGCCGCGGCTCACTGATCGACTACGGCATGTTCCTGCAGACCCTGATGCTGGCAGCGCGCGCCTTCGGCCTGCACACCTGTCCCCAGGCGGCGTGGAACAACTGCGCGAAGATCGTCATGCCTTTCATCGGCGCGGGTTCTAATGAAATGTTGGTTTGCGGCATGGCGCTCGGTTATGCCGATGAGGCCGCGGACGTAAACACCTACAGAACGCCGCGCGAAACGGTGGAGAGTTTTACACACTGGGTCTGAGCGGCGTGCTCTCATAGGCCTTTATACCATCAACCTATTCAACGAAATATACAAAGGATTACCATGGACTTCAGACTCTCCGACGACTCGCTCGCCATGCAGGCATCGACGCACAAAGTGGTCAACGACTTGCTCAAGTACGAGCCGCACTTTCATGATACGAACGAGGTGCATGAAGATGTTCATAAGACCTTGCGGGAGATGGGCTATTACGGGCTTGCCATCCCTGAGGAATTCGGTGGGACCCCTGTCGACAAAGTAACATTGGCACTGGTCCAGCTGGAGCTTGCACGCATGCCTCCCCAATTCTGGCCGTCCATTCGTCAGGCCGTGGGGCCGGTCTCAATGTTGCTGCAACTTCACGGCACAAAGTTGCAAAAGGACAGTTGGCTGCCGCGGATCGCTGCGGGCGCTGCAGTATGCATGGGACTAACCGAGCCGGACGCGGGATCGGACGTCGCAGCGATGCGGACAACCGCCGTGAAAAAAGGCGACCGATGGGTGCTGAACGGCGCCAAGACATACATTTCAAACGCCGAACGCGGCGACGGGTTTCTGGTGTTTGCCAAGACCGATACAAGTAAAGGACGCGACGGCGTGTCGGCCTTTTTTGTAGATCCAAATACTCCTGGCTTTAGCATAAGCAAACCCATGCGCACCATGGGCTTCATGACAGAAGGTGTTTACGGGCTCACTTTCGACAACTGCGAGATTCCGGCGGAAAACTTGCTTGGCGAGCTGGGCCGAGGTTTCTATTACGCGCTCTCGGGGCTGAATGAAGGCCGCGTCAATGTTGGCTGTGTTGCCTTGGGAGGCAGTCAGATTGCCTTCGAACATGCGCTGCAGTATTCCAAAGACCGTGTGACCTTCGGCCAGCCGCTGGCAAGCCATCAAGTTGTGCAGCACATGCTAGCCGATATGGCGATGGAGCAGCATGCGGCGCGAACGCTGCTGCTGGACGCGGCATGGAGCTTGGAAAACGGCATTGACGTGCGTTTGAAGTGCTCGTATGCCAAGGTGTTCTGCTCAGAAGTTGCCAATCGCATTGCGGACAAGGCATTGCAAATATTCGGAGGTGCGGGATATATCAAAGGCATGGTCGTGGAACGCGTGTACCGCGAGTCGAGGGTGACGCGCATTTTCGAGGGAGCGAACGAGATTCAGCGCAACATGATTGCAAAGCACTTGCTGAAGTCCTAAGGCAGTGCTCGAGCTGAGCTTGAGATCAGTTTCTGCGCAATACATTCACATTCTGGACACGCAATTTTCCCGTGGTCCAGATTCAATTGAAAGTGGGTCCCATGAATATCCATAGCATTTCGACGAGCCGCCGCAACTTCCTTCTGGGCGCTGCAGCCGCCTCACTGTCGCCGCATTCCTTCGCCCAGGCGCCGACTTGGCCGACCCGCCCGGTG
>Ga0308165_1005469_pt1 | contig 11760 bp, 15 predicted proteins | sample PhyWR2_FD_201032 | JGI IMG/M metagenome (GOLD analysis project Ga0308165, IMG submission 201032) | Phyllosphere microbial communities from UC Gill Tract Community Farm, Albany, California, United States - DLSLW.R2 | ecosystem: Host-associated > Plants > Phyllosphere > Unclassified | place: USA... | reverse complement strand
CGGCGTAAGCATAATAGAAAATACTTCCAACCTTCTTGAACGGCAGCGTCCCATTGACGCGCAGGTTCTGGAGTGTACCTGCAGAGATATTTAGTAGCTGCCGGACCTCGGCACTACGCAACCATTTCCGCTGATCGAAAATAGCTGTATTACCAACATTCATTTTTTTGAGTTCATCGAAAAGCTCTGTTTTGAACTTCTGAAGATCTGCTTCTGTTAAGATTTCTAACTGCATAAATTGCCTTCCTATTTAATTAATCTTTAGCGAAGATCAGAAGGCAAAAAGGCAATACAATGACCAGCGCACTGCTCTGGTCATGTTTAAAATATATACCGGAGATGGAGCTCCTTATTTTACTTCGATTATCTTAAATAGCTGTTGGTCTGGGTAAATGACAGTTCCCTTTGATGGGATATCCCCCTGTTTTTCGACAAAATAATTTCTAGCAGTTTCTACGGGAATATGCTTTTCGCCGTGGCTAAAGTATTTGGCAATCATCTTTGCATAGGTGATCTTGTGGTCACTCCTGAGCAGCAGTCTACCAGACGATAACCTCAGACTGCGCATCTGCTGAAAAAGATCTATCAAAGTTGGCAGATGCTCATCTTCAATACTAATTTTTTGCCGCACTTCATACTGAGTTAATTCGACTATCTGTTTCTTTAATTTCTCAATCTCGTTGATATAATGCTGGATGACTTGGTCCTTTTCTTCAATTACAAGCGGTGATGGCCTGGCATTCCATCTATCGATTCCCATTAGAAACTTTTGAAATTGTTTTAATTTCTCAATTTTTGTTGAATTTTGCTCGTGGTTACTGCTATGGGGATTCTTGTTTTGAAAATGTTTGATTCTGGTTTCTATGAGTTCCCACAACTGTTTGAAAAACTCTTCTTCTGGGCTGATTTTATTTTCTAGTGTATGTTTAAGGTGATGCGCGTAATAATCCTGATACTCTCGCGCATCTAATTTATAGAGTTTTAACAGAAAGTGACTATCGGCATTTCGTCTCCAAGGGCCGAAAAGATTGCCGATGTCGTAAGGATGAGGAAAAAAGTCAAAGCGTTTACGGGCTTTAAAAAAATCAGCTTTCATAGGCATTACGGATTAAATGAAATTTCTCAGGCTTTAGATAAATTTAAACCAAAAAAATCACATATGCGAGTTTTGCTATTTACTGAAACTTTGTTTTGCTTAGCATTCACACTTAATAATCACTATTGGTATATTAACTAGCAATTCGTTAATTGTAGCAATACGCCAAAATGCGTAATCTCTTATTTATAATTGTATGTTACTTACACAGTTAAATTCTATGCGGCTAAAAGCCTGTCCCCTTTTTCTTCAGGATCACAGCTAGATTGATGTGTTTGGGGAACGGATGATACTTCAAATACCTGAAGATATGGAGCTTTATCCATTATCACCTGAGCTGGAAGAAGCATTTTCATATTTAATACAGCTTATTGACGGAAACTGGATTGATCTAATATTGGTCCCGGCTGAAAACCTGCAACTTTTCACTGGGGACAGTCTCTGCAGGCTCTTATTGAAAAAAATAGTATCATAAATCCGGTATATTTTATGATTGCTGCAATGAATTCTGGTATACCAACGCCGGATTGGCCAAGGGTATTTGGAGGGCACAGGTCTAATGCAAACCACTTGTTTCATCATGTTTTTTAAGTTGCATTAATGCTGATGATCAATTGGCACATCGGCTGCCGCTACCGCAATTGTAAAATACCATACAGATTTAGCATGTGATAGGTCACTACTTTTATCGATGATAAAAAAGGCTGCCATTACGGTGGTAACAGCAGGCAAGAATGAGGGCTATACACTATCGCATCTACAAATCGTCAGCAACATGCAAAACATTCCGCTTACCACAAAACCAGGAGGGGCTAACCTAAATTTGCCTGTTGATTTTTCTGAAGGGAATTTTGAGGTCATCGCTTTTGTAGAAAATGCATCCCGACCGGTGAGTTTATCGCCGCTACACGGATAGTTTCTAAGCTTCTTAAGTTATCCTGTTCTTGCAGTCGCATCATTTAATAAACAAGGTCTGGTAAAACCAGGCCTTGTTTGTTGAAAATTATTGGATATCAAAACCAGCTAAGCCAAGGAAGTTGTATTTTCCAGGTGTACCGGCACCTGAGGCTGTGGTTTTTAAAACAGTTTGTGTTTTATAGGCGACGCTGTTACCTGAAATATCAAAGCGGTTTATAGAAAACGATTGAAACGAGCCAAGATTATACAGGAACTTATTGTCTGGTGATACCCAAAGCTCTTTTGAATCGCCATGAGGCGCCAGATCTTTTCTGGCTTCCGACGAAGAAAAACTCAATGCTGACGAATTCACATCATATACCGACACTAAATTTGTCTGGAAACTTGCCACGTACAATTTATCACCAGTTGGGTTTAACGCTGTCCAGCAAGCCTCGTTAATGGCAGGCGATGCTGTAGCGCTAAAGTTACCGGTTTTGGAAACTGCTGCGCCGTTATCTGTTAATACCGTCACACTATTATTCTGTTTTGCAGGTATTAGGTTAAAGTTTGATACAAATAATTTACTGTTACTGGCTTTTGCCCAGCTAAAGCCTATAGTGCCTGCTATTCCTGCTTCTTCAAAGTAACGTTTACCGCTCACATTGCCATTGGCAAAATCATACACATACACACGGCTTGGATGCTGCTCGGCCAATGAAGTAACCTGTGTATCAAAATGAGCGATACCCCAGGTGCTTACAGCCAATTTGGTTCCATCGGCACTAAAGCTTACGGTTGTAGGCCCGCCGTTTTCCCTAACGTATTTATCCATTTGTTTTTCGGAACTCAAAGTGCCTGATGCTGCATTAAATGTAAAAAGTTGAATATTCCGTTCGTTATCGCTGGCATCAGGCTGTTTTAAATCGGCTTGGTAGAAAGCATTATTGGGATAACGTTCAATTTTGGCGCCATCCTTTTGCACATTCGGGTTATTCCATTGGTTACCCACTACTACCCAATAATCATCAGCACCTCCGGCCTTTTTAGTAAAGGCAATACTGACGGGCCTCGTTCCACCTGAATTTACATTATTCTTGAAGGTCAGGTTCCCGGTTTTCCGGTCTAAAGCGAATATCGAAATCTGGTTGCCTCCTGCATTTACATTTAACAAATAATTTCCAACGATCTGTACAGACCCCTGCGCATCAAAATCGCCATGGGCATCGCCACCCGCAGTAATATCGGCGCCACCTTTACTGTTTGTTGAAAACGCTGTTTCGTCTGACAGGGAACCATCGGCATTTCTGGTAAATCTTACCACCTGGTTTAAGTCAGATCCGTTCACAGTAGTATACAGGTACCCTACTGCTTTGTTACTGTTTCCATTGTTGTTGTCTTTTTTGCAACTGGTTATGCCAAGCATTCCAAAAATTGCGATCGCTCCGATGAGCATTACTCTGTTTTTCATAATTGTTAACTATTTATATTATATGTATTCGGTTTTATTTTTACTAGATATTCGCTCAAAAGGGCATACCTATAGCCTGCGGCCATTTTAATTGGGTCGTTAAAGGGGTTAACTGATCTTATTGGGATTTAGCTGCTTTTAGATTCTCCAGCTGTCCAAACAGCTGCGCCAAGTAATACCAGGTCTTTTAAAAGAAACTGAGCGGGCTGTGGTGATATAAATGGGAATTGATAATCCGGCTGGATTACCCCTGGAGTAGAAAGCAGGAAAGTTAACGTTATGACAAAGGTTAGTATAGCGGAATAACTACCAATAACTGAAATTTTAGGTGCGAAACGTCCGATAGCGATCAATATTCCCGATAAAATCTCAACAAGGCCAATGAGCATAGAAAAATTCATGACGCTCATTACCTGATAGCCCCAGGATAGCAGCGGACTATGCTCGACTAAGGGTTTTATCCCTTCAGCTTCATAAGTTGTAAATTTTAATATACCGATCCAGATCAGGACTATGGCCAGGCCATAACGTAATATCACTGATCCGATGGTTAGTAATTGATCTCCATTGCGGAGATTTTGGTTTGTGGTTTCAATTTTCATAAGTGTAAATTTTTAGTGATTATACTCCTTTGTCGTACTAAAAATTAAATCCTTACATTTTTATGGTAATTATTTAGCTATTCTGAATTTTGCGATAACATTACGCTCGAGATTACGCTAGTGCGATGATTGCTCTAAAGGTGGATTTATCTGCCGTAGTGTAATAAAGCCAGATCCGTTTGCCAACTAATAGTGCCGAGGCTGCAAAGGCGATATCCGTTTCGCCAGGCTTGCTTTTTGGTGGAGAGATCAAAGGGTCTTTACTCCGATCGGTTACCCTGCCTTTTTCATCCAGCTTTACCCAGCCTATACGCCAACTGGCTTTGTCGTCAGATCCGTTATAAAACATAACAGTTTGCCCGTTAGCATCGGTAAGTACCGGGCCGGGGCTCAGGTGATACGAATCCCAGTTATCTTTAACTGCCTCCAAAAACTCGCCGATAATCTTCCAGGGGCCTTCAGCTTTTTTACCGGTAGCCCTACCCAGTTTAGAGCGGTGCTGGTCGGCGTACTCAAAAAGCAAATCCCATTTGCCATTTTTTAACTGAGTGACCGAAGCTTCTTTTGGGTTGAGATAAGGTTTTTTACTCGCTATGGCTATTCTGGATAGAGAAAGGGTATCCAGCGTTTTGCCACTTGCTAATAGTAAGTTTCCCTCCATTTTGGTTTGATTCCAACCGGTATAATACACCAGGTAACCTTTTGGTAGGCAAACCACGGTCGGGTCTTCACAGCCGTCTTTATCAAGGCTTGTCGTGCCGGGTGCAATGACGGGTCCGTCGCTCATGGTAAAGCTCAAGCCGTTTTTTGATATTCCCGAATAAATGCGCGCCACTTTCTGGGTCGCATCTTCAGAAGTATTGACAGCACGCATCAGCATTTGGTATTTGCCATGCTCTTTCCATACTAAAGGGCTCAGTTTATACATCCCCTCCAATGGTGAACTACATTTTAATTTCAGTTCTTCTATTTTGACAACTTTGTAACTCATGCGCCCTGCCCTAAATTTTGTGACAATGCACCATCCAATGTAAACGTTTGCCCCGCAGCGTAACTTGCATCATCAGACACCAGGTATGCGGCGAGTTTTGCTACTTCCCATGGTTCGGCTGCACGTTTCCAAGGGATACTTTGCACTTGTTTTTCCAATACTTTGGGGTCGTCAATGGCTTCCTGGTTCATGGGGGTTAATACCATGCCGGGGGCGATGTTATTAACGTTGATCTTCAAGTCTGCCAATTCTAAGGACAGGCAGCGTGTTAGATTGCGTATAGCACCTTTGCTGGCGCAATACTCGGCCGCGCCGGCACGCGGAATATCTTCATGAACGGACGATAGGTTGATGATCTTACCATGGTTGCCGTCGGCCTTACGGTTCCTGATAAATTCCTTACAGGTATAAAACGTGCCGTATAGATTGGCACGGATAGTTTTGTCGAAGGTGTGGATGTCCATATCAACAACCGGGATCCCCGATGCGTCGATACCCGCGCTGTTCACCAGGATATAAGGTGCACCCAATTGTTGTGCGTCCTTAAATAAGCGTTGGACTTGTTTATAGTCTGACACATCGGTTTGCTGAATGATACCGTGCCCACCATTATCTTCAACGATTTTCAAAGTCGCCTTAGCTTCTTTTACATCCTCATGGTAAGCAACAACGATAGCTGCGCCACGATTACCCAATTCTATAGCGATGGCCCTGCCAATGCCCGATTCGGCCCCGGTAATCACCGCGACCTTATTTTTCAGTGTTTGATTTTCGTTTTGCATAATTTGGCCATAATAATAGTAGTAGTGAATAAAGCAACTGTATGTAGTGAAGGTTTGAGTTTTAAAAGGCAATGGTATACTGGATATTTACCACGCCCTCACGGGTAAGCCCGTCCGGCCTCACTTTTCGTACAATAAACGGTGTAGCCACAAGCAATTCCAAGCTGTTGCCATTCTTGAACTTTTTGTTGCCCACTATACTGCCATTTAGCGTAAACCCATCAGAACCGCTGATGGATGTTCTGTTGCCGAAACGGTCCTCATAGGTATCATTACCCAAGTGATAGATGCCCAGCAAACTTGGTTTGAGGGTGATGGCAGCAGGCAATTGGATATAGTAACCAATGCGGCCCAGCACATCGCTTTTGCGTTTAAAGTTATTGGTCGGTGCAAATTCAAAAGCCCGTGGGTCTGTGTACTCATCGGGGAAATAGGTACTCCTGTTTACTTGTATAACCGGCACCTGAATGCCCGTGTCAAATTCCCAGTGATGATTAACAATATAGTTGATACCGCCAATCGCATCATAAGTACCGATGCTGGCCTGGTAATCTAAAGACAATGGCTTGCCATCCCCATTTTTATGATTGCCCGAAGTAAGTGGAATTTTTACTCCACCAATAATATTGACTGAATATCCCGGCTTGTTTTTAAGCACATAGTTAAGCGTACCATAAATGTCGCCGATATCAAATGCGCTACCTAAAAAGCCGCTGGCATAAGTCGCCGTTAATTTCGATTGAAAAGACAACCGGTCATTAATCCGGCTTCCATATTCCAAATAAGCATTAGTGATATGGGTTTTTTCCTTGCCAATACCATAATTAAGGCCAAAGCTTAACGAATGCCGTGCAGTATCAACAACGTTATTTTTAAGCACGCTAAGGCTGCAAAAGCCGGCATCGCTGCAGCCCTGGGCAAAGCTATAGGTGGTACATAGCAATGTTATACAGGTAATATATATCGTTTTCATAAGGTGAATTGGGTGTATCCAAATAAATGACTGTATTGCTGACAGTAAATAAGTGCATAAGTGTAATCCTTAACATTTACAGTGGCCGGGATATCGTAAAGCTGGTTGCCGCTAGTTGATTTAAGGGAACCAAGGTTAACAAAGTTGAACGGCTGCTGCTCCTTGCTGATATACACTTTAAGATCGGGGCCGTTGCTGCTGGCAAAATTTTCCAATGCCAGTTGGTACTTCCCATTAGTAACATAAATGCGGGCCGTACCGGTAACTTGCCCATACGATCCATTGCTGAAATCGCTGCTACCGGTTACCGGTTTGGCCGCAGCGGCGTCGACTTTTTCGTTTAGAACCACTGTCGGGGTGGTTTCTTTTTTACAGGAGGCAAAGCTTATTGTAAATGCGATTACAGCGCTCCAATAGATAAAATGTCTCATGTGCTGATTAATTAGGTTTCAGATTTAGTCGCTAAGTCTGCGGTTTCCTTACAAATAAAAATTTATTGTAAGGTTTTGCCGATACCTGCGACAAATCAGGAAAACAACAACACAACATCATGTACAAATTCATTCTTCTTTTACTACTAACAGGCTTTACGCTAAGCAACGTACATGCACAGATTTCTGTGGAAACACGAAAAAGGCAGTACAATTTAGATCAATCAGGTCTGGCCCTTTCTGGTTATGACCCTGTTACTTATTTCACCAAACAAAAAGCAGTTGAAGGCAAAAAAGATATTGCGCTATTAATTGAAGGCATAACCTATCGCTTTGCCAACACGCAGGATCGTGATCTTTTTAAAGCATCCCCATCCAAATACGAGCCTCAATACGGCGGTTGGTGCGCTTTTGCCATGGGCGATAATGGCAAAAGGTATCAGTAGACCCGGAAACCTTTAAGCTGGTAAATGGCAAGCTATACCTCTTCTACAATAAATTCTTCAATAACACCAAAAAATCCTGGGATAAGAACGAAAGCAACCTGAAAACAAAAGCGGATGCTAACTGGAATAAATTTGTTCAAAACTGATATCAACCAAACTAATTTAAACACAATATGAAACGAACCATCATCATTGCAATACTTGCAACTTTTAGTTTTTTAAACGCCAGTGCGCAAAAATCAGCAGTATTTGTATCAGGCGGTAAAGCCATAAAAGGATATGACCCGGTTGCTTTCTTTAAACAGTCTAAGGCAGTTAAAGGCGTAGACAGCCTTTCCTACGAGTGGAACAACGCCACCTGGCTTTTTGCAAATACCGAAGACTTGAACACGTTTAAGGCAACGCCCGAAAAATATGCTCCGCAATACGGTGGCTATTGTGCTTATGGTACTGCCGACGGACATAAAGCCACTACGCAAACCGATACCTGGACCATTGTGAACGACAAGCTTTATTTTAACTACAATTCTAAAGTGAAAGAGATGTGGTCGAAAGACCAAAGCAACCTGATTATCAAGGCGGACCAGCAATGGCCGACAATAAAAAACCAATAAACCTTAACCACAATGACGACCAAAACCTCTAATATAGTTATCTGGGCTCTGCGCCTGATAGCCGCAGCGATCATGCTGCAAACCCTATTCTTTAAATTTACTGCCGCACCTGAATCAGTCTACATCTTCACTAAATTGGGGATGGAACCCTGGGGCCGCATCGGTATCGGCTGCGTGGAACTGATAGCCTCGGTACTAATCCTGATCCCCCGTACCACCAGTTTAGGCGCGCTAATAGGTGTTGGTATTATCACCGGCGCTATCTTTTTCCACCTGACGAAATTAGGGATCAATGTGCAAAATGATGGCGGTAAATTATTTATACTAGCTATACTCACCTTTAGCAGTTGTACAGCGCTGGTATTCTTATTAAGGAAGCAATTACTCGATTATATTCCCTTTATAAAATCCGGGCCTTATGCAGTTTAAAGAACCAATAACTCATTTGATTGAACAATTATGCGTAACTACAGCAGCATTAACCAATGAGCAGTTTACGCAGCCTGTAACAGTTTTATCCGGTTCCACCATCGGACAGCATACCCGCCATATCCTAGAGTTTTTCATTGAGCTCAACAAAGGTTATTTGAGTGGTGCAGTTGATTATGATCAGCGACAAAGAAGCTATGAGTTAGAAAGCAATAGAGATACTGCTATAACGCATCTGCAAAATATAAGCGATAGTTTAGGAAAACCAGATAGGGAATTATGTCTTATTGTAAATTATGGAGATAAACATAGCATTGCCACCAATTATTACAGGGAACTTGTTTATAATATGGAGCACACCGTTCATCATATGGCTTTGATCCGCATAGGCGTTAATGCGGTTTCGATCATTGAAATTCCGCCGGGATTCGGCATTGCGGCTTCAACATTAAAATTCAGACAAGCATGTGCACAGTAACCTATATCCCAACAAACGATGGTTTTTACCTAACCTCTAACCGCGACGAACACCATCACCGTAGCCCTGCATTTGCCCCTGCAATTTACAAAGCGTTTGATGGCGATATACTTTACCCAAAAGATCCTGATAAAAATGGCAGTTGGATAGCCGCTAAAGCAACCGGCGACATCGTAGTACTGTTGAATGGAGCATTTGTAAAGCACAATAAAAAACCTACCTATACTAAAAGCAGGGGGGCAATCGTCTTAGAAGCAATAGGTTCCGATAAGCCCGATGTGTATTTTAAAGCAGCTAATCTAGTTGATGTTGAGCCCTTTACTTTAGTTGTTTGTGCAAACAAATTACTTTATGAATGCCGTTGGGATGGCAATAAAAAACATCTAACATCGCTTGACAAAAAAAGAGCTTATATCTGGAGTTCCCCAACACTTTATAATGAAGCAATCCAAGCTGATAAAGCTCGCCAATTTAAAAAATGGTTAAAGTCGGACATTCCCCTGGATAGCAGCTCAGTAATGGGCTTTCACGAGAGTGAACGGTTGAGCGGCCCTATTAGCACAGTTAGTATTACCAGTATCCGAATGTCATCCGGCCAAATCACCATGACTTATGATGACCTAAAAACCGGCTCGCGACACGTAGAAAAATTAAACGCGTTTAAGCAAAAGATACCTTGGCTGGGCTTACGCATCCTCTTTGTCAAATTATTTAACTGGGAATACTGGCCCTATTATATGGTTTATATTCCGGTGATGTTTTACTGGCTTTGGCTAAGCATCAAATCGCGTTCGATGTTCTTTTTTAATACCGCCAACCCCGGCATGAAGAACGGCGGATTTGCTATGGATAATAAAAATGATATTTATGCCCATATCCCATCGCAACATTGTCCTAAAACTTTGTTGATTAAAGCAGGTACCGCACTCGACTTTATTGGAATGCAACTACCGCTGATAGCAAAACCTGATATAGGACAACGCGGCCTGCAGGTTAAGCTGCTTAACACACTTGACGACCTTGCACAATATGCGCGTAACAGCAAGGTGGATTTTTTGTTACAGGAATACATAAGCTTCCCCAACGAAGCGGGGATATTTTATAGCCGGATGCCGGGCAGCAATAAAGGTACTGTAACCGGTATTGTGGGTAAAGAACTGATGAATGTTACTGGCGACGGAAAATCAACAATATTGGAATTACTGGTTAAAAATCCAAGATACCTGCTACAAATCCAGTCGCTAACAAAGACCGATAGCAGCATGTTGCAAAATGTTTTGCCTGTCGGCGAAACTTACTATCCCGCCCCTTATGGCAACCATAGTCGCGGCGCTAAATTCAGCGATCTGAGCCACCAGATAAGCCTGGATCCATTACAACACATCGACGCAGTTTGCAAAAAGATTCCAGGTTTTTTTTATGGCCGCTTAGATATTAAGTACAATAGCTGGTCCGAGCTGTGCGCGGGTAGATTCATGATAATTGAAGTTAACGGGGCTGCCAGCGAACCTGCCCATATATACGACCCCAAACACTCTATCTTTTTTGCCTGGAAGGAGATCATTCGTCACTGGGACATCTTATACCGGATAAGCAAACAAAACCGCCAAAGTAAAGGCTTGGTGCACATGACCTACAGAGAAGGAATGTCAATGATCAAAAACAATAAACAATACGTAAATTTAACTACTGCCTAATATGAAGATCAGACCGAAATACATCCTAATGATAGTTGCACTTATAGGGATTGTGCTCTTTGGTGCCTGCCGTACCAAGTATAAACCCATGTTGAATTCCGATAGCGGCGTTCAGCTTAAATCAATATCTATTATCCAGGCTCAAACCGAAGCCAGGTCGGCAGGAAAACCATTGTTTGTTTTTATTCATGCCAGCTGGTGCCCAACCTGTAAAAAAATGGAACATGAAGTTTTAGTTGAAAAGCAGGTTGGAGATACTTATAATTCAAAATTCATCAATGCGGCTATTGATATCGATAGCGAGGATGGCAAAAAGCTAAAAGAACTGTACCCAATTAGGGCTACCCCAACACTATTTTTCTTTAAAGCTGATGGTACCCTTGCCAAAAAATGGGAAGGATATGCAACTTTAGAAAAACTTGTTTCACTATCTGCAGAGATAAACTAATATGGAATAATATGGCCCATTACTTCATCCTTATCAAAGATTACTTATTCCACCAAGCTTATTTACACAAGCTGAATCCTTGGCTGTTTGGTATTTTTTACCTGTTAAGTAAGTTATTATTTCTCATCTTCCTTGGTCGCGCAGTTAAAAATTTAAAGCAAAAACAGTCTTTTTTACCGCCTTTGCTTTTTGCTGCTTTAGGCTACAGCTTGCCCTATCTGTATATGATTATCTCTGGCAAAAATATCCCACTTTGGATCTTTATGGTGATCACGCTCATTTATCTGTTCAGTGGTTGGTCCATTTACAAAAAATTACGCGAAGTAAGATAAGAAACCGCATGAGATTGTGTTCTTAAACTGGATGGCTAAATAGATCAATAAGCTGAGTCCCCCCTATACCTAT